>Ga0315273_10010739_pt1 | contig 11696 bp, 11 predicted proteins | sample YL17G02_0_MG_FD_205753 | JGI IMG/M metagenome (GOLD analysis project Ga0315273, IMG submission 205753) | Sediment microbial communities from Yellowstone Lake, YNP, Wyoming, USA - YL17G02_0 | ecosystem: Environmental > Aquatic > Freshwater > Lake > Sediment | place: USA: Wyoming | collected... | reverse complement strand
CGGCGCCATAGTTTTTGAATTTCCAAACAACACCCCGCCCTACAAAAACAATTTTCTGGTGCGGAACCGGATTATCAGCGGCCTTTCTCTCGCCACGGTCATTATTGAAGCGCCGTTCAAATCCGGCGCCGTTTCCACGGCCGGACACGCCGCCGACCAGGGACGGGAGGTATTTGTCGTCCCCGGCCCGGTGAACCATCCGGGTTTCGGCGGTTCCCATCTTCTTATCCGGGACGGCGGCCGCCTCGTCTCGTCTGCCCGGGATATCCTCGAAGATCTTGGACTAATCGCCGTCTCTCCGGTCCCGGTTCCGTTAATCAATTCTTTTTCCGGCAACCCGCTCGCCTCGGCAATTGTCAAATTCATCGGGGAAAATTGTCCGCCGGTAACTCTGGAACAATTAATCGTTGCCATTAATCTCTCCCCGGAAGAAATTCTCCGGACATTAAGCCGCCTTATCATCGAGGGCATTCTCAAAGAATCCTCCGGCGGCTATTCTTTGTGAAAACTTGACGGAAAATACTCCCCGGGTTAATCATTGATAATTGCTATGTCAAAATTAGTCATCGTCGAGAGCCCGACCAAGGCGAAAACAATTTCGCAATTCCTCGGCAAAGAGTACCGGGTCGAATCTTCTTACGGCCATGTTCGCGACCTGCCTAAAAGCCGGCTCGGTATTGATGTGGAAAAAAATTTCGAGCCGAGTTATGTCATCCCGACCAAAAACAGAAAACGGGTGAATCTTCTGAAAAAAGAAGCAGGGAAAGCGGACGAAGTGATTCTTGCCACTGATGAGGACCGCGAAGGAGAAGCGATTGCCTGGCATCTTACCCAAGCGCTCGGCCTCGACGGCAAAAAAACCGAACGCATCGCTTTCCATGAAATAACCGAAAAAGCCATCAAAGAAGCCCTCTCCTCTCCCCGGCCGCTCAATCTCAATCTGGTGGACGCCCAACAAGCCCGCCGCGTCCTCGACCGTCTGGTCGGCTACAAGCTCTCCCCTTTTCTCTGGAAAAAAGTGGCTCGCGGCCTTTCCGCCGGCCGGGTGCAATCCGCCGCCCTCCGACTTATCGTTGAACGAGAAGAGGAGATAAAAAAATTCATTCCGGAAATTTATTTCTCCGTTTCCGCCGAACTCAAAAAAGCTAACGGCGATATTTTCTCCGCTATTCTCTCGGCCATAAACGGAGAAAAGATAAAGTCGCCCGGTATCAAGGACGAAAAAACAGCCGCTCTTGCTTTGACCGACCTGAAACGCTCGGCTCTCGCAGTCAAGAATGTCGAGACAAAGGAAATCCGGCGTTCTCCCTTTCCTCCTTTCACCACGAGCTCCCTTCAGCAGGAATCATCGAAGCGTCTGCGTTTCTCCGCCAAACAGACCATGCGTCTCGCCCAAGGACTTTATGAAAACGGATTAATCACTTATATGCGGACCGATTCGGTGAACTTGTCCCAAGAATCGGTCGTTGCCGCCAAAAAATGGCTCGCGGAAAATTTGGGCGAACGCTATGCCGTTGAAGCGCCGCGTTTTTTCAAAACCAAATCGCGCCTCGCGCAGGAAGCGCATGAAGCCATCCGGCCGACCAATCCCTCCCTTCTTCCCAAAGATTATTCCGGCGACGACAAGACGAAAAAGCTTTACGAACTCATCTGGCAGAGATTTATCGCTTCCCAGTGCCCGAAAGCCATCTTCAATTCCGTCCGGCTGGAGATTGAAGCCGAAGCCGGCAAAAATATTTATACGCTTTCAGCCAACGGTCTTACTCTGCAATTCGACGGATTCCTAAAAATCTGGCCGGGAAAATTCGAGGAAAACGAATTGCCTCTCTTTGAAAACAACGAAGAACTTGAGTTGATAAAGGCGGAAAAAGGAGAACACCAAACCGAACCGCCGGCGCGCTATAACGAAGCGAGCTTAATCAAGACGCTTGAGGAATTCGGCATCGGCCGGCCCTCGACTTACGCCCCGACCATTTCCGTCATTCAGGACAGAAATTATGTTGAAAAAAACGAAGCGCGGCGCTTCCAGCCGACCGAAATCGGCGCGTTGGTCAACAATATGCTCGTTGAGCATTTCCCGAAAATAATTAACATCAAATTTACCGCGGAGATGGAAGAAAAACTCGACTCTATCGCCGAAGGCAAAGAGGATTGGCATAAAACCATCAAAGATTTTTATGTTCCTTTCGCCGCCGAATTGGAAACCAAGTACGCCGAAGTGGAGAAACAACAGCCGGAAGAAAAAACCAGCGAGGTCTGCGAGAAGTGCGGCCGGCCGATGGTGGTGAAATTCGGCCGTTTCGGAAAATTCCTCTCCTGCTCCGGTTTTCCGGAATGTAAAAACGCCAAAAAATTAATCGGTGACGCGGCTTTGAAAAACGAACAGGGAGAAGAATTAAAATGCCTTGAATGCAAGGAGGGCTTAATTGTCCGAAAAAGAACCAGAAAAGGCAGATTTTTCTACGGCTGTAGCCGTTATCCCGAATGCAAATACGCGAGCTGGAAGAAGCCGTAATATACATACGAATTTACGAATCAGTACTTGTCCCGATAGTATAGAAGGACGAATGTACGAAATAAACTAAGGGCTGACGACTAACAACCAATTATTCTTCCATAGACAATTTCATGCTATAGCATGAAATTGTCTATGAGATAAAGTGGCGAGCAGAACTGCTGATGGTCTCTATTTATATTTTTAGAATCTTGTATTATCCGCCGATCGTTGAATAATACAAGATTTGTTTGCGGTCACTTACAGCAACAGACGTAGCCCCCGCTGTAACAGGTTTGATTAGTCACGCCGGCACTTGACCAGACGGCGGCACGGTCTAGCGTACTAACACTTGTCCAATTAGTACAGTCATTATAGTTCCCTGTACCGGAAGCAGAAACGCCCGTGTTGTACATGCATGAATTGGGATATGCGCCACCCGCTTGTGCCCACCGTGTCAGCTCCACACTATCGCATACATGGTAATCCGCACAACCATTTGTCTGTATCCAAGTCTTCATAGCCGCATAACTGCCAAAGTTTCCGTTATGACTTGCTGTCGTTTTCTTTACATCCGTCGGAGCAAAAGGCGCACTCGCCGCTGCCGCCCAACTTAAATTACCCGCGCCATCATTCTGTAGATTGGTAGAAGCGGCTCCCTGCGCGGTTGGTAAGGTTAGAGTATAAGTCCCTGCGGTAGCTGCTGGCTGAATAATGATTTTACCTGAAGTATCGCCAGCAAGTGAGATAACGCCTTTGGTGGTTCCCGCTAACCCCAATGATAATAATTCTCCCGGACTTGTCGTCCCGATGCCGACGTTGTTTCCTAAAGGATTAATAGAAAGCGGCTCAGTTTCATAAGATTGGATTCGTTTGTAAGTACTCTCGTCGCTCAAAGTGAGTCCAGTGCCTCCAGAAATAGCTCCTGTCACATTGAGACCACCATTTACAGTGAGTTTGTTATTTGGTCCCGTCGTCCCGATGCCGACGTTACCGGTATCTGTAACTGCCAGCACGGAAGTTGTGCTCCCAGGATGAATTGAGATGTAGTCAGGTGTTCCTTCATAATAACTAATTCCTCTGTCTGGATAGATACTTGATAACGCCCAGATGTAATTGCGAGCGCCCGTATTAAATCCGTCTCCTCTTATTCCATAGTCCTTATCAATAATCATTACTCCATCATTTATGTGTAGCTTCCCCCCCGGACTCGCCGTCCCTATCCCAACATTCCCATTAAGAGAGCTTATGGGTCCTCCTCCAACTCCCGGCAGGACTGTCGGATTAGTCCAGGCCAAAAGGGCCTGGCTAAGAACTATGGCTGAAACAATACCGAGACATGTATAGACGACGCCAGTGAAGAGTTTCATAAATATATTATAGCATAATATCGGGATAGGAGGTGGAGATGATAAGTCATAAGTTGTTGGTCGTTAGTCAATCCTCCCCTTCTCCAACTTATCCACCAATCCGGCCAGCTCTTCCATAGAATAAAAATCTATCAGCACTTTGCCTTTGCTTCCTTCGCTTTTAATATCCACTTTGGTGCCTAAGAATTCCTCCAGGCGGTTTTTCATTTCGTGAATCTCGGGATTAATCGGTTTCGGCTCTTCTTTTTCTTGATTTTTGATTTTGTCGCGGAGCTCGCGCACGGTTCCTCCTCCCTTTAATAACGACTGGAATAATTCCTGCTGTTTAGCGATGTCGTCAATTGTCAAAAGTAGGCGCGCCTGACTCTCGTTGATTTTCCTCTCTTCAAGAGCGGACTGCATTTCCGAAGGAAGATTCAGCAAGCGCAAAGTATTGGAAACGGTTTCACGGCTCTTCGCGATTCGGTTCGCTATTTCCCGCTGGGTAAGCCCGAATTCATCCTGCAGCCGGCTGTAAGCACGGGCGGTCTCGATGGCGTTTAAATCCGCTCTCTGCAGATTTTCGATGATGGCAATCTCCAGCTTCTCTCTCTCGTTAGAAATTATTTTGATAATGGCCGGCACGGTGCGGAGTCCGACCATCTTGGCGGCCAAAAGCCGCCGCTCGCCGGCGATGAGCTGATAATAAACCTCGGTCCCTTGGTCGGTTTCGCGGTAAATTTTGGAAAGTACAATCGGCTGGATAATGCCGAATTCCCGAATGGAGTTGGCGAGCTCTTTTAGCGTTTCTTCGTCGAAATAGCGTCGCGGCTGATGCGGGTTGGGAATAATTTTTTCGACTTCGATCTGGAAAACCGCCCCTGATTTTTTTGGTTCATCTTTCGCGATTATTTCCCTCTCCTCCGGCTCGGGAGAAATTTCCATTCCTTTATTATGTCCTTCTCCCAGAGGCGACTCCGGCAAACCCTTGAAATCAATGACAAATGGCTTTCCGAAAGGCGCGGGAGATACTGGCATTGACGCTGGCGAAGAATTGCTTGGCTGGGCCGGCGGCCGGATGTTTGTCCCGGGCGTTCCGGGGCCGCCTGAAATATCGGCCTGCGGGTCTGACTGGTCTTTCTGCGGTATAAGCGATTCCAATCCTTTTCCAAGCATATCTAAATATTAGAATTATTTTCCTGATTTATCACCTCCTCGGCCAGCCGGCCGTAAGCGACGGCGCCGTCCGAATAAGGAGCGTAGAGGGCGATCGGCTTGCCGAAACTCGGCGCCTCGGCGAGGTAAACCGAACGGGGTATCTCGGTTTTATAGACATAGTAAGGGAATTTTTCCCGCAAATTTTTCGCCACCTCTCCCGAAAGCTGTTCCCAAGGGTTATGCATAGTGAGGAGCGCGCCGGCAACCGCCAAATTATGCCCCAGATTGTTGTTGATGAGCCCGATAGTCGAAAGAAGCTGGCTTAAACCCTCCAAACTGTAATATTCGGCCTGCACCGGAATAATAACTTCCTTGGCCGCGATCAAACCGTTCACGCTAATCAAGCTTATGCTCGGCGGCAAATCGATGAAAATGTAATCATAGCCCGGCTGGATTTTTTCGATGAATTTACGAAGATAAAATTCTCGCTCCGGAAGATTGACCAGTTCGACAAGCGCGCCGGATAAATTCTGGTCTGCCGGAACAAAATGATAATTGTGAAGCGGCGAATTTTTAATCACGCCGTAAGGGTCTATCTGCCCCAAAAGGCCGTGATAAATGGTTTGGTTTGGCGCGGACTTGTCATACCCCAAAGCCGAAGAAGCATTCGCCTGCGGGTCGAAATCCACCAGAAGAACTTTCTTCCCGGCCAAGGCAAGATAGGCGCCTAAATTCACCGCCGTGGTGGTTTTTCCCACTCCGCCTTTCTGATTGCAAACGGCGATAATCCGCGTCATTTCAATTGATTTTACCCTTTAATTATGGTATTTTCAATTTCAATCATTTTAATAAGTGGCTGCCCGGGTGGCGGAATGGCAGACGCGCACGATTCAAAATCGTGTGAGGAAACTCATGAGGGTTCGACTCCCTCCCTGGGCACCAAGATACGACTTGTTTCCATTTCCCCGATTTGCGAATGCGCGGCGGCTAACGCCGCCCACTGTATTTGCGGGACATTTTGGGGTTTCAGACGGATTTTGCGGTTGGATAAAATGAGGTTCGAGCCAAAAATCTTTTTGGCGGCCACCTTCTTTAGGAATAGGTCTTCTCCGTTTGCAATTATAGGCAGATTTTCTGCCTCTTTTATCCACTCCTCGGCGGGTTCGAGCCAGCCCGTCTGCGTTTTCTCAACGTCAGCTATCTTTTCTTCAAGCGTCTTTTTCTCTGATAGGAGTTGAGATTTCTTTTTGAGATAGGTTTCGCGCTCGATAGTTTGGTCAAGATAGCTGTCCAAGAGTATCTGAAGTTTGGCGGTAATCCTTTTAATCTTCTCTTTTGCCGCTTGAGAAAACGCAGCCGAGGATTGGACGGCTTCCAACCGGTCGGTATCAAGCATAGCTAATAATTTTTTCGTCCAATCCTCTTTCAAAGAAAACTGGTCTAAGAGAGTTGATACCTGACGATCTATCACCTCTCCGCGCACGGGCGGCTCAAAACATTTCATTGCTTTAGATTTTTTCGTACAACGATAATAGGTGTAGTGGTGAATGTTGCCGTTCTTTTGGTATTTCGTTTTTGCCTCGCCAGTAATGCTCATGCCGCACGAGCCGCACCGCAAGAGACCGCAGAACGGACGGGGATCGTTTTTAGGATTTTTGCGCGGTTTGGCCTTGTCTCTTAAAACCCCCTGCACCTTGTCAAAAGTTTTCTTTGAAACGATGGGCTTGTGTTTGCCTTCATATAATTCGCCCCCGTAGCGGAAATTGCCGTAATAGAAAGGATTGGAAAGAATGAAAGATGCTTGGTCCCGCTTCATAGGCTTACCACCTTCACTTTGCCATCTCTGCGTTGCCTTGGTTTTAATGCCTCGCTCGAAAAGAAAATTAGCGACATCTTCAAGCCGCCAGTCACCTTCGGCATATCGCTCAAAAGCCTCATTCATCATTTTTGCTTTTTCAGGATCAACATCAACGAGCTTCGTTCTTGGATTGTTAATGTAACCCACTGGGGCAAGCCCCGGATATTCTCCGCGCTTCACTTTTTGATAAAGGCCGCGTTTGGTGTTTTCGGCTAGAGAATCCACATAGTATTTACTCTGCCCAAAGGCGATATTGAGCATAAATTTGCCCTGCGGCGTTGGCTCAAACCAGTGGGTAACGAATTTAAGAGATTGAATTTTGCCGGTGTCCACAAGGTAAATAATTTTTCCGCCATCAACACTATTACGAGCTAGTCTATCAGGATGCCACGACAAAATTCCTCCTGCTTCGCCTTTCTCAAGACGTTTAATCATCTCACCGAAAATAGGACGGCCCGGAATTTTAGCAGATTGTTTTTCGATAAGCTCTTTGGAAACTTTTAAGCCATCGCGTCTCGCAAATTCGCGCAACTCCGCGAGCTGATCTTCAATGGAGCGCACTTGTTTATCTTCAACATCGGTGCTCTTGCGAGCATAGATAAAATATTTGGTCATGGTTTTAATTGTTTAATTTTTTGTATTTAATAGTTCTAACCGCAAAATCCGTCTGAAACCCCAAAATGTCCCGCAAATACAGTGGGCGGCGTTAGCCGCCGCGCATTCGCAAATCGGGGAAATGGAAACAAGTCGTATCTTGGTGCATTTGTATACTGAAACTCGGAAGCATTTTAGCCGGAATCCGTGACTTTTCACCCCTTCATTCACCCCTTCATTCTGACCTGCCCTGAATGAAGGGGTAGCATATCTGATTTATCTTATATTTACTGGCTTTTCTCACCTTCGCCTGACAAAATCCCAAACCCGACTTCACTCCGCTTTACCCCGTTCCACGCCTCTGCTGTTTCCCACGAAAGTCCTCCTGCGGAGGACTGGCTCGCCGCCCCGCTGGGCGGCTCGCAGAACGGCCTCAATTCCTCCCCTTAACTAATGCTAACTATAGTATGTAGAACCATAGTTAGCAAGTGCGTATACTACAGTTATCACTATGAAAAGAGAGATTTTAATCAAATTCGGCAAAAAAGTGCGGGAGGAGCGGGATAAATTAGGTTTATCGCAAGAGGAGTTGGCTGGCCGCGCTGGTGTTCACAGAACTTATGTCGGGATGATTGAACGAGCAGAGAAAAATATAACTCTTGAGAATATTGAAAGAATAGCAAAAGCCCTCGATTTGAAAATGCGAGACTTTTTTGCCGATTTTTAATATGGCCGGAAATTCTAAAAAACCAAAAACGCAAAAGAGTGGGGTTTGGCAAAAGCTCTTGGACGCACTTTATGCCGATTTGGGAAATATTGTTTCAAACGAGAAACTCATCAAGATTTCCGGGCAACACAATTACGCGCGCCGCGTTAGAGAACTACGCGCGGAGGGTTGGGACATCGTTTACAGCGCAAGCCCGATGGGCTACGTCTTGCGATCAACCGATAAAACCAGCAAAAACGCGGACATTTACATAAATCTCAAGTTAAGACAGAAGGTTTTGGAAAGAGATCAATACATCTGCCAACTCTGTGGACATAAGGCGAACGAAAAGTACGCCGATGGCGAATCCGTCAAACTTGAAGTGGATCATATGCTACCGTTAAAACAAGGCGGGAAAACCGTTGAGGAAAATCTTTGGACCTTATGCAGTCGTTGTAATGCGGGGAAGAAATCTCTTTTGGATTATCCCGAAACGGTTAAAAACCGGATAATTTCCGTGAATCTCCCCGATGACGTGAGAGAAAAACTAAGCGAGTTGGCTTTGAAGCGGGGCAAGACGATCAACAGTCTCATCTTTGACGCTATCCGCAGGGGGATTAAGGAGTTGTAATAATTCTTTTCCGACCGCATAAGCGAGGCGGCACGGAACCGCGTTGCCGATTTGTTTAGCCGCCTGAACATTTGCACCAATGAAAACGTATGTATCGGGGAATGTTTGAAGCCGCGCCGCCTCTCTTATCGTAATTGGTCGGTGCGCTTGCGGGTGCAAATAACGGCCCTTTTCGGGTTTGAAAAATTCGGTGCGAATCGTCAAAGACGGTGCGTCCCATTCCAGCCGGCCAAAAACATCGGTCGAACCAGTTTTCTTTCTTTTCCAACAAGCGGGAGTCAGTTCAGGCGGTAAATTAAAGCGATTGCCGCCGGGCGGAATTGATTTGTAACGTTTGAGGGAAGTCGGTGTCGGATTTCTGCCGATATGCCAATCTTTTCCGGTCGGTTCCAACGGTAAGTCGCCGATTGCGTCTTTAACCGTTGTCCACGACTTCAGGTGTCCGTTGAGCAAATTAAATTGGTCGGGGTTTGCGTGGGTCGGTCTGGGATGTTTCGGTGCTCCTACTTTACTTCCCAAAATAATGGCCCGCCTCCTTTTTTGCGGAACGCCGTACTCTACTGCGTGCAAAACTTTCTCTCTAACCTCATACCCCAAACCCTTTGCAACTTCTTTTATACTTTCATATTCGTCGCTTGCCAGAAGTTGTGGGACATTTTCCATCAAAAAAAGTTTTGGCTTGAAAAATGCGACGAAACGCATATACTCTCGCCAAAGTTGATTGCGCGGGTCGTCTTTCATTCTTTTGCCAAGCTGACTGAAACCTTGACACGGCGGGCCGCCAACGATAAGGTCAACGGTTTTTCTACCGATCTGCCGCGAAAAATCTTTCAAGTCAATTTTTGTGATGTCGGCCTCTTGAACGACTGTGTCTTTGTGATTGGCCCGCAAGGTCTCACAACTCCAGTGGTCCCAATCCGTGGCGGCAATCAATTTGAAACCGGCTTGTTCAAGCCCAACGGACAAGCCGCCCGCTCCCGCGAACAGGTCTATGAAAACGGGTTTATTTATTTTCTGACGAGACATCTTTTTCATAATAGCATTTGCTAACTCTAGTATACAAGGAGTAAAATACGATTGCAATATGGATAAGTTTACAAAAAAGAAGCGGAGCGAAATTATGGCAAAAATACACTCAAAAGACACTAAATTTGAGCGAGATTTTAGAGTCATCCTAAAAAGGTCAATAAATAAGAAATTTGAAACTAATGTTGCCAAATTGAAGGGGAAGCCCGACATGGTTTTTGCGCGAGAAAAACTCTGCGTTTTTTTGGATAGTGACTTTTGGCACGGCTGGCAGTATCCTCGTTGGAAAAGTATCCTAAACGATTTTTGGCGCGAAAAAATAGAAGGCAATCGTGGCCGAGATAGAAAAACGACCGCCTACCTACGCAAAAATAATTGGCGGGTTGTTAGGATTTGGGAACACGAGATAATAAAGGACCGAAGAAAAACAATCCAAAGGGTCGTGAAGGCGTTGTCGCGGTAAATTGACTCAAATTTACCGTATTGATTTTTCTACACAGCCTGCTATAGTTAAAAATAAACCCTTTTGATATGGCACTAATATCTTCCTACTTAATCACAACGAAGAACCTGGAGTCTTTCTTTAACAGCCTTATTACCGCTAAGGCCCCTGAAACCTTTACTCAAAAATTTTTGGAGAGTCTTGAGTTTAAGAGTACAAATGACCGCCTGTATATCAGTTTACTGAAGGGCCTCGGTTTCTTGGATGTGAACGGTATACCGACAGAGAGATACTATAAATTCCTAGATCAATCTCAATCAAAACAGGTTTTGGCCGAAGCTGTAAAAGAAGCCTACGGAGATTTATTCGCCGTCAATATAAAAGCGAATGAGCTTACGGTGGACGAAGTCAAAAACAAGTTAAGAACATTGACTCAGGGCAAAAACTCCGAAGAAGTTCTTAGGTTTATGGCCAAAACTTTCAAGGGCCTCGTAGATTATGCGGAGTGGAATACCATAAAGAAACCGGAGGAGAAAAAAGGGAAAATATCAGACGAGAAACAGAAACCAGAAATTCCTGCCAAGGATCAACTTCCACAACCCGAAGAAGTCGAGGAGGAGAGTATCGGTGGGAGATTGGGCAAAACGCAACTACATTACAATATTCAGATTCATTTACCCGAATCAAGAGACCCGGCCGTATACGATGCTTTGTTCAAGAGCTTAAAGAAACACCTGTTTTAAGAGTTATGAACCATGACAGATTGTATTCTTTTGCCTTTAGGGGACTTCTAACAGAGGAGGCCCTAGATAAAGCTGGTCGTAAACCAAAAGGTGATTTTTCCGAGGAATGGGCACTGGAAACTTCTAAAAGACTCGGCATTCCCTTTTTGGACGAATCGTTAGTGGTGAGGTCTCGAAAAATGGCCGTAGTCTATACGGCTATTTGCGCTTTTGAAAATTCGGTACGTGAATTTGTCGCAAAGAAATTATTGGAAGAAAAAGGAGAAAAGTGGTGGGAGAACTCTGTTAAAAAAGAGATTAGGGATAAAGCAGAGAGCAGGAAGAAATCAGAAAAAGACGTGCGCTGGCTGACCCCACGAGGAGATTCCATGATTTACTATACGGAATTTGGAGACCTCGTTTCTATAATGGCCAAACCCGAGAATTGGAAGTTTTTTGAAGTGCATATCGGAAATATAGAATGGGCAAAACAAATCATCGGAACTCTGGAAAAATCTAGGAACATTATTATGCATAGCGGAGAACTTGCGCCTACAGATATAGAACGGGTTGGTATGTACATTAGAGATTGGATCAGGCAAGTCGGATAATCGCCGCCGCTAACCTCGAGGACGCGCCGAAAGGAGGGGTTTAAGGGGAGGAATTGAGGCCGTTCTGCGAGCCGCCCAGCGGGGCGGCGAGCCAGTCCTCCGCAG
>Ga0315273_10010738_pt1 | contig 11696 bp, 20 predicted proteins | sample YL17G02_0_MG_FD_205753 | JGI IMG/M metagenome (GOLD analysis project Ga0315273, IMG submission 205753) | Sediment microbial communities from Yellowstone Lake, YNP, Wyoming, USA - YL17G02_0 | ecosystem: Environmental > Aquatic > Freshwater > Lake > Sediment | place: USA: Wyoming | collected... | reverse complement strand
GCCGGCGCGCCGAGTGAGCCGCGCGCCAGTGACTCCGCGCGCTGGTGACTCCGCGCGTTGTTAGAGTGGGGCCATGGAAACATTACTTGCAAGCGGTGTGACGAAGACGGCGGCGGGCGCAGAGACCGGCGTGTCTGTGGCGGCGCTGGTGGCGACGGTGGCGGTGCTGTGGGTGGAGTTTGCGGTGGTGAGTAGCGCGTCGGGAACGCCGGGGGCGCGCGTGGTGATCGAACAGTCGGCCACGGGTGACTTTGACGACACTGTGCCTGTGGTGGAGTTCGGGGTGGGGGCGGTCGTTGTGTCGGCGCCGGTGCGAGTGAGTCATCGCGTGGCGGCGGGGCCGCTTACGTTGATTGGGGCGACCGGCGCGAAGATGCGGGCGAACCTGGTGCAGCTCCTGGGCGGCACGCCGAGCGTGACGTATAGCGCCGGGATCACGACGTAGCGGCTGGCGGGATTCCCCCGGTGGTGAGTGGCTGCGGGCGTGGTGTGTGCGGAGTAGGTTGGTTGTATGGAGCTGGTTTTGTTGGGAACTAAGGAGTCGAACCGGCGCCTGGCGGAACTGCAGAGGCGTGCGGCGGCGGTTATCGCGGTGGAGCGTGCGATCGCGGATTACGTGGCGGCGGGCGGCGGGTTGCCGGTCCTGGTGGCGCCCGTGGCGTGTCCGGAGTGTGAGCGGCGGGCGCAGCGGATTGCGGAGGTGCATGGGCAACCGGCGGCCTGATGATACAGGCGCGTTACAGGTGCGGGGGAAGAGGGGCCGGTTTGCGGCCGGGTCGTCGGGGAACCCGGCGGGCCGGCCGCGTGGGTCGTCCAATCGCGCGACGGTGTTGGCGCAGAGTCTACTCGATGCGGACGCGGAAGCGATCGTGCGCAAGGTGGTCCGGCTGGCGAAGGAGGGGGATCCGGTTGCACTGCGGCTGTGCATCGAGCGGATCATGCCTCGGCGGGAGCGGTCGCTCTCGATCGATATGCGCCGGATCGAGCGGGCGCATGACCTGGTTGCGGCGGTGTCGGATGTGATTGCGGCCGCGGCTGCCGGCGAGTTGACGCTGCCAGAGGCGCGGGAATTCCTGGCGTTGCTGGAGAGTCAGCGGAAGGCGCTGGAGACAGCGGACCTGGCGGTGAGGATCGAGGCGCTGGAGGTTGCGGCGTCGGAAGAACGGCGGAGCCGGCGGAGGGGGTCATGAGGTTGCTCTCGAAGGTGCGCGGGCTGGAAGCGTCGGCGCAAGTGTCGCGCCGCCGTGAGCCTGTGGGGCTGGTGTGGACGGAGGACGATGTCCGGGTGGATCCGGCGGCGGTGCGAGGTGACCAGCATGTTGCTCTGGATGTCCGGATCAAGGGCGCGGTCGGCGAAACACCGATCTGGGAAACGGTGGAACGGTACAGCTCGGATCCTGCGGACCTGGGCGTGGTTTACGACGCGGGCGGTGTGCGGGTGGGTGTGGTGCGGCGGGTGGATGGCTCGCTCGTTGAGTGGGCTGTGACGGATTCGGCGGCGGGTTAGGGTAGCTGGGGCCTTCCTGGAGGGGTTGGGGCGTTTCCTGGGTTGTTTCCGACGATCTGGGAGTGTGTCTGGAGGGCGGCGGCGTTGGTGAAGTTGTATCGCTTGGCCCATCGGAGGAATTCACGCGGGGCGAAGGTGAGCGGGCGGGGGCGTTCGTGGATCCAGGTGACGACGGCCTGGAGCGGGATTGCGTAGTGGCGGGCGACGGCGGCGAGCTCGGCGGCGTCGCGTTCGGCGATGTGGACCAGGGCGGCGCGGATTGCGCCTTCAGGGTCGAGCATGGGGTTCCTTTCGAGTACTTCGGGGCTTGGTCTTCGGCTCGGGCGTCTGGGCGGCGGCGGCGTACTCCTGGAGGAGCTCGGCCAAGCGGACGGCTTGGGCCGGGGTGAGGCGCAGTGTAGCGGTTACGAGGACGTCGCCGGCGGCGGTGCTGATTTCGAGGGTGAGGCCGTGCTTGATCTCGTTGCTCATGTGCCTGTGCCGCTGGTGATGGTGAGACGTCGCCCGCGCAGATCGCGCCAGCCGTGGCGCGAGGTGCTGAGCGCGAGGAACATGACGGGCCGGCCGTTGTGGGTGTAGGTGATCATGGCGAGCTGGCGGATTTCGCACTCCGCCAGGATCTCGCGGACGAGCTCGACGGCGGGGGCGCCGTCGATGTTGGGGAGCTGGGGCGGCGTGGCGGTCTCGAGGACGGATCCGTTGACTGTGCCGGCGGCGCCGGTGATGCGGACGCGCTGGCCGGCGCGGAGGGTCTGGGGTTCAGAGGGCATGGTTACGCCAGGTTGAGGACGCGGTATTGAGACGGGCGGGTGTGTGTGCCTGGGCGGGTGAGGAGAAAACCGCCTTGGGTGAGTGAGCGAATGGCGCCGATGACCGAGGAGCGGGCCAGGCCGGTGGCTTTGGCCAGTGTGCGGGAGCTACCGCGGACGATGCGGGCATGGTCGCACGTGGCGGCTAGGTGCAGCGCAAGGCGGAGCTGTGGCGCGCTGAGGCCGGGGGCGATTTCGGCGAGGCGCGCGAAGTGAGCGGTATCAAGAGTTTTCATTTTCATCCTGTCTTGCGGGCGGTCTCCCGGGCGGCTGCGAGGGCGCGCTTGTTGGCGATGGTTGCGGCGCGGGTGCGCGCGATGGCGGCGTACTTGGCGATGTAGGCGTCGCTGTTGGCCTGGCGCTGTTCGGCTGAGCGGATTGGGTCCGCTTGAAAGCCGTGTTGAGGTTCGGGCCAGACCTGGCGGCCGAGCCGGGCGCAATTCTCGAGTGGCACGTTGAGCCACTTTTGGCGTTGAGTGGTGAGGACGGAGCCGCGGGCGCGGCCGTAGCTGACACCGGCGACGTGCAGGAAGTAGCGGCCATAGACGTCGTCGGCGTCCGGAGCGATTTGCACCAGGTCGCCGGGCGCGATCGCGCCGGAGTCGGGCTGCTGGATGGCTCGGGCGAGCAGGGTGATTTGATGCTGGATCGAGGCCAGCAGAGCGTGTTTGTCCATGCTGTTCGCATCGGCATCGGCTATATTCCTTTCGCTTTTGGCAGATCGTCGGCTTTGCCGGGCGGATCCTCCCGGACGAAGGGCACCTCCAGCACGGGCAAATCGGGCTGGCGCTGTCGGATCTCGGCCAACACCGCGGCCTTGCTGCCGGTGATGGCTTCCAGTGCAGTGCCGCGGCCGTCGAGTACGAGGGCGAGCCATTGTCCCTCGCCCGCGTGGGCGATCTGGATGCGGGCAGGTACGCCCGCCGGATTGACGCGGTGGCGGTCGGTGGTCTGGGATTCGACGGCGTAGGCGAACCGGTCGATGGGGAGAGTCGGCCATTCCCCGCGGACGGTGAGCAACACTTCCTGCTTGCTTCCTCTGACGAGCTGCAGCCCGGCGCCGTGGTGATCGACCGCGAGGGCGATCCAGACACCGGCGCCCGCGTGCGCGAGTTGGATCCGCGCAGGCTGGGGCGGCGTCGACCAGAGCGGCGCTGTCGACCAGGTCGAAGCCGTGTTGGATGGCTCGGGCGAGTAGGGCGAGCTGGTGCTGAATGGAGGCCAGCAGAGCGTGTTTGTCGATGGTGTTCGCATTGGTCACATTCCTTTCGCTTTTGCGAGGTTGCTGATGAGGTTTTCGGCGAAACCGAGATTGTCTTGGGTGGGCTCGGGGGGTTTCGGGGGCTTGGGGCGTTTGACTTCGCGGAGGTCGGCCCGGCGGGCTTGCAGTGCGTCGGGTTGAATTCCGTGGATTCTCTGGAGCGCGACGGCCACGAACCAGCCGTATGAGAATTCTGGTTTCTTGCCTTCCTGGAACAGGGTGTTGCACAGGCGGACGAGTTGCTGCAGAGGGGCGATGGCGAGCAGTTGGGCCAGCAAGCGGTCGTCGGGGTGGTGGACGTTCGGGTCTGGGCCGAACTGGCTCATGAATTTCCAGATCCACTGGCGGAGCTCGGCGAGGGTGGGTTTGTCGTAGTGGGCGGGTTTGGCGTTCAGGATTCGGTCGAGGATCGAATCGGATCGCATCGGCATCGATACATCGACTGGGGCTTGTGGTTCAGACGGGTGGTGTCGCTGTGACACCACCCCATCGGAAAAGAGGGGTAGAAGCGGTGTCGCCGTGACACCACTTTGGGCGGCGAGTGGTGTCGCTGTGACACCACTCGGGAGCGCGACGGTCTGGGTGAAGTTGAGGAGGTAAGAGCTGGGGCGGCGGCCGTAACCCTGGCGGGTGGTGATCAAGCAGCGGGCGCCGAGGGAGTCGAGAGCGCGGATGACGTTCTTGCGCTCAAGTCGCGTGGCTGCCGCGATTTGCCGGCTGCTGGCGACGGCGCCGTGGTGGATGGGGTCCTCGATGCTGGCGAGGTGCAGGGCGACGCGGAGCTCGGCCTCGCTGAGGCTTGGCGCGACGACGGCAAGGGACAGCAGGGCGGCTGCTCTGGTTCCGATAACGTATATCGTGTTGTGAGCTTCTGGGGCTGGTGTTGGGGAGGTTTCTGCGTTGTCGGTCATGGTTTCCTGGCGCCTGTCCGCGTGGCTCGCGGATCGCGTCGTTGGCTGGCGGCGCAGCGTTGGGCGCTGGGAAGAGTGTATCATAGCCGTTTGGCCGGTAAGATGGCTTATCGGTCGCGTGGAGTGAAATGTTAACGAATGGGAGCCTATGCCAGAGGTGCAAAGCGCAGAGCAGCTTACATTGTGGGATCTGGGGGGGCCAGACATGGCGAAACTTCGGTTGACTGCGGCGCGGTTGCTGGCGTCGACGCTGGCGCCGGCGACGCGCGATGTGTACTCGCGGGATTGGGCGGCGTTCGGCGCCTGGTGTCGGAGCGCGGGCCGGCGGGAGTTGCCGGCGCAGCAGGAGACCGTTGAGCTTTTTTTGGTGGACACGCTCGAGCGAGGTTTGAGCGTGAGCTACGCTGAGCGGCGGGTGGCGGCGATCGTGGCAGCGCATCGGGCGGCGAATGTGGAGCCTCCCGGGGGGTACGGGATCCGGGATTTGCTGCGGGCGGCGCGGCGGGAGCGGGGGCCGCAGGAGCGCAAGGCGGCGCTGGCTGTGGACGATTTGAAGCGGGTGCTGCGGGCGTTGCCGCGGTCTCCGATGGGGGCGCGTGATCGGGCGGTGTTGCTGGTGGGGTTCGCGTCGGGGTTGCGGCGGAGCGAGCTCTCCGGGCTCGACCTGGCGGATGTGCGGTTCGAGCGGCGGGGCGTTGTGCTGTATGTTGGGCGGTCCAAGACTGATCAGAACGGAAACGGCCGCGAGGTGGCGGTTTTCTGCGGGCGGCGGGTGAAGACTTGTCCGGTGGGAGCGTTGCGCGGCTGGTTGAGTGAGCGGGGCCGTGGTGATGGGCCGCTGTTCCAAGGGTTCAGGCTGGATGGCCAGCGCGGCGACTGGCGGTTGAGTGGTCGGCAGATTGCGCGTATCGTTCAGCGGTCGGTTGCGGCGGTTGGGCTGGACCCTCGTAAGTACGGGGGGCATTCGCTGCGGGCGGGCTGCGCGACGGCCGCGGCTGAGGCCGGGGCGTCCGAGATTTCGATTATGCAGCGGACTGGGCACAAATCTATCGGCATGCTCGGGCGTTACGTTCGGCATGGCCGGCTTTTTGCGGTGGACCCGTTGGCAAAGGTGCTCTGATGCCGGAGAATTGAGATTGCGGTAGTTCCGGGGCCGGTTACTTCTGCGTGGCCGGCCACGGTGGCAAGCTGCCGCTGCACTGGGGCTCACCCGGGATGCGGTTTCGAGAGAAGACTCATCCTCCGACCGGGTGAGCCCTTGGTGTTTCAAGTGGCGCGTGGCGTGCATACTTGCACGGCATGAGCGTGTGGGGTTGCATTTCGGAAGACATCGCGGAGTGCTGGCGTTCCACCCCGGCCCACGTGCGGGCACTACTGACTGCGGGTTCCATTTTGGCACTGCTGAGGGTTGTGTTCCGCGCGGGAGGCTGGCGCCGCCTGGCCGCCAGGCCAAGCGGCGCGCCCGGCCGCGGCCTGGTCGAGCGAAGCGAGACCAAGCCCGCGGCGCAACGGACTTACAGCCGCACGCCGGAACTTACGGGAGACGATGAGAGCGGCGGCCGGCGCGCGACGTGCCACGCCGCCCGCTTCCGCACACCGACAGACTGACGCATGCACGGCGCGCGCCGGGGGCTCCGCGCGCCGGCGCCTCCGCGTGTGGCGTTTGTCGGACGCGATCGCGCGAAACCGGGCGTTCGGGCTGGCGGGCCGCGGTGGATCGCGTCCGCTCGGGGGTGCTCTGGGGTGCTCGAGGGCGGTTGGCGTGTTACGTTCGTTTGCGGAGGTTGTACATGCCTGGTTCGAAGAGCGATTACCTCGAGGCGAAAGCCCTCGACCATATTCTGGGCGGGCCGGATTTCACGCGGCCGGCCACGGTTTACGCTGCGCTGTTCACGACGGCGCCGTCTGATGCGGGCGGGGGCGTCGAGGTCTCGGGCGGGTCTTATGCGCGCGTTGGGATCACCAACAACGCGACGAATTTCCCGGCGGCGAGTGGAACTACGACGATTAAGCAGAACGGGACGGCTATCACGTTCCCGAGGGCAACGGCGGCGTGGGGGACGGTCGTCGCGTGGGAGTTGTTGGACGCGGCGACGGCGGGGAACCTGCTTTTCTGGGGCACGCTTACGACGTCGAAAGTGGTAGCGATCGACGACACGCCGAGTTTCGGCCCGGGGGCGTTGACGATCACGGAGGACTGACCATATGCCCGATTTGGATTTGGGCGATGGTTCGGCGGCGGGCGGCTCGAGCACTGAGGCGGAGCGGTTGAGCGTGGAGGGCGGGCTGCGCGCGGAGGTGTCGTCCGGATCGGTTGCCGTGGCTGACCGGCTGAGCGTGGAGGGCGGGCTGCGGGGGGCGGTGTTGTGCGGCTCGGCCGTGGTGGGTGTTCTGGGAGGGGCGTTGGCGCTGAGTGGCGCATGCGGTGGGGGCTCGGTGTGTGTGGGCGACCTGGTGGGTGAGATAACCGTGGTGGCGTTGGCTGGGGAGTCGGCCGGGCGGTCGGTGGTGAGTGGGCCGGAGTTGTGGCGGACACGGAATATCGGCGGCGCGTGCTTCGGGGCGTCGTTGCCGGCGGGCCGGCTGTGGGTGTGTCCGCGCGGCGTGTCGGCGGGGGCGTCGGCGGTGTTGCCGGCGCCGTTGCGGCGGGAGCGGGCGGTAGAGGGTGGATCGGCGGGCGGGTCGGCGTGTGCCGGCAGCTTGGCGTGGGACGTGCGGTTGGAGGGCGCGGCTGCAGGCGGTTCCGAGGTGTCCACCGAACGGCTTGACGTGCGGGTGCGGCTGCAGGGGTTGTGCGGCGCGCCCGGCTGGGAGCGGCCGCAAGTGGCGGGCGCGTCGGCGGGCGCCTCGGTGGTCCATCCGGCGGGGCTGTCGATTTCGGGCTTGGTGACAGTGGAGTTGAGCAGTTAGGGGCGCGGCACTGGCGGCACGGTGGGTCTGGGCGTGGCGATCTGGCGCCGGAGGGCGCGGTCCAGGGCGGGCTGTCCGGTGCGTGGCGGGCGCGGCGGTCTGGGCGCGCGTGGGGCCTTCGGTGCGCGTGGTGGTCTGGGGAAGCGCATGCTCATGCGCGCGATTGTCGCACGCACGGCGCCGGGCGATCGCGCCGACGTTTCGCACGGCGGCAGACGCTGCCGATTTTGCAGCGGCCGGCCGACGTGCTCCGCGCCACAGCGAGACCGCGCGGCGCCGGCGCGCCGCGGCGGTTCTCCGCCGCGGCGCGAAGCGGCCGCCTGGGCATCACAGGCGGCGCGCCGGCCTCCGGCGATTTTCGGGGCGGCGAGTGAGTCCGAAAGTGAGCCGGAAAAGCACTAACTCCACTGAGGGCGGGGACTACGACAACGGATGTAGTTGAGGGCGTGAGGGTTGCGGGCGGGCGCGCCAGGCCGGGCTTCGGAAGCTCGGCCAGGCGGTGATTAGACTCACTCGGCGGGCCGGTCGCGCTGGTGGTCTCCGGTCCAGAGGTCTTGAGCGATGAGCGGGCGGAGTTGGGCGCGCCAAAAGCTCGCGGCCCATGCGGGCGTATCGGGGAGCGTGGCTCGGCGGGCGTCCAGGTGGGCGAGGCGTTCGGCCGGCACGATGGCGGCGACCTGGGCGCGGTAGTCGGCGGCGTGGGCGCTGTCGCGCGCGCGTTGGCGGTTGAGGCGAACGAGCGCGTTGTGGGCGGTCTGCTCGCGGTCGGCGTCACATTGCGGCGGGCGCCATCCGGTGAGGGCGGGGAAGGCGCGCCGCAGTTGCTCGCGGTCGGAGAGTTCGGCGGCGGGGAAGGGGGCGCGCGCCGTGGGGCGCGCGTCCTTGTCGGTCGGTGTGGCGGCGGTCATGCTCCGAGCCTCAAGCTGCGGGGCTGGCCGTCGAGTTCGAACACAACGGAATGCGTTGCGCATTCGCGGCACAGGTCGGTGGATTCGATGAGCTTACCGCCGGGCACAGTGCGGAGGGTGATCCGGACGGCTGCGGGGCGGCACTCGCAGGATTGGCACTCATCGCCGGCGATGGGCGGGCGGGGGCTGTGGGGCGCGCTCATGCGGCGGGCTCCCGGACGTAACGCTCGATGCGCTCGCAGAGTAGGGCGCGGGATGCTGGCGAGCCGACACACTCGGCGTTGTCGTTCTCGTCGTCGGAGAGGCCGGACTGATCGCGCCAGTGGCATACGGGGAATTGGTCGAGGATGTCGCCGTCCGGCGTGGTGATGGTGAGGCGGACACTGGGGTCCATCATGCGGCGCGCCTTCCGGTTGAGCGGTCGCGCCGCTCGATCATGAGACCGGCGGCGAGGGCGCGGATGTCGGCGCCGTCGAACTGGATGGCGAGGCCGCGGCGGATGGCGTGGGTCTGGGCCAGCATGGCGACGTCGATAGCGACGGTGAGAGCCGACAGCAGCGAGTCGGCTTCGCTGGCGGGCTGCGGGTTGGCGGCGGGCGCCGGGGCGCTGATGGGCTGCGGGGCGCGCCGGGCGGCGGGGCTGGGCCAGAGTTCGGCGTCGCCCGGGAGTGCGGCGGGAATTGCGGCGGCGGGCTGGGGCGGTCTGGGCGGTGGCGCGGGTGCGGGCGCCGGTGCGGGCGGTGGCGCGGTGTCGGCGGGTTCGTCCTCGACGCGTTCCACCGTCCACGCGGTTTTCGCGCGTCCGCCGGTGGCGCTGGGCGTTACGCGCTTCGTGATTGCGATGGTGTCGCCACGGCCGGCCGCGAGTGCGACGATTTGCGCGTGGACGGTGGGCTCGACGTACATGATTTTCTCGCCGTCGAGGAAGTACTGATACTGGTCTCCGTACTGGCCGGGCGCCAGTACGGGCGGGTCGAGTAGGTCCACGATTTGGGGGACGTTCGGGGGGAACGTGATTTTGGTTCTCATCTGGTTTTGCCTTTCGGTGCCGTTGGTTTTGCTTTGGAGGTGGCCTTTGTTTTTGACCCATCCCCCATTCCGGGCTGCGCGGCGGCGGCCGGAATGGCGCGGCACGCTTTCGCTTGGCGGCGCTCGCGCGGCCTGGGTCAACCCCCCATCAGGAAAATGAGCCGCACGGCGACTGACGCGGTGGTGTTGCGCGGCGGGAGACGTGCTTTCCTTACCGAAAGAATTTTCCGGTGTTGAAAATTGTTTCGGCGTAGGGGCGGGTTGAGGCGGGCCGCGCGAGGGCCGCTTATTTGCGAGTGCCGTGCATTCCGGACGACGACGCGTAGCCCGAATGGGAATCAAACGCGGAGCGCAACGAAGCGGCCGCTACGAGACCGCGCGCGTTGTGTGCGCGCGTCTGGTCGAGGATCGGACGCTGAGGCGTCGCGAAGCCACCTTACAAACCGGCCGCGTCTTTTGCGGCCATCCGATTAGCCTGAGCGAGCGGGAGAGACCACGATCGCGGCTGTGGCCTTCGGGGCGAGCGCACGGCGGACCCCAGCGCCGCCGCAAAGTCGCTGACAACGTGACTTTGCCGGCGCGGCCCCGTTGTGCGGCGGACGCCGCAACGATGCGGACGTTGAGCGGGCGGCGAAGAGAGACGCTGCGCAGTGATCAACAGATGTGTTGCGCGCGGATGTGGCGAGTCGAGAGAGTGGCGTTCTGGAATCGGAAGGAGCGCAGCGCCTGCGGGCAACGCGAGGGGATTGAAACAGTAGTGCGGCGGGCGGCGGAATCCTCTCAGGGCGAGTGAGTGGGGAGTGAGTGCTCCGCGCGCGGGTGAGTGGGCGGGGACCGCGCCGGCGGCGCGGCCCCCGAGAGAGGCGCCCCTATTGGGGCGGAAAGAAGTGATCGACCGGGAAGTTAACGGCGCCGGCGCCGCGGGCGCGCCAGGTGCAAAGCGCCTGATCGCGCAGCCAGCGGCCGCGCGGAAGGAACTGGCGGCGGCCGACGATGTCGAACCAGCGGCCGGCTTGGCGGAATGCGACGGGGCCGCGGGCGGAGACGCGGACGCGGATATCGAGGGCCCCCGAGGGGGCCCCCGCGGCGGCCGCGGCCGCGGCCGCGCGATCTGCGGCGACGTCGTCGAGTTCGCACAGTGTCCACCAGATGCGCCATTCCTGGATGCAGACCGGACACATTTCTTCGAAGCTGCCGATGTCCCAAGGCGGGCAGGAGCACGGGGCGCCTGCCGGAGTGTCGAGAGTGGTTTTGTTTGCCATACTGCACGCCGTTACGACAGCCGCGGGCCGGGCCTTCGCGGCTTTGCACGCCGCAGCCATTCGCGGGTTTCGAATGGCGTAGCGGCGTGCCTGCGCTAAGGCCCGGCCTGGGGCTGTCGAGTGCGCCTGTGTATGGCAGACGAAACCACTCTTGACGCTTCGGCGCCGGCTTCGTGCTTTCGCGCGCCTTGGGACATCCCGCGCGGAGTAGTAACGCGTCCGGAGGGTTGGCGCGCCTGGCGGGGGCGGGGGACTCAGTACGGCAGCGGATGCGGGGGCTTGATGTCGGCGGGCGTGGTGCCGAGGGCGCCGCGGGGCGGGCGCTTCTGGATGCGGCCTTTGGCGTCGCGCGGCGGCGGGTGGAGAGTGTGCGAGAGGCTTTGGGTGACCTTGGGGACCTGAGCCGCGGCAACGGCGGCGTGCGGATCGTGCGGCTTCTTCTTCATGGGCGGCGGGTGTCCGATCTGATGGTAGCGCGGGAGATTCAGCATTTGCTTGTTTGCGCGGTTGAAGGCGCGCCTGACGAGCGCGGCCGCGCCGCCGGTGGTGAGGTGCATCTTCTGCGCGACCTGGCGCCAGTGCAAGCCGGCCGCGCGGAGTTCGATCGCGCGGCGGGCGCGGTTCGGCAGCTTGGTGACGGCGGGGATGAGGTCGGCGAGGGGCGCGGGATCGCCGGTCGACTGGTAGTAGAGGCGTTTGGTGGCGAGCATTGAGCGGGCGGTCATGGGCCGATTGTACCGTGAGTCGGATAACGTCCGGCACTATGCGGGCCTGGCGCGCGCGGTTTGTGCGCGCGCGCTGGTCAGTCGGCGCGTGGTTTTCGCGCCGCGTGTAAAGTCCGGATGCACGGCGGTTGCCATGGCTCCGACTAAACCATGGCGGCCGCCGTGCCGTGAAAACGCGCCGCGGTGTTTGCGGCGCCACCTTGCGCGCCGGCCAGTCGCGCCCCCCCCAGAACAAACGGCCTTCGTCGGGCGGGTTTAAGGCCGTTTGTTCATCTGAGTGGTTCCCCCGAAAATCGCCGCCGTTCTTGCGGCGCACCTTAATGGGGGGGAGGCTGGAGGGGGTCCGGGGGAACCACGCCGGGGGGGGTGCGACA
>Ga0315273_10010737_pt1 | contig 11697 bp, 8 predicted proteins | sample YL17G02_0_MG_FD_205753 | JGI IMG/M metagenome (GOLD analysis project Ga0315273, IMG submission 205753) | Sediment microbial communities from Yellowstone Lake, YNP, Wyoming, USA - YL17G02_0 | ecosystem: Environmental > Aquatic > Freshwater > Lake > Sediment | place: USA: Wyoming | collected... | reverse complement strand
AATATCATATCCCGGCTCTTTTTACAATGTCCTTTTTAATTCGTTCCCGTCCTGTCCCCCTCCATGGGAAGGGGGATGACTGATTCGGCCTGACCGGGCGCAGGCTTATCCTCCTCCGGATTATCTCTCTGCGCACCATCGGTCGCATCGTTTTCTGCCTTCGGGGATTCTTCCGGTGTTCCCATCTCCGGCACGGCCGTTTCTTCCTCAGGTTCGCTCATCAACTCCTCATATTCGGGAATGACGATGCCCCTTCTCACCATGATCTGATAAATCCGCTCCGACCGGCTCATGACATAACGGCCGGAACCGATCGGATTGAACCGTCGCGGATTGGGCAGGACAGCGGCAAGTTTCGCCGCCTCTTCCGCCGATAACAGGAGGGCCGGCTTCCCGAAATAGTGATTTGTGGCCGCCTCTATGCCGAAGATTCCCTCCCCCCATTCAGCCACATTGAGATAAATCTCGATGATCCGCCGTTTGGACAGATGCCGCTCAATCCTCCAGGTAAGAATGGCCTCCTTGAGTTTGCGGACCGGATTTTTTGAGGGGGAAAGATAGAGGTTCTTTGCCAACTGCTGGCTGATGGTGCTCCCCCCCGCTTTCAACCTTCCCTTTCTCAGATCCTTTTCAAGTGCCTTTTGGATGGCCTTGAAATCAAAACCCTCATGAGACCAGAACTTATCGTCCTCGGCGATGATCACGGCCTTGATGGCATAGGGTGAAATCTGCGCTAACGGCACCCAGCGGGAGGTAATCTTTTTCTTCTTCCCCTGCTTTTGCCATTCCCTCTCCCGGTACTCCATAAAGGCCGTCTTGCGCGGATTTATCCTTTTGAGCTTCGAGACTTCCGGGAAGAACAGATAATAACCCACGTTCAGCACCAAGGCCGAAACGACAAGAACAGAGACGGCAATAACCCATTTCTTCAACGTGACATCCTATATGAAACAATCATTGTTGCCTTTATATACCCTATTTCAGGGCATTTTGAAAGCAGCGCAAATCAGTCCTTGAAGCGCAAAGGCCCGCCAGCTCAGAACCGGCAAAAAAAGTTTGACTTATCCCCTCAATTTTAGTAGGCATGAAACGCCTATTTGTCGTATGCACTTTGTCATCCAATGCCAAAATCTGCGCACCGTTGGCACAATGTGGAAGCCCCCGAGCGAATAAAGGAGGTACTTCATGATGAAACGGCGGATTTTCCTTTGGATGGGACTGGTTGTCCTGTTCATTACCTTTGGCATCTGCCAGGATATTCACGCCAAGGAACAGTATCAGGTCAAACGGGGAGATAGTCTCAGTAAAATCGCGAAGAACACCGGCGTAAGCATCAAGGAGTTGAAAAAAGCCAACAACCTTCAAAGCATCAATCTAAAACCCGGCAAAACCCTACAGATCCCCAAACAATCAAAGAAAAGCATCGCCAAGGCGCGTAAGAAGGCCCCATCAGGAAGTATGTCCAATTATATCGTGAAGAAAGGCGATAGCATCTACACCATCGCGAAAAAGACGGGTGTAAAGGCTCATGATATATGCAGTTGGAATCATGTACAGGCGCGATCCCTGAGGGTAGGTCAGAAGTTGGTTCTATCAAAGCCTCGGGTCGTGACCCAGGTCGCTCAGGTCGATAGGGATGCCGAAGAAGATAGGGACGTTTACGACACCGAAGATGAGGAAGATGACGACCTGGACAGCTTCAATGAGGACGACGCCGATTGGACACAATTTGAACTGGATAACCAGCAAAACAGAGCTCTTCTCGGAAAATGGAACAGCCCCGATGAGAGAAGACTTTTCGTAAGGGTAGTCATGGGATTTCTCGGTGCGCCCTATCGTTTCGGCGGTTCCTCCGTCCGAGGTCTCGATTGCTCGGCCTTTGTGAAGAAGATCTATCAGTTCTTCGACGTCGAACTGCCCAGAACAGCCTTCAAGCAAGCCCGCGTAGGCCAGCAGGTGGACAGAGAAAGCCTGGAGGAAGGAGACCTCGTCTTCTTCAACACCCGGCGTGCCTACGGCCACGTGGGTATCTACATCGGCAACAACGAGTTCATCCATGCTTCATCCCGAGATCGTTACGTCAAGGTGGAAAGCCTTAATTCCCCTTACTACGACAGACGTTTCATCAAGGCTGTCCGGGTAAAGGGATTGGACACCGGGGCTTAAAGGCCCTTCATCTTTGATTCCGATCATCCCCCGAGAACAACCCTCATCCCCTGGTATAGACCAAGTCCCTGTCAGAAGGGTATCCCCCGAGTCCCCTTTTGTGTTGATTTCCTGTCCCCTTTTGTGTTGATTTCCTGTCCACTACCTTATATTGTTCGCCCAGAAAGAAGCTTCAAACAAAGAAACGGGAAAAACAAAAGAAATGTCTGAGGAGGCGAATATGCAAAAAAGGCTGACATTGCCCATCGTACCGATCATCTTGGTATTTATGCTCAGCGGCTGTCTGGTGGCCGAAAGCAAATACATCAAAAAGACAGAGGAATCGGACAAGCTGAGCCGGGAGCTTTCCGCCCTGATGGAGAAAGAAAAGACCCTCTCCGGGGAAAATCAGCAGCTGCAAAACCAGCTCAAGGCGCTGAATGCGGATCTGGCCGGCCTGAGTTCGGAGAAGGAAAGAGTCACCGCCGATCGGAACAGGGTCACGGAAGAGTTAAAGACCGCGCTGAAGGAAAAAGAAGCGACCGGCAAAGAGGTGGAGAGGATCACCAACGACCGGAATGAACTGGACAAGGTGTTGAAGTCCCACTCCGACGTGCTCTCGAAAACGATCAGGGAGCTTAGAACCAAGATAACCGATATCGAAGGAGAAAACGCCTCCCTCAAGAAAAATGTGAGCGATATCGAAGCGGAAAAGGCGACACTGGAGAAGGTTCTGGCTGCATCAAGAAAGGAAGATAAGCAATTAAAACAGGATTTAGAATCCTTGAAGAAAACCAAGGAAAAAGAGGTTCAAACCCTCAGCAAAACCTATGAGGACCTGGTACAGGAGATGAAGTCGGAGGTCGCACAGGGCCAGGTAACCATTACGGAGTTGAAGGGTAAACTCACTCTCGACGTTCTGGATAAGATTCTTTTCGATTCGGGACAGGCGGAGATCAAGCCGAATGGTTTGGCCGTCCTGCTGCGGGTCATCGGCATCCTTAAGGAAGTCAAGGACAAGCAGATCCGCATCGAGGGTCATACGGACAACATTCCGATCCGGGGGGCATTGTCAAAGAAATACGCCACGAATTGGGAGCTTTCGGCAGCCCGGGCGACCAACGTCACGAGATACCTTCAGAACCAGGGGATTGATCCGGTTATCCTGTCGGCCGCTGCCTATGGTGAATACAGGCCCGTGGCCGACAACGGCACGCCGGAGGGGCGGGCAAAAAACCGGCGGATCGCCATCATCCTGCTGCCGAAGGATTGACGCTTACCTCGCCTGTCGTGAAGTCCGCCGTTGAAGGATGATCCAGGTTAGGACCGAAATTACGAAAAAAAGATAAGATACCCATGGGCAAGACGCTGACCGAGAAGATTATAGAATCCCATTTTGTCTCCGGTTCCCTGTCGCCCGACGTCGAGATCGGCATCCGGATCGATCAGACGCTGACTCAGGACGCAACGGGGACGATGGCCTACCTCCAGTTCGAATCGATGGGCATATCTAAGATTGAAACCGAGTTATCGGTCAGCTACATCGATCACAACACGGTCCAGATCGGTTTTGAAAACGCCGATGACCATCGGTATCTCCAGGATGTGGCCCGTCACTATGGGATCATCCTCTCCAGGGCGGGAAACGGCATCTGTCATCAGGTCCACCTGGAGCGCTTCGGCAGGCCCGGCCGGACTTTGATTGGCTCCGACAGCCATACCCCCACGGGCGGCGCCCTGGCCATGATAGCCATCGGCGCCGGGGGACTCGACGTGGCGCTGGCCATGGCCGGTGAACCCTTTTATCTGACGGCGCCTCGAATTGTCAGGATAGACCTCGCCGGTAAACTTCGACCCTGGGTTTCAGCCAAGGACGTGATCTTGAAGATCCTCCAGATTTTCACAACCAAGGGAAATGTGGGCTCCGTTTTTGAATACGGGGGCCCCGGCACCGCCACCCTGACGGTGCCGGAACGGGCCACCATCGCCAATATGGGTGCAGAGTGCGGCGTGACCACCTCTGTTTTTCCGAGCGATGCCATGACGAGACGTTTCCTGCGGGCCCAGCGGCGCGAACAGGACTGGTGCGAATTGTCCGCCGACAATGACGCACGCTACGACCGGATCGTCGAGATCGATCTCTCCCGACTCGAACCCCTGACGGCGAAACCCCACAGCCCCGATCATATCAGCACGGTCCGGGAAGCCGGTCCCATTGAGGTGCAGCAGGTCTGTATCGGCAGTTGCACAAACTCCTCCTACAAGGACCTGGCCACGGTGGCGGCGATCCTCAGGGGCAGGACGGCACACCCGTCGGTAAGTTTTATTATCTCACCGGGTTCCCGGCAGGTCCTCACGAATCTCGCCCGGGATGGTTACCTCTCCGATTTGCTGGCCTCTGGGGCGCGGCTCATGGAAAACGCCTGCGGATTCTGCATCGGCAACAGTCAGGCTCCGCCCTCCGGCGGCATATCGCTGCGAACCTCAAACCGCAATTTCTACGGCCGCTCCGGAACACAGGACGCCGGGGTTTACCTCGCCAGTCCGGAGACGGCCGCCGCCGCCGTCCTCACCGGCAGGATGAGCGATCCGCGCTCTCTGGGCATCCCCTATCCCCGGGTGCGGTTGCCGGCACGCCTTCTCATTGACGACGGCCTCTTCATCAAGCCCGGTGAAACGGCGGCTCCTGGGGACAGGGAGATCAGAAGAGGCCCCAATATCGGCATACCGCCCCACAATGATCCCCTGCCCGAGCGCATCGCGGGCGAGGTGACGATTCGGGTCGGCGACAAGATCACCACGGATCATATCATCCCCGCCGGTGAACGGATGAAATACCGATCCAATATCCCGAAATACGCCGAATTCGTCTTTGAGCATGTAGACAGCCATTTCGCCCGGCGGGCAAAAAAAATCCGTGACGACGGCAGACATAACATTATCGTCGCGGGACTGTCCTACGGCCAGGGTTCCTCACGGGAACACGCCGCCCTCTGCCCCATGTATCTGGGCGTCAAGGCGGTGATCGCCCTGTCCTTTGAGAGAATTCACGCGGCCAACCTGATCAACTTCGGCATCCTTCCCCTTGTCTTCCAGGATGGGAACGACTACGGCCGGATCGACCGGGGCGACCGGATCGAGATCGATACCATCCGCAGCCATGTAGAGAAAGGTTCAAGCGTTACTGTGAAAAACATCACGAAAGGAACCGCATTCACCGCAACCTGCGAGCTCACGGAGCGTCAGCAAGAGATGATCCTCGCCGGCGGCGCTCTGAATCTCCGCAGCTTTACCGAGTCCCGGTCATAATCCACCATAAACTGCATTAAGGAGGCATCCTCATGACGCAAAAGCTTTCGGCTGAACAGATCGCCCATGTCCTGAGCATTCTGAGCAGAACACAGGCCCATCGTTTTTACTGGAAGGCCTCCGGCTACATCGACCAGGATCTCGACAGACCCGTCGTCGCCATCGCCAATTCCGGCCAGGATGCCGGCGTCGGTCATGTTCATCTGCGCGAGCTGGCCCGTCATGTCCGGGAATCGGTCTACGCGGCCGGGGGAACGCCCATCGAGTTCAACGTCATCGCCCCCTGCGCCGGTTATGCGCGCAAAAAGGGCATCGAGGATATCACCCTGCTCTATGATCTCCCCCAACGGGATAACATCGCCGATGCGGTAGAAATCCAGATGGTAAATTACGGCGCCGACGCCCTGGTTTGTATCGGAACCTGCGACAAGATCATTCCGGGGATGTGGCTCGGGGCGGCACGGCTCGATCTGCCGACGATCTTCCTTCTGGGAGGGCCTGCCGTCCCGGGGGAATGGATGGGCGAGCAGACCGTTTTCCCCACCAATGTGATCCTCAAGGGAATCAAGAAGGTCCTGTCCGGAGAGCTGACGGAAGAGGCTTATCTGCAGGAGGTTCACCGGATGGAGTCCTGCTGGCTTTGCAGTTGCGGCGCCTGTCCCGAACTGACCACGGCCAACACCACGATGATCGCAACGGAAGCTCTGGGGCTCTGTCTTCCGGGTGTCTCCACCACTCCGGGCGGTGAGACCGCCAAGGTTCATCAGGCGAGAGAAACGGGCCATGCTATCATGAAGCTACTCCGGGAAGGGACCCGTTTCAGCAAGATCGTAACAAGGCAGGCCCTTTGCGATGCCGTTCGGCTTATCATGGCCGTATCCGGCTCGACCAACGGGATTCTTCATCTGCTGTCGCTGGCCGTGATGATGGACATCGATCTCGATCTGGACGATTTTCAGCACATAGGCGATGAGACTCCCTATCTCGCCCCCCTCAGACCCAGCGGGCCCTACTCCATGGTCGACTTCCACCGGGCGGGCGGGGTCATGGCAGTGCTCAGGGAATTGCAGGACCAGTGTTTCGGCGACAGGCCCACGGCTTCAGGCCTTCCGATGGGCGATAACATCGCGGCAGCCGAAGTGAAAAACCACGAGGTCATCCGTTCCCGGGACAACGCCATCTGTCCCACAGGCGGTATTGTCATTATGAGAGGGAATCTGGCCCCGAAGGGCGCTCTTGTCCGCCATACCATCGTCAGCCCCGCCGGCGGAGAATTCTCAGGACCGGCCGTCTGCTTCGATACCCAGATCGACGCCCTCATGGCAATCCTCGGCGGCAGGATGACCTCCGGCGACGTTATGGTCATTCGCTATCAGGGACCAAGGGGCGGGCCGGGCTTTTCGGAAAATTTCATTGCCGTATTGCTGCTCGATGTCCTGGGTCTTAACGACGTAGCGGTGGTCACCGATTCACGCTTCTCGGGCGCCACGGAGGGAGCCCTCTATGCCGGCTATATCTCTCCGGAAGCCTATGTAGGCGGCCCCCTGGCCGCGGTGCAGGACGGAGACAGGATTACCATCAGCGTCAAAACCAGACGCATCGACGTTCACCTGAGCGCTGAGGAAATTGACCGCAGACTCGAGAAGATCACCCCGCCGGAACCGAGAATCAAGCGTGGAGTCCTGGTCGACTGGCGCCTGACGGCCACGCAGTTTCACGAAGGGGCCATGCTGAAGCGTAAATTGTAGGCCGTTTCTTTTTTAGACATTTCAGAGGACTTAAGGAGGCGAATATGTATGATTTTCTGCTGACATCGGAAGAGAGAAGGCTTCGAGATGAGGTGAGGCGCTTTGTCCGCGAAGAGGTTGCCCCGGACTTTTTGCGGACCCTGGACCGGGATGAGATCACCTATCCCCGGCAATATGTGGAAAACCTTGCCCGGCATAACCTGCTGGGCCTCCGTTTTCCCAAGCAGTGGGGCGGCCGGGGAATGAATTGGGTGGCCGAGGTGGCGGCCCTGGAGGAGATCGGCTGCCTGGGGATGGCTCTGGGATGCGCCTTTTCCATGCCCTCCATCGTCGGTGAGGCCCTGGACAAATTCGGCACGGATGCACAGAAGGAGAAGTACCTTCGCCCCATGCTGGAGGGAAAGCTGGTTTCCGCCGAGGCGCTGACCGAACCCCGCGGGGGATCCGACTTCTTCGGCGCCACCACGAAAGCGGTCCTGCAGGGGGACCAGTTTATCCTGAACGGTCAGAAGCGTTTTGTCGTGGGGGCCGAAGGGGCCGATTTCTATCTCGTCTACTGCAAGACCAACTTTGAACCCGGAGCCCATAAATACAACCGGATCAGCCTGATCATCGTGGACAAGGGTCCGGGGGTGTCGGTGGACTATCAGTACGGCCTTCTGGGCTGCCGGGGAGGCGGCACAGGAAGGCTTGTCTTTCGGGATGTCGTGGTTCCGAAGGCAAATTGCGTCGGCGAACTCCACAGCGGGGCGATATGCTTCAATCAGATGATGATCCCCGAACGCCTGACCTCCGCCGCCGGCTGCCTGGGGACCTGGGGCGCCCTGGATGTAGCCCTCCGCTATTCCAACCGGCGGGCCGCCTTCGGCAAGCTCATCCGGCATTTCCAGGCCGTGAGCTTCATGCTGGCCGACTCCATCACCCAGCTGGATGCGGCCCGGGGAATCGTTTATCTGGCGGCGCGGGCCGTCGATGAAAACTATCCCAATGTCCGCCGTCTGGTGAGCGAGGCGAAAAAATTCGCCACGAAGGCCGCCTGGGACGTGGTCAACAACGCCATGCAGGTCATGGGCGGTATCGGTTACACCGACGTGTATCCCATCGAGCGGTCCCTGCGGGATACCCGGCTTTCCATGATCTGGACCGGAACGAGCGAGATCATGAACCTGCTCATCCAGCACGAATATTTCGACGAGGTCCTCAACCAGCCCTATGACCGGCGGCTTCCCGAACGGGACGCCATGAAACCCGACGAAACGGAACGCTGCTTCACCGACGAGGACATGTGGCGCATCCACGATAAGGCCGGCTCATAATTACCAGCTACAAAGATAACGGCATCCGGGCTCGCGGATTGGAACCAGCGAACCCGCGAAGCCCCGGATGGTTCCGTCTTTTGTTATCAACTTAATTTACCGGGAAGCTGCTTATTTCTTGGTCGGTGTGACCTTCTTATCCACAGCCTTCACCGTTTTCTTAACCTCGGCCGTGGCCGGCGGAAGCTCTCCTGCGGCAATTTTTCTCAACTGCGCCGGCGTTCTGACGAGGCTCGGATTAATATATTTACTCATCGCCTTTACATTTTCCGGACAGGACTCATTTAAAAACACTATTTTCCCGCCCTCCTGGAACTGAACGAGGAGCTGATAATAATATCCGGGGTAATGCTTCCAGGGGTTATTCGGATCAACCCTCATGCGGGAGTGGTAAAAGGGCTTTATCTTTTTGGTTTCGTATTTCATTTTTCCCAGGGAATAGTTCGTTGTTACATCTTCCATGCCCTTGATCAGCTTATTGACATCCTGTGTTCCTCCGGCCGCCTCAATGGCTGCCTTGAAATGGTAGATGTCGGCATAGGCAATATGAACATGGATCTGCATGGGAATATTCAGCCGTTGCGCTTTTTTCATCAGCGGCATGGTTTGGGGTGTTACCGGGATAGTATCCAAATCTGTGAAGGAGGACAAAGTCCCCAACGCCTTGCCGCCGGTCATATCCCAGAATTTATAGGTCTGGGCGACACCACCATAAAAACTGACATAGATATCCTTGGCTGCGGAATCCGCCCACTGCTTGGCAAATGCATCGGTGTCCGTAAACCAGGAGCTTACAAAAAAGATCAGGTCGGCCTTTTTCTCGGCAATTTCCTGCAGGATCGGGAGATACATGGTTCCGCGCGGTTTAACGGCTTTACTGTACACAACCTCTATGCCTAAATCATTAGCCATTTTTTCCCAGGTAGGCAGCTTAATATAATCGATGCCTTTTCTCCACTCGGTTGTCCATGCCAGATCCTCCCAAAGAATGGCGATCTTTTTCACCCCTAAATCCCGCTTCCAGGCCTTCTCCATGATATATTTCGTCTGGGCATAGTGAGCAGGTTCGGGATCCCAATCCCGGAAGCAAAAATCGTATTTCGGAGCCTCATCGATGATACGAGCGGTTAACGCCGAGGCCATGGGACCATTGAATACAAGGATGTGGGGATATTCTTTGAAAAGGTTACCTGAATTTTCCTGCACCGCCAGACAAATCTCGGATCGGCCTTCCACGGAAACAAATGTTGCTTTATCTTCGATAATCAATTTTCTGGCCGCTTCAACGGACAGCGATGTGTCTCCCTTGCCGTCCATCACCTTGTACACCACCGGCCGTCCCAGGATACCGCCGGCCTCGTTGATTTCCCGCACCGCCATCGCCTGGATATCCATGCAGGGTTTGGTCCCGGGGGATGCGACTTGACCTACATACCCAATGACAATAGGCTCCCCTTTTGGTGCCGCTGCAAAGGACATGGACGGCATGCTTAGCAGTATCGACAACAGCGATACTACTACCATTGAGATGATAGTATTAACCTTAAAATGTTTTTTCATCATGGTCCCTCCTCCTTTGAAAAACATCAACCCTAAAAATTACCCGTTCCTATGGAACGGCCTCGCTTGTTTCAGGTATTTAATATTTTACAGATTCTTGAGGTACTTGTCCCTGATGTAATCATTATCCATCCCTATTTTACAACAGACCCACTTCACCCGGGGAGGCGACTCGGACATTTTGACGAAATTTGCGCTGATGATGTATTTTCCCAGGTCCTGATCTTCAACTTCCTGAAAGGTATTGCGGATCCGCCACTGATTATGGGTCATGGCGGTCTCGGGCGTCATCAATTTCATGACAATAGGAACCCCGCCTCCCCGCCATTTGGACCGTGCTGACTTCCTGCTATAATTCAGGGCCTTCTTCACTAATTCATCAGCGGTATACTTTATGGTCTCTTTTTCAATGAGTTTATGAAGATGCGTTGCCTGTTCCAGGATGTCGGGTATGCGATCCGATGAATATCTCCAGTCGTCCTCGATCTCCCACAAGCCCAGAATCTTTAGCAAGGCCCGGAAATCATGATCTCTGGGGGCGGCAATAACCACGAATCCATCCTTGCACTTCCAGTGACCGTAAGGATATAAGATAAAATCCAGAAACCCGATTCTTGGCCTCGCCTTGCCCCATGTATAGCCGATGGAGGCCGGAATTCCCACCATGGAAGAGTAGGCGTCCATGCCGGCCACGTCTACCATCTGACCATTCCCCGTATTTTGCCGATGAATGAGGGCGACAATGCCTCCCAGGGTGGCGCTTAGACCGGAAATATACCACCCGGCCCACATCCCGGCTCGTAACGGCCAGTTATATGGTTCTCCCGCATCCGGCATATCCCCCATCTCCGCGGGAAGTCCCGATCCCGCCTGCGTCGTGATGTCGGAATCCGGCAGACGAGCAAATTGTTTCGCTTTATCCGTGTATTGGCCGTAAGGAGTAATAGCGATGTAAACAAGCCCGGGGTTTTCTTCTCTGAGTTGCCGGAATCCTGTTCCCCAAGCGTCCATATCGCCGGCGGGAAAGGTATCGATTACAACCGCCGCCTTGTTGGCCAGCTTACTGAATATCTTTCGATCATTTTCATTATTCTGAATGTCCAGGGTCATGTAACGTTTATTTCGCGCTTCAAACATGAACGGGATGCCTACACCATTGATGTTGGCGCCAAACGGCGTTATCTGGCGGGCCGGGTCTCCTTCGGGCGGTTCAATCTTAATCACTTCGGCGCCGAACTCGGCAAATAAACTAGCGGATATGATGCCGGCGAAATTGGCGCAGCTTACATCCAGAACCAGCAGATCGTCCAGAACCTCCGATTTGCCTTCGGGATTCATTATCTCGGCCAATGGCTTTCCCATCTCAGAAGGGCGCGTTGATGCATGTCGCGTATAGATTTCTTCCTTTGGCGCTTTCGGGCTCATTGGTTAGCCTCTTTCCCGTAGTTGTATATGGGATCCTCAGCCAGATCATAATAGACCGGAGGTTTCAACCCCGGCCTGTCGTCAAAGGTGCCGATAACCTTTTTCTTTTCCAGATCCTTGATCTCCTCATCCGACAAACCGAGAAACTTTTTCAGCACGAGCCGGTTATGGTACCCGAGCGGTCGGGCCAGCCA
>Ga0315273_10010735_pt1 | contig 11697 bp, 9 predicted proteins | sample YL17G02_0_MG_FD_205753 | JGI IMG/M metagenome (GOLD analysis project Ga0315273, IMG submission 205753) | Sediment microbial communities from Yellowstone Lake, YNP, Wyoming, USA - YL17G02_0 | ecosystem: Environmental > Aquatic > Freshwater > Lake > Sediment | place: USA: Wyoming | collected... | reverse complement strand
CCGGGTTGGTAATCATGATTTCCTGAGCGGCGACCATGCCTTTTCCATCCGCTCGTTTCACAAGTCTTTGGCTAATGGTTGAAACTAAATTATCCGCAAGGCGCAATCGAACCATTTTCTGCTCTGCTGGGGGAAAAACAGAAATCAATCGCCCAATGGTTCGAATTGCATCAGTGGTATGGACTGTTGAAAAAACCAAGTGGCCCGTTTCTGCTGCCTTCAAGGCGATATCAATCGTCTCGGGGTCCCGCATTTCACCCACTAGAATAACATCCGGATCCTGCCTGAGGGCTGAGCGCAAGGCGCCAGCAAAGGTACGGGTGTCTCTCCCAAGCTCCCTCTGAGTAATACGGGATTTTTTTTGATTGTGCACAAACTCGATTGGGTCTTCGACCGTAAGAATGTGCGCCGATGAAGTATTATTAATGTGATCAATCATTGCCGCAAGGGTCGAGCTTTTTCCTGAGCCGGTGGTGCCGGTTACAAGTATTAGGCCGCGAGCCCTTTCCGAAATGGATTTTAATATTTTTGGTAGTCCTAGTTGATCAATGCTGGGTATGTTAGCAGAAATAATTCTAAGGATGGCCCCGATTTTATTCCGATGGCGGAAAATATTATAACGAAACCGGCATAAATTTTTGACTTCAAATGATCCATCGTAATCCTGGATGTCATTTATCGTTTGTAAAATCGTTTTATCCACAATACACCAGCTAATGATTTGGACCATATCCGCCTCAGTGAGCGCGGGCAATTTGACATTAACCAAATCTCCAAGTAGACGAAAGGCGGGTGGGCTTCCGGCAGTCATGTGAATGTCGCTCACCTTATTTTGAACTGCCGAACTCAGTAAGCTTATGAATTGTTGTTGTTCCATCTAAACAAATCTCCCTCAATGAGGGATCGGATGGTATGAAATGAAAAGTTAGGATAAATACACTAAAGACACCAAATGCCAAAAAATGGCGGACCCGAGAGGGTTCGAACCTCTGACCTCCACATCCGTAGTGTGGCGCTCTAATCCAACTGAGCTACGGGTCCATGGTGCGGCAAGTTATCAGGAATTTCTCAATTTATCGAGTCTTTTTTTGTATTTTTTTATTAGAATGGTCGGAGGTACCTGTAACTACATGATATATCTATCAAATGCAGGTTCATTCGGAAAAGTTTGGATTCACCCGCCGTCTGGGGTAAATTTGCGATTCATGAATACCATTTTATTAGCTTTCGTATTTTTATGGTTGGGATGTGGCAGTGGCACGTCAGTCCAAAAGGCGACAAGCCCTGCGTCCACAGCCTGTCCCGCCGGCACTGCACAAATATTGATCGGAGATGGCTTTCTCATGCCAACGTGTGGCTGTATAGGGGCGGGTGAGTCGGGAAAAGTCTACCCCTTTCCGGGAAATTTAACCTGCCATTTGGCAACCAGCAATACACAGGTGTTTTTTTACCTCTGGGGCACTCAGCTTCCTCATCAAATAGTTTCAACCGGGAGTAGGAGTTTTCTTTCATCTCCAGTCATGGATTCAAAAAAAACATCTCAGCTTTCGTCCTTCGTAGTTTCCTTTCCCTTGGCCGCTTCAACCTATGAATTTCATGAAATATATACCGGAATGATAGGGCAGTTTTTTGTCCCTTAAGTCGTCCAAAATCTGACCCTAAGGGGTCGGGTATATAGGTAAATTATTCCCCGTTAAGAGCCTCTCAGGACTGCCGATACGTTCTTAAGCATGGAGGCTACAAATGGGAAATAAAATGGATAAAAAAGTTACACGATCTGAAAATCAAACGTTGGCAGAGGAAAAGGACATTACAGTAGAGGTACTCTACCAAAAGCTGGGAGATCGTTGGTTTGCTTTCTCGATGATTGATGACGAAGTATTTATGGGATCTATTAAGCAGTGCGATATTGATTCGAATGGGAATTTCATTCGACAGTCGAGACAGTAAATGGGTTTGAAAAAAAGGCAAAGTGATTTCATCGCTGTGCCTGATTTTACCGAGGTTGGCAACACTCGCGTAACACGTGAGGAGATCGACGTGTTACGCGAAAAGACCATTCGGCTCGTTTATATTAATCCTCAAAAAGCCGCGACAATTCTCTCCGCCTGGCTCAATATCGCCCAAACGGGCGGCAAAAGAATCGGTCAGAACAAAAAAAGTCGCTTAGGACCCGTCTAAGAATAACTTGGCCATTTGGCGCCCATAACGGGCTATCTTTGAACTCACCTCAATTAGAAAACCTTCAAAACATCAGGCTATTCCTCGCGTTTTCCCTAATCGCGGCGTCCAAATCTGCCCCGAAACTGGGGTCTTATTTATGTCTTATTTATGTCGCGACTTGTAATTCAACTACCCGGGCCCTGGAGCCCGGGTAGTTGTTTACAAATAGAACGCGCTCGCATTCCCGAGGTCTCTATGGGCATGCACAGCGTATTGCTTTAAGAATTGCACAAAAAGTTGGTACACTGCGTAAGATTTAACCGTTTTATCGATGGCGCAACCGTAACGCACATAACGTCTATTTTTTTCAATCGTCGGCCGAGAGTTTACAATTTTTACGAAAACCTCCAAATAAGTATCCTGGCTGAAATAAATTCTTAATGGGATTTCATCTCTTTTTATCAAGCCGCTCGTCGGAGCGTCAGCAAGAACCTGAAAAGAACAGCCCTCTTCGCTCACCTCAATAAGATCCACCGGGAATATCTTGGAATCTTCGGTGATGGAATAGACACTCACCAGATTTCGAAAGAGGATTCTCTCGGTCCGTCGTCTTTTTTGCTCTAAGCGTTTTTCTCTCGCGTCATTAAAATCCACGACGCGATTATCCGGGCTCTTCTCTCTGCTATTTTCTCTGCTATTTTCTGTGCTACTTTCTTTGCTGCTTCCAATCCTTTGGGCCATGTTCTGTTCCTCCAAAGAGTTTATCGGAAGCAAATTGAAGGCCCTAAATAGGAAAAATCTTCACATCTCGCTTTTTAATGGGCTCATAGGCCCTCCGTTCGTGGCATTCCATTGACGGAAGGAGGAATCTTTTCAGCTTGCTCAATCTTGGATTTTAACAAAATCAAAGCACCTTGAGCGGCAGCTGTAGTTTCGCCAATCTGAATTTGGAGTGTTTTCAAATCTTGCGCAGAGGCGAAAAAAGCGTGCTGAAATGAATGGACCCGATCCAAGGATTGACCGAGTTGATGAATCAATTGGTAGAGCACACCATAAAAAAACTGGTCATGAATAACCGCTGGAGTCCAGTCGTCAAAGACGGCATTTAGACTGGCCTCGAGTTTGATCCATTCCTGGTGGAAGTCGGACCATAATTTTTTTTGTTTTGGCCTAGTCCGGCCTTCCCGCAGGGTTGAAAATCTTGTGATAGTGGTGTCAAATTGGTTCTCTAAAGTTGCCGAAAATTGCTTGAGCTCATTCAGCTCACGGCCGGCTTTTTCTCTCAGTCGATCGTGAAATTCTTTTAATCTTGTTACGTATACTGCGTCGTGAGGGCCGCCCAAGAAGTATGTTTTAAAGGCAAGAACCTTTACGCCGGTCGGAATTTCAGAGGGTAAGTTCGCAGACACCGGTAAAGCGGAGGCGACCAGACTTTTTACATTTTGTGGCTGATTCTCGCTGGCGGAGATCGAAACAATATATTCACCTCGCGGGATCGGTTTTCCGTCCTGAAAATGAATAGCGCCCGTTCTGGAAAGTTTTCTAGTCAGAGTGACCTCTGTCTCTTTTTCAAAAGTGAGCCAGTTGAGAAGCGTGCTAGGACTGCCAATAATGTGAACTTTCAGCCTAGCTCCATCAGGAAGATTTGAAGCGAGAAAGAACTCAGGGAAAAGCAGGTCTTTGCGAGATAACCCTAACGCGAACTTGGGGCCCACAGATTGAAGCTTAGTTTTCGCGGCGGACTTCAACTCGCCGTATTCTTCCTCTGAAACATCAAGGGCGGGCAAGGCCGAAATCCAGCCCTCTAGGAAAGGTAACCGTTCTGCTACCCTCATCATAAATGTTTGCTTGAACTCAGAAGTTTCATCCTGGATGGTGTTACTGGTCGTATTGTAAAATCCTTGCATTAAGACGATGGCAAGAATCAAAAAGGAAATCAGCCCCAGAAGGGGTTTCCACTTGGGAAACCTTCGAATCAGTGAATTGGCCAGATTGCCTGATGCCGGGTTTGGCGCCTGATCCGCTAAAATTTGCTCTCCTGTTTCGCCTAGTGTGTTCTCCGGAATTTTTTGATCGACTGAGGGAGGGGCTCCCATGCCATTATTGGAAGGGAGAGCGACAGCTTCAAAAAAACCGCCTTGAGACGCCGGATCAATGCTTTGAAGAGAAACCGAAGCTTCACGATTCTGCTTTAGGTTGGAGAATATGGATTGAAACTCAGGAAGTGCGGACGTCATTTTCCAATCTGACATCCCCTCTTTCCAGACGTAGGTTTCCATCGGCATGGCACCTTGGGTAATTTTGGTCCGGATTTCATCCATACCAAAAGGACCTTCATGCTTGTCTTTGACGAAGATGAACCATTTTTTTTCAACAAGGTCATTCATTTTTCTGATATTCCAGGTATCAATAAGCCTATAAATACGCTTATAGGAAGCCTACAGGAAATGTCTAAACGAATCAAATTTTGCATCATTGGAATTCCAGATCATCAAGGCGTTTTAGCTCTAGGGGGCAGATTAGGATCAGCCCATGGCCCTGACGCCTTCAGAAAAGCTTTTCTTCGGTTAAGAGGTCAGGTCCCCGTGCAAGATTCGACCGAGGACTGTGGAGATGTGCCCGGGATTACCGCTAATGTCGCACTCAATCATAAAAGAGCCTCTGATTATATTTTAAAAAAAGCTGAAAACAAAAGCCGGTCGGTAATTATTGGGGGGAGCCATGATCATGGCTTTTCCCATTTAAATGGGATTTTCAAACTTTTAGCGAAGCACCTAAAAGGCGGGGAACCGCGAATTGGATGCATAAATATTGACGCTCATCTGGATTTGCGTAAGCCTTCCCCTGTAATTTCTAGCGGCTCCCCTTTCTATTTAGCGATTGAGTCAGGTATTCTTCATCCGAAAAGATTGATCGAATTTGGAATCCAGTCCCATTGCAACGCGATGGATTTATGGCTGTACGCCGAGGCAAAAAAAATTGAAGTCGTGCCTTTCAATCAATTGAGACAGGGCACTGCGGTCAAAGTCTTCGGGAAAAAGTTAAAAAAACTCTGTGACCAATCAGATGCCGTTATTGTTAGTTTAGACCTTGATGCATTGGCCTCGGCCTATGCACCGGGAGTTTCAGCCCCCCAGGCGGAGGGTTTTACCGCGATGGAAGTCATTGAAATGATGGAAATTGCAGGCCGTCAAAAGAAAGTGATCTCTCTGGGGATTTTTGAGTTAAATCCCGAACACGATCAGGATAATAAGACTGCTCGGCTTGCCGCAACGGCGGCGTATCATTTTTTGGAGAACGCTTAAAAAGCGGAAAACGACTATGGAATATCTATTGGCGATTGATCAGGGCACGACAGGCACTACCGCTCTTTTGATGGATTGTAATTTGAATAAAATTTCACAGGCAAGCGTAGATTTTGAACAATATTTTCCGAAACCCGGCTGGGTCGAACATGATTTGGGGGATATTTGGAGTACCGTGCTCCAAACAGTTCGGGAGGTAACCAAGCACGTCAATCCGAAAAAAATTCTAGCTATTGGAATTACCAATCAGCGAGAGACCTTGTGTTTTTGGGATAAAAATACCAATCAACCTCTTGCCAGGGCGATAGTCTGGCAAGATCGTAGAAGTTCGGAATTATGTGAAAAACTTCGTGCCCAACAATTAGAGCCTGAATTTCAAAGGGCTACTGGGCTCCTCCTAGACCCCTATTTTTCTGGAACAAAAGCAGCTTGGGCATTCGAAAATTGGAGCGATATTAAAACAGCTTACAAAGCCGGGAGACTGGCAGCGGGGACCGTTGACAGTTATCTATTGGCGCGATTATCTGGAGGGTTGGTTCATGCAACGGAACCGAGCAATGCCTCAAGAACGCTCTGTTTTCACCTGACTAAACATTATTTTGATAAAGAACTTTGTGATCGATTGGGAGTGCCTAGCGACATTTGGCCCGAGGTCTACCCTTCGGTTGGAACTTTTGCGATCACCAAAGGATTTCCTGGACTTCCGGATGGCATCCCGATCACAGGCGTTTTAGGGGATCAACAGTCCGCTCTATTAGGGCAGGCGTGTGTTAAGGAAGGCTCTGCAAAATGCACCTATGGCACCGGGGCTTTTCTATTACTCAATACGGGGAGAAAACCGGCTTTCAGTAAACATAGGTTATTAACAACTGTTGCCTGGGCATTGAAAGCAGATGATTATACTTATGCATTGGAGGGGAGTGCGTTTATTGCTGGCGCGGCGGTTCAATGGGTAAGAGATGGCCTCAAATTCATAAATGAATCGGAGGAAATCGAGGCTTTAGCCAACTCAGTTCCCGATAGCGATGGCGTCATCTTTGTTCCCGCCTTGACCGGGATGGGAGCCCCTTATTGGGTACCTCAGGCAACCGGAATGTTTACTGGTATTACTCGGGGTACTAATCGCGGCCATATGGCTCGCGCCGTGTTGGAAGGTATCGCCTTTCAAAATGTTGATATCTTATCTGCGATGCAAAAAGATATGGGCAAACCGATGGTTCAAATGAATGTGGACGGAGGGGCATCGGCCAACAATCTCCTGATGCAGTTTCAAGCAGATATCTTATCCGTGAAACTGCGAAGACCTAAATTCACCGAAACCACCAGCCTAGGTGCGGTATTTGCTGCTGGCTTGGGCGCCGGGCTCTGGACAGACCTAAGCGATATTGAAAAAACGTGGCAGGAAGATCGCTGTTTTGAACCCCACCTTACCGATGAAGAAAGGAAACGTGCGCTTGGGGCATGGCACTTGGCGGTAGCACGTACCACTTATAATGGCTAAAATTAAGACTCAATATGCTTGTCAAAACTGTGGGCAGATCTGTCCAAAATGGCTTGGAAAATGTCCTAGTTGTGAAGCCTGGAATGCTCTAGTTGAAGAATCAACTTCGACGGCGACCTTCGTCGATGCTAGTTCGCTCTCAGCAGTCCGGGAAGAATTCAGGGCGCCGGCCAATGGAGCCATGGGTATGGGTACAACCATGGGTATGGGTACAATGACGAGCTCAGTGGCCCAATGGTTTGATCTAGAACCTAGCCCCCGATCCCCCTCCAGCCAAGCAGGCAACGCCAACGGACATCCTGAAAATGAACCTGACGCTCAGTACGCCTCTCGACTGTCTACAGGCATTGGAGAGCTTGATCGCGTATTGGGGGGCGGCCTTGTTCGCGATAGTTTAACGCTTTTGGGAGGAGACCCGGGCATTGGAAAAAGCACCCTCTTACTGCAAATGGCCCGAGGAATTCGTGACAAACAACCGGATAAGAAAATTTTTTACGCAAGCGGAGAGGAGTCCATAGAGCAAATTCGCTCCCGAGCACATCGATTGGGAATCTCAGGTAAAGGACATATTTTTCTTGCCGCAGAGACCCAGTTGGAAAGGATATTCGCATCAGTAAAGGAATTAAGACCTGACATTTTGGTGATCGACTCGCTGCAAACTTTTTCAAGCGGCTTTGTTCAATCCGCCCCCGGCAGTGTCAGTCAGGTAAGAGAAGTCACGGCCCGCTTAATGGCTCTGGCCAAGACAGCGGGTGTCTGTGTTTGGCTAGTCGGCCATGTGACGAAGGATGGAAACATCGCGGGCCCCAAAACCGTGGAGCACATGGTGGATACAGTCCTTTATTTTGAGGGAGAGGGTGGCCAAAGTTATCGCTTGCTCCGCACTGTGAAAAACCGTTTTGGCAGTACTCGAGAGCTGGGCGTTTTCGAAATGGATGGAGAGGGATTGAGGGAAGTATCAAATCCCTCCGCCCTATTTTTGAGTGAAAGAAAGGAAGCGGTCTCCGGGACGGCTGTAGGAGCTCCACTAGAGGGATCACGCCCTCTTTTGGTCGAATTCCAGGCGCTTGTAAACCCGTCTGGACTGGCTGTTCCCAGAAGAACTTCAGTCGGGATGGATGGGACTAGGATTTCCTTGCTCGCTGCAATACTTGAAAAATACATGAAGCTGAAGTTGGCAGAGCAAGATCTCTTTTTTAACATCGCCGGAGGCCTGCGACTTACGGAACCCGCATGTGATTTAGCTGCGGCAGCGGCTATTTGGTCGAGTGCGGAAGATCGGGCCATTCCATTGGGCTGGGCATTCATCGGGGAATTGGGCCTTACAGGTGAAGTAAGAAGGGTTCCACAAAGTGATCTTCGAGTTGAAGAGGCCCGAAGACAAGGGTTTAAAGCCGTGGTTCTGCCTAAGAGTACACCTAAACAGGTCCTAGAGCGAATTGCTGCAGATTCCCCGATCAAGATTATTTTAATCTCTCGGATCGAAGAATTGCCAAAGGTCTTTTCCTAGTTTATTCGATTAATTCAAGTAATTCTTTCTCATCCATCACCTGCACTCCCAGCTGTTGGGCTTTGTTGAGCTTGCTACCTGCATCTTCTCCGAAAACTAGAAAGTCAGTTTTTTTAGAAACGCTGGACGACACCTTTCCACCGTTTTCTTCAATCAAGCGCGTGGCGTCACTTCGCGAAAGCGTAGGAAGGGTTCCAGTAAGTACCACGGTCTTCCCCGCCAGCTTACCCAATCCTTGTGATGAGTTTTTACGCTGGGGAGGTTTTGGTTTAATATATTCGAGAAGTTTTTTCAGTTCTCTGATGTGTTCATGATCTTGAAAGTATTGGCTTAAACTTTTAGCGGTTTCCGGACCGATTTCGGGGATCTTCTGAAACTCTTCCGAAACGGCCGTCATCATCGGATCGAGGTCACCAAAGTGGTTGGCCAGCGTTTTAGCGGTTCTCTCTCCAACATGTCTAATTCCTAAACCAAAAAGAAGTCGGTAAAGCTCAGGAGTGCGGGCCTGATCGATGGATTGGACCAGTTTCTCGCTGGACTTCTCGGCAAATCCCTCAAGTTTGAGAAGTAACTCCGGGGTCAAGGTAAAGATGTCCGAATAGTTTTTAACTAAACCATCATCAACGAGTTGTTCTACAGTTTTATCGCCCATTTCCTCGATATTAAGTGCGTCTTTCATGGCCAGATGGCGAATTCTTTCTTTCAGTTGTGCTACGCAATTGCGGCTCACGCACCGGAGGACGACTTCACCTGGCTGTCGCTCCACGGGAGATTGGCAAACCGGGCATTTGCTGGGAAGCTGAAATTTTCTTTCATTTCCTGTGCGCACGTCTGTAATGACCTTGACCACTTCAGGAATTACATCTCCCGCGCGCTGTATGACCACTCGATCGCCAATTCGAATATCCTTTCGATCAATTTCATCTTGATTATGGAGGGTTGCTCTTCTGACGATGGCCCCCCCCAAATTAACAGGGCTGACAATGGCAACGGGAGTGAGGGCGCCCGTTCGGCCCACTTGAACTAGAATATCCTCGACCCGAGTTGTTTCCTGACGTGGAGGGTATTTAAACGCAATCATTCCACGCGGACTTCTTGAAACAGACCCTGCACGATCCAGGTCGATCATGCGGTTCATTTTTACAACAATGCCATCAATTTCGAAAGGTAAGCTGGCTCTTTGGGCCTCAATCTGATCATAAAATTTAAGAACCGCATCAGTCCCTTGAACCACCTTCCGCCATTTTCCCACCTGAAAGCCCCACTCTGAAAGCAGGTCCTCGTACTCTGACATGGTTTTAACCTGGACGTCCGGGGCGTACCCTATTCCGTAAGCGAACAAAGCCAAGGGACGGCTAGCCGTCACCGCAGGATCGAGTTGTCGAATCGACCCTGCGGCGGCATTTCGTGGATTTGCAAATGGTTTCTGCCCTTTTTCAATTTGGATTTCATTCAGCTTCTCGAAGTTTTTGATTGGGATAATTAATTCTCCCCTCACTTCAATGAGCGGAGGAGCATGGTTCGTATTCAGTCGCAGCGGAATGGTTCTAATCGTTTTAGTATTTTGAGTGACGTCCTCTCCGGTTTCTCCATCGCCCCTCGTCGCGGCCATTTTGAGATAACCATTTTCATAAGTCAGGTTCATGGAAAGTCCGTCAAATTTTAACTCAACAAAATATTCGATCTGCTCCTCGCTAGATTTTTCCAAAAGTCGATGAGCCCTTTCGTCAAAAGCTAAGAACTCCTCTCGGGAGAAAGCATTAGCGAGCGAAAGCATAGGCGCCCGATGATTTGCTTTGGTGAATTGCTCCAAAGGTTTACCCGCCACACGATTGGACGGTGAGGAGGGAAGTGCTAACTCGGGATATTTTTGTTCGAGTTCTTGAAGTTCCCTAAAAAGGTGATCGTATGCCGAGTCCGAAATTTCAGGATCATCCAGGACATAGTAGCGGTGATCATGATGTTGGATAAATGTCGTCAGCTCTTGAATGCGTTTTTTGGCCGCCTCCGGGGTACCCTGATTGGAAGTCATCATTTCAGAAGTAGTATAGGAGAGCCGGAGCGATTGAAACCATTTTTTGATTGATACTTGCCCCCGCAGTATAGGTGGCGCTGTTAGAAGTGACATCGATGCCCAGCTTAAAGGTAGAATTAGCATTGATGCGGTAATAGCCCCCTAAGTAAAATTGAACATCCGAAGTGCCATTTAAAGTATCTGCCACATAGCTCTGATTAACCGCAGTAATGAAACGGAAGGAGAGATCGGCAGTCGCACCCCAATTGCCACGTAGTGGAAGCGCTGCTCCTGCCCCCACAAAGAAAGAACCGAAAGTAATCGGCCCAATGAATTCTCCCAGAGTGCTCGGCATATTGTAAGCATCGGACTTATACCCACCTCTCAGCCAGCCTTTAGGTCCGAAAATTTCACGATTTAGGAAGTACATATAACCCACGTTCAACTTATAGGATAACGCCGTTTGTGAAACGCCACCATTCAGAGACGCGGGACTCTGTTGACCCGAACTAATGTCTTTTTGAGTAAAATTCAGAAAAGAAAATTTAATATCCAATCCCGCGAACCATTCGCGAGTAAGTCTGATTTCACTGCTAGCAGCGGCCCCATAAGCAATTCCACCTCCAGTATTTGAAATGCCACTTGAATCACTGTATTGGCGATCATACAAAGCCGGAAAAAGAGAAAGACTGAGGCTGCCCATTCGAGTGGCTTCAGAGGCAAGAGGGATAGCGGGTTGTTCCGAAAATTCCGAAACTACGTCAGCCTGTTGCGGAGAAGCCGCCTTTTGAACTTGAATTATCTTTTGAAAGCGGGAGATGTCTCGGCCCGTATCTTCTTCCAAAATTTTGCAAAATGAGATTGCTTCCTCGGCCTGCTCTACGACGATCTTGCCGGTTGGGCTGGACTTCCATTCCACTATTTTTTTTAGAAGCGGATGCTGCTTTACCTCGTCCAATGTGCCAATGACAAGAATATCTCCCTTTTTAATACCGGAGAGCGACCCCAGGTTGATCGTAACCCAGTGACCCTCTTTGCCGGTTACGTTGCCCTGAAAGGGGACTTTAGCAATTAATTTATTTAAAGCTTGCTTCAGAGTTGCGTTAAGAGATTCGACAACCAGTGTTTTTCCGATGGAGGGGGCCTCTACGTTGAATTCCAAGCTCCCAATGATCTCCATATGAGGAACATGCAACCACTCCAA
>Ga0315273_10010734_pt1 | contig 11698 bp, 9 predicted proteins | sample YL17G02_0_MG_FD_205753 | JGI IMG/M metagenome (GOLD analysis project Ga0315273, IMG submission 205753) | Sediment microbial communities from Yellowstone Lake, YNP, Wyoming, USA - YL17G02_0 | ecosystem: Environmental > Aquatic > Freshwater > Lake > Sediment | place: USA: Wyoming | collected... | reverse complement strand
GATCGCCACCTCCCCTTTCGCCTTCACCTGGACCGGGGTATCCAGTTCTCCCATACTGATCTTGTCCGCCACTGCCGCGAGCTGGAGAATAGGTTTGATCACCGAACGGGCATAAAAGAAGATTCTTACTAACAGAATGAGAATAACACAGAGAATGACGGCATAAAATATCTTGATCCTGTTCTCATACTCCTCCAAGTATCTTCTCTCGATATCTTTCATCTTAGCTTCAATCGCCTTTGAAGGTCTTGAAAATTCGTCGATGTAAGTGGTTGTCGCCACGATGAGGTCCGTCCCTTTCACCGGCGCCAGATACATATATTTGGGCCGGATCTTTCCATCCGCATCCTTCCAGTCATAATAACCGGAGGCCGGGCCTTTGAGGCTCGCCTCCAGAATCTTCCAGAAGGCAGGAAACCTGCCGGAAAGCTGATGCAAGTCTGTACCGACGATCTGGGGGTTGACATGAAAATGGTTGATAGCATTCGTATCATGGACAGCCGTATAGCCCGTTTCTCCCACCTTCTGGACGGCAATCTCTTTAAGCGAGGGGTCTCTCAATATCTCCTCCCTCTTCATCTTTGGAGGACGGGACTTGATGAAGATCTCCATCTGGGCGGCCACATCAACGGCCTTCTCCCGGATGATTTTCTCTCCCATTCTGTCCATGGAGGACTTCGATTCCCTTGTGGAGGTGACGCTCAGTTCCTTTAAACTTTCAGATCCGATGTCTTTGATGCTGGTGAACTGAAATTCTCCTAAGTTCCAGCTATAGAAGACCAGACTTCCGATGATGGAAAAGGCGACAAGAATCGGAATAAAAACTCCGAGCACCAGTTTCGGTAAAAGGCCAAATCTGACTCTCTTTTTATCTGCCATAAAGACCTCCTTTTAAGAGGATGAGAGGTAAGGCCACCCTCTTGCCCCATAATATAGTTGGAAAATGGAGAGTTCGTTCAACGGTAACGGTAACGAGGCCCGTATCGTTAATAAAAGGCTACGTTTATCGTCTTTTAATTCTTTTTTACGTAACCGTCACCGAATGACGAAACGGGCTTCGTAACCGTAACCGAAACCCAAGAAATTGATTAATTTTCGTTGTTCGTGAGTGACGAACCTGTCATGAAAGATTCCTCAGAAAGAAAGAAGTTTCATGATCGTCTTTAAAAATTCATTCCGCTTCGAGGGATTGGGAATCTCCTCGCTCAATGCCTCCATAAAAGGCAATGCCCTTTCCTGGGGGAAAGTTTCTTTGTTCTCCCCGAACTCAATCAGTTTATCGTCAATAATGAAAGGAGCGACCGGTCCCATCACCTTTTTCAATTCCATGTCGATGACAGTGAAAAAGTCTCCTTTCACCGACCTTTTCTTCACTGAGACCCGATCCTCTGCTCTTTCCAGCAATCCTATTTGAACGAGATGGTAGACCGTCTTCAAGAGCTTATATTCATCCCACTCAAGCGATTTTGCAATCTCCGAAAGGGTTTTTGTCCCGTTGGATAGAACCAGTATATTCCATTGATCCGCGCTGATATTCTTCTCTTTTCCATCCTTCTGGAGGGAGAGGCGGAAAATACTATGGGTGGATGGGATGACCTCTTTGATCTTTTCAAATTCCTGTTTTCGGGAGGACCAGTTCAGAAGAAGCTGTTCGGTCGTAATGGGGATGGTTTTTTCTTTTGGAGGGACTCCTAAATCAAACATGATTCTACCGGCCTTCCAGCCCATAATCGTAAAAAACGCATTCTCTCCGGTAAAATGATTGGTTTTCGCATGGACGATATCCCCGATCTCGAGGCAGATTTCACCATCCTCTTTCCCTTTGATGTTAACCCTTCCAGTCTTCTTCTCGGTCAACAAAGGTTTGAGAATGTCAAAAAGTTTGATTTGAGAAAGGTCTCCAAGGAATGTCTCGGGCATAAAAGGTGGGAGCTGCAAAATAAGTGCCAGACATCGACGAACATTCTTTTTCTCGAGATTAACTCTAACTTGTTAATATTTAAATAATTTTAAGGTTGTTTCACTACAGCATAAGAGCAAGGGGAATATGGCCGGGGAAGGGTTGGTTAAATATTGACCATTTGGTATGATCTTTCTTGCGTTTAGAAAGCGCTCTTTATCCATCAAAACCCAATATTCCAACATTCCAGTATTCCAATATTTCCCTGAATTACCCTGTTGGATTATTGGTTTTTTATTTGAATCGAATTCACCATCTCCATAAAACTTTTCTGAAAGATCTCGTAAACCTTCTTCTCATTTCCGGAAAAGACCTCCTTCTCCCAGTCTTTCCCCTCCTTTGAGACATTTGGGCCAAAGGAGTTGACATCCTTTGAATACCGGACAAATACCCCATGCTCACCCAGATAGATAAACATGAATTGTCCCTGAAGGGCCCAGTGGTTTGGGATGGAAATTCCTTTTTTGACGATGGGCTCGAGGGATTTGGCATCGGGGTTCCAGGCCATCAACTGGGTCAGGTGATCTATCTCTAAATCACCCTTTTTTATCTTTCCTTTCGAATACATCTTCTTCTCGCTGTAGGGTTTGAGTGGTGGGGCGGTCATGGGCAAAGCCTGTGGATTCGTCTTATCCGAGATCTGGACGATGAACATCTCTTCTGCCTTCTTCTCCCTCTCCTGAATATAGAAATAGACCCTTGTCAGTGAACTGTCTGCCGGGTTGTCATGAGAGGAGGAATGGATGAACCGCAGATTTGAGGGCACCATTGAAGTAAACAGCGGTTTTTGAGAGACCATCCTTTTCCCCTCGATTTCTAAGTCTTTCTTGGCGGCGGCATCCACTGCCCACCCAATCAAAACGAGACCGAGCAGAATAAAAAAGACTTTTCTCATAATCTCCTCTTTTCAAAAAAACAGGGGGCAGGGTATAGGGTGGAGGAGGTAGCCAATCCCTCATCCCAGCAGACTGCACCCTACCCCCAACACCCTACACCCTTATAAAATTATTTCTTCCTGGTCAGCAATTCCCTCAGCTTCGGTCCTGTCTCGGGACACTTTTCCAGCACGTCCTTCCACGCCGATTCATAGGCCACCTTTAGGAATTTCTCCTTTTCTGCAGGAGGCAGGTCGATCACCTGGATGCCTTCCTTGAGGAGCAAAGGGCGTTCCTGTTTTTCAAGGTCGCTAAAACTTGCAACGACCCTTTTCTCAGCCTCTATGGCAGCCTCATTTAACACATCTTTCAGCTTCTGGGGAAGTTGATTCCAGGCTTTCAAATTTACGAGAAGCGGATTCGGCACCTGATAAAAGCCTGGATCTAAAACATACTGTGTCTGCTTCTGCCATCCCCAGTCACGGATCCCGACGGCCGGCCAGCCATACCCATCAACCACATTCCTTTCGAGGGCGATATAGACTTCCGTGGGTGGAATCACAACAGGGTTCCCACCAAGCTCTTTGATCATTTGAAGGTACATAGGGGATACACGGATGTTCAAACCCTTGAGATCAGCGGTCTTTATGGGTTTTTTAAGGTAGAGATGGAATTTGGTGCCAAGGCCGAGTCTTGCGAGGTAATGGGTCCCGATCTTTTTTTCGTGGATGTCGTTTATATAAGCCCAGGTTCCGTTTGCTCTTTCCTCGGAGGGTGTAAAATCAGATAATTTGATGGCATCCACTTCAGTTAAGACCGATAAGTAGTAGGCGGTCGTGGTGAACACCATATCCACCATACCGCGTTGCAATGCCGGGACTTGATCCGGCGTTTTAACAGCCTCCGGTCCTCCGATGAACTGTATCTTCAATTCCCCGGGATATTTATTTGCAACCATCTGCTCCACCAGATCTGTAAAGGTTGTAAAGGCTTTGTATTCACTGGCTGTTTTGGGCCATCCGGTAACAGCCTTCAGGGTGAAGGTTTGAGCTTGAGCAACCCCATATTGAGCAACCCATACGGTGCATGCGAAAACCACTAAAAAAAACGTAAAAGCGAATCTCCTCTTCATTGTTTTACCCTCCTGTCAAGTTTTTATTGCATCAGTGACTGTAGTGTTAAAATAGCTACTTTACAATCCGTTCGTGGTGAGCCCTTCGACTCACCGTTCGCCCTGAGGCTCTCGAAGGGACGAACGGTTCGCTCAGCCTCCGGCTCAGAGAGCCTCTGGCTCGGAGAGGACAGGCCCTGTCGAACCATGAACGGAACTCTTTGATATTGTTCACCCTTCGATAAGCTCAGGGCGAACGGGGGGGCGTAAAGAAATGGAAGAAACACTACACTACTTGTTCATGGTTCATCGTTCATGGTTCATTGTTCATTTCATTCCCATCAGACTAGGTATAATCGTTACTAAAAATGGCATGACCAGCACAAGGGCAATGCACAGGATGCCAATGAAGACAAAGGGAGTCGTTGCCCGCCAGATATCCGACATGGTGATCTCAGGAGGAGCAACGCCCTTCATCACAAAGAGAGTAACGCCAAAGGGAGGAGTAATCAAGCCTGTCTCCAGGGCAATCAGCATGACAATGCCGTACCAGATAGGATTATATCCGAAAGCATTGATGACAGGCATAAATATAGGTAAGGTGATCATCATAATGGCAACGGTTTCCATGAAAAAGCCGAGGATGAGGACGGCAATCACCATGGCAATGACGATCACGATCGGTGGAATGGCGAGGTTGATAATAAAATTCGTCATACCTGCAGCCGAGCCGGTAAAGGCTAATATTTCGCCGTAGGTGCTTGAGACAATAATAATCATGAATATCATGACCGTCACTTTAATGGTATCGTGCACCGACTTCCTAAGAACTCCCCAATTTAAACGCCTATAAACAAGGGCTAAGATAAATGAGGCCAATGTCCCTGTCGCAGCCGCCTCCGTAGGAGTGGCCACGCCCAGAAAGATGAAACCGATGACCATAAAGACGATCAGGCTGAGAGGCAACAGGTATTGAATGGTAGCAATCACCTTTTCTTTTATAGAGACATGGGGTACATCATACGCAGGCGCTTCTTCGGGTTTGAAGTGACACCACACGACGACGTAGACGATGTAAAGTGCGGACATGATGATGCCCGGTAGTATTCCCGCGATAAGAAGTTGCCCCACATCAATCTTTGCAAGACTTGCGAATACGACCGTAAGCGCATTGGGAGGAATAAGTGCATCAACCGTACCCACTCCCATCAGTGGACCAAGGCTCATCCTTTTGCTGTAACCTCTTTTCAACATCTCAGGAAGCAGGATGGTACCCAGGAGGGCGCATGTCGCAATCGTGGAGCCGGAAAGTGCACCAATGATCACTCCCATAATAATCGCCAGGATAGAAAGCCTGCCCTGAACCTTGCCAAGCCATTTATCAAGGACATTGACCGCGTTCAGTCCGAGCCCTGTGTGAAATATCAGTGCACCCATAAGGACGAAAAACGGCACCGGAAGCAGGGTGAAGGTCGTAATGGACGTGAAAACCCCTGTCACGACACCGATCAGACCCGGTATTCCTCCCAGGAAAAAATACGCCGCAACCATATTGACAACGAGGAAGGCAAAAGCAATGGGCAGCCCCGTTAGCAATAGTAAGACCATACCGCCAAAAAACAGAGAAAGGCTCATCCACCATTCCATGAATTACCTTCCCCCCCTAATTTCGATAAGCCTGCCCCACGCCATCCGAAAGAACTGTATGGTAAGAAAGAGACTGCCAATAGGGACAATGCTGAAAATAGCCGATTTCGGAACAGTGATTGCCCTTACATCGGTTACCCGGTTTACAATGCACTCGTACATATGGTGGCTCCCCAAAAAGACCATGACAGCGCAGGCAAGCCCGCCAATGACAAACATGATACAATCGAGATAGTGCTTAGTTTTCTCATTGAGATGAGCGTATAAGAGATCGGTACTGATATGCCCTCCCTCTCTCAAAAGCCAGGCGGTTGCAAGGAAAACGATCCACAACAGGGCGTATTCGGTTGTCTGCATGATCCATATCGTAGTCTTTGTAAACAAATATCTCATACCAATCGTGTAACAGACAGCAGCCGTGATGAAGACCAGGATGAGACCGCTAAGAAAGGCCATCCCATCAACCCCCTTATCAAAAAAGATCCAAAACCTCTTCTGGAAAGTCACAACTTCTCTCACTTCCTGCCCGTTCCTTTTAAATTTCAACATCCACTTTTAAATCGTCGCTTCCCCTCTATTTTGGGGAGAGAATGAATAGGGAAAAGTTTATTAAATTAACATAAACGAATCAACAAGAATTTATAGAAGTGTTCTATGACCCTTTAAACCAAGTAGCAAGGATGGGGAAAGCTAAAATCAAGGCCACACCAATAAAATCGAGCAGACAATAGGGCCAGGCAGCCTTATAGATATCCTTCATGGTAATTTCAGGTGGTGAGGTGGCCTTCATGACAAAGAGGGCTAATCCAAAAGGCGGACTCAATTGTCCTATTGAAAGACAGAGAAGGATTAAGATGCAGACCCAAACAGGGTCCATGCCCAAGGTTTTCACAATGGGCATAAAGATGGGAAGGGTAATCATCATGATCGAAACCTGTTCAATGAAGCATCCCAAAAGGATGACGATGACCAGCATAATGATCAGGATCCAGAAGGGGCTAACCGCAACTCCCAACACCAACTGAAGCATCCCCCGGCTGGCTCCTGAAAAGGCTAAAACCTGGCTGAAGGCAGCGGATGCAGCAATAATGGTGAGGATCATCACCGTCACTTGCAGGGAACTGAGAATGGATATCTTAATCACCTTGAAGCTTAGACTCCGATAAAATGCTGCTAAAATAAAAGCAACCAGGCTTGCTAAGGCAGCCGCCTCCGTAGGGGTTGCCACACCAAGCATCATCAGGCCAAGGGCCACAAAGATGACGATCCCCAGAGGTAAAAGATCGCGTAGGCCAGAAAAGATCTTCTCTTTCAGGCTTACGTTGGCAAACTCATATTTAGGAGCCAGAGAGGGATTCAACCAGCATCGGATTACCACAAAGCCCACATAGATTCCCAACAAGATATATCCTGGCACAATCGCATTAATGAGCAGTCGTCCTATGGAAACCTCAGCAATGGTGCCTAATAGAACCGTAAGAGCACTGGGAGGGATGATCATGTCTAAAGCCCCGGAAGCCATGATGGGTCCAAGGATCATCTCCTTGTCATAACGGCGACGCATCATCTCCGGAACCATGAGTGAAGCGAGGACAGCCGTGCTTGCCACAGTGGCTCCGCTCAGAGCGCCGAAGAGACCTCCAATCAGAAAGGTGACCACGCTTAAACGCCCCGGAATCGAACCGACCCATTTTGAAAATACGTCAAGGGCTTTAGAAACCAAACCCGAATGATACAACACTTCGCCCATAAGAATAAAAAATGGGATGGCCGTCAGGTTGAACTTCGTCAGGGAATCAAAGATGCTGACGATCAACTGGGTCAGGCCGTTGACTCCGCCCATGAGTAGATAGACAGCTCCTGAGGTGACAAAGAGAAAGGAAAAGGCGACCGGAAGCCCGATAAACATCAGGAGGAGAAGGCTGCCGAAGAGCAGGAGAAGAATGAGCGGCCAATCCATGGATCTCCCTATCTCCTCTCGATTGAGTCATTGCCCCATCGGAAACCGATCCTGCTGAAACGAATGATCCTTAAAATAAATTCGATCATTAATAAGAAGCCGCCGATCGGGATGATGGCAATGAGCAGGAATTGAGGCGTATTCAGGATTCCCATGGTGACCACGCCCCTCGTGAAATTATCAAGGGTCACCAGTGTTCCCTTCCAGGTGAGGATGAAACCGACCAGGGCTCCGGCGACGGAGGTCGCCGATTTGAAAAGAGCCATTCGTTTCGAACTCAGGTGGTTTGTGAAGAGATCAATCGCCACATGGCCATCACGCCTGAGCAACCATGCGGCTCCAAGAAAGGTGATGTAGAGCATCAGATAACTGCTCACCTCAACAATCCAGGCAACGGGTCTGTTCCAGAGATATCTCATCAATACAGAGTAGGAGATAGCCAGCATCATGAAAATGACCATGAAGGCGCCGATCCCGGCCATCACACTGTTGACGATCTCTAAAAGGCGATCTAGTTTTCCCTTCTTCTCGATCATCTTGATGTCGATCATCCCCCCTCTTTAAAAAAAGAGGGGGGATTCATCTCCTCTTATAAGGAGAGTAAGATTACTTGCTTAGAAGGTCGCGAAGCTGGGCCCCTGAGGCCTGATCCTTTTTCAATACTTCCCTCCAGGAAGCTTCGTAAGCGGTCTGTAAATATCTTTCCGCCTCTTCTCCGGAGAGCCTCACCTCCTGCACACCTTTCTTCTTAATCTTCTCACGGTCTTGGCTGATCAGCTTAGCAAAATGTTCAGAAGCCTCCCGCTCCATTTCCTGAATGGAGGCGTTCAAAACCTCCTGCATATCCTTTGGCAGCCTGTTCCAGGCCTGGATGTGGACAAGAGTCGTCACATCCACCTGATAGAAGGCAGGTTCGATGACAAATTTGGTGACTTCATCCCAGCCAAAATCCGAAATGCCCAACGAGGGCCAGCCATAACCCTGAACCATCTTCCGTTGAAGTGCCCCGAAGACTTCCCCAGGGTCTGTGGTCACAGGAGCAGCGCCGAGAGCCTCCACAAAGGCTTTATAGGCTGGGGTCACCCGGATCGTCATGCCTTTGAAATCACCGATGCTCTTAACCGGAACGGTTGTATAGAGATTGTAGGTGAGTCCGGGTGTTCCCCTGCCGAGATAATAGGCATTCAGTTTCTTCTGATAGGCGTTCTGGTAAAAGTCGTGGATTCCTTTCTTCCTCTCATCCCAGGGCGTCAACTTCGATAGCTTGGCCCCCTCCACCACAGGGAGCTGTGAAACATTAAAGGTATGTGCGGTCCATGCAAGATCGATCACGCCGTTCCGGATCGCCTCCACCAGCTGGAAGGTGGGAATCGCTTCAGGCCCGCCGCCCCAGGCGATCTCCAACTCTCCTTTTGACTTCTCTTTCACCTTCTTCTGGAATATCCAGAGTCCATCGTTCATTCGGTTGTTCTGAGGGAAAGCGCTCACCGCTTTCAAGGTAATTGCCTTCTCCGCTGCGAGAGAAGGCTGGGAACCTGACCCCAGTATGCATAAGAGGAAAACCAGAAGTATTAATCCCGTTTTGCCAAGAACTCTATTCCTCTTCGATCTGTCCATCATCTCTCTTCCTCCTTTTTTAAATTCCGCTCCGCTTCACTCATGGAGCAGGGTTGTTCCGTTCTCTATTTTTGCATCAGGGCCTTCAGCATCTCATATCGCTTTGCTGAAATCCTCTTGATCTCTTCCACCTGTTTCTTGTTCAGGTGGCTATACTTACCCATCCCTTGAAGATATTCCTCGACAGGTTTTGGATTCTCAACGGGATGGTTGAATCGAAATTTACCCCTATCAGACTCCCAGAGTGGAAAGAAGTTCGTCTCCACGGCTAACCGGCTCACCTCAATTGTCTTTTCGGGCGGAAATCGCCAACCCGTGGGACAGGGAGAGAAGAGATGGATGTAGGCCACCCCATCCTTCACTTTCATCGCCTTCTTCAATTTCTGAGCATAATCTTCTAAAAAAGCTGTACTCGCTGTAGCCACATAGGGAGCGCCGTGCATCAGCATGATCATCGGCAGGTTCTTGCTCTCGCGGCTCTTTCCATGGCTTCTTTTGCCCACTGGCGTAGTCGTCGTCCATGCTCCCAAAGGGGTGGTCCCGCTTCGCTGGATCCCGGTGTTCATGTACCCTTCGTTATCGACACAGATGTAGATGATATTTTCCCCCCTTTCCACAGCGCCGGAAAGGGCCTGAAAACCCACATCCGCCGTCCCCCCATCCCCTGCAAAGGCGACCACCTGGACCTCCCTCCCCATCCTCTGATAGATGCGTTTAATCCCGGCCAGCATGGCTGCGGTATTGCTTAAAAGGGGATGGAAGACCGGAACTTTTGCCCCTGCCGTATCCAGATATCCCACCGCCCCAAATCCCGGAATGCACCCGGGAGGTGTGGCCAGAATCGTATTCTTCCCCAATATCCGGAGCGAAAAACGGATGATCAGTTCGGAATTGCAGCCCATGCAGGCGGAGAGTCCGGGAGAGAAAAGGTCCTCTTTTGAGGCCCATTCTTTATATATCTCCGCATGCCTCAGATACTGGAGGGCCCCTGGTTTACAGACCTTCACGCATTCCGGCTCACCCTGGCAGAGATCGCACTTGATCATCCCCTTCTCTTTGGAAGAATAGAAAATGCCACAGTAGGGGCAGGCCAATGTGCAGAGAAAACAGCGCACACACCGATTTTCGTCGATGGAGACAATCCCTGTCGCGGGATCTTTTCGAATCGCCCCTGAGGGACAGATATGGAGGCAGTCGGGCTCACTGCATTGAAGACAGACCACAGGACCGTAATAAGCCTTCCGGAGATTTTGGATCGTTCGGATTCTGGAACGGCTGACATCCTTCGTTCCGGTCTTGATGAGGGCACAGGCTTTTTCGCAATCAAGGCAATTATTGCATTTTTCCGGATAGATGGCTAATGAATTGAAGACCCCTTCCAATATTACCTCCAGTTGAGACACATCAATTTTCTTCCCATCTCTAGAGGGCTCTTTAAAAACTCCTTCTTATTTCCATTCAGGGAAATGCGCCGCCGGATCATCTGGAGAAGGATCCCCGGATCGAGAACGGTATTGATCGCCATGACCCCTGTCAGAGTATCTCCATCGAAGACGAATCGGAGATACTTTTTCTTCGAAGGGAGATGGGTTTGATGAACATCAAAACGATCTCCGCCATCCGGAGAGACGAGACCGATCGAGAGGCCGAGATGGCCGAAGAAATGGAAAAGGTTCATCGAGATATTTCCACTATGGGACACCTTCTCTCCCAAGGCACTCGCTGCCGCCATCCTTCCCTGGTCAACGGCGTGGATTAGAATGGGTTGATTTACCCTTCCCTCTTTCCAGAAACCTTCCATCTGGACCACATCCCCTGCCGCAAAGATATTCGGGATATTGGTACGCATGGTCCTATCCACCACAATACCCTTATCCACTTCGATGCCCGATCCTCTTAAAATTTCGATATTGGGAGATACCCCTGTGGCCACAAGAAGAAGAGGAGCCTGAAGGGCCTTTCCTCCCCTGATGGGCAGAAGGTATTCCCCTTTTCTAAACCCCACTTCATCGATCCGGGTGGAAAGGAGGAATTTGACACGGTGGGATTCATAAACCTTCTGTATGATGCCTGCCGCATTTTGATCAAAATAGCCGGGGAGAACCTGATCCATCATCTCCACCACCCGGACCGAAAGTCCCATCTCTGCAAGGGATTGAGCAGTCTGCATCCCGATCAGCCCGGCTCCCAAGACGATCGCCTTTGAAGCCTTCCCGGCTTTTAACCTCAACCTCTTCGCATCAGCCAAAGTTCTTAAAACGTGGGGGTTGCCTCCCCTTAACCCCGGAATATCAGGGACAATGGGACTCCCCCCTTGAGCCAGGATGAGGGTATTGAAATGGAGAGGGGAACCATCTTTTAGAAAGACCCTCTCCTCTTCCGGGGATACGGAAACAACCCCATTTCCGCGAATCAGATCAATACGCTGGTTTGCAAAACATTCCTTCCCCGATAAATAGAGGGCTTTCTCCTTAATCTTTCCCGAAACAAAATAGGGAAGGACTGTGGGAGAGTATGGCCATGTCGTT
>Ga0315273_10010732_pt1 | contig 11700 bp, 11 predicted proteins | sample YL17G02_0_MG_FD_205753 | JGI IMG/M metagenome (GOLD analysis project Ga0315273, IMG submission 205753) | Sediment microbial communities from Yellowstone Lake, YNP, Wyoming, USA - YL17G02_0 | ecosystem: Environmental > Aquatic > Freshwater > Lake > Sediment | place: USA: Wyoming | collected... | reverse complement strand
CTTCACCCGCACGCTCCCCGTCATTCTCCGATCGCGGGCATCGTGCTGACGAGCGGCGATCTCGACCATTGCCTCGGCCTGCTCCTGCTGCGCGAGTCTCAGGCCCTGACGGTCTATGCAACCGAGCGGGTCTGGCGCGGCTTTTCGCAGCGCAACGCCTTCTTCCGCACGCTTCAGCGGTTCGACGGCCAGGTGACGTGGCGCCGGCTGGGTTGCGACGGCGCTGCGACCCGCCTCGTGCTCGACGGCGAGCGTCCGAGCGGCTTGTCGATCGCCGCGGTCGCCGCGCCGGGGAAGCCACCGATTCACCTAGAGGGCATCGAGCCGAAGCATCCCGAGGAGAACATCGGCCTGCGGATCCGCGACGACGCGACCCGCCGCGTGCTCGCCTACGTTTCGGGGGCCGGCGCGATCACCGACCGCGTGTACCGCGCGCTCGAGGACGCGGATTGCGTGTTCTTCGACGGCACGTTCTGGTCGGCGACGGAGCTCGTCGACCTCGGTCTCGGCAGCAAGCGCGCCGAAGACATGGCGCACCTGCCGATCGGCGGCGCCGGGGGAAGCCTCGCCGCGCTGCGCGCGCTCGAGGCGAGACGGCGCGTGTTCATCCACGTGAACAACACGAACCCGATCCTCCGCGAGGACTCGGCGGAGGCCGAGGCCGTCCGCGCCGCCGGGTGGGAGGTTGCCGAGGACGGAATGGAGATCGAGCTGTGAGCGGACCGCGCGCACCCCTGCCGAGGGACGAGTTCGTCGCGTGGCTGCGTCGCGAGGGCGAAATCCGCTACCACGACCGCCACCCCTGCCACGTGCTCATGCACGAGGGAAAGCTCACGCGCCGCCAGCTCCAGGAGTGGGTGCGGAACCGCTATTACTACCAGACGCGAATTCCGATCAAAGACGCGATCATCGTCTCGAAGTCGGAGGATCCGGCGTTTCGTCGAATGTGGCTGCGGCGCATCCGCGATCACGACGGCGACCGCGAGGGCGAGGGGGGGCTCGAGCTCTGGCTGCGCCTCGCCGACGGCGTCGGCCTCGACCGCGACGAGGTGCGGAGCTGCCGCGGCGTGTTGCCGGGGGTGCGCTTCGCCTGCGACGCCTACGTCGAGCTGGTGCGCGAGCGCTCGCTCGTCGAGGCCGTGGCCTCGTCGCTCACCGAGTTCTTCGCGCCCGACCTGCTCGCCAGGCGGGTGCTCGCCTGGGAACGACACTATCCCTGGGTGAAGCCCGAGACCCTCGAATATTTCCGCTCGCGCGTGCCGCGCGCTCGGCGCGACTCGGAGGAAGCAATCGAGTTCGTGGTGAGCCACGCGACGAGCCACGAGGCTCAGGAGCGTTGCGTCGCCGCGCTGGTGCGCAAGACCGAGATCCTCTGGCACCTGGTCGATTGCGTGCACCACGCCTATATCGATCCCGGTTCGCGCCTGTCGCCATGATGTCGCTCACCACCCGCCCGCGGCTCGCCGCCAAGGCGCGCCTGCGCTTCGATCGCAAGAGCGAGCGAACGATGATTCTCTTTCCGGAGAAGGGCTTGGAGCTGTCGCCGACCGCGGCCGACGTCGTACACCTCTGTACGGGCGAGCACACGGTGGCGGACATCGTCGAGCGGCTTCTCCAGAGGTACGCGACCGAGGACCGCGCCGCGGTCGAGCGCGAGGTGCTCGAGTTCCTGAACACGATGGCGGAGCGCTGCCTGGTCGTCGAGGGCGTACCGTGAGCGCCGACGAGCGTACCTCACGGATCGCTCCCGCCGGTCGCGATCAAGGGCAATCCACTACCCTACCGAGCGTGCGTACCTCACGGATCGCTCCCGCCGGTCGCGATCAAGGGCAATCCACTACCCTACCGAGTGAGCTCCGTCCCTACACGCTGATCGCCGAGCTCACCTACCGCTGTCCGCTCCGCTGCGTCTACTGCTCGAACCCGCTCGATCTCGAGCGCCACCGTCGCGAGCTCGATACGGACACCTGGCTCCGCGTCTTCGCCGAGGCCGAGGACCTCGGCGTCGTGCAGCTCTCGCTCACCGGCGGCGAGCCCTGTCTGCGGGAGGACCTCGTCGAGCTCGTCGCGGGCGCGCGTCGGCTCGACCTGTACACGAACCTCGCCACCGCCGGCGTACCGCTCTCGCGCGAGCGCCTGCGCGAGCTCCGCGGCGCCGGCCTCGACAACGTGCAAGTCTCGATCCAGGACGTGACCGCCGCGGCCTCGGATGCGATCGCCGGCCACCGCTCCTTCGAGCGCAAGCTCGAGGCCGCGCGCGCCGCCAAGGAGATCGGGTTCCCGCTCACTCTGAACGTCGTCCTTCACCGCCAGAACCTCGACCGCATCGCGGAGGTGATCGCGCTCGCCGAGTCGCTCGCCGCCGACCGTCTCGAGCTCGCCAACGCGCAGTATCTGGGCTGGGCGCTCCGCAACCGCTCGGCGTTGCTGCCGCGCCGCGATCAACTCGAGCGCGCGCGAGCGATCGCGGGCGAGGCTCGCGAGCGGCTCAAGGGCAAGATGGAGGTCCTGTTCGTCACGCCGGACTACTACGCGACCTTCCCCAAGGCCTGCATGGACGGCTGGGGCCGGCGCTTCGTGCTCGTCTCGCCGGACGGGCTCGCGCTGCCATGCCACGCGGCTCACACCCTTCCCGGGCCGCCCTTCGACAACGTGCGCGAGCGCTCGCTCGGCGAGATCTGGCGCGAGTCGCACGGCTTCCGGCGCTTCCGCGGTGAAGACTGGATGCGTGAGCCCTGCCAGAGCTGCGAGCGGAGGGCGGTCGACTACGGCGGCTGCCGCTGCCAGGCGTTTCACCTGACCGGAGATCCGGCCGCGACCGATCCGGTCTGCTCGCTCTCGCCGGATCACGCGCTCGTCGAAGCCGCGCGCGCCGCCGCCGACACGGGCGGAGCGATCGCGTACGAGTATCGCACGGTGAGAATCGATCGCGAGCGATGAGGCGGCGGGTGGACGCGAGCCTGGTGATCTTGCTGGGGCTGGTGGTGATCGCGACCGGCGTTGCGTTCTGGAAGGATCCGGCGCTGCCGCTCCGCGGCTGGGAGGCGAGCCTGAGGCTCGTCCGCGGCGTGTGGCTCGATCTCGTGCTCGGCTTCCTCTTCGCCGGCCTGATGGAGGTGCTGATCCCCGCGCCCACGCTATCGAAGTGGCTCGGGGCCGAGCGCCCCGGGCGCGGCATCCTGATCGGCTGGGGCGCCGGCCTCGTCATCCCCGGTGGCCCGTATCTCCTTTTCCCGGTCGCCGCGAGCCTCTTCGAAAAGGGCGCGGCGCCCGGCCCACTGATCAGCCTGCTCACCGCCAAGACGCTGGTCAGCCCGATTCGCATGCTGACGTACGAAGCGCCGCTCCTCGGCTGGCCGCTGACTCTCGCCCGCTTCGTGCCCGGAGTCCTGCTCCCGCCGGTCATGGGAGTCATCGGCCAGTGGCTCTACGGCATCCTGAGCGGAGCCCGCTGATCTCGTGCCTTTCGTCGAGATTCCCGGCGCGCGGATCTGGTACGAGGAGACGGGCCAAGGCCCCCCGCTCGTTTGTCTTCACAGCGGCTGGGGGCGCGGCGTCATGCCGTTCGACGACGCGGTCGCGGTGCTCGGCTCTTCGTACCGGATGATCTTTCCGGACCGGCGCGGCTATGGACGCTCCACGCCGCTCGACGACTTGCCGGTCACCTATCACGACGACGGAATGCTCGAGCTCGGACACGTCCTCGACGCGATCGGCATCGAGCGGGCGATCCTCTGGGGACACAGCGACGGCGCGATCATCGCCGCGCTCTTCGCCGCTCGCCACCCCGAGCGCGTATCCGCGCTGGTGCTCGAGGCGATCCACTTCTACCGCGCGAAGGCGAAGGATTTCTTCGCGAAGTTCGCGGCCGAGCCCGATTCACTTTCGCAAGGCACGGTCGAGCGTCTGCGCGCCGATCATGGCGACGCGCGCTGGCGGACGGTCGTCGCCATGCACAGTCGGGCGTGGCTCGCATTCCACGCGATCGGCGGCGACTTTTACGCAGGCCGGCTCGAAGCGATCCGGGCTCCGGCGCTCGTGCTCTACGGGGAAGACGACCCGCACACGCCGCCGAGCGAGCCGGAAGAGCTCGCGAGCCATCTCCGCCACGCGACGCTCGCACCGGTCCCGGAGGGAGGCCACAGCCCGCACAGCGAGCCGAATACGGCTCGCTTCTGCTCCGAGCGCGTGCTGAGATTTCTCCGTGAGCACGGTCTTTGATGGGCGGTGCGCGCCTCGCTCCCCCGGAGATCGAGGTGATAGGCTGACCGCATGCCCGCGACCCCGACGATCGGCGAGTACCTCCTCGACAAGCTCTACGCCGCCGGCGTTGCCCACATCTTCGGCGTGCCCGGCGACTACGTCCTCAAGTTCTACGATCAGATCGTCAAGAGCCCGATCCAGCACGTCGGCACGACGCGCGAGGACACGGCGGCGTTCGCGGCCGACGGTTATGCGCGGTGCCGCGGTCTCGGCGCGCTCGCCGTCACCTACGGCGTCGGCGCGTTGAGCGTGGTCAACGCGGTCGCGGGCGCGCACGCGGAGTCGTCGCCGGTCGTGGTGATCAGCGGCGCCCCGGGCCTGCGCGAGCAGCGCGAGGACCCGCTCATTCACCACCGCTTCGGGCCGTTCACGTTCCAGCGCGAGATCTTCGATCGCATCACCTGCGCGGCCGCCGTGCTCGACGATCCGGCGATCGCCTTTCGCCAGATCGATCGCGCGCTCGCCGCCGCGCAGCTCCACCGCCGGCCGGTCTACATCGAGCTGCCGCGCGATGTGGTCGAGCTCACGGGATACCCGATGCCGGGCGAATTGCTGCCCGCCCCCTCGAGCGATCCCGCAGCGCTCGAGGAAGCGGTCGCCGAGACCATGAGCCTCCTCGATTCCGCCACGTCGCCGGTGCTGCTCGCCGGCGTCGAGCTCCACCGCGGCGGCTTGCAGGATACGCTCGTGCAGCTCGTCGAGCGCCTGCGCTTGCCGATCGCCGCGACGCTCACCGGGAAATCGGTGATCGGCGAGCGCCATCCCGCCTACCTCGGGATCTACGAGGGAGCGATGGGCCCGGACGCGGCGCGCGAGCGCGTCGAAGCCGCCGATCTGCTGCTGCTGCTCGGCGTGGCGCTGAACGACGTCGATCTCGGCATCTACACGGCTCGGCTCGACCCGAAGCTCATGGTGCGCGCGAGCCAGGGCGAGGTGGTGATCCGCCATCATCGCTATCCGCGCGTGCAGCTGCGCGACTTCGTGCCGCTGCTCATCAAGAAGGGCGGCCCGCAGGGGCGGCCGCTGCCGACCGGTATCCCCGGTCCCGCGGCGCCCGGATTTCCCAAGCCGGGCGAGCCGATGAAGATCGGCCGGCTGATCGGCCGGCTGAACGAAGGGCTCACGCCGGACATGGTCGTCGTGTGTGACGTGGGCGACTGCCTGTTCGCGGCCGTCGAGCTCCGCGTCCACGAGCGGACCGAGTTCTTGGCCTCCGCGTACTACACCACGATGGGCTTCGGCGTCCCCGCGGCGCTCGGCGCGGCGGTCGCTCGACCCGACCGCCGTCCGCTCGTGCTCGTCGGCGACGGCGCGTTCCAGATGACCGGCACCGAGCTCTCGACGCTCGCGCGAATCGGCTCGAACGCGATCGTCGTCGTATTCAACAACGCCGGCTACTCGACGGAGCGCTTCATCCTCGACGGGCCCTTCAACGACGTCGCCCCCTGGCGCTTCCACCGGATCGGCGAGCTCTTCGGCGACATCGCGGGGTACGAGGCCGCGACCGAGGACGCGTTCGAAGATGCGTTCGCGAAGGCGTTGGCGATCCGCGATCGGCCGAGCCTCATCGAAGTCCGGCTTTCGCCTTCCGATCCCTCACCGGCGATGAGGCGACTGGCGCAGAACCTGCGCGAGAAGGTCGAGGGCCGGGCTCCTTGAGCTACTACGGTGGAAATCCTCGTTTTTCGACGCACGTATGAGATACGGGGCATCGCCGCCATCGCGCGTTTGGCTTGGGGCGACGTCCCGGTGAGGCGCTGACGTGCGCGGCGAGCCGAGCCGGACGGCCGAGGCCGTTTGCTGGATGCGGGCGACCGATCAGCGGCGCAAGCCCGCCGATCGCATCGTCGACGATCCCTATGCCACGCTCTTTCTCGGACCGATGTCGCGTGCCGCGCTCGCCATGTGGGAGGCGAGCGGGCGGCTCGGGGATCTCGCCCAGCGCTTCGCTCCCGGCCTCGTCGCCTTCGTGCTCTGCCGACACCGCTACATCGACGAATGCTTGCTGCGCGCGCTCGCGGGAACCGTCGAGCAGGTCGTGATCCTCGGAGCGGGGTACGACATGCGCGCGTATCGGTTCACCCGCGAGCTCAAGAATCGCCCCGTCTTCGAGGTCGATCATCCCGCCACCAGCCGGCGCAAGGCGCGGATTCTCGCCGCGCACAAGCGCGACCTTCCCGTCGCCGACGTGCGGGTCGTCGAAGTCGATTTTCGGAAGGATTCGCTGCGCGAGCGCCTGCGGGCGTCGGGCTTTCGGCGCGGCGTGCGCACCTTCTTCGTCTGGGAGGGTGTGGCGATGTATCTCAGCCGAGACGCCGTCAAGAAGACGCTCGGCGAGCTGCGCGAGATCTCCGCCGCAGGGTCGGAGATCGCCATGGACCTGTGGCACCTCCCGGAGGGCTCCGAACTGATCTCGGCCGCACATCGGTTGTCGGCGAGCGCGCTCTACCTCGCCGGCGAGCCGGTCACGTTCGCGATCCATCCCGAAGACGCCGGCCCCTTCCTCAACCGCCTCGGCTACCGGGTGCTCGAGATCGCCGAGGCGCCGACGCTGCAAAGCCGCTACGTGCACGACCGCCGCCGCGTGTACGGCCCGGCGTACCTCGTGCACGCGAGCACGCGCCGTATCCGCACGGCGAGCAAGGCCGCTGCGGCGACGAAGACGCGCGGCGCATGAGCTCCGCAAGAGGCTACCGGCTACGGGCTACGGGAAAAAACGCCTCTGAGTCTTTGCCTGTGGCCTGTAGCCTGTAGCCTGTAGCCTGTAGCCCGTAGCCTGTAGCCGGCAGCCGGTCGCTGTCACTTTCCCCGCCACCGCGGCTTCCGCTTCTCGACGAAGGCGCGCTGCGCTTCGCGCGCGTCCTCGGTCTTGCGAAGCTCGCGTCCGATCTCCTCTTGCCGCCGATAGGCGTCCGCGAGCGACAGGTGGAGGATCTCGCGCACTCCGCGACGTGTCTCGCGGACGGCCAGCGGAGCGTTGCCGGCGATCGCGTCCGCGCACTCGAACGCACGCCGAAGCAGTCGCTCGGGCGGAACGATCTCGTTCACCAGGCCGATGGCCAGCGCGCGCTCGGCGGAGATCGCCCGGGCGGCGAGCAGCAGCTCGTGGGCGTGCACCCACGGGATCTGCCGTGGCAAGAGGACCGTGGCGTTGCCCGTCGGGTAGAGACCGAGCGCGACCTCTTCCAGCGCGAACGTCGCGTGCGGCACCGCGAAGCGGATCTCGCAGGCGAGAAGGAGATCGAAGCCGCCGGCGCGCGCGTGTCCGTTCACCGCGGCGACGAGCGGAGTCCCCAAGTCGAAGCCGGCGAGCAGGGCCGTCGCCACGCTCCGCAGCCCTTCCATCGATTCCTCGTCGATGCGCTCGCCGCGCGCGAACCGCTGCGAGGCCGGAATCGTCGTCTTCATGTCCATGCCGGCGCAAAAGACGCGATCGCCGGCGCCCGTCACGACGGCGCAGCGGATCTCGGGATCGCCGGCGATCCGCCGCCACGCGGACGCCAGCTCGAAGAGCGTCCGCGGGTCGAGCGAGTTGGCCTGCTCGGGGCGGTCGATCGTGACGAGGGCGACGTGCGGGTGATCGGCAGGCAGCTCGAGACGGGCGGACATCGGCGCTCGTTGACATCGTTTCGGCATTCATGCAACCGCCTAACGACGGGGGAGGCGGATGGAAACGATCGACGGCTACGTACGCAAGATGCTCTTCCACGGCGCGGCGGTGATCTGGGTGGGACTGCTCGCCGGATTGCCCTTCGGTCTGGTGGTCATGGGCCGGCTCGAGGGGGACGTTCGCGCCTGGCACATGGCGCACCTCGAAGGCGTACTGAACGGGCTCCTGACGATCGCAGCGGGCGCGGCCCTGAAGCACCTGTCGCTCGACGAGCGGCGCGTGCCGCTCTACGCCTGGTCGTTCATCGTCGCCGCGTGGGGGAACATCGTCGCTTCGATCATCGCCGCGCTCGTCCGCCAGCGCGGGCTCGAGCTTGCGCCTCCGCTATCCAACATCGTGGTCTTCACGCTGTTCGTGATCGCGATCCTCGGCGTGCTCGTCGGCCTCTATCTGATGATGCGCGGGGCGCAGAAGAACTGAGGGCGCCGGGTCCCGTTTTCTGAAGCGGCTGCCCCGCGAAGCGGCGGCCGACACCTTCCCCGAGCGCTTCCCCCGCGGGCGGCTTCGGCGCACAATTCGAAGCCCGCGAAGCGGCGCGCTCATGGCAACGCACCCCAAGAATCTCGGCATCCTCGTCGGCGGCGGGCCCGCGCCGGGAATCAACAGCGTGATCGCCGCGGCGACGATTCGCGCAAATCTCGATGGCGTGGCGGTGCTCGGCATCGAGGAGGGCTTCAAGTGGCTGATGCTCGGCGACATCTCTCACGCGCGCGATCTGACGATCGAGCAGGTGAGCCGCATCCACTTCCGCGGCGGCTCGACGCTCGGCACCGCCCGCGACAACCCGACGAACGACAAGAAGCTGCTCGAGAGCGTGGTCGCGTCTCTCCTCCGGCTGAACATCGACAAGCTGATCACGATCGGGGGCGACGACACGGCCTACAGCGCGATGAAGATCGAGGAAGCTGCCGCCGGTCGGATCCACGTCGTCCACGTGCCGAAGACGATCGACAACGACCTCGATTTGCCGCACGGCATCCCGACCTTCGGCTATCAGACGGCGCGCGACGTCGGCGTCGAGATCGTCCGTAACCTGATGGTCGACGCCAAGACGACGTCGCGGTGGTACTTCGTAGTATCGATGGGCCGTAAGGCCGGGCACCTGGCGCTCGGCATCGGCAAGGCCGCGGGGGCGACCCTGACCGTGATCCCCGAGGAGTTCGCCGACACGCCGATCCGCCTCGGCCACGTGGTCGACATCCTGGTGGGGGCGATCGTCAAACGGCTCTCCTACGGCCGCACCGACGGGGTCGCCGTGCTGGCCGAGGGCCTCGTCGAGCGCTTTGACGCGCGCGAGCTCGAGGAGCTCGCGTCGGTGGAGCGCGACGCGCACGGGCACATTCGGCTCGGAGAGATCGACTTCGGCGACATCATCAAGCGACAGGTGCAGGCGCGCCTCAAGGGCTTCGGCATCAAGGTCACGATCGCCGACAAGGAGATCGGCTACGAGCTGCGCTGCGCGGACCCGATTCCCTTCGACATGGAGTACACGCGCGACCTCGGCTTCTCCGCCGCGCAGTTCGTCCTCGACGGCGGCAACGCAGCGATGGTGTCGATTCAGGACGGGCACTTCGTGCCGCTCTACTTCAAAAACATCCTCGATCACGAGACGGGCCGCACGCGCGTGCGCATGGTCGACGTCGCCTCCGAGTCTTACTCGATCGCCCGCCGCTACATGCTGCGGCTCAACAAGTCGGACTTCGACGATCCCCACGACCTCGGCAAGTTCGCCGCCGTCTGCGGCATCTCGGTCGAGGAATTCCGCATGCAGTTCGGCTACCTGATCGAGAAGGACCTGCTTTACCGAACCGCCGCAGACAAGCGGGCGAAAGTCGGGTGAGCGTGCGGCCTTCGGAATCTGGCGATCACAGCGGGCGGCGGAGCGGCGTTTCGGGCGCCGCTCTATGGGATCGCGCCGGGTTCGCGGGCCCTTGAATTCGGCCGCCTCCGATTCGCCGGTTCCGCCCCCTCGCACGAGTGATGCCTCAGTCTTCGCCACCGGCGCTCGAGATCCGGAAGCGCTGGATTTTCCGGTCGGCCCGGATGCGGGTCGACCGGAAAATCCAGCCACCGCGCGCAAGCGCGACTATGAAGTGGCTGGCCTGTCAAGAGGACACCGCTGCCTTTGCCCGCGAGCAGAGTCGCGGGCGAGTGATCAGGAAACGATAAGCGAAGCGTGTGCTGAGCGGACGCGATCTGTCTCAATCGACTATACGCGCTCTGAGTGACCGGGGTCGTCGGGTTCGACGTGGGCCGGTCGGCGCAAGGGTGGCAATCCGTTGGGGCGCCGCAATCGGAAAGACGAAGTCTCCGGCCGCTGAGGATTCCAGGCGGCCGGGCTTGGCGCGCTTGCTCGCGGTCAGCCCTGGATGGACAGTTCGGGTCAGCACGATCACATGCTTCGGTGAAAGACTCTGGCTCGAATCGAGTCCGCTGGCTCAGACCGTTGCGGACTCGAGGCGCAGGGGACGGCGCGGGCCCTTGGATGGAGCCCAGCGCCGCGGCGGGGCGGGGAGCTCCTCGCTCGCCGCCCGCGGCGCGTCGTACCGAGTCCCGTCGCGCCAGATGGCAAACAGGATCCCCGAAAGCTTGCGTGCCAGGGCCACCACGGCGATCTTCTTCCCGCGTCGTTGCGCAATCCCTCGCGCCCAGCACACCATCGGATCGTTGTGGTGGCGGCGGCTGCGCAGCGCTGCCCAAGCGGCCTGTACCAGTACTCCCCGCATCGAGGGCGAACCCGCCTTGGTGATCCCGCCCTTTCGCTGCTTCTGCCCCGAGCTGTGCTCGCTCGGCACCAGCCCGATGTACGACCCTACCGCCGCTCCGTTGCGGAACCGACTCGCCACGTCTAGCGTCGCCATGTACCGAAGCGAGGTCACCACCCCGACTCCCGGTACGGTCTGCAGGCGCTGTGCCACATCGTTGTCCGCGGCCAGCTTCTCCAGCTCCTCGTCGAACTGCTCGATGGAGTGATTGAGCTCCTCGACTGTCCGCAGAAGCGGCTCCAGGTGTTGCGCTGCCTGAGCCTGCTTCTCGCGAAGCTGCACGACCAACTTCTTCGCGCTGCGTATCGGCGCCCGTTCGCCGATCGTTCGTAGGTACGCTTTGGTCACGTTGGTCAGCTTGGTGCGGCTTCGCACCAGCGCCTCTCGCATCCCCAGCCGCGATTGCAGCCGCCGTGTCTCCACCGCCGGAATGTGCACCGTCGGAACCTCGATGCGGCATGACGTCTCGCTCAGCACTCGCGCATCGCGCTGGTCGCTCTTCTGCCCCCGCCTTCCCACCCCGAGTGACGGCGCCAGCATCGAGGGCACCACCCGTGCCTCGTGCCCGCACTCGCACGCGATCTCCGCCACCCAGAACGCCTCCGCTCCCGTCTCCACGATCACTCGGCTCTTCGGCCGCTGTGCCAGATAGCATCGTAGCTTCTCCGGCCGCGTCGCGATCCGACGCTCCTCGAGGATCTCTCCCCCCGCGCTCCGCACGCACACCTGCGATTCCCTCGCCCCCAAATCGATGGCAATGTGTTCCATGGCTGGCTGCCTCCTCTTTCTGCGGCTTCGACCGCGTTTTGAGATTGGGGCACGGTATCACCGTGACCTCGCAAGTGAGGTAGCCAGCCACTTCATCCAATCTGAAGTGAATAGACTGAATCGAGGGTTATTGCTTTCCGCGCTCCGCGCGGTTGCGGTCGGGGGGGTGCGACCCCCGGGCCGGGCGAAGCGCACCCACCGCCCGCGGCGACGGCCCCCAGCAAACGAGGCGGG
>Ga0315273_10010731_pt1 | contig 11700 bp, 6 predicted proteins | sample YL17G02_0_MG_FD_205753 | JGI IMG/M metagenome (GOLD analysis project Ga0315273, IMG submission 205753) | Sediment microbial communities from Yellowstone Lake, YNP, Wyoming, USA - YL17G02_0 | ecosystem: Environmental > Aquatic > Freshwater > Lake > Sediment | place: USA: Wyoming | collected... | reverse complement strand
ATCAACACGGCGGCCAGTGGAAAGCCGCCACCGAGGGCCTTGCCGCAGCACACGAGATCCGGGGTCACGCCCTGGGCGACCGACGCCCACACAGCGCCCGTGCGGCCGAACCCGGTGTAGACCTCATCGGCGACCAGCAGCGCGCCCGCGCGGCGCGCCAGCTCGGCGATGCCGGGCAGCCACTCGGGCGGCGGTACGTGATCGCCGCCGCGGCCCAGGATGGGCTCGACCAGGATCGCGCCCACGCCGCCAAGCCGCTTCTCCGCCGACTCGAGGATGCGCCCGGCCTCGCGCACGCAGCCGATGCCGCATGCCGGGTAGGAGAGGCCGAGGTCGCACCGCGTACAGCGGCCGTAGGGCGCCCAGCGCGCGCGGCCGTGGAGCGGGCTCGTGGCATGGCGCTCGAACGGCGCGCGGAAGCGCTCCCAGCCCGAGACCTCGAGCCCGCCCTGGCTCTGGCCGTGGAAGCCCGCGATGAACGCGAGCACGCCGGGCTTGCCGGTCGCCAGGTGAGCGGTCTTGAGCGCCAACTCGACCGCTTCGGCGCCCGACTGCGCGAACACGACGCGCGCATCGGGGAACGGCGCGAGCGCGGCGAGGCGCTCGGCGAGCAGCACCCGCGGCTCGTGCGGATGGACGTCGCCGAAGCCGTGCGCGAGCCGTGCCGCCTGCGCCTGGACCGCGGCCGTGACGCGCGGGTGCGCGTGGCCGACCGCCGCCGCGCCGAAACCCGAGGCGAAGTCGAGGTAGCGGTTGCCGTCGGCGTCCCAGACCAGGGATCCGAGCGCGCGCTGCCACACCGGGGGCCGGTCGCCACGGCCGAGCGCGTGCGCGGCGGGGGCCTCGGAGGCGGCGAGACGGGAGAGCAGGGCGGCGCTCACCGGTCCGGGCGGGGGGATCGGGACGTGGCCCCGGAGGTCCTGGGGGCAGAGCTCGTCGTAGGGGCGTTCCGGCACGGTCATCTCGCGTTCCCCACAGGGTTTTCGGCGTTCTCCGCCCATGGTAGACTCGGCCCGACTTGCGGTCGGCTGGATCCTGCCTTGCCGGCCCGCCTTGCACCAGGGCCGAACCCAGGAGAATCCCCCGATGGCAAAGGTCGTCCCCCAGAACACGCCCGCGAAGTCTGATCCAAGGCCCGCCCAGACCGGGCCGGCTTCGGGCAACGGCGCCCGCACCGCGGGCGATCGGGCCGGGCTGACGAATGAGCAGCTGCTCGGGCTCTACCGGACGATGTACGCCTCGCGCAAGACCGACGACAAGGACATCACGTTCAAGAAGCTGAACCGGTCCTATTTCCAGATTTCGGGCGCCGGCCACGAGGCGCTGCTGGTCGGCATCGCGCTGGCGATGAAGCCGGGCTACGACTGGTTCTACACCTACTATCGCGACCGCGCGCTCTGCCTCGGCCTCGGGATGACCTCCGAGGAGATGCTCGGCCAGTCGGTCGCCGCGTTCGACGAGCCGGCCTCGGGCGGCCGCCAGATGCCTTCGCACTGGGGCCACGCGAAGTACAACATCGTCTCGAGCTCGAGCCCGACCGGCACGCAGTTCCTGCAGGCGGTGGGTTGCGCGGACGCCGCAGTCTACTACAGCACGGAGCCCGCCGCGGGCGCGTCCGCGAAGGGCAAGTTCCACGGCGACGAAGTCGTGTTCGTCAGCTGCGGCGACGGCACCACGAGCCAGGGCGAGTTCTGGGAGGCGCTCACCACCGCCTGCGTGCGCAAGCTGCCCGTGGTGTTCGTGGTCGAGGACAACGGTTACGCGATCTCCGTCCCGGTCGAGGTGCAGACCCCGGGCGCGAACATCCTGTCGGTCGTCGGCGGCTTCCCGGGCCTCAAGGCGTTCGACGTCGACGGCTGCGATCCGGTCGCCTCGTACGCGGTCGCGAAGGAGGCCGTCGCGCGCGCGCGCCGGCGCGAGGGGCCGTCGCTGATCCGCGGCACGGTGATCCGCCCGTACGCGCACTCGATGTCCGACGACCAGGCGCTCTACCGCCCCGAGGAGGAGCGCAAGACCGAGCTGGCGAAGGATCCGCTCAAGACGTTCCCCGCGAAGCTCACCGCGTGGGGCGTCGCGACCGAGGCCCAGCTCGAGGCGTTGCGCAAGGATGTCGAGGCCGGCGTTGACGCCGCGGGCAAGGCCGCGCTCGAGAAGCCGCAGCCCGGGCCCGAGACCGCGACGCTCTACGTCTACTCCGAGACGGTCGATCCAGCCTCGGCCGCGTTCGCCACGAAGGCCGTGCCCGAAGGCGATCCGACCACGCTCGCGACGCTCGTCAACTGGACGCTGCGCGACGAGATGCGGCGCAACCCGCGCATGATCGTGTTTGGCGAGGACGTGGCCGATGCGTCGCGCGAGGAGGTTCTGCCGCAGGTCAGTGGCAAGGGCGGCGTGTTCAAGCTGACGCACGGACTGCAGCGCGAGTTCGGCGGGCGCCGCGTGTTCAACTCGCCGCTGGCCGAGGCGAACATCGTCGGGCGCGCGATCGGGATGGCGACGCGCGGGCTCAAGCCCGTGGTCGAGATCCAGTTCTTCGATTATATCTGGCCGGCGATGATGCAGATCCGCGACGAGCTGGCGATGATGCGCTACCGTTCGAACAACCACTTCAGCTCGCCGATCGTGATCCGCGTCGCGTACGGCGGGTACCTCAAGGGCGGCGCCCCGTACCACTCGCAATGCGGCGAGAGCATTTTCACGCACTGCCCGGGCCTCCGGGTCGTGATCCCGTCGACGGCGGAGGATGCGGCCGGGCTGCTGCGCACGGCGATCCGCTGCGACGACCCGGTGCTGTTCCTCGAGCACAAGCACCTGTACCGCCAGCCCTACGCCAAGAGCGCCTACCCCGGGCCGGAGTACATGGTCCCGTTCGGCAAGCTGCGGATCGCGCGCGCGGGGGAGCGGCTCACGATCGTGACCTATGGCGCGCTCGTCCAGCGCTCGATCTACGCCGCCACCGACCTGGCCGACGAGGGGATCGACTGCGAGGTGCTCGACCTGCGCTCGCTCGCGCCGTGCGACTGGGAGGGGATCTACGCCTCGGTTCGCAAGACGGGGCGCGTGCTGGTGGCGCACGAGGACACGCTCACGAGCGGGTTCGGCGCCGAGATCGCGGCGCGCATCGGCAGCGAATGCTTCGAACACCTCGATGCCCCGGTCATGCGCCTCGGCGCGCTCGACTGCCCGGTGGCCTACTCGCCCCAGCTCGAGGACGTGATCCTGCCGCAGAAGGATCACCTCGTGGCGGCGGCGCGCAAACTCGCGGAGTACTGAAATGATCCAGAAGCCGACGGAATCTGCTGCGGCCGCTCCAGAGGTGCTCAACGGGCTCGCGCGCACGACGTACGCCGAGCGCCGCGCCGAGGTCCTGCGCCGCATGGGCCCGGGCGTGATGGTCCTGCGCTCGAACCCCGAGCAGACCCGCTCGAACGACACCAGCTACCCGTTCCGCCAGGACTCCGACTTCGAATACCTGACGGGCTTCCTCGAGCCCGACAGCGTCGCGGTTCTGACGAGCGCCCACGCCGAGCACCGCTTCGTCCTGTTCGTCCGCCCGCGGGACCTCGAGAAAGAGACCTGGAACGGCCGGCGCGCCGGTGTCGAGGGCGCGAAGGCGCTCTACGGCGCGGACGCGACGTTCGCGATCGAGGAACTCGACGCGAAGCTGCCGGGCTACCTCGAGGGCGCGGGGACACTGTTCTTCACGCCGGGGATCGATCACGCGTTCAACGCCCGCGTCGAGGGCTGGCTCGCGGCGATGCGCCGGACGCGCGGGCGCACCGGCCACGGTCCGCACACGCGCAGCGAGCACGGCGGAATCGTGCACGAGCTCCGGCTGTTCAAGTCCGCCGAGGAGGCGGCGCTGCTGCGCCGCGCCTGCCAGCTCTCGTCCGAGGGCCACAACGCGGCGCTCGCCGCGGCGCGCCCGGGCATGATGGAGCATGAGGTCGAGGCGCTGGTCGACTACACGTTCCGTTCGCGCGGGGCGCGGGCGGCCGGCTACAACTCGATCGTGGCGGGGGGCGAGAACGCGACCATCCTGCACTACACCGAGAACAACATGGCGCTCAGGGACGGCACGCTGCTGCTGATCGACGCCGGCGGCGAGTACGAGGGCTACACGGCGGACATCACGCGCACGTTCCCGGTTGGGGCGGCGTTCACGCCCGACCAGCGCAAGGTCTACGACATCGTGCTCGCGGCGCAGCTGGCGGCGACTGCGCAGGTCAAGCCGGGCACGTGCTTCGACGACGTGCATCGCGCCGCGCTCGAGGTGCTGGTCGCCGGGCTGATCCGGCTCGGCGTGCTGATCGGCGAGCGCGACGAGCTGATCGCGCAGAAGGCGTTCCAGCCGTTCTACATGCACCGCACGAGCCACTGGCTCGGCCTCGACGTGCACGACGCCGGGCTCTACGTCGACGCGGCCGGCAAGTCGCGCCCGCTCGAGCCGGGCATGGTGCTGACGGTCGAGCCGGGCCTTTACTTCGGCGACGGGCTCCTGGACCATGACGCGCGCTGGCGCGGCATCGGTGTGCGCATCGAGGATGACGTGCTGGTGACGGCGTCGGGCCACGAGGTGCTGAGTGCGGATGCGATCAAGGAGCCGGGCGCGATCGAGAAGGCCCGGAGCCGGTCCGGCACCGCGCGTACGACCGTTCCGGCGGCCTGAGCCCCGGGGCGAGGCGCTTCGCAGAACTTACCGATCCCGTTGGTGGATTTGGGTCCAGCCCCCTGCGGGGGCGAAAACCCGAGGCCCCGCGGCACCGGAAACCCCAGTGTTTCCGGAGCCGCGCGTTTCGGCGCCACGAGATACGTGGCACGTATGCTGCGCTCAGCCCTTTGGGCATGGCCCGGGCATTTTGCTCATCCACCGTGGATCGGCGTCCCGGTCGGCTGGGCGGGAGAGACGAATGGCACTGCAACCACGTCTCCGGCTCGTCCCTGGTTCACGGTTTCGATTCGAGATCCTTCGCGGGCCCCGCGTCTTCGGCCGTCCCTTCGAACTCCACGCGCGCCTCCTCGGGCCGCTCGGCGACGAACGCCTTGAGGCGCCGTGCGAGCGGGTGAGTGATGCCCGAGAGCAGCGCCGGATCACCCGCGGCGAACTCGTGGAATTCCTCGTGCCCGAGCGCGACCGTCCCACGCGCCCGCAGCCGGGGCGCGCTCGCGTCGGGTGTCTGGTCGCGGCGTTCCTGCTGCTGGGCGCGGTGATCCTGCCCCCGGCGGCGGGGGCGGAGCCTGCGTTCGGAGATTCGGGATGGGTCGCGCCGGTCCGGTCCGACGACCCGGGAGACCCGACGGATCCCGGTCCGCGCGTTGCGCCCGAGGATCACGAGCCGGTCGGCGTCTCGATCCTGCGCCTGCCGTTTCGCGTCGTGTTCTATCCGCTTCGCCTGCTGGCGCGCGGTGGCGAGTGGGCGATCGGCCGCCCCGGCCTCAACGGGGCGCCGCCGTCCGTGAGCGGACCCCGCCATCGCTTGTCGCTCGCTCCGGTCGTGACCACGGATCCTGGTATCGGGCTGCGGCTAACGCGCCTGCTCGATGCGCAGGGCAACGCGAAGTTGTTCGCCAACGGGACGATCGCCTGGGACGAGGGCCGGAAGGCCAAGCTGGTCTATCTCAGTCAGCAGGACGATGCGCCGCAGGGGCTCCACCTCGAGGGGATCTACACGTTCCGGCCGGACAAGCCGTTTTACGGGATCGGCAACACGAGTGCGCAGGCGAACAAATCCATCTGGCTGGGGGAGGAGACGCGCGGGACCGCGCTGTTTCACCTCGGCATTCCGGTGCGCAAGGAGCTCCGGCTCTACGGCAGCTACTCGGCGATCTCCGCCCGCGCCGGGACGAACGGTCCCGCCGGCATCCCGAGCGTGGAGGACCAGTTCACCCCGGAGGAGGTGCCGTTCCTCACGCGCGGCTCCCAGGTGGCCTCCCTCGGCGTCGCGGCCGATCTCGGGCGACTCGACGAGGCGCGCGCACCGCGGCGTGGCGTCGCCACGCGCCTGAGCCTGGAACAGTTCAAGGCGACGGACACGAGCGACCTCGACTATCGGCGCTACCACACGGAGGCGCGGGCGTACGTGCCCGTGTTCGCCGAGCGGCGCGTGCTCGCGTTCCGCGCGCTCCACGACTGGGTCGACCCTGCGGCCGGCTCGCCTGCGGTGCCGTACTATCGCCTTCCGGAATCCAACGACGACCTGCGCATTCCCGGCTACGCTCCGCACCGGTTCACCGACAACCATCTCGTCCTGGCACAACTGGAGTACCGCTGGCAGGTCGTAGGCAGCCTGTTCGCCCTGCTCGAGGCGAGCGCGGGCGAGGTCGCCTCGACCGCGAGCCAGCTGCGCTACGACCAGCGCCACGAGGCGTATGGCCTCGGGTTCCGCTACGGCTACAGCGACCGCCGCTGCGCGCGGTTCGACGTGGCGAAGGGCTCCGAAGGCTGGGTTCTGGCCCTGACTGTGGAGGGACCCTTCTGATGCGCACTCCTGCCTGGCGGGTGCTGCCCGCGCTCTGCGCTCTCCTGCTCGTTCTGGCCCCCGGGGCGGTCCGCGCGGAGAAAGAATCGCCGAAGCTACCGCCCCAGCCGATCGACGCGACCACGCCGGTCGATCACGATGGTCAGCCGGTTGAGCGGCCAAAGGAACGCGATCCCAGCCTGCAGGGCCACGAATTCCGTGAGGCGATCGTCGAGCCGCTCTCGCACGCGCTCGACATTCCGGATCGCATTCTCGACCTGATCGGGTACGGCCGCCGGCCGGTGGCTGCAAACGTGGACGCGTATGACGAGGTCGCGAACTCGACCTGGTTCACGAACCGGAACCACGTGCGCGCGCTCCCTCCCGAGGTCGTGCGCCTGGGCGGCGCAGATTCGCTGATCGTCCCGGCCGCGCCGTACACGATCAAGTCGCGCAAGACCACCGGCGTGAACGCCGGCTTCACGATCAAGGACGCGCTGGGTCGGCGCTGGATCGTCAAGCTCGACAAGCCCGGGTACCCGCAGCTCGGTTCCGGGGCGGATGTCGTTGTCGCCCGCCTGTTCTGGGCGGCGGGTTTCAACGTCCCGCACGATGTCGTGTTCGCGTTCCAGCGGGACGAACTCAAGATCGACAACAACCTGCGCAAGGGCGACAAGAAGTCCGGACCGTTCGGCGATGCGGAACTGGACTCGCTGCTCCTGCGCGGTGACCGGCGGCCCGACGGAAGGTACTTCGCCCAGGCGAGCCAGTACCTCGAGGGGAAGCCAATCGGCCCGATCAGCATGCGCTCCCGGCTCGAGGACGACCCGAACGACCTCTATCAGCACCGGAATCGCCGCGAGCTGCGGGGGCTATACGTGCTTTGCTCCTGGGTCGGGAGCTGGGACACGAAGGACCAGCAGTCGCTCGGCACGTTCGTCGAGACGACGGATTCGCTCGGATACGTGCGTCACTCCCTGCTCGATTTCGGCGCGTCGCTCGGCGCGGCCGCGGAGGGCCCAAGGCCTCCCACCCGCGGCTACGAGTTCACCGTCGACGGCAAGTGGTCGGGGCTGCGCTTCCTGACGCTCGGCTTCGTGAGCGAGCCCTGGCGCAAGATTCCACGCGACGTGCCGATCCCCTCGCTCGGCAATTTCGAGTCCGAGGTCTACCGGCCCGAGGATTTCCGATGCCTGCAGCCGCACGCAGGGTTCCGCGAACGCGACACTGCCGACGAGTACTGGGGTGCAAAGCTCGTCGCCTCGTTCAGTGACGCGCAGATCGCCGCGGCGATTGACGCCGTCGGCTACGAGGATCCGCGCGTCAAGCCGGCGATGTTTCGCCTGCTGGTTGAGCGCCGCGACAAGGTCGTGCGCTACTACTTCGACCGCATTGCGCCGCTGGACTTCTTCGAGGTCCGCGGGGGGGGGCTGCACTTCCGCGATCTCGCGGTCGATCGTGGCCTGATTCCGCCGCGTTCGTACACGGTCGAGATCCGTCGAGGGGGTGCCCATCAGCGCCGGGCACTCGGCTCGACCGCCTTGAGCCTGGCCGAATTCGATTCCGGCTCGGGCGACGTCGACCTCCGTTTCCACGTCGTCGGCTCGGACGCCGAGCCGGTCGACGTCACCCTGCTCCAGGAAGGAACCGCATGGAAGATCGCGCACATTCGGCACGCTTCAAACTGATCTGCCTTGCGGTGGCGCTGGTGATCGTCGTTGGCTGCGCGAAGATCGGCAAGCTGTCGTTCGTCGACCCCGTCGTGCCGATCGTGCCCCCGGACGTCGCCTCCGCAAGCGACTCCGCGCGGCACGAACGGGTGGACCACGGCGAGGGAGCGGTGGCGAGCGTAAGCGACTCGTCGGTCCGCCCGACCGTTCCGGTCGAGGCGATGTTCGCCGACACGCTCCTCGGCTTCCGGCCCGGCACCGCCGACTCGGCGCGCCGCTATCTCGGTCGCATGCACCACGGATATGTGGCGGACACGCTCGACTTCGTCCTGATGGGGGACAACCGGCCCGCCTATCGCTCGTCGAGGCTCAGTCCCGAACTCCGGAAGATTCGCGGGATCCTGTCGCTCAATCCCGTGAAGTGGGTGAAGGGGCTGATCAATATCCCGATCTTCCTGATCAAGGGCACGATCCCGGACCTGGCGATCTGGCGCGACATCCCCTCCCTGATCCGGAAGTACCCGACCTACGGCCGGGAACAGCAGGTCGTCCACGCCGTCCTGGCGCGCGCGGATTCGCTCGAGGCGAGCGGACACAAGCTCTCGCTGGTGTGCAACACCGGCGACCTGGTCAAGGACGGGCGTCGCCCGAAGGACTGGACGCGCTTCCTCAGGATCACACGCCCGCTCTACGAGAAGGTTCCCTACTTCGCCGCCGCCGGCAATCACGAGCGCACCGACGACTCGCTCGGGATCGCGAACTGGCGCACGGCAGTGGGTCTTCCGGTGACGGGAAACCTGCTCCACTACTGCTTCGACTCCGCGGACGGCTGGGTGCGCTTCATCGCCCTCGACTCGAACCCGATGACCGACGAGGCGAAGCGGTGGTCGCGCGAGGACGAGGTTGCGGCGACGAACGAGCAGTTCACGTGGATGATCGAGCGCATCAAGGAGCACAACGGGCCGGCGTTCGTGATGATGCACCACCCGCCGTTCTCGGACGGCTTCCACCGCATGGCCTGGCAGGCTGACAGCGTGCTCTACAACCGGCGCGAGAACATGGTGCGGGCGCTGCGGGAGAATGGCCTCGCCGTGCTCGCGGGCGGGCACGAGCACACCTACCAGCGCGCGCTGCTGACGAGCGGCGATGCGGTGCTCGTCTGCATCGTGTCCGGCGGCGGTGGGGCTCCGCTGCACCAGATCGCGACCGGGGCGGAGGCCGGCCGGATCTACTCGCTCTACAAGGTGCCGGGCGCCGAGTTCAAGCCCGAGAACGTGGTCACGGCCATGGTGTTCAACTACACGCACATGAGGCTGTGGTACGGCGGCGGCGAGCTCTTCACCTACGCGGTCGACGGGTCGGGCAACGACCAGTTGATCGACCATCTCGCGATCGACCTCAAGCGCTTCGGTACGCCGAAGATCGACCAGGACAAGATGCCGATTCCGGATCCGAGCGGCCCGAGGGGAGCGGCGGAAGGCGCCGGGAAGAAGCTTCCGGGCGCGCCGCCCGACACCACGAAGGGCGTGAAGCCGGTCGTCAAGCCGTCGTCCAGGCCGGCCACCGGGGCGCCGAAGCAGACCATCCCGGCGCCGACGAAGGAGCCGCCCAAGTCGAGCCCGCCGCCCACGGCACCGCCGACGACGAAGCCGAACAAGGTGCGCACACCGCAAGCTGGAGGAGGATCGAATGGCGGCGAACGACACGACTGACGCACGTGCAACTGGACTGATGGATGGGCGGCCCCGCGGGCTGCTGGACCGCTTCCTCAACATCTTCACCGACGTCCACGCGGCCGAGGGCCTGACCGCGCTCCTGCTGTTCGCCGACGTGTTCCTGCTGCTCCTGAGCTACTACCTGCTCAAGACCATCCGCGAGCCGCTCGTGCTCGCGGCCCAGGGCGGCGGCGCGGAGGTCAAGAGTTACTCGGCGGCCGCGATCGCGGTCCTGCTGCTCATCCTCGTGCCCGTGTACGGCGCGATCGCCTCGCGGGTCTCGCGCGTCAAGCTGATCAACGGCGTGACGCTGTTCTTCATCGCGTGCCTGATGGGCTTCTTCTTCTGGGCGCGCGCGGTCGGCGTCCCCGGAATGGTCGACCCGGCCGCGGACAAGCTCGCGGCGGCCGTGGCGCCGGGGGCGGGACAACTCGTGCTCGGGATCACGTTCTTCATCTGGGTCGGGATCTTCAACCTGATGATCGTCGCCCAATTCTGGGCGTTCGCGAACGACGTCTACACGCTCGAGCAGGGTAAACGGCTGTTTGCCCTGATCGCGCTCGGCGCCGCGCTCGGCGCGATCTCGGGTTCGGCCGCCGCGAAGGCCCTGATCGGGGCGTACGGGCTATACCCGCTGATGGCGCTCGCCTCGATCGTGCTCGGCGTCTGCATGGTGCTGACGAACCTCGTGCACGTGCGGGAGCGGCGTCACGAGAGGGATCTCATCGTGAGCGCCGCCCACGAGAGGCCCTCGGACGCCGACGCGCCGATCACGGGCAAGAGCGGTTTCGCGCTCGTGCTGTCGGACCGCTACCTGCTGCTGATCGCGTGCATGATGCTGCTGCTGAACCTGGTGAACACGACCGGCGAGTACATCCTGGGCGAGACGCTGACCACGATCGCGAAGGGCATGGTCGCTCACGGGACGCTGGCGGCGGTCGATGTCGGCAAGTGGATCGGTGCGTTCTACGGCGGGTACTTCACGTGGGTCAACATTGTGTCCGCCTTGCTGCAGGCGTTCGTCGTCTCGCGGGCGATCAAGTGGCTCGGGGTCGCCGGGGCGCTGCTCGTCCTGCCCCTGGTCGCGCTCGGGGCCTACACGACGCTCGCGTTCATCCCGCTGCTGGCGATCATCCGCGGCGTCAAGATCTCCGAGAACTCGCTCGACTACTCGCTCAACAACACCGCGCGGCAGACGCTGTTCCTGCCGACCAGCCGCGAGGCTAAGTACAAGGCGAAGCAGGCGGTGGACACGTTCTTCGTGCGCTTCGGCGACGTGTTGTCCGCAGGGCTCGTGTTCGCGGGGACGACCTGGCTCGCGTTCACGCCGCGGCACTTCGCGATGGTGAACGTCGTTCTGGTCGTCGTGTGGCTCGGGATCGCGATCCTGGTCGGACGGGCATTCGTCAAGCGCACGGCCGAGGCGGCGCCGGAAGCGAAGCCCCAAGCGGCGCCGGAGTCGGTCAGGAAGGGCTCGTGAGCATCACCCGCTCGCGCGGCCCCGCCAGCACCCGCAGCACCCGGCGCTGCCGGGTCTCGAGCACGCGCAACGCGTGATCGGGCCCGAGCGGCGCGACGTCGCCCACGCGGCCGATCCGCCCGAGACGATTCTGCACGTAACCGCCGACGGTTACCGAGTCCTCGGTCTCGGCGCCCTCCAGTTCGATCTCGAGCAGCGTGAGCAGGTCCGTCAGCGCGAACCCGCCCGCGACGCTGTACGCCCCGTCGCCTAGCGCGAGCAGGGGCGCGGCCTCCCCGGCGTCGAACTCGTCCTGGATCTCCGAGCCGATCAATTCCTCCAGCAGGTCCTCGAGCGTGACCAGCCCGCTCGTGCCGCCGTACTCGTCGACCACGATC
>Ga0315273_10010730_pt1 | contig 11701 bp, 8 predicted proteins | sample YL17G02_0_MG_FD_205753 | JGI IMG/M metagenome (GOLD analysis project Ga0315273, IMG submission 205753) | Sediment microbial communities from Yellowstone Lake, YNP, Wyoming, USA - YL17G02_0 | ecosystem: Environmental > Aquatic > Freshwater > Lake > Sediment | place: USA: Wyoming | collected... | reverse complement strand
AGCGTGAAGCGCCGCAACGTCGAGTCGTACATCGCGTACGCGGCGCGCGGATCGCGGTCGCGCGGCTGTCCGACCGAGCCCGGGTTGACCAGGTAGCGCCGGTTCGGGTCGAGGTCGATCGCCACTCGGCTACCGCGCAGCACCACGCCGACCAGCGGCTGCGGGTCCACGTCCGGCACGACCTCGAACAGGCAGGGGATGTGCGAGTGGCCGAAGAACGTCACCCGCGTGTCGATCGCCGCGAACGCCGACCTCGCCTCCGAGTCGGTGAACACATAGTCGTCCTCGTCGGCGGGCGAGCCGTGGCAGATCGCGATGTTGTCCTCGACGATCCTCGGTCCGACCGGGATCGCCTCGAGGAAGCGACGGTTGGCCGGCGTCAGGACCTCGGAGCTCCATGCCGCCGCTTGACGAGCGTGCGAGTTGAAGAAAATTGCGCCCTGCCGCACGTCGAGCACGACGCGATCGTGATTGCCGCGGACGGCCAGCATGCCGTTGCCGAGCGAGCGCAGGCGCTCGCACACCTGGTTCGGGGAGGCGCCATAACCCACTGCGTCGCCGAGGAACAGGACCGCGTCGCGCCGCTTGCGCGCGGCATGAGCGAACACCGCCCTCATCGCCTCGAGGTTGCCGTGAATGTCGGAGATGATCAGGTATCTCATGCCGTCGCCCAGATCCAACCCGGCGAGTCCGCGGCGCGCGGCAACTCACCTTGCCCCGCCTTGCGGGTTCACACCCGCGACTCTAGCAGGATCGCGATGCGCGCGGCGAGTGCCTCCGCATCCTCCCCTTCCTCCGGCCTCACCTGCACGTCGGCCATCCGGTAGAGTGGCAGGCGGGCCACGAACAACGAGTGAGCCTGCTCAGGCGAGGAGAACAGCGGGCGTTCCTCCCGCTTGCCGGGGAGACGGCGCAGGACCTCGCCCCACGGCACGTCGAGGAACACGGACACGCCGAGCCGCTGCATCACCGCACGGTTCGCCTCGAAGCAGAACGTGCCACCGCCGGCGGCGACCACCAGGGACGGCAGCCGCCCGCACGCCGCGAGCTGCTTCCCCTCCTCCTGCCGAAACACCGCCTCGCCGTGACCAGAGAACGCCTCCGCGACGGTCATCCCCAACCGCGCCTCGATGCGCGCATCGAGGTCCCAGAAGAGCGTCCCGAGACGGCGCGCCAGCGCCCTGCCGGTGGTGCTCTTTCCCGAACCCATGAAGCCCACGAGGAAGACCCGCATCGCAAGGACAGTCTACAGTCAGCGGCTCACAGCTCTCCGCCTCCCGCCACTCGGAGGAGCCCGTCCGCCGCGTCGCCGCCCCACCCAGAGACGGCAGGCGCCTCACTCGGGGCGGGCGAAGCGCTCCATGAACTTCGTGGACAGCTTGCCCTCTACGAAGTCGCGCTCGGCCAGGATCTTGAGATGCATGGGAATGGACGTCTTCACACCTTCGATGAGGAACATCGAGAGCGCACGCCGGGCGCGGGTGATCGCCTCGAGCCGGTCGCGGCCGGAAACGATCAGCTTGGCGATGAGCGAGTCGTAGTACGGCGGAATACGGTAACCCCTGTACACGTGCGTGTCGACGCGCACTCCGGGACCGCCGGGAAGCGCGAGCTGCGTGATCATGCCCGGAGACGGCGCGAACGTCTCGGGGTCCTCGGCGTTGACGCGGAATTCGATGGCGTGGCCGACCATCCGCGGCATCCTCCGGACCGGCAGGGGCCGGCCGTCGGCGATGGCGAGCTGCGCGCGCACCAGGTCGATGCCGGTCACCGCCTCGGTCACCGGGTGCTCCACCTGGATGCGGGTGTTCATCTCCATGAAAAAGAACTCACCGTCGTTGTAGAGAAACTCGACCGTTCCGGCACCCTGGTACCCGACCGACTCGGCGGCACTGACGGCAGCCGTGCACAGCCGATTGCGCAGCTCGGCATCGACCGCCGGTGACGGCGCCTCCTCGATCAGCTTCTGGTGGCGCCGCTGGATCGAGCACTCGCGCTCGCCGAGTGCGACCGCCTTGCCAGCACGATCGGCCAGCACCTGCACCTCGATGTGCCGCGGTGAGGTCAGGTACTTCTCGAGGTACACGTCGGCCACGCCGAAGGCGCGCTCCGCCTCGTGGCGGGCGGTGTCGAAGGCGTGGCGCAGCTCGCGCGCGTCCTTGGCCACGCGCATCCCCTTGCCGCCGCCTCCCGCCGAGGCCTTGAGGATCACCGGGAAGCCGATCTCCTCGGCCAGTCGCACCGCCTCCTCGCGGGAGCTCAGCGGCCCGGGCGAGCCGGGCAGGATCGGCACGCCGCGCGCGGAGACGGTGCGCCGCGCCGTCGCCTTGTCGCCCATCAGGCGGATCGCCTCGGGCGGCGGCCCGATCCAGGTGAGACCGCACTCCCCGACCACCTCGGCGAAGTGGGCGTTCTCGGCGAGAAAACCGTACCCGGGGTGGACGGCGTCGGCGCCGGTGATCTCGGCCGCGGAGATCACCGATGTAATGTTGAGGTACGACGCGTTGGCGTAGGCCGGCCCGATGCACACAGCCTCGTCGGCCATGATCACGTGCAGGGAGTCGCGGTCGGCCTCCGAGTGGACGGCCACCGTCGCCAGCCCGGCCTCGCGGCACGCCGCGATGATCCGCAGCGCGATCTCACCGCGATTGGCGATCAGGACCTTGGTGATCATCGCAACTCAGGACGGCCGGATCGCGAACAACCGCTCTCCGAACTCGACCGGCTGGGCGTTTTCCGAATAGATCTTGGCCACGGTCCCGCTGACGTCCGATTCGATCTCATTCATCAGCTTCATCGCCTCGACGATGCACAGCACCTCGCCCTTGTGCACCAGGTCGCCGACCTTAACGTACGGCTCGGCGTCAGGGTTTGGCGCGCGGTAGAAGGTGCCGACGATTGGCGAGGTCACAAACGAGAGGCCGTCCTCCTCGGCCGCCGCGCTCAGTGCCGCGGAGGGAGCGAAACCCGCGCCCGACGAGCTCGTGGCGAACGGCAGTTGCGCCGCCGCAGCCACCTGCGGCGGCAGCAGCGGGGGTCCGATGAGGGCCTGGGCGACGGGCCCGGTCGGCACGCCGTCGATACGCACCCGCACCCCCTCGCGCTCGACCTCGAGCCCCGCAACCCGGCTCTCGGAGACGACACGTATCAACTGGCAGAGCTCTTCAAAGGTGAACATCGGCTCCCTCTTGCCTTACAGGAACTCACGGCGCAAGCGGAACGCCGCGAGGCGACTGGCGAATCGCGCCTTGCCCGGGTTCCCGTCGCGCTCCACCACGGTCATCAGGAAGTACTCGTCGGTGATCGTTGTCAGCACGACAATCCGCTTGGTGCCGGCCACCGAGACCTGATCGAGCTCGCCGAGCTGCAGCTCGCGATTGGCCGAGGAGACCTCGCGGAGGAAGTTCGAGAACTCCGCGACGACTTCCTCGACCTCGTCGCGGCTGCCGCCGAAGCTCTCGACCGAGATGCCGTCGCGATCGGCGATTGCCGTGGCTATGACGCCAGGACACCCCCGCACCTCAGCAAGCGCTTCCCCGAAAGTCATCGGCCCACCCGTTCCTGGCCAAGTGTAAGAGAGGCCAGCCAACCCTGCAACGCGGCTATCCTGCGCTCGCGGACGGAGGCCAGCGGCAGCTCCCCGGGCAGCGGCGCCATCATGTCGTGCACCAGATCGAGCAGGTCGCGCGCCTCCTGGTTTTCCGGGTCGGCGGTAACCAGCCGCTCGAGGATCGCGATCGCGGCGGGAAAATCCTGCTGCTGCAGGTGCAAGCGCGCCATCGTCAGCGTCGGACGGCCGGCAGCCGCAGCGGGTGTCACCGCCGGCCACGCCTCGGCAGTCCTTGCGGGCGCCGAAACCGGCCCGGCCCAGGGCGCCACGAGCGTCGCCGGCTCCGTGGAGATCGCCTCGACCGGCGCGGCGTCGCTCTCGGCCTCATCGAAAAGCTCTGCAATTGGTGCCGCGGCAGGTGTTGCCGCCGCGGACACCTCATCGGCGCGTGCGACCGCCGCAGCCGGTTCGCTCTCCACCTCCGACTCTACAGGCGCCGCGATCTCCACCGGGGTCGGTCCGGCCGGCGCAGGCTCGGCCGGGAACACCGCCGGGACCGCCGGAGCGGCAACCGCCGCGACCGCCACGGTCGGCAGCGCAATCGGCTCGAACGGCGCGAACTCCGCCAGGAACGCAGCCTGCGCCGACGCCGGCGCCGCCGCAGACCCGAACGGCTCGTCGGCGAAGCTCGCCGCCTCGACCGGCATGGCAAACACATCGGCAGCGGCCTCGGTGGCGGACATCGAGAGGGGGAGCGCGAACGGGTCGCCAAGGCCGGGCGCAACAAGAGACGGCGCGGCCGGCGCCAGCGCCCCGGCGAACGGCTTCACCTCGGGTGCGGCCGGCGCCATGGCGGCAGCGTGCGGCTCCTCGGCCTCCACGACGATCCGCTCCGGCAACACCGTCGGCGGCGCGCTGGCGACCGCCGCCGGCGGCACGGCGTTCGGCGTTGCGGCCCCGCTCGCCGGCGTCGCGGCCTCGGGCGGCCACGTCTCGCTGGCGAGAGCGTCGACAGCGGCGCGCAGCACGTCATCGCCGGGGGCGAGCTGCAGCGCGTGCTCCATCGCGTCGAGGGCGCCGAAGCGATCGCCACCGCCCAGGCGCGCTTCTCCGAGCAGCCGCCAAGCCACCGGGTTCTGGGCGTCGAGCTCGAGCGCCTCGTGCAGCGCATCTGCGGCAGCCTTCGGCTCGGTGCGGTCGAGGCAGGCGCGCCCGAGCGAGACCCAGGCGGCGACGTAGCGCGGGTGATGGCCGAGCCCGCCGCGCAGCACGGCGATCGCCTCGCCCGCCCGCCCGTCCCGGCGCAGCAGCTCACCGAGCTGGTAGAACTGGCGCGACAGCGGGTTGCTCTCCAGCTCGCGCCGCAGCTCAGCGATCCGCTCGCTCATCTCGGGCATCGCGGCATTATACAGTTTCGACCGCTACCGTCGCAAAGCGCTCAGACAAAAGGACCGCGGCGACTTCCGCGGCCCCCGTGGCGCGCGGTCCGCTGTCCGGCTACCCGGCCGAGCGCCCTTCGAGGCGGTCGACCCTGGCCGCGAGGTCGCCAAGGGTCGTCTCCAGGCGCCCGACCCGCCGAACCTCGGCAAGCTCGCCCTTCACCTCGGCGCGGAACCCGCTCAACTCCTCGTGCAACGCCTGGTCGCCAGCACGTACCTCGGCTCGTAGCGTCGATATCTCCTCGCGCAGCTCCCTGTCGCCGGCGCGTATCTCCTCGCGCAGCGCCGTATCGCCGGCGCGTATCTCCTCGCGCAGCGCCGTATCGCCGGCGCGTATCTCCTCGCGCAGCGCCGTATCGCCGGCGCGTATCTCGTCGCGCAGCGCCGTATCGCCGGCGCGCATCTCGGTGCGCAGGCCGACCACCGCGACACCTAGCCGATCGAGGCCGCTCTCGACGCCCTCCAGCCGCACGCCGAGTGCGTCGACTTTCTCCGCCAACATGGTGTGGCCCTCAGCCACCACCCGAATCTCATCGCTCATGCCCTCCGCCACCGCCTGGAAGCGGAGCGTAATCTCGCGCAACAACTCCTCGTTCTTCATGGTCGTCTCCCGGTGGTGGCGCGGAGGCGTTCTCATGATACTGCCAGGTGGCCAGCGGTCAACCCTGCGCCAGTCCTGGCCGCCCGGAGAGACCAAGGCATCCTCGGCCAGGCCGCGCGCAAAGACCGCAGTGCACTCGCTCAGTGACAATCGTCAACACCGCTGGGCACCTGCCAGGCGCCTATCGGCTCCGCTGGTCAGGCACTCTTGGCGGCGGCACGCGCGGCACGCCGCGCGCTGAGCTCTTCCTCCCGCTTCTTCCTGTTGGCCGCACGCTCCTCCCGCAGTTGCCTCGCACGGTCCTCCCAGGGTGGCAGCGCCTCGAGCTTGGCAAGCATCACGGGGTCACGGCGGAGGATGTCGCAGAGCTCGGCGTGAAAGCGGGTTCTCTGCTCGTCGACACGCCGGAAGTACGCCTCCATGTCGCCGTCCAGCCGACGCCAAAAGGCACAGTACTCTTCTGCCGACGCATCAAGCTGGCGGCTGATCTGATCGAGCAGCTCTTCATTCTGCATGGCCGTCTCCCGGGTGGCGTGGAGGCAGAGCAATCCTAGCGCGGTGGCGGCGGACGTCAATGTCGCCCGTCACCATGTTGCCTGACATCGAAGGCAGGGATCTACGTGACCGTAAGAGCACACCGTTGCCGGTTCCAGATATCGTTAGATTCGTTTGGCCTGACACCTATCTGCGGCATTTATGCAACAACGCAAGCCTGACCCCAACACCAACACGTCTCTTACGTCGCCGCACGCTCCTCGAGGCGGCCGACCCGCGACGTCAGGTCACCCACCGTGCTCTCCAGACGCGCCACCCGCCTGACCTCTGCGAACTCGCCCCGCACCTCGGTGCGGAACGCCCCGAGCTCCTCGCGAAGCGCCGCGTCGCCGGCGCGCATCTCCGTGCGCAGCAGCTCTCCCTGCTCCTTCATCTCCTGGCGAAGCTCGGCGGCGACGCGGTCGATCTTCTCCGCCAGCATCAGATGGCCCTCGGCGATCACCGCGATGCTATCGTCCATCCGCTCGGCCACGGCCTCGTAGCCGCGGGTGTTTTCGGTCACTGCCGCGGCGAAGTCGGCGCGGACCTCTTGCGCCGACGTTTCGACGTATTCTCTCGTCCCCTTGGCGGAGTCGTCGATGCGACGCGTGATCTCCTGAAGCAGCTCTTGAGTATCCATCGTGCACCTCCCGATGGCGTGGGCGGTGGTTCATGATACCTCGCCCGTCCGCAACGGCACCAGAAATCCGCGGCTGGCCTGGCGCGCTATCGATAATGCAATAATGCAAGCCTGACCCCGATACTGACCCCGATATGACCCCGATATGACCCCGATACCTTCACGCTTGCGAACCAAGAGAAAAGGGCCGCGGCAACCGCCGCGGCCCTTGAACGTTGCTGGACGGCCACACTACGGGACAGTGACCGAGCAGGTCACGGGCGTGGTCGTCAGAGGCAGCAAGCACGGCGTGACGTTGTTGATGCAGGTTCCAGCGCAGATCCCGCCCCACGTCCATGTCCCGGACGTCGTCGCAACCGTCATCGTGACGGGCGAGATACTGCGCGGGAATGGGCCGCACGTGGTGCCGCCGTTATCTGCCGCATCCGCGCAGGTACTGGTGCCATCCGAGAGCGAAACCGGATTGCTGGCTCCTCCTGCCGTCGAGACGGGGTTAAGTGTCAGCGCGACGGTGTACGTGAAGATGTTCCCTGATGTGGTCGTCTGCCCAACGGCATCGGTCACCTGGACCGGCAGCGGCCCGCCGATCGGGTGCGCGGCCGCGTTGCAGGTGATGGTGGTGGCCGTCGCCACCGGCCCGGTGCACGGCGCCGGGGTGCCGGAGGGATCGATCGTCACCGTGTAGTTGCCCCCAGCGAGGAACGTCCCGTTGACGACCAGGCCGGCGACGCCCGTGATCGAACCGCTCGCCGGCGTGGTGCTCGTGACGGTGGGCGGCGCGTAGTACGTGAAGCTCACCGGCGTGCCGTCCGATTGACCGGCGGCGTCAGAGACGATGACGTTCCAGGTCCCGGCCGGGTTGGCGGGCGAGGTGCACGTAATGACCGTGCTGCTGACGACAGCGACTGCGCTCGCCGGGACACCGTTGAAGGTGACGCCGTAGGTGCCGCCGACGAGGAACCCGGCGCCGCCAAGGGTCACGGCCGTGCCGCCCGCGGTCGGACCTGCGCTCGGGGTGATGGTTGTGGCGTTGGGCTGGTCGTAATACGTGAACGCGTTGGCCAGGACCTGGGTCTGCAAAATGGGATCGGTCACCGTGAGCGAGACCGTCCCAGGCACATGCGCCGGCGTAGCAACCGCCGTGAGCGTCGTGGAGCTGGCTGCGGTCGTACTCGTGGTCGAGCCGCCGAAGTTGAGCTGGTAGGTGGCGCCCGTGACGAAGCCCGTGCCGCTGACGACCACAGACGTACCCCCGGCGTCGGATCCGACGTTGGGCGTGACGGACGTCAGCGTGAACGGACTGAAGTACGTGAACGCGCCGACGTTGGTGACGGTCTCGGGCACGCTCGGGTTGATGACGGCCACGTTGACGACCCCCGGGCCACCCGCGGGCGTCGTGACCTCGAGGCGGTCAGGCATGAGCGTCGCGGTGTTGACCGTGCCGGCGACGCCGTTGAAGGTCACCTGGACGTTGTTCCAGAACGCTGCCGAGCCGCCGGCGCCACCGCTGGTGATGACGACGGTGGTGCCGCCGCTGGTCGAACCAACGGTCGGGGCGAGCGAGAACGTCCAGCCCGTGATGATGTTGGCGACACCGACCTGGAGCGTGGCGGTGGCGTTGCCGATGGGCGGCAGCAGGTTCCCGGTGACGGCGAACGGCCCGCCCGGCGAGCGGCCGAACACCCGGAAGTTGTTGCCCGAGGAGCCGGCCGGGATGACGATGTCGATGGGGCTTGCACCAGGACCGCCGAGAGGCCCGTAGAGCAGCACGGACGTCGGGTCGGCGCTGGTCAGCCGGATGGTCACGGGGATCGCGACCGTCACCGGTGTGCCGGCGTTGTCGGTGACTCGCGCCTGGAGGTTGACGCTCGAGGCGCCGTGGTCGGTCGAGACCGTTGCGATCTCGACGCCGAGGATGGCGAAGCGGAGCTGCAGCGAGAGGACGTTGACGGTGGTAGTCGCCTCGTGGAGCCCGGTCCCACCGAGAGCGGCCGGCGTGTCCAGGTAGACCTCAGCGGGGGTACCCGGGCCGGTTACGCCCACGCCCCTGACGCGGAAGGTCCCGGTGTTGGTGCCGGCCGGGATGGTGATCGAGCCGGTCGGGTTGGAGGCGTTGTCGAAGATCCCGACGAGCTCCGGATGCAGGCTGGCGATGGTGATCGTCACGTTCTTGCGGAGCGTGACGCCGGTGGTGACGATGATCTCCTGCTCGGTCGCCGCCGGCATGTTGACGTTGGTCGGCGACGCCGCGATGGTCAGGGCGCTGACGCTGCTGACCGTGGCGCTCGCGTGCGGCGTCGCGTTGTTGTTGAGCGCGGACGGCAGGTTGGCGGTCAGGGTGACCGCAGCGCCGGTGCTCTCGGCGATCGCCAGGAACGTCGTTTGGGTTGCGCCGGCCGGCATCTGGACTGAAGCCGGCACCGAGACGCGCGCCGAGTTGCTGGCGAGGGTGATGTCGAACGGCGTGGTCTGCGACTGGCTGATGGTGAGGGTGAACGTCTGACCGCCGCCGGCCATGAGCGGGCCGACGGTGCTCGGGGTGATCGTCAGGGTCACGTCGGTGACCGTGACCGCCACCGTGTTGGTGGCCGGCGAGAAGCCGGACGGCGCCGTGATCGTGAGGGGGTTCGGGCCGCCGAGCTCGACGCCGGTGACGTTGAAGCTGACCGTGAGCAGCCCGGCCGGGATCGTCACCGAGGGCGGGAAGGTGAAGTTCGTGACGCTCGAGGTGAGCGTGAACGTGCTGTCGCTCGGCAGCGCGGCGTTGAGCGTGACGGTGACCTGCTGCGAGCCGCCCACCGGGAGGGTGGCCAGTGCGGCCGGGCTCCTGGTCCACGTCGGCGCTCCGACGTCGACCGTGAAAGCCGAGGCGATGCTGTTGTTGCCGTTGGCCGGGGCGAATGTGACACCGACGATCGCGTCAGCGCCGACGCTCGTAAGCCCGGTGACCGGGATGTTGACGGTGCTGCCGGCCGGTAGTGTCACCAACGGAGGCACTGACACCGTGTCGGCGCCGCCGGTCTGAGCCACGGCGACGTTGATCGGGATCGGTAGCGATGTCGTTGAGGACATCGCGACGTTCACAGCGCCGCCCACGGCGACCGCCGTTGCAGTTGGCGTGAAGGTGGTTCCGAAGTGGGTCACGTTGGCGGTCGCCGTGCCGCTCCCGAGCGAGGCGGGAAGCGTCGCGGTGAGCGTCGCGGTGCCAGGAGTTGTGGCAGTGCCGAACGGGTCGAATGTCTGGATTGCCGTCGACGCCGGGATGACGACGGTAGCCGCCGGGTTGGCGAAGATGCCGTTGGACGACACCAGTGTGACCGTCGTCGGCGTCGCCTGGACCGGCGAGATGCCGATGGTCATGGCTGTGGTCGACGCCGCCGCTGTGTGCCACACCAGCGGGTTGGGGTTGAGCACGATAGTTGCCGTGCCCGGCACCACGTAGGTGAAGGCGGCCGCGAGGCTGCCCGTTGTGGCATTCGGGTTGATCACCTGCACCGTAACCGCGCCAGCCGCGTGCGGCGGCGTGGTGCAGGTAAGCATGGCCGGAGTCAACACCTGCACATTGGTGGCCGGGATACCGTCGAAGTACACGAACACCGTCCCGGAGGACCAGAACAGCGTGCCGTTGATGGTGACGTTGGTGCCGCCGGTGGTCGGGCCGGCGCTCGGCGAGACACTGGTGATCGTCGGCGGGCCGACGGAGGAGACGCCGACCTCGAGGACAGCCGTGGCTCCGCCGACCGACGGGTCGAGCTGCGCTGTCACGGTCACCGGGCCACCCGGTGTGGAGCCGCCGACCGTGATGACCTGTGACGAGCCACCAGCGGGGATCACGACGATGCTGGTCACCACGAACACAACACTCGGGTTGGCCGAGGTGACGTTGACGGTTGCCGGGATGACCACCGTCACCGGGTTGCCGGAGAGGTCGCGCAGGAAGACGGTGCGGGTGCCGGTGCCCCCGTGATTGACGGTGAGCGTCGACGGCGCGAAGAGGAGCTGGAGCTGGGTCACGCGGACGACGACCGTGGCCTCCGGGCTCGAGAAGAGGCCGCCGTAGATGAGCGGCACGTTGACGTCGACGCCGGTGAAGCCCTGGGCGAGGCCGCGGATCTTGAAGCTGGCCGCCGAAGAGCCGACCGGGACGACAACGGAGCCGGTCGCCCCGCCGCTCAGGTCGAAGAGCCCCGCCATCACCGGGTTGAGGGAGGACAGCGCCAGGATCATCTCCTTGGCCATGATCGTGCCGGTGGTGACGGTGATGGTGCGCTCGGTCAGCGACGCGAGGTCGATGACCGCCGGAGTGACGCCAATGGTCAGCGGGATCACCGCGTTGATGGTGGCCGTGTCGGTACCGCCGCCCCACTGCGCGGGCAGCGTCGACGTGATCGTGGTGGGGCCGCCGATGACCGACTCGCCGATCGCGGTGAAGGTCGCCGACGTGCTGCCGGCCGGGATGAGGACCGAGGCCGGCACGGAGACGTTGATCGGCAGGCTCGAGGCGAGCGCAACCGAGATGTCCTGCGTCAGCGCCGAGCTGATGGTGACGGTGAAGAGCGCACCGCCGCCGGCCATCAGCGAGGTGACCGTGTTCGGGCTCAGGGAGACGCCCAGCGCGTTGATGTTGACGGTCGCGGTGTCGACCCCGGCGCCAAGGGCCAGTGGCAGGGTGCCCGTGACGGTGCCGGTGTCGGCGGTGCTGAGCGCGGTCACCGTGAACGTGGCCGAGGTCGTGCCGGAGAGGATCGTGACGGACGGCGGCACGGTGAACGCGCCGGGCTTGCTGGAAACCAGCGTGACGACGGCGTTGGCCGTCGGCGGCGCGCTGATCGTCGCCGTCATGACGGCCGTGGTGCTCGGCGCCATGTCGGTCGGGTCAGGCGTGAGGGTGAGCGTCTGGTTGACGATGTGGACCGGGGCGATCTGCGCGTGCGGCG
>Ga0315273_10010728_pt1 | contig 11703 bp, 7 predicted proteins | sample YL17G02_0_MG_FD_205753 | JGI IMG/M metagenome (GOLD analysis project Ga0315273, IMG submission 205753) | Sediment microbial communities from Yellowstone Lake, YNP, Wyoming, USA - YL17G02_0 | ecosystem: Environmental > Aquatic > Freshwater > Lake > Sediment | place: USA: Wyoming | collected... | reverse complement strand
CGAGGGCATCGCACTGGCCGACCCTATCGGGCGCCTCCAGTTCGTCAATGCCGCATGGGCCAACATGCACGGGTACGAGACGGGGGATGAACTCCTCGGCAAGCACCTCAGCGTGTTCCACACCCGGGAACAGATGCAGAACGAAGTGATCACGTTCAACGAAGAGGTCCGGCGCAAGGGCAGGCACTCGGGCGAGGTGGGGCACGTGCGGAAGGATGGGACCCCGTTCACCATGGAGATGACCACCACCGTGCTCAGGAACCCGGATGGCAAGCCCATCGGACTCGCCGCCCTGGCCGCGGACATCACCGAGCGCAGGCGGGCCGAGGAAGCTCGCGAGCAGGCGATGATCCGCCAGCAGAAGATCAACACCCTGAACCAATCTCTGCTCGCGCCCGGCACGCTGGACGAGAAGCTGAAGAAGATCACGGACTGTGTCGTCGAGGCATTCGGCGCCGACTTCTGCCGCATCTGGGTTATCCAGCCGGGTGATCGCTGCACGTCCGGTTGCGTCCACGCCCAGGTCACCGACGGGCCGCACGTCTGCCGTCACCGCGACCGGTGCCTTCACCTGATGGCCAGCTCGGGACGCTACACGCACACCGACGGTGAGGGACACTGCCGGGTCCCCTTTGGCTGCTACAAGGTCGGGCGCGTGGCCGCGGACACGGAGCACAAGCTCCTGACCAACGACGTGGTGAACGACCCGGAGGTCCACAATCACGAGTGGGCCAAGGAACTCGGGCTGGTGTCCTTCGCAGGCTACCAGCTCCGCCCGTTCGGCGGGGCCGCGATGGGCGTCCTGGCTCTCTTCTCGAAACAGCCCATCACCCCCGATGAGGATGTGCTGCTGGAGAACGTCAGCGCCACGGCGGCTCGGGTGATCCGGGCCGCGCGGAACGAGGAGGAACTCGTCGCGGCCCGCCGCCAGGCCGAAGCGAGCAGCCGCGCCAAAAGCGAGTTCCTGGCCAACATGAGCCACGAGATTCGCACGCCGATGAACGGCATTCTCGGCTTCGCCCGGCTCCTCCTCGATGAGAATCTCACAGCGGAGCAGCGCAGCTACGCCCAGACGATCTGCGACTGCGGGAAGAGCCTGCTCGACCTCATCAACGGCATCCTCGACCTCGCAAAGGTCGAGGCCGGCCACATCCAGCCCGCCATCGAGCTGGCCGACGTGGCCGACCTGGTTCGCGGCGCCTGCGCGCTCGTGGCGCCGCGCGCCGCCGAGAACGGCATCCGAATGGCCTACGAAATCGCCGCGGCGACTCCCCACGCCGTCGCGACTGACCCCGCCCGGCTCCGCCAGGTCCTCATCAACCTGCTCGGCAACGCCGTCAAGTTCACCGAAGCGGGCGGCATCCGCGTCTCCGTCGGCCCGGCGGACCCCGAGGAGGACGGCGTCGAGCGCCTCCACATCGCCGTCTCCGACACGGGCATGGGCATCCCTGCGGACCTGCGCGACGCCATCTTCGGGGCTTTCGTCCAGGCCGACAGCTCGTTCACCCGCAGTCACGGCGGCACCGGCCTCGGCCTCGCCATCTCTCGGCGCCTCGTCGAGATCCTGGGGGGACGGATCTGGGTGGACAGCGAGGTCGGTCGAGGCAGCACATTCCATTTCACCCTCAAGACTCGCCTGGGCGACCCGCCCGGGAACGGGCGGAATGCCGAATGCCGAATGCTGAATGCCGAATTCCAGACCCCGAACACCGAACACCGAACACCGATCACCGAACCCGTTCTCATCGTCGAAGACGACCCGCCCACCGCTCGGCTCATCGCCACCCATCTCCGCAAGGCCGGGTACGCCTGCGAGATCGCCGCCGACGGCATCGTGGCGCTGGCTCTCGCGTGCGCCCGAAGGCCATTGGCCGTCGTCCTGGACCTGGTGCTGCCGGTCATGGACGGCTTCGAGGTCCTTCGGAGGCTCAAAGCCGATCCGTCCCTCGCCGACGTCCCGGTGATCGTCTGTTCCGTGCTCGCGGAGCAACAACGCGCCTTCGCGCTGGGCGCCATCGACTACCTCGAAAAACCGATCGATGGGGAACGCCTGGTCCAGACGATCGAGCGCTTGCGTCGTGCCCTGGCGACCGACGGCCACATTCTGGTCGTCGACGACGACCCGCCGACCCTGCGCGGCCTCGCGCTCGTCCTCACCAAGGCCGGCTACGACGTCGCTTGTGCCGCCAGCGGCCCCGAGTGTCTCGCCCTCGTGGACGCCGGCCAGAGCGTGGCCGCCGTCGTCCTCGACCTCGGCCTGCCCGGCATGGACGGCTTCCAGGTCCTCGAAGAGCTGCGTCGGCGCGAGGCCACCCGCCGCGTCCCCGTCCTCGTCAACACCGCACGCGACCTCTCCAACGACGACATCCGCCGCCTCAACGGGCTGTGCGAGAAGGTCATCCAGAAGGCCGCGACCAACCTCACCGATGTGGTCGCCTACGTGGCCGACCTGCTCGGCACCGTCCACACCGCCGCGGCTCCGAGGGCGGGGGGCCGGAAGGAAGTAGAGCGTGGGAGGGTGGAGGGTGGGGGGCCAGAACAAGAGAAATGCCAGGCGCCTGCGGCTCCACCCTCGACCCTCCACACTTCACTCTCCACGGCTCTGGGCGTAGCCGCTGCCCCCACCATCCTGCTGGCCGAGGACAACCCCGTCAACCAGTTCCTCACCCGGATAATCCTCGAAAAGAACGGCTACCAGGTCGTCCTCGCGAGCGACGGCGAAGAGGCCCTCATGGCCGCCCTCCATCTGCCGGTGGACCTGGTCCTCATGGACGTCCAGATGCCCAAGCTAGACGGCCTGGAGGCCACTCGCCGCATCCGCCTGTGGGAACGACAGTGGCCAATGGCGAATGACGGGGCCGTGAATGACGGAATGGCGAATGACCGAATGACGAATGACGATCCCAAAGAGGCGTCGGGGCACGCGCTTTCCGGCCCTCATTCGTCATTGCCTCCCCATTTGCCCGTGATAGCCCTCACCGCCCACGCCATGAAGGGCGACGAGCAGCGGTGCCTGGACGCGGGCTGCGACGGCTATCTGTCGAAGCCCATCGACCCCGACCAGCTTCTCGATGTCATCGCTCGCCACCTCGCCTCGCCCGAGGCCGCCCAGCCGTCTCAGCCCGCCGCCGAAGAGGCCCCGAAAAACCTCGCGGCCGCCCTTTCGTCCGCCTGAATAGTGGTTTCTGCCCTGCTCCTGCTCGTGCTCTTGCTCGTGCTCGGCCTTTCTGCTTCCCGGCCAATGGAACGGAGGAGCACGAGCAGGAGCACGAGCACGGCAGAGAATCGCACAGGGCGGTCACTTGCGCGGCCGTAGGAGATCACACGCACCCAGCGGCTTCGCTCCTCTTTGACTTTGCCCGCCGACGCGCTATGATCCCAGGGCACTAAACATCCCTGAGTGTCCCGAGGAGCGTGGCATGGGCAATGCATGGCCGATGTGGGTGTTCTGCCTCCTGGCCGGTGTCGCGGCAGGGGAGGAGTGGAAGCTGCCGCGAATCGCCCTGCCCGAGGGCCGAAAGCATCCGCTCATCGCCTGCACCCCCGAAGAGCTGACGCGGCTGCGGGCCGCCTGGCGCTCGACGGGCCCGGCCCACGACGCCGTCGCAGGAGTCGTCGCCCACGCCGACGCCGCGCTCAAGCAGCCCGTCGCGTTCCCGCCCCGCGGCGGCCAGCACAACCAGTGGTACCAGTGCGAGACCTGCCAGCTCGGCCTCCGCACGATCGACGACACCCACCACGAATGCCCCCGCTGCAAAAAGGTCTACTCCGGCGAGCCCTACGACGACGTGATCTACGAGCACCAGCACGGCCGCAACCTCAGCAACGCCCGCGACGCCGCCTGGGCCTACGCCCTCACGGGCGAGCGCCGCTACGCCGACTACGCGGCCCGCATCCTCCTCGGCTACGCCGAACGCTACCTCCAGTATCCGTTCCACGCCTCGAACCGCCGAAGCGACCCCTATGCCATCGTCTCCGGCGGCCACCTCTTCGAGCAGACGCTCAACGAGGCCGAATCGCTCTCGATGACCATCGGACCCGCCTGCGACCTCATCTGGGACGCCCTTTCCGAGGCCGACCGCGCGGCCATCCGCGACGGCCTCCTCATCCCCATGCTCAAGAACATCGACAAGTACAGGGCCGGCAAGAGCAACTGGCAGACCTGGCACAACGCCGCGCTCATCGCCGGCGGAGCCGTCCTGGGCGAGCTGCCTTGGATCGAGCGGGCCATCGCCCAGCCCGCCGGCAACGGCTTCATCGAGCAGATGCGGGTCTCCGTGACCGAGGACGGCATGTGGTACGAGAATAGCTGGGGCTACCACTTCTACACGCTCCAGGCCATGGTCCTCGTCGCCGAATACGCTCGACGGATCGGCATCGACCTCTGGACCCATCCTTCGCTCAAGAGGATGTTCACCCTGCCCGTCCACTACACGATGGCCGATGGCTCGCTGCCCCGCTTTGGCGACGACGTGCAGTCCTCCGCCCGCGGCTCCGCCTGGCTCCTCGAGCCCGCCTATGCGGCGACCCGCGACCCCGACCTGCTCGCGCTCCTGCCGTCGTCGGTCTCGTGGCAGACGATTCTCTACGGCCGCGACGTGAGCCAGACGGCGGAGGCGCCCGTCCTGATCAGTCGCGTCTTCCCCGGCGCGGGCCACGCGGTCCTGCGGACGCGCGGCGACGCCGGCCTCACGGCCTGCCTCACGTTCGGCCCCTTCGGCGGCTTCCACGGGCATTTCGACAAGCTGAGCTTCGTCTTCTTCGGCTTCCGCGAAGAGCTGGGCGTCGACCCCGGCCGCGCCGCCAGCCAGGCCTATCGCCTCCCCATCCACCGCAACTGGTACAGGCCCACGCTCAGCCACAACACGGTCCTCGTTGACCGGGCCTCCCAGGCCGGTGCGCAGGGCCAGCTCGACCTCTTCGCCGCCAATGAGCAGTACGCCGCGGTGAAGGCGAGCTGCGACGCCGCCTACCCCGGCACCCGCCACGAGCGCTTCCTGCTCATGACGCCGGCCTATCTCCTGGTCTTCGACCGCCTCGCGTCCGACAAACCGCGCCGCTTCGACTGGGTCTACCATAGCCGCGGCATCCGCCGTGCGGCGGACGAGGCCGCCGCCCAGCCGGGCAAGCTGGCCGACTCCTACGTCGGCCAGGAATACATCCAGAGCATCAAGACGGGCGCCACCGAGGCCCCGATCCGCGTCCAGTTCCCCGGCAAGAACATCACGACGCACCTCCTCCTGGCCGGCGTCGCCGGCAGCACCGTTGTGACGGGGGACGGCGTCGGCGCGTCCATCCTCGACCGCGTGCCGATGGTCATGGTCACCCGCCAGGGCGCCGAGGCCACGTTCCTCGCCGTCCTCGAGCCCGTGCGCACCGGCCAGCCGCCCGCGGTCACGGAAGTCGCCATGTCCCTGGCCGACCGGGCACCCCGGCTTCAGGTCAAGAGGACTGACGGCACCGACGTGATCACGTTCATCGGCGCCCAGGCCGTCAAGATCGAGAGCAACGGGAAGACCGTGCTCGCCACGCCGTAGCACGGCGCCGCGGCCGAGAAAGTGCGTCAGCCTTTGGAGTGCGGCGTTTCCTACGCCGCTTTTCTTCGGCGGCCTTTGGCCGCCGTCTTTGCGGGCGTCGTCGCCCGCTTTGGAGTGCGGCGGCTCGACGCCGCTTTTCTTCGGCGGCCTTTGGCCGCCGTCTTTGCGGGCGTCGTCGCCCGCTTTGGAGTGCGGCGGCTCGACGCCGCTTTCTGCCTCGGGGCGAGCGTGAGCGACGGGGAAGCCGAGTCCGTCGGTCGCCTTGCGGGACGGGGGGTGAGGCGACGGCCTGTTCCTGTTCCCCGGCACCACGGAAGCGAGGTCCGCGACCTCGCTAAAGCGGCGTCAAGCCGCCGCACTCCAAAGCGGGCGAAGCGCCCGCAGAGGAGGGGAAAAGCGGCGTCGAGCCGCCGCACTCCAAAGCGGGCGAAGCGCCCGCAGAGGAGAAGAAAAGCGGCGTCGAGCCGCCGCACTCCAAGGGCTGTCGCATGTTTCCAGCCGCCGCGGCATACTGCGCTGTAAAGGAGAATCCCTATGGGCGATACCCGCATTCACCGGATCCTGAAAGAAGTCGGAGCCATCGCGTTCCCCGGCGTCTTCGACACGCTCTCGGCCAAGGTCGTCCAGAGTGTCGGCTTCCCGATGGGCTTCGTCTCGGGCTACTCCGTCGCCGCGACGGCCATCGGCGAGCCCGACCTCGGCCTCTTGACCCAGACCGAGATGATCGAGCGGGCCCGCCGCATCTGCGGGAGCGTCGGGATCCCGATCATCGTCGATGCCGATACCGGCTACGGCAACCCGCTCAACGTCCACCGAACCGTTCACGAGTTGATCGCGGCCGGCGCGGCCGGCTGCTTCCTCGAAGACCAGCAATGGCCGAAGAAGTGCGGCCACATGCGCGGCAAGCGAATCATCGACCGCGAGGACTACGTCCAGAAGATCCGCGCCGCGGTTGACGCCAAGGCGGGCCGCGACTTCTTCATCGTCGCGCGAACCGACGCCCTCGCCGTCGCCGGGATGGACGAGGCGGTCGCGCGGGTCGTCGCCGCGCGCGAGGCGGGGGCCGACGCCAGCTTCATCGAGGCGCCCACCTCGGTCGATCAGCTCGCCGAGATCGGCCGCCGCGCCCCCGCGCCGAACGTCGCGAACATGATCGAGGGCGGCAAGACCCCTGTGCTTCCCACCGCGCGGCTGGCCGAGTTCGGCTTCCAGCTCATCGTTTATCCGCTGGCAGGCCTCTTCGCCGCCGCGAAGGCGCTCGAGATCACCTATCGCAGGCTCCGCACCGAGATGACCACCCTCGGCAGCGGGATCCCCATGATGTCCTTCGAGGAGTTCAACGCCCTCATCGGCGTCCCCCAGAAGTACGCCCTCGCGGAACGCTACAAGGCCGAATGAGCACCTTTCTCGACGCCTCTTCGGCCGCTCCGCGGCCCTCTTTCCCTCTCCCTCCGGGAGAGTGTAGGGTGAGGGACGCCGGAGAGTAAGCATCGGCCGAAAGCGCCGCTGCCGCTTGAGGGTTCCGCGTGCAGGTTTGCACGCCCTACGAGGAATAGGAGAATCGGGATGAGAAAGTGGTCCACCGGGATTGTTGCCCTGTTCCTCACCACCGCGGCCTGCTGGTCTGCCCAGCCGCCGGAAAAGGCCCTCGAGCAACTCCGGAAGCTGGCCGAAGTCCAGACCGGCGTGATGGTGCCCATGCGCGACGGCGTCCGTCTCGCCACCGACGTCGCCCGCCCGAAGGCCGACGACGCCAAGTTCCCCGTCCTCCTCATGCGCACGCCCTATCGCAAGAACCTCGGCGGAGCCTTCGGGGCGGTCCCGAGCGGCTACGCCTTCGTCTGCCAGGACGTCCGCGGCCGCTACGACAGCGAGGGCGAGCACCGCCCGTTCTTCGACGACGCGAATGATGCCTTCGACACCATCGCCTGGATCGCCCAGCAGCCCTGGTGCGACGGCAACGTTGGGATGACGGGGGGGAGCTACGTCGGCTTCACGCAGCTCGCCGCCGCGATGGCCAAGCCGCCCGCGCTCCGCTGCATCCTGCCCGACGTTCCGCCGTCCGATTTCGAGAACCGCCTCGTCTTCTACGGCGGCACCCTCCGCCAGGAACTCGTCCAGGGCTGGCTCATCGGCCAGGCCTGGTCGAGCCAGCGCGTCCTGCGCGGCCAGGCGCCCACCGAGGAGCTGAAGCTCTGGCAGCCCCACCGCAACTTCCAGGAATGGTGCTGGCACCTGCCCCTCACCGACCCCGGGCCGCTCACCGTCGGCGGCGCAAGCTACGTGAGCTACTGGGCCGACAGCGTCAAGAACTGGGAGAAGCCCATCTTCTGGCGCCCCATCAGCGCCGTCGCGCGGGCCGAGGACATCCAGGTGCCCGTCCTCATCACTGCCGGCTTCTACGACATCTTCACCCAGGAGAACATCGAGCTGCTCCTGGCCCTCCGCGCCCGCGGCGGCAGCGAACTCGCCCGAAAGCACTCCCACCTCCTCATCGGCCCCTGGCCCCACGGCATCGGCGCCCCCGCCGGCGACGCCAAGTTCCCCTCGGCCGGCGCCTCCCTCGGCGGCATCCAGCCCAAGTGGTTCGCCCGCTGGCTCAAGAACCAGCCCAACGACGCCGATACCTGGCCCGCCATCCACGCCTACATCATGGGGCAGGATCGCTGGCTCGACACCGACACGTGGCCGCCCGCCCAGAGCGTGCCCACGAAGTTCTACCTCGCCAAGGGCAAGCTGGCGTCCGATCCCCCCCGGGAGGGCGAAGCTCCGGCTGAGCCGTCCTCCGTCTTCACCTACGACCCCGCGAACCCGGTCCGCACCCTCGGCGGGAACAACCTCACCATCGCCAACGGCCTGCGCGACCACCGCAAGAACGCCGAGCGGCCCGACGTCCTCTCCTTCCTCGGCGAGCCGCTCGAGAAGGATCTCGTCGTCGTCGGGCGATTGCGCGCCCACCTCTTCGTCTCATCGAGTGCGCCCGACACCGATTTCACCGCCATGCTCCTCGACATCCGCCCCGACGGCTACATGGGAAACGTCCAGGACGGCATCGTCCGCGTCCGCTACCGCGACGGCCGCGGCACGCCGAAGCTCCTCAAGCCCGGCGAGACCGCCGAAGTCGACATCGACCTCTGGAGCACCGCCTACACGTTCAAGAAGGGGAACCGCATCGGATTGCACGTCAGCAGCTCGAACTTCCCCCGCTTCGACCGCAGCCTCAACGTCGCCGAGCCCCCCGCCTCCTGGACCCAGCCCCAGAAGGCCGAGAACACCGTCTACCACGACCGCGCGCACGCGTCGTTCGTGGAGCTGCCGATCTTCCCGCAGTAGTGCATCAGTGTTTAGGCCGGATTTCTCACCAGCGGATGGCGGCGAAAGCCGCCATTTCCTGTCATCCTGAGCGTAAGCGAAGGACCTTTCAAGGGAGTTGACTGACACTAGAGAGCGCGCCTTGTTGTGCCCGACGGTCCCCTTGAAAGGTCCTTCGCTCCGCTCAGGATGATAGGGTGGGTGGGCGCGCCGGCGGGATCTTGTGCGTACCGGGCGCACGGCCTTGCGCGCGGCCGCAATAGGAACTGCACGTGATCGGTCAGAAGACGAGAACCTCGTCGCCGTATGCCTGCGCCAGCAGCGGTTCATAGCCCAGCTTGCGGGCGGCGCCCAGAACCTCACCCGCGTTCTTTCCGTGGGCAACAATCCTCCCGTCGGCGACGGCGATGAATTCGCCCGCATACTTCGCTTCCTCTTCGGGGTGCGCCGTAAGCCACGCATGCTGGGTCTCGATGCTCTCTTCCATGGCTTGGTCCTCCGTTGGATCCACCTTTACTTCAGCGCAGCAATGCGGATATCCGAGGCGCATGGGCCGAAACGGGGACTCGATGAAGTTGCCGACAGGATCTCTGCTTGTTCTCCGTGGGCTCGAGCGAGCACAGCATCGTAGCCCAGCTTCCGAGCTTCTTCGAACACTTCCGCGCAGACCTTTCCGTGGGCCACGACCTTTCCGTCTGCGATGGCGATGGACTCGCCGGCGTACCTGGCTTCCTCTTCCGGGTCGTTCAGAAGCCAATCGTATTGCTGTTCTGTTGTCTCGTCCATGGTCGGCTCCTCTCTGTTACGCGGCCCCATTATACCCGTGGAACACGGGGATGGGAAGCGCAAGTCGCTTTGCGGCGAAGCCGCCTTGACAGGCGAAAGCCCGAAGCTATGCTATGGGCGTCAAGTCAGTGCTCAGATCGGCACAAAGGAGAGTGTCCATGAGCGGCTCGGAGAAGACTTTCTCTCGCAGGGACAGATCCATCATCGCGGGTGTGGGGCTGCTCGTCTTTGCCGTTGTTCTTGCTCTTGCCGCGATCTGGGTTTTCGGTTCCGTCTCCCGCGAATTTGGCGCTATTCTCTTGGCCTTTTCAGCCTTTGACGTCTTCGTTGCATTGAGGTTGATCGCCGGCGGATTCACCACACTTCTGGGCGCCACAATGATCGCGTTCGGCACGATCGGGTTCTTTGTGGGCATTGCGAGCCTACCCCGCGCTGTGCGAGCTTGGCAGTACGCAGAGATGGAGACTGAGGGGTCGAAGGATTGGGAACGCGTAGACGCAGCCGAGAAGAGGCGGAATCTCAGATGTCTCCCGGCCTGTGGCGTTGTCACGGTAGTGTTAGTGCCGATTGGGATCTGGGTGATTGTCCGAAAGGGTCGCCATCGCTTGGAGACGGAATTCTGGCCCGATGCTCGCGGCTGACAGTGCCCAGGCCGCTCGCGCTCACACGTTCTGAGTGGGGCCGAAGGAAGATACCGACAAGCGATACCCACTTGTCATTCGTCGCGAATCAGACCACAAGCGAGCCGCTTGTGGCTACGAAGGAGAAAACCGATGAAGAAGGCCGTCATCCTGGGCGAACGCAAGGCGGGGCTGGTGGACGCGCCCGAGCCGAAGGCGAAGGAGAATTGGGTCGTCGTCAAGGTGCATGCGGCGCCGATGTGCGCGGAGTACAAGAGCTTCGCGGGCGGACACAAGAGCGAGTTCCTCGGCCACGAGGCCGCGGGCGAGGTCGTCGAGGTCGCTCAGCCCTGCCGCGTCAAAGTCGGCGACCGCGTGGTCGTGATGCCCCAGTACCCCTGCGGCAAGTGCCCGCTCTGCGTTGCCGGCGAGTACATACACTGCGAGAACTGCGTCAGTGTCGCCGCCTTCACGGGCACCCGCGAGGGCACGGCGACGATGGCTCAGTACCTCATCAAGCCCGACTGGCTGCTGCCCGCGATTCCCGAGGGCGTATCGTATGGGAAGGCGTCGCTCGCCTGCTGCGCGCTCGGGCCGTCGTTCGGGGCGATGGAGCTGATGCGGGTCAATGCCTTCGATACGATCCTCATCACGGGCGCCGGGCCCGTCGGGCTGGGCGCGGTGGTGAACGCCCGCTATCGCGGCGCGAAGGTTATCGTCGCCGAGTGCGTGCCCTATCGCGTCGAGCGGGTGAAGGCGATGGGCGCGGTGGCGGTCGCCGACTTCCGCGAGCCCGACGCCGCGAAGTGGATCCGCGAGCTGACCGACGGCCTCGGCGTGACCTGCGCGCTCGACTGCGCGGGCAACGTCGCCGCCGAGCGGCTCTGCATCGAATCGACCCGCCGCAAGGGCCGCGTGGCCTTCGTCGGCGAGTGCGGCGAGCCGATGCCGGTCCGCGTCAGCCCCGACCTCATCCGCACGGGCATCGTCCTCATCGGCTCGTGGCACTACAATCTCTCGGGGTTCCCGTCGATCATGAAGATCATCCGTGAATCGCCGCTGATCGACCTCTTGATCAGCCACGTCCTCCCGATGAGCCGCATCCAGGAAGCCTTCGAGCTTTCCGCCTCCCACGAGACGGCCAAGGTCATCCTCGAGCCGTGGGAGTGAGCAGAGCTCAGTCGGCAGGCGGCACTCGGCAGTCGGCAGGGAAGAGCGGGCCTCGCTCCTCTTCTCTTGCTGCCGACAAAGTATCCGAGGGAATCGCCGCGATTTCCTCGGATACTTTGGCTTCCTGCCGTCTGCCGACTGTTCTTCCGTCTTGTCAAAGAGCGGGACGGGTTCCATTCGGGATGCAGGCGGGTTGAGGTCCAGCAGGGCCTAGCACATGTTTGACAGTTGGCGCTGGGCCGGACATCGAAAACCGCGTCAAATCGCCGTTTTACGCG
>Ga0315273_10010727_pt1 | contig 11703 bp, 10 predicted proteins | sample YL17G02_0_MG_FD_205753 | JGI IMG/M metagenome (GOLD analysis project Ga0315273, IMG submission 205753) | Sediment microbial communities from Yellowstone Lake, YNP, Wyoming, USA - YL17G02_0 | ecosystem: Environmental > Aquatic > Freshwater > Lake > Sediment | place: USA: Wyoming | collected... | reverse complement strand
CCCGCCGAATCCTTCACCAGCACGTTGAAATAGTACAGCGTTCCCGCGCTCAGCCCCGGCGCATCCACTGTCTCTCTGTCCAGTGCCCAGTCCTGCACCACCGTTCCGTTCGCCTGCGCATCCCCCACCGTCCGCACGTTGTCCGAAAGCGAGCGGACAACTTTGTACGCCAGCGCACTTTGCTCACTCGCGTTGTCCGTCGCCTTCTGCCAACTCAGCGGTATCGAACTGGAAGTCACAACGCCGAACGTGAGAACTCCGGCGCCACCGGGTATCGGCGCTTCCACCTTCCCGCTCGCCTCGTTCGAATACCCAGAACCCAGACTGTTCTTCGCCGCCACCCGATACCAGTACGTCTGTCCCATCACAGCGGTGCTGTCGGTGTAGCCCGTCGCATTCGCCGGGAGACCGCCAGCGAGTGCATCAAAATGCAGATTATCCCCTGTGCTCCTCTCCACCACGTACCCGGTCTCCGCGTGCGAGTTGTCCACCCAACTCAGGTCCAGCTTCCCCAAACCTTCTGCAACCACAAGCCCGCTCGGAGCCTCCGGAGGTGAGGTGAAATCAGCATCTATCAGCGCAATCGTCGCAGAGCTGGTCAGATTCCCGTATACCTGCACCGCTTCCTGCACGCTTGCTCGCAACACACTTCCGCTGCTCAGGTTGATGATCAGTCGATAGTTCCCCGCGGCCTTCTCCTCCACGTACCTTACCGCGGTCCCTAGAGTTGGGAACGTCACCGCCCCCCCAGGCACAGCGCTTGCGTCCAGGGTCACCAAGCAAGTGTCTATGGCAGGGTTCACCGTCAGCGGCCACGTCACCGTCACATCAATCATTCCGGTCCCAGAGTACTGCGCACTCAGCACAATCGATACCAGCGTCGTGGCTCCCCCCGTAACCACCACACCTGTTGCACCACCCACCGCAACGGTCCTCCCCCCGCTGTCCCTGCCTTCAACGCTGATGTCCCATGTCCCAGTTTCCAATTCTATTGTCGGATTGGACTGGTCCGTGCTCACCGGGCTCCTGGCTACGGGACCATCGAAGCTGATGAAGTACGAGGTAACCGAGACGATCGGTAGTACCGTCTTACCCCCGCCGCCCGAACTGAGCTTCAGACTTACACTGCCAAGCGAAGAAGAGATCAGAGCACAGCTCTGTTGGAGGCTGATTAGGATGATCCCCATGACGAGTTTAGAGAAAAATTGCCTCTTAATCGTTTTCATTGGCTTAGCCTTTCCTCAATAGGGTACCGTGTACTGCAATAAGTACCGACCGCGATAAGAATGACGTCGATGATTTGGATCAAAGGAGCAGTCACAGAGATGGCCCTTAAAGCCACATCACCCAAAGCTGGCCAGGAGACGCTCGTATACCCAATACGAAGCGAACGTGTCATGTGTTTTGGCCGAATGAACCTAAAGTCTATCCGTCGATTCTCTGGCGGACAGTCCTGCTGGCTCTTCGACTGATCTCGCGTCTGAGCCTGTTCAGGCTGTCGAGTGGATGAACCGCGCACATGGCGGCGCCCACAGCGATAACCCTGGCCATGTCACATGAGCTCAAGTAGATACCCAGGCTAGGCCAATTGGAGCGGTGGTATCGCCAGATCTCCTTGCCTGCGCTCTTGAATAGGGAACGGAAAAGAAATCGGAAGTAAGCTCTGCGACGTGTCTGAAGCAACGTCTTCATCTCGCCATGCGTGAGAAAATCTGGACCGTGCTTGTTCAAGATGGCGAGCGCCTCGAGATGCCCCGTACCAAGAATATGCGCTTGCTTCACGCTCACGGACCCCGCGTGTACTCTGGTGAAGGTCAGCACCTGGTGAACGAAGCCCATTTCTCCCCGGTCTTTCAGCAGCCGCACAAACAGCTCCGTATCCGAATGCTTCGAGAATGTCGGGTCGAAGAGGCTACTACCGGCCCCTTCGACCGGGAGTCTGATAAGATGGTTCGTCTCTGAACCGAGGATGCCCAGTCTGCCTTGAAAGAACCATTTGCATACTTCCCGACCGGGGACAACCTCCTGAGGGAAAGGCGGCCCTTCGAAGACGGGCTGTGTGCCGTGGATCTTGTAGGAGCCTACGAGCGACACGTGAGGATTCGATTCAGCCACTCTGAGCATTAGCTCCAGGCACTGAGGGAACAGCAAATCGTCTGCGCAGAGAAACTTGAGATACCTGATTCCGGGTGAAACCAGAGATGCGGCTCGATTGAAGCTGAGGGTCACCGGAAGGACCTGGCCATTGGAGTGGATCCGGAGACGTTTATCCGAAGCGTAGCTCTCCGCTATGCTCCGTGAATCGTCCGAACTGCCGTTGTCCACAATGACATACTCCCAGTCGGAGAAGGTCTGACACAGTACGCTCTCGATGCAACTGCGCAGATACTTTGACCCGTTGTAGACCGGCGTGACGACGCTTACAAGTGCCAAGAGTGTTCCTCCCTAAGCAATGAACATGTGTTAGCGTGGCCTGAAGGCGCTGCGGCAGAGGTTCCCACCTGTCGCGAATAGTTCATCGAACTGGGTTTGCAGCACTGCAGCGTAGCGCTCCGCCGTCTCGCGAAAAAGAACCTTCAAGTTGTCACTGTTCTCGACTAAAAGGTCAAAGGTCTCTTTTAGCCAGCCTACATCGAAATGCTCGATATCCATGCAGTACCGCTCGTGTCCAACCGCCCGCATGAGGTTGTCCATCTTAGGTTGATAGCTTAGAGCAATCACCGGTTTCGCCACCATGTGGGAAAAGACAACACCGTGGAACTTAGAAGTCACAACGAAATCGAAACTCATCAGCTGCCGGATTAGCTCGCTCACTGTACGGGCTGGAACGGTGGCCACGATCAGCTCCTTTTCGTGCCTGCCAGCCGCACGAAGCCGCTCCTGCAGATCCTCGATCGCGTATCCATCGGTACTGGGGTCGTTCGTGAAGATTCTCAGTGCGAATCCTCGCGAGAGCAACCACGAGGAGAACGAGGTCAATTTATCGAGATAGCGGCTGTAAACTGAAAAATCCTTTCGCGGCCAGAGACGAGGGTCACAAAATCCCTTTGGATTCAGACCAACTACCAGTTTGCCTCTGCCCGAGTGCTCTTCTGACTTCACTTCCGGGAGGACGAGGCCATAGGCGAGGTCCGGGAAAACGTGCGTCCTCGACTTGACCCCGAGACTCGCAAGTAATACCTGCGACTCACGGTCGCGGAAGGAAGCATAGTCAGACAGCCGAACAGCCCATTTTGCGAAAAACCTGCTTAGTCGATATTTCAGCGGCGACACACCCACATTTAGGATGATTACCGGGGTGCGCGAGAGCCTCGCTAGGAGGCAGAACTTGAAGACGTTGTAGGGCGCCGCCCAGGGGCCGCCCCACAGCTCGCAAAGCTGCCCCCCTCCGGAAATGATCAGCAAATCCAGAGACCTGACGATGCAGTACGACCGCAGCAGGTGCACCGTCTCGTGGAGCAGATCGTGGAAGGGCTTTGCAAGTGCGTGAACGGCGCGGCACTTCTTGATGACCTTCTTGAGCCTCGCCACGAGATATCGCGCGCTCGTATCTAGTACATTCTCCTTATCGCTTCCTTGATAGCTCCAGCTGAGAGGAAATGAATCGATGTTGTGTCTTCTTCTGGTATCGTCAGGATTGCTGGAAAAGCCGACGAAGACAGTGTTCGGCAGCCGTTTCCTTATGTTGGAGATCACCGATTCCTGGATGGCCGCGTCGCCAAGGTTGCCATAACCCATGTGATCAAGCAGGCCGATTTTATGGTAGCTCATGGTAAAGAATCTTCGATTACTTGTCCCCAGAGTGGACGACCAGAAGCCAGTCACGCTCTCCGGAGCTGTTGTTCCCGGGAATTGAAATACTCACCTGCCTATTCGAAGGCGACGTAACAATGGCCGCCGTAGTATTCATGCCGCAGGTAGGATCATACCAGAACGCCCGCAAGTCGCCCGCAAAGCTCGAAAGGTCGAGTGTTAACCTGCCTGACCCGCCATCAAGTATGTAGATCACCAGCAGGTTGCCATCCCGTGTGGCTGCAGCCACCGCGGGAATGGAATCCGACTCACCGGTCAACCTCGCCACGAAGCGGTCGCCGCCCTCCGGCAGCAGTTCGGCCCACTTCAGCCGCGAGAAAAACCGCCACACGTAGCTCATGTCGACCGATCCCTGACTATCAAGGGCAGTCTGCCAGGCGACCTGTGTCGGGAAGCCCTTTACAGGCGAGCTGAAGTTCCAAACCGGATTGCTGCCGAAAAAATGTCCGGCCGCCCCATTTAGTAGGGTGGTGTAGGCCTGCCGGCGAATCCGCTGGGCTGAAGCTCTATAATCGCCTTCGTATATACTCTCGATAAGGATGAAAGGTCTGATCGGCCGACGTTCGTATTCGCTGCGCAAGGCCGGAGAAAGTTCAGGAGCGTACGAATACACATTGTTAAGGTCGAGCCATCCACGATTACCGAAATGTATTGCTGGCGGCTCCTGGCCACAGTGGGCGGTCATCAACTGCCTGGATCCTCCTTCCCGGATACCTGCCGCCAGCTCATCAACCGTCCACCGATCCAGAAGGGGGGGAGTGAAATCGCCGCCCAGTACCCAAACAATGTTTGGGAATCCTCCGTACTTTCTGCCTAAGTACGTCCCATATTGCCGCAATGTCTCCCGGCCAGTCTTCCGGATTTCGTGATACCATCCCTCCTCGTCTCCACCTATACCGAGATAGGCCGGGACAAGGAAGACGGCCATGCCTCGCCGGGCGGCCAACTCTATCACCGCAGCGGCATGAGAGAAATACCTGTCGTCGGGCTTCGAGAAATCCCCAGGCTGGCCGAAAGGAGTTTCGCCGAACGCATCCAGGGGTGGGTTGTCGGCAAACCTGTGCTCGATCAGGTTGGTGAGGATGGAATTGAACCCCTGGGCTTTCCGCCGGTCAAGGTAGAGTGCGGTCTCGTTGAGATCGAGCTGCACAATCAGAGACCAGGCCGAGTCTCCATGGACCAGAAACGGAGTTCCTGTCTGGTCGACAAGATACCGGTGATTGTCAGAGACTCGCAAAGGGAATAGGGGCGGATGTTCAGGTGAATCGGAGTGCAGAGAAAGGTGTGAAAAAAGAAGGAATACCGCACTCAGCACGAGCCTTGACAATCCTATCCTGTGCATGATCCGTCTCTTCGCCGCCGTACAAGGGGGGTCCTCTCGTGCACTCCGCGGCGGTAGCGAGCGCCGTCTTTGAGACACCCACCTGTTCCCGGGAACACTATAGGTCCCATAGCATTCGACGCTTGTGAAGACAGTTTCCGCCTCCGTATCTACTTTTCAGAATCACCTTTCTCGGGGCGGTGGGTTTGCCATATAACATGGTTGTACATCAGCCAATTGTACGGAATGATCACCAGGCATATTGTAAGCACTAGACAAACTTGTCTCACCGCTCTCGTATTCGCGATCAGGAACGTTGCGAAGCCGATACTGAGGAACTGCAGAAGTATGGCTCCAAAGGAAGTTAGGTTGAATTTGACGCCGTTGACGAGGAACTCACCAAACCGTAGTGCCTTGTACCGAGCGAAAGTCCAGAAGTTGTTCCATAGGTAGTTACTGAGGATTGCACACTCGGCTGCTAGTGCTCCTGCCCAGGCGGAACTGTTAGCTACGAACCCAAACGTGGGATGATAGGCTATGGGTCGAAAAAGACCAGCCAATGCTGCTACGAAGTTTGCGCGAACGAACAGCTCGAGAGTGATCGAGTTTATCAGGAAGCCAGACAAGCCAACAATAGCGAATCTCAGAAAGCGGCGTGAGGTTTCGTCAAACCATCTTAGGCGCAACGCCGTACAGAGTATCTCCTTGGGGGTTTGGGCTGTAATCTTGGAATCACCCGCTTGGCGCAAGCCGAACTTGAGGGGTATCTCACGTGTGCGGGCACCCATCTTGACAATATGATACAGCATCTCGACTTTGTAGCCGAAGCCGCGATCGCGAAAAGTACTGAAATCAAGTCGTTCATAGCAACCGGCTACGCGTGTCGCTCGCAGCCCGGTTGTTGGATCAGTGACCCGGAAAAAGTCTCGGCTCGGAAAAAACAGCAATAACCGAGCCACCAGCCCACCTAATTTGCTCAGTAAGAGCCGCTTGAGTCCCCAGCTTGCCGGATAGCACCCGCCTCGAATCCGCCTAGATGCCAACACAAAATCGGCCCCCTGATCTATCTGTTCCAGCAATCTAGGGATTGCCTCAGGTGGGTGCTGAAAGTCCCCATCGAACTCGATAAGCACATCCGCCATGAGGTGTCTTATTGCATATTCGAATCCCTTGTAGTAGGCGGCGCCAAGGCCTTCCTTTTCTCGCTCAATCAGGAGGTGCAGTCCAGGGTATCGTGGTTGGATCTCCCTGATACGCTCAGCCGTCCCATCCGGGGAGTTGCCGTCCACTACGAGCACACTGATCTTCCAGTGCCGGATTCCCGTGATGACACTGGAGAAAAGGCATTGTACCAGCCGAGGCGCAGTGGCCGCTTCGTTGTAGGTCGGGATTACTATCACCGCACTGCTACACACCGTGACCTCCAGTTCCCGCTAAATAACCCTTGGAATGACGAACTTGACCCGGCAGAAACCGATCCAGTATCCTGCACATGAAGTCTTGCAGACCTTTCACTGGGAGTCACCGAAACATGGGCAACCAGGTGCTTGTAAAAAAGCTGGTATCGCTGCTTACCGACCGATCCAAAATCCGCAGACGGGTCTGGTTTGGCTTTTCGGCTTTCAGTATAGCCGCAATTACGGCCACTGTCTTATGGAACGGTGCGACCCATATCATTGCGCCGTGGGATGTCTTCGCTCAACTGGAAGGAGGCTGGCGCATTGTCAGCGGGCTCGTTCCCCACACAGACTATTACAACCCGATCGGGCCGCTGACCTACCTCCTGACTGCCCTCGGCATGAGGCTCGCCGGGCCGTCGGTGGCATCAATCGCTTACGGAAACCTCATCTTCCTGCTGGTGCTAACGCCCTGGGCATGGATCGTCGCTTCGAACCGCCTTTCTTACTCAAACTCCTTTCTCTTTGCGATTTTCATTTTGTTCCTGCTTGCTGCCGTGCGGCCGCTGGGCTACGAACCAGGCACTACGACCTATGCTATGATCTACAATCGCTACGGCTGGGCCCTAATCGCGGTACTGTTCCTGCAACTGTTTGTTCCAACCTACACACAGTCGGAACGGGGCCGCATCCCGACAAGCATATCTATTGGGCTACTATTGAGCTTTCTGTTCTACTGCAAAGTGAGCTATTTCGGCCTGGCTGTCGTGGCCACGGCTTTGGCTCTGATCCTACGAACCGATCTGCGACGCTCGATAGTATATCTGATTCTATCATTCGTTCTGGTGATCGCAACTGTCTGGCTACTACTCGGTATTAGTGCAGTTGACTACATTAGTGATCTTAGCTCGGCCGGCGGTGCCCAATCAATCAGCCATCGCGTTTCCTATCTCAAGAATGCGTTGCGCGCCAATACCTGGAGGCTCTGCCTGACGGGACTGATATGGATCATCGTCTTGATCATTCCCTCCGAAAACAGAAAGTATTACAGTTGGCTAACGGACAGGCTTTACCTGAACGTAGTCATCGCATTGATCCTAACGACGACCTTCATATTGGCTGCCGGCAACGCTCCCGAGGGAAATGATATTCCGTTATTTTTCGTCATCAGTCTGATCTGCCTCCACTTTGTCGCAAGAATGTTTCGCCATCCAAATCCCGCTTCGACCGTACAAGCCTGGATCAGCTATCTGGTCATCTTCGCAGTCGCCGTTCCAATATTCTTCGGGACTCTCGTAGTCAAGGATGCCCTAAGCATCGTTCATGCCGCCAGGTGGAAAGAGTACCGAGTGTCTACTGCGCCTGAATCGCAACGATTCAATGCGGCTCCGCTAGCCGATTTCATCATCCCACACACTTCCGAATGGCAGACGGCCTACTGGCGAGCGAAGAACGTCCCGGCTCGCATCAATGAGGGCCTCAGCCTTTTAAGACGCCATGTAAAGGCTGACAGCCGCCTTTTCGTATTGGCCTTCACAGATCCGTTTTCATTTGCCCTCCAATTGCCTCCGCCGAAAGGCCCGCCCCTCTGGTGGGACCCACAATTCTCGTTCAGTGCCGATGATTTCCCTGACCCGAACTCTATCTTTGCCAACGTCAATATTGTAGTGATCCCAATCCTGCATGATGAGGACGACGGTTGCTGTAAAGATACTGTGTACCGAATGTCGAAAGCGTATGGCATCTATCTTGAAAAATTCTTCGAGGAACGGGATCGATCCGATCACTGGGTAATCATGCAGCGACGCTTGCCCGGCAATTCCTGACCTTGTGCCTGCTGGATATATGCTAGTTGAATTTTCTAAACACAGGTTTCACCGGTCGACCAACAAGATACTGGTCAATCCCTTCACCCAAGGCTTTCTTGTAAACGAGCAACACGTCTTGAGTTGCCTCAATCGTCCGGTCAATATCAGAATCCTGATGAGAGTAGCTGACAATCAAGCTTGGCGCCAAAACACCGCGTTTGATCAGTTCCTGGAGAAACAGCGCCCGAAATGCCTGAGAGGGCTGCTTTTTCTCGTCCCGGGTCGTGTAGACCAGACAGCAGGGCCGGCCTACCAGCTCGAAATACTCCTGAAGGCCAAGCTCGTCAATCGCCTTGTTGATTCCCGCGGCGAGGCGCCTCCCCTGGCCCCAGAGAGTCTGTACGACGGGTTCTCGCTGGTAGATCCTCATCACCTCCAACGCCGCAGCCAGATGGGGGGTTTCTGCGCCATGGGTAAGGGAAAGCAGGAACACCCGCTCACGATCGTGGTCCAATCCCCCAAGCTTCATGATCTCCCGCTTTCCCGTCAGCGCGGCGATCGAGAATCCATTGCCCATGGCTTTCCCGAAAGCCGAGAGGTCGGGAACGACCTCGTGGTAAGCCTGCCCGCCACCGTTGTGCCAGCGAAACCCGGTGATCATCTCGTCGAAAATCAAGAGGGTGCCCTCTCGGCTGCAGAGTTCTTTCAACGCGCGAAGGAATCGGTTCGCGGGCGGCGTGTTTTTTTCCGGTTCGAGTATCAGTCCCGCTATGCGGCCAGGATACCGGTCGAAGAGTGCCTGCACGCTGGCGATGTCGTTGTATCGGAAGTTGACCGTCAGCTCCCGGATGGGTGCAGGTATGCCGGCGGACATTTCCGTCGTACCTATGAACCAGTCATCGACGGAGAAAAAGGCGTGATCCGCACAGATCGCGATAAGGTCCCGACCCGTGAATGCGCGAGCGAGCCTGACGGCGGCATTGGTGGCATCTGAGCCATTCTTGGCGAACTTCACCATGTCCGCACCCTTTATCATGCTAAGAAATTCTTGCGCGCATTCGACCTCGATAGGTGAGGGCCTGACAAAGTTGTTCCCCAATCGCATCTGTCGCTGTGCGGCCTCCAACACCGGGCCGTAAGCATGCCCGAGTGTAACCGCTCTTAGACCCATGCCGTACTCTATGAACTCGTTGCCGTCCACATCGGTGACGTGACAGCCAGCCCCTTTCACTATGAACCCGGGCGACATCGTGGGGTACTGATCGTCACCTTTCGCATACGTATGGCATCCCCCGGGAATCAGCTCATGAGCCCTTTTTCTCAAGGCGGATGACTGAATAAACTGCATTGTGGTTCTACTCCTCAACTTTTCCTGGATAGATATCCACCATTGGCTGTAGCGACACACGCCACTGCTCGCATGCAATCTATTAATGCATGTTACATCTGAATGTAGGATCACTTGGCTTTATCATAGATTCCGTGGTATACGCGCTTATCGTGACCCAGATGTTCCAAGTGCCGTTCTTGGTGGCGAGGATCGTGCATCCGTTCACTACGGCTGTACAAATGAACAGTGTTAGCAATATAGCTTCTTTCTTGCGACAGCAATTCGATACTGACCGAGACCAAATGCCTCTTTGATTTGCGTGACCCACTTTGGGAATTCGCTATTGAAAAGCAACTTAGCGATCTTGCGTGAGTTAAGCATTCGTAGAATTCCAATGTCTCCAGCAGGGATTGCAGTATAGCACTTCAAGATATCGAATCCATTCCTGGTCAAAAGAGATAGTAGATTTCGTCGGGTCAGCCATTTACGGGTCTGCCCGGGCTCAGGCGCCCGTACCCAACTAATCCTAGAATAAACATATGGATTGACGGTTGTGAGAATGAGCCACCCTTCGGCATTAAGAAGGCTCCTCGCGCGGGCAACTGCACTGTCTTGGTCTCGAAAGTATGCAATCGTATCCACCATCAGAATGACGTCGAAAGTTTCATTATGCGCCCAACCGTGGAAATCGACTGCTGTGAATTTAGCGTTCGGTACCCTTTCTCTCGCTGCCTCAACCGCCGCGGGCGAGATGTCTATCCCGAAGTATGGACCAACGGCTGACAACTTTTCGGCTAACCAACCAGTACCGCATCCAACCTCGAGGATCGATGGGGTTTGAAGTTTAAGTTTCCGAACTTCCTTTATCGCTAATATTCCGCTGCGGCCGGCGTCGGATTCGAGCGTGAACGCGTTGGTACGGGCATCCGTGTTCCACTTATCCCACCACGACAGTTCTTCATTCATCGATTATGACCATATTCTGTGATAGTGCAGTCGTCAAGCTAATGTACATGTCAAGGACTCTTACTGATTGATTCTCAGCTATGCCATTGCTTTCGCCCAGCGATGGCAATTGGGTCCCTACTGGAAACCGCGCGGGCCAACATAATAGCCGAATCGGTGGCAGCTGAGTCGTTTTAAGTGAATTCACTATAGCCGAGCCCTTTATCATGCTAAGGAGCTCCTCCGCGCATTCAACTTCGATTGGCAAAGGCCTTAAAAGTTTTTGTTATCCTACTGGAATCAGCTCATGAGCCCTTTTTCTCAAGACGGATGAATTATCAAACTGCATGGTATAAGGTCTCCCAGAATTCACTTTGTCTAGCCGATAACGATTTTGCGGCAGTAGAAGCCCTCAGCGTATTCCTCTGGTGCGTTTGATTCAAGGCCCCGGATACGCATGATCGACGTGAAGGCGTTTTCGGTGAACCATGATCGGTTTCCTTGAGTTTTGAAAACGTCGAGAATATTGCGTACCTTTACCCGGGCATGTTCTCCGGTCAAGTGAACGAACAGATTGGGAACACCCAGGTCCCCGTCATATTTGATGATCTCGTATTCGAGCACGAAATGATCCCTGAAGGTATTCCAGGTAAGCTCGGAGACGAGACGATGATCCTGATGGAGATCATGTCGGTAGTGCGTGAAGATCACATCTGGAGACACCGTTTGTTTTAGCTCCTCGAAGAACTCCTTGATTTCCCCCCCGATATACGGGAAGAAACTGTCTCTGAAGCCCTTGACCATAATCGTTGCGTGTTGCGCACCGGCCAGGAATCTCTTGGCACTTTCCTGTGCCTCCTCGCCTCTGGGTCCTGACGCCCCCAGCACGACCCAGTGCACGATGACTTCCGTGCTTTCCGTCAGAAGCTTCAGGACAGTTCCCCCACATCCGATCTCTACATCGTCACTATGCGCTCCCAGACAGAGAACGCTTAGCTGTTTCTTGTAGTTGTTGAGAACATCGAGTTTCAACATAGCTTCCGGTCAGAGTCTCTGCTTTTCATATGTGGCTGGCAGCAAGGCCTCTTT
>Ga0315273_10010726_pt1 | contig 11703 bp, 9 predicted proteins | sample YL17G02_0_MG_FD_205753 | JGI IMG/M metagenome (GOLD analysis project Ga0315273, IMG submission 205753) | Sediment microbial communities from Yellowstone Lake, YNP, Wyoming, USA - YL17G02_0 | ecosystem: Environmental > Aquatic > Freshwater > Lake > Sediment | place: USA: Wyoming | collected... | reverse complement strand
AGTACATTGCATTAATCGAAGAGAAAAAATCTTTAACGGAGGAAGTTAATGACTTTAGCTGAACAGATTTCCGACCGATCTGACATTTGTCGTCATTTTCGAATTATAAAATTTAAGGTGATTACTGAATAGACCGGGGTGACCTGCCGGTCACAGGGCATCCCGATACAAATCACACCCCTTTTTTATGGGATGACGGGTAGTCCCTGAACTCGACATCGGGAAAATACACTCATTTCAGGCCCCGATTACCTCTTCCGGAGCCTGATCCATGTCTTATTCAGGCAAAACCACGTCATAATCACTAAATAACCACCCATTTTTTGCATCCTGCCGACGTATCTCATAATGTCTTTTTATGTCCTTTCCAGCAAGCGATCTTTTGCCGGATTACCTGCAGTAAGTGGAATGGAGAAAAACCCCTGTTTTATTATCGACTTTGCGAAGATTATTTGTTAATCTAAATCCTCTTTTCTGCATCTAATTTTTTTAATAATTCACATCATTTATGAAAAATGAAATTGCTAAAATTATTAGGAGTTATTGACTGTTAGTGTTCAAACATCTTTTTCGGGCTTCGTTGTCTGTAAAAATTGTAATTTGTCCGTAAGTAAATACAGTACAATGAAACTAGCAATAGTGAATTCCATCGTTAAACCAATGAGGATTTTTGCAGTATTAAATGATTTTTCGAAAAATGAAAAGTATAATGAGAATAAAGAGGCTGTTGCCTAACTAAAAAAAGAGCAATTTCGAGTTAATGAATTTCTCCAAATCGTAAATTCTTTCAGGCAAAGATCAATCAACCTGGTAAATAGTCCCTCACGCTCACAAAAAATATTATTTTTCTTCGCCATCACTATGGCCTTAAGTTTGCTCCACCAACCTCGTGTGATAACTGTACGGAGATTTTGAGTTGTGCAAATCAACTTCCACTCGTTGTCACAGTGAACCAATCCTCTCCGCTGAAGCTTTCGCATACCCCGGTTCTCCTTAATCCAACCAAAAACCGGTTCGATAATTGCTTTTCTTCTAGAATAATGGTTTTTCATAGCGATCGGTTCCATCTTCGTTTCCATAACTTTCCTTGCGATTGCCGCTGGAGTGGGGGTCTCGTTTTCTGAGAACAGATGTCTGAAGCACCAATCTCCGCACGCTGCCAAGATGGCAGGACAGGTGTGATTATCTCCGGAACAGACATCTTCAATATCCAACAAAGTTCTGGGTGAACCCCGGATCAAGAAAATATCCCGTTCATGTCGGGTAGAACAAAGGAATTGCAGGGGTTGATTTACCATAGTGAGATAATTTTGATAACTCCAATATCCCGCATCGGTAAGAACCAGGGGATTCGTTAAGGAAATTCCGGTTTGTTCTGCCATAGCAAAGAGTTCCCGGATCATGGGATCCAGCTGATTGTAATCGACAGCCGAATTGGTAATCGAGGGTACCAGGATTATGCCATCCTGGTTTGCGAAAGCCTGAGCGTTATATCCCTGGATGTGTGATATCCCACTTTTCATTATTGAACTGTCAGGATCAGTCGTGTTTGCGACAGTTTCGGGTGACGGCGTTTCCTGAGGGGGGTTTGGTTTCCGACCTCGTTTTTTTCTGCCGGTTTTCGTCTCTTCTTCTTCACGAGACTGGATTCTCTCTTTTGTTTCGTCAGATTCTATTTTTTGTTTCTCATCGAGTCTCTGTTTCGCCTCCCGAAACCGACGAAGTCTCTCATCATGCGTTCGAAGGCAATCCGGTACTTCTTCTCCACTTTGATCCGAACCGTAGAGTGCATCTTCTTCGGCATCTTTTGAGAGGATCTCGTTAATTCTGGCGGTTATTGCAGCCTCTAACTTCTCGTATGTCATATTCGTACTCAAGGATGCATTCGCTTTCAGTTTTGTACCGTCAAGGGCGAGGACTTTGTTTGATACTACTCCGGCCTCGTTCATCAAGCGGAGGATCTGAACGAACAGATTCCCAAGGGTTGTTCCGTGGTTTTGAAAAAATCGGGATATTGTGGTGTGATCCGGGTAACTATTTCGACTTACAATTCTATAACCAACGTCGTATTTGCAGAGTCGTTCGATCTCACGGCTCGATCGCGCTCCACGGACATACGAATAGATGGTTATCCCGGTCATAATTTCCGGGCGATAAAATGCTGCTCCCTGACCATCCTCCCGATAGGTTGAATATATTGCATCCAGGTCAAGCACGGATACGATGTCGATGATTATATGACTGAAATCATCTTCCGGCAGCCATTCTTTGATGTTGACGGGAAGGAGATATTGTTGCTCGAGATCACGACCCTTGGTATGATACATTATCGATGAATTGTTTGTACTCCGGTAAAGTACTTTCGGTTGTTTTTAAAGGGGTTCCGGGGAAGTTATGCAACAGCCTCTTTATTGATTAACCTAACATGTTTTCAGCCAGATACCCATTGATCCAACCGCTTCCCGACATACTTGTTCAACGTAAACAGCATACCTTCTTCCGCATTCTTCTTCATATAATTCAACCCATCTTTCGAGAATCCCCGTTTTTCCACTCTGAACAGGGGATAGCCAGCACCACTTTTCATAACCTTGATATCGCGGAAGCAGTAATCCCTGCTCATGAACCTCCGTGTATACGGTTTTCTCGCGCTTCTCTTCATAACCTGCCTGCTCCTTGCCGCAGGCTGCACGACAACCGCCCCGGCTAAAACCAGCGAACCCGCGAAGTCCCCTGCTACGGCACAACAGGCACCCCGTTCCCCGACGGATGCGGAACTAAAATCGATTATCGGTAATTTTGATGCGTACGCTGAACATGCCCGGCAGGAGTGGGGCCTGCCCGGGATGGCCATCTCCATTGTGAAGGATGGCAAAATCATCTTTGTCAAAGGCTATGGCACGAAAATCGTGGGCGGGACCGACCCGGTAACACCCGACACGCTCTTTGAGATCGGGTCAACGTCAAAAGCGTTCACGACTGCCCTTGTGGCAATGGAAGTTGACAAGGGGACGATTGGCTGGAACGACCGGGTGATCGACCACCTGCCGGAGTTCCGGATGAGCGACCCGTGGGTGACAAAAGAGTTCACCATCACCGACACGATGGCACAGCGGAGCGGTCTTGGTGACCACTGGGGCAGCGACCTTTCCGTCCTCGGCTACAACCGGACCGAGATGATCCGGGCCCAGCAGTATGCGCAGCCGGTGTCCAGCTTCCGGTCCCAGTACATGTACCAGAACGTGATGTTCCTTGTGCCGGCGGCGATCGTCGAGAAAAAGACCGGGCGGGCATGGGAAGATGATGTGAAACTGCGGATCTTCACCCCGCTCGGGATGGCACACTCAACGACAACCCTTGCAGGTTTCCGCTCGGCAAACGATGTCATAACACTCCATACCGTAGGCAAACACGATGACGGCACGGTCGGTGCGGTTGCACTGCCATCCGACTGGCCGATTACAGATTTCGCTGAGAAGATAGGCCCGGCAGGGGGGATCGGATCAACCGCACACGACATGGCACGGTGGGCAATCTTCCAGCTCGGGAACGGGACAGCTGACAGCACACAGCTCATCAGCCCCGCAAGCATGAACTTCATGCACTCCCCCAAGACCCCGATGGGTCAGAACATGGACATCAAGCAGTATTATGCACAGGGCTGGATCTACCAGGAAATGCCGGGGGGCGCGATCGTCTGGCATAACGGTGAGACGCTCGGCTCCCACGCGATGGTGCTCCTTGTGCCCCGCGAGAACCTCGGCATCGTGGTCCTCGGGAACATGGCAGGCGGCATGGACCTCCCCGACCAGCTGGCAACCCAGTTCTATCTCGATTACTTCGGGTATACCGGCATTGACTTGTGCAACGACACGCTCCCGGCATACCGCGGGAAACTGGCTCAGGGGCTCATCGAGAAGGCGCCTCCGGCATCACCGGTGCCGGCACTGCCGCTTTCACAGTATACCGGCACGTACAGGAGCGATGTGTACGGCCCTGCGGTCGTGTCCGAACAGAACGGCACGCTCCGGGTTGCGATGGGTAAACGCCCGGTAAACCTTGTGCTCGCCCACTGGGACAACAACACGTTCCGCTGGACAGCCCCGGAGATCGGGAAATTCGCGAGCGGGTTTGCAACCTTCGATGTCGATGCATCGGGGACGCCGGTCCGTTTGACAAGCGACCTCTTCATCGAGTCCAGTTACGGCACAAAAGCGACCTTTGCGCGGGGCGGGTAACGCCCCGGCATCTTTTGTTTTGGTGATGAGGTAATATCCTCCACCAATATACCTTCTTTCATCCAATATTCCTGTACAAAACAGGATGCTACTCCCTATGCAGATCACCCCCGCCATCCACACGCGCTCAGGCTCCCGTTCAAGGTGCTGGTAGCGCCCGGCATCGCCCTCGACCGCTTCGTGTACTCGTACCTCGTCTATGGCGAGACGATCACACTCATCGACACGGGCGTAGCGGGCTGCGAGAGGCAGATCTTCGATTATATCCGGTCCACCGGCCGCGACCCGTCAGAGATTGCGCTCATTGTGCTGACCCACTCGCACCCGGACCACATCGGGGCGGCCCGGGCAATCCGGCAGGCGACCGGGTGCAGCATCGCGGCACACCCTGCCGAGCGGGCATGGATTGAGGACGTGGAACTCCAGAACCGCGAGCGGCCGGTGCCGGGGTTTGCCACGCTCGTGGGGGGACCGGTGCAGGTCGATTTCGAACTCGTAGACGGGGATTCCATAGAGCCCGACGAGACCCGTGCCGGGGAGATGCAGGTGTTCCACACGCCGGGTCACTCGGCAGGCTCCATCTCGCTCTTCATGCACAGCGAAGGGGCGCTCTTCTCCGGCGATGCGGTTCCGGTGGCAGGGGATCTTCCGGTCTATGACGATGCACTCGCATCCGTGCCGTCGGTAAAACGGCTCCGGGGACTTGCCGGTATTAAGATCCTTCTCCCGGCATGGGACGAGCCGGGGAAAGGAGATGAGGCGTACCGGCAGATGGACCGGGCGCTCCAATATCTCCGGAAGATCCATGAAGCCGTGCTTGCCTGTGCCGGCGACGGTTCACCCGACCCGATGGAACTCACACGAAGCGTGGCAGGACATCTCGGACTTCCCCCGCAGGCGGTTAACCCCCTGCTCGCCCGCACGTTCGCGGCGAACCTCCGGGCCCGTGACCACCGGGATCTGCTGTGACAATTTTTTAAAAGAGAGATTCCTCCGGTTATCATGCACGGTTCAAACGATACGTGTACACGCCCGGCAGCCATGCCAATGGTGGAATATGTAAGATTGGATATGTGGCACTCTGCAATCAGGGAAAGCTTAAAGATGTCAGAACCATTCAATTAGCAATTATGCAATCAGGTGGCATCGTGTGCATTATTCTTTTCTGCTCAATTTTTGTAGCAGGATGCATCGAGCTGCCGGGCATTCATATCATCAGTAACACTCCCGATCCTATTATCGGCCAGTGGGTTGGCGGTGAGCCACCGCAATCAGACCTTCACCTGATTTTTTTTGAAAACCAGACATTTTTGTCCAGAAATTTTTTCCTGAATCGCGCAGAAGTGACGGATACCGGTAACTGGACAAAGATAAACCCCGGTTACTATACGACACAATCCGTTACCGGCGAAATAAAAGACTGGATGTACGACTCGTTTGAAGATTCGGTATATGTAAGAAAATTACCCCAGATGAAATATTACCGTTATAAAGGGTAACATTTGTAGTTTGGCCGGCGCGTTCTGAGTTTTTTTTATTTACCCGATCTTTTGTGTCCCACGGTCAATCGTCACATTCAGCGGCTAAGGGAGTGTCCCCGGGTATGTCATTGACTGCCGGATCTTCTCAGCTGAATAATCCACTTCTCGAACTCCCGGTAAAACTTCGCCGCCAGTTTCACCGCATCCGGTGTCCGGGCGCTGATCATCTCCCGGTAATATCGTGCCCGGTCCTCCGCCTCCCAGTGATCCTTCTCGCCATCGATCGGGCAGGGTTCAGACTCACAACCTTCCCGGCATGGCTCGACTGGTAACTTCAGGGAGTACGCGGTCCGCACTGGTGATCTGAGCGGTCTGACCGCACACGTTGTCTCCGCATACCCGTCCCAGTGCTCGTTCACCGGAAAGCCGGCTTGTGCAAGCGGACGGTCCCACGTCGCATCCACGAGTGCCCAGCGGCAGCCGATCTGTACGCGGCATGCAAGGTGATAGGCAACCGGCATGCGGGCGGCAAGCAGGCGGAGCTCCGGCGGGTACTGGATGTCCGGATCATTCCATACAAAGGGAAATGTCGCAAAAACAACACTGATGTTCAGCTTTTTGTACATTGCCGCGAGCAGGTAATGCTTGGGGGCGCAGTTGCCGGAACCGTGCGAGAGGAGGAGGGCAGGTGCCTGTCCCGGGTCATGCATGCCGGGGACGGAAACAAGCGAGTAGGGGATGTCCCGGATATGCATAAAGATTGAGATCATGCTCTGGTGCGTGTCAAGGCCATCTGTCCATTCGGAAAATGTCTGGCTTACAAGCGATACCATGCAACCGGCCCCGTACAATCAGGCACTATACACTCGTTTGTACCATGTTCAGTCTTTTTTCCGGTTATAAAAGAATGACTGCCCTGTAAAAGTCCACACGCGAAAAAAAAGACGACAGCACCAGCTGCAGGGAAAATACACCAGAAGGAGAAACTCCCCCGTCAATGAAAAAATATACAGGGCCACCCTGCCGGATTGCTCAGGCAGGGGGCCTTGTGTGCAAAAGGTGATGCGTAATTACGCGTTCTTCATCTTGGCTTTCGCGACGAATCCGTCTTTGCCGATGTAGTACATGAAGCCCTTTTCTTTGGCGACCTTTTCAGTACCGACTTTCTTCTTCTTGCCGGTCTTGTTGTGCTTCATCGGTGCTGCCCAGACATACCCGTCCTTACCAATGAAGTACAGGTATCCCTTTTCGCGCTGAATCTTTTCTTTTCCAATTTTGGTTCCCATTTAAACACCTCAAAACCACATTCCGGGTTTTGATAATGAGAGTTGCCGCCTGATAATATAAAAGGTTTCCGTCGGAGCACGTCGAAGTGCCCGATTTTGCCTAAATTTCATGCGTATTTTTGGATTTGTGCCACACTATTCACTCCGATTTGAATCCTGTTTAAATCGCCCGGTTTGCCATTATCTGGCATTAAAACGGGTTTAACGCCGGTACCGGGGAAGAGCCGGCGTGGAGCGGCACAGAACCACAGCGCATCCGGCGCAGGATCGGGATGACCACCTGCCGCAGTACACCGACCGTACCATCGCACCCGGTTCACGGGTTCCTTCGGTCCACGAGACGTTTCGGACGCCCGCGTAATTTCGCAAACTCGAGTCCCCCGGGCCCGGTGAAGTTGAAAACTATGGTGAATACCCCGTCATGGTAGAGTGCCGAGAGCCCCTGCTTGTGCTTCAAAAACCGGGCAATAAAATGGTCTTGTACCAGCCTGCGGTCGCACTTGTCGGGATCGAAACACTCAACGCTCATCCGCAGGACCGTCCCGTTCGGTTGGTCACCGTCATACACGAACGATTCGTACTCACCCGTCAGGTACTCCATGTTTTCCGGCTGGAAAACCGCGGCTTCGATATCAACCCGGTTGAACGGGTTCCCCCCAACCCAGATCGTCTCCGCTTCACGCTGGGGATTTATTATCCGCATGTGTGTCCTGCCGCACCCGCACCGTTCCCGTGAGACGACGACCGTTGTGTCCTCGGTGTCATAATTGATGAGAAGCGTCCCGCACTTCCCCCCGACGGGCAGGAGCGTGGTCAGGATTCCCCGCCCGCACTCCCCGTCTTTCACAAATGACTGCCGGTGTGGGTCGTACACATCAAGGTGGACGAGGTCCTCAGGGACGTGGAGCCCCGCAATCTGCGTACACTCGCCGCACATCGTGCCCTCTGTGCTCCCGTACGTGTTGTAGACCGGAACCCCCCAGCGCTCCGCGAGGTACGCCCGGGACTCGTCTGCAAAACTTTCACCGCCTGCCACCAGCCGGATGACAGAAGTATCGGATGGTTTCACCCCTTCGATTCGGAGCCGGTAAAAAAGCCGGAGCAACTTGAAGACGCTCCCCACGATCGCCGTGGGCTTGTAATTTTTAAGAATCCGTGAATCGAACGTGCACTTGCCCAGCGGGATGATCCCCATACCGATACGCTGGGCAGCGATCGTCATCGTGTTCGCTCCGACATTCATCCCGTACGAGGCACAGACCACGATCCTGTCTTTCTCCGAGAAACCCTGCGACACAAAACTCCGGGCGTACTTCTCCGCGTACCGCTTCCAGTCCTCCCATGTCAGAAAAAAACTCTTCGGTGTCCCGCTCGTACCGCTTGTCTCCTGTATAGAGAAGACGTCACCCCACGCTGAGGACAGGAACTCAAAATCCGTGGTGACCGGGGGCTGGTGCTCCCTGATCGTGCGCCCTGAAATAACCGGGAGCCCGAGCAGGTCCTCGTGCACCCGTATGTCCTCCGGCCTGATATCGTTCGTCCGGAACCAGTTGCGATAGAACGGGGAGTGTTCTGCCGCATATTTCACGGTATAACGGACACGCTCGTCAATCAGGGCATCGAGGTCGCCCCTCGGCATGGTCTCGATCGGTTCTGAGAAAAATCGTCCCACGGGCATGAACAGGAATTCAGGCAGGACACGTTTATAGGTTGCGCAACGGGCAACCAACTCAACGCTTCTTCGTTTCCACTTCCAGTCGTACCATCCCGATATGAATTGCACCATTGCTGTCAGGAGGATACATCGCACAGTACTTTTTGTACAGTGAATCGATGAACCGGGATTGCAGCTCCTGCGGCACCTGCTGCTGCGCGGACGAACTCTTCTGGTACAGGGCGGGATCCCACACCGGAATGCCGGCAATTGCCTGCGTGACGGGATGGTAATACCTCACCGGTACTATGAATGTCCGTCCGGTTAAAGGTTCGTTCACCATAAACGCCAGGCCGTGATGCCGTGGGTTTATCGTCTGGCAGGGACAACAATTATGAGGTTTTCGTGTACTTCCACCTCATCCTCACGGACAACTGTAACCTCTGCTGTAGTTACTGCAGGGCAAAAGCATTCGAGGATTGTGAGGGAGAAGAAGCCGGGCCGGTCGAGATCGACCCTGATCTTCCCGCAGAACTGGACATTGACCTCAATTCTCTCTATGAGTTTCTGAAACGCGATCCTGCCGCCACCCTCACCTTTTATGGCGGCGAACCGCTGCTGAGATCAGACCTCATCGAGACGATCACCAGTACCGCACCGGTGCAGCGGTTCATGCTCCAGACGAACGGGCTCCTTCTCGACCGGCTCGCGTCCGGAACGGTCAACCGGTTTAGCACGATCCTCGTCTCCCTTGACGGGCGTGAGGCGCTGACGGATGCACACCGGGGAACCGGAGTATACCGGAAGGTGATCGGGAACGTGCAACGGATCCGGGCGAACGGGTACGCTGGCGAGATTATTGCCCGGATGACCGTCACCGAGGATACCGATATCCTGGATGCAGTCAGGTACCTTGCAGACAATCCGGATTGTTCCTTCTCTTCCATCCACTGGCAAATGGACGCGAACTTCGCGAGCGACTTCGTGCACCGCAACTTTCCCGCATGGGTACAGGAATCATACAACCCGGGTATCAGGACACTCGTTCGCGACTGGATCGGTCATATGCAGGAGGGGGGAAGGGTACTTCGATGGTACCCCTTCCTTGACCCCATGGAGGACCTGATCCTCGGACGAACGAGCCGGCTCCGGTGCGGTTCGGGGTACGCGAATTACAGCATCATGACTGACGGGCACATCGCACCCTGCCCGGTGATGATCGGCATGAAGCAGTATTACCTCGGGCATATTACCGGTGCCGATCCCTGCCACCTCCCGGTCATTTCGGTGAACGGGGAGTGCACCACATGCCCTATCCGGACGTTCTGTGGCGGGCGATGCCTGTACTCGAATATCACCAGACCATGGGGAGAGCGCGATCGGAAGAGCGTGTGTTACACGGTCGAGAACCTGTACTCTGCACTCTCCGAAGCACTGCCCCGGGTCCGGGCGCTTATTGATGAGGGGAAGATCACTCTCGCGGATTTTTCCCATGAAAAATTCAACGGGTGCGAGATCATCCCGTGATTAGCTGGTTTTCACGACGGAATCCGCATAAAAAAATCATGGAGATGTATTTATACCCTTGGCTGAAATATATAATCGCAGACAAAAACTGCACGAGTAATACAATGGAAAAAAAGAGTTATGGCGGCCCGAAAAACTTCGGTCCCAGAGAAATGACAAAGACGGTCTGTTCAGACTGTGGAAAAGAGTGCGAAGTCCCCTTTAAACCAACAGAGGGAAGGCCAGTATACTGCAGGGACTGTCTTCCAAAGCACAGAAAACCGCGGTACTAATTACACAACTTACAAAAATTTTTCTTTTTTTAAAGCGTCATCCGGTATCTCTGACATCCAGGACGTCATGCGATGTTCACACGGGACGTTATCGGTTCTTCCGGTGGATCTCCTCGCGGAACTGGTGGATGATATCATACAGCATCAACCGGAACTCGGCACCGATCTCATCCCATGATCTTGTGTTGGTCTCCGGCTGCGGTGTCAGTCCCGGAGATACTGCGCCGGTAACCGGGACCTGGTCCTGATCAAACTTTGACCGTGCCCAGAGCTCGTGGAGGATCTCGTAGTACCCGGTGACCAGTACAAGGATGAAAACGAGCGGTACGATGATAAACGAGAGGGGCAGGAAATAGTCGTACAGGCTGTTTGCGGTGACACCGTCAACCCACTCGAAGATGCGCAGTATGAATGCAATGATAAAGACACTCCCGATCGCACGGATGACTGGATACGGGAGGTCAAGGGGAAACGGGAACGCACGGAAGATATCCCCGATAAAGAGGATAATCCCGATGATCAGGAGCAGCCAGAAGTTTGTATTCAGAAACTGGACACCAGCATGATAGACCGGGTTTGACACGTAGAACGCGAGGATGTTTGTGAGTACGACAACGATCAAAAAAATGATGATCGCCGTCATCCGCGAGACGAATACCCACCCGAGCGATCGCTTATCCTCCCACATTCAACTGTCTCCGAGTGCTTCTTACCTGTTTGTCCGGAATATTATATAGCACTCCCGCATTGTGCTCCTTCCCGTTTCGCCGCGTCAATGCTGGACGGTTTTTATCGATCATGCGGTAATCGGTTCAGATTCGAGAAGAATTGTGGCCAGATCCCCATCATGTGGAAGAATTTTATTACAAAAAATGTACATGATTCCCTTTGGGACTGTCACATACAGGACATGGAAACGGCACGAGCCGTTTTCATAGTAAAAAAAGTTATTTCTCTTTCTTTCGTTTCCTTCTGATGAACAGGATGATTACAAGGACAACAAGGGGCGGTATGATGAGTACGGCGTTCGCTCCGGTGACGGGCAGTGAGAATGGCAGTGAGAATTGCGACGGGGGCTGTTGTGTAACCGCTGCTTCGGCAGGCGGGGATTTTACCGACACGAGTGCAAAGATCGATAATCCACCCGGGGATATTCCGGTAAAGACCATATTTCCCGAGCTGTCCATTCCGACAAACCGGGTGTCAAGTACCTGGTACGTCCCATCATCCGCGTAACGGAGGATC
>Ga0315273_10010725_pt1 | contig 11703 bp, 10 predicted proteins | sample YL17G02_0_MG_FD_205753 | JGI IMG/M metagenome (GOLD analysis project Ga0315273, IMG submission 205753) | Sediment microbial communities from Yellowstone Lake, YNP, Wyoming, USA - YL17G02_0 | ecosystem: Environmental > Aquatic > Freshwater > Lake > Sediment | place: USA: Wyoming | collected... | reverse complement strand
GTTTTGGGGTGCAGTCCAGTACTCCGTCCCCGGTTTATAGTTGGGTATGGACAATTTTTTGGCGGGGAAACGGGCGCTGGTGACGGGCGGAACGCGCGGCATCGGGCGCGCCATCGCCGCGGCGCTGTTGAACCGGGGCGCGGCCGTGGCCATCTGCGGCCGGACCCTGGAGAGCGTCGAACTGGCCGTCGAGGGACTGCGCGAGGAGACCGGGGGCGCCGTCGCCGGGCGGGCGGCCGACATAACCTGCTGGGAAGACGTCGAAGCGCTCTTCGAGTTTGTGGACCGCGAGCTGGGCGGCCTCGACATTCTGGTCAACAACGCCGGCATCGGCATCTTCCGAGGCGTCGAAGAGCTGACGCCCCACGAGTGGAGACGCGTCATCGACACCAACCTCACGGGGGCCTTTTACTGCAGCAATCTCGCCCTGCCGCGGTTTCGCCGGCTCGGCCGCGGCTTCATCCTCAACATCTCCAGCCTGGCCGGCAAGAACCCGTTCGCGGGCGGGGCGGCCTACAACGCCTCCAAATTCGGCCTCAACGGCTTTAGCGAGGCGATGATGCTGGACCATCGCTACGACAACGTCCGCGTGAGCTCGATCATGCCCGGCAGCGTGGCGACCGGGTTCCAGTCCGGCGGCGAGGACTGGAAGATCGCTCCCGAGGACATCGCGGAGATCGTGCTGGCGGTGCTTCGCATGCCCGAACGCACGCTCATCAGCCGCGTCGAGGTCCGCCCGTCCAGGCCTCGGAAGTAGGGGTCGGATACATCCGGCCCGGGAGTGGCCCGCTTCGTGCTCTTACCTCGGGCAGGTGACGGCGACCATGTCATTACGCTCGACAGATTCCCGGGCAGTCCGGCCGAGGCGGCTGAACGTCTCCCTGGACCCGACTCGAACCGGCCATGAGGCGGTGGATCTCGAAGCCAACCTGCAAAAGCTGATCGTCGGGCAGGACGAAGCCATCGAACAGATCGTGAACATCTATCAAATGCACCGCACCGGCATGTGCGGCCCGGACCGGCCCATCGGGAGTTTCCTGTTTCTGGGGCCCACCGGCTCGGGAAAGACCCGCGTCGTCGAGGCGACCGCCGAGAGTTTGATGAAAAGCCCCCGTGCCGTCATCAAGATCGACTGCGCCGAGTTCCAGCACAGCCACGAGATCGCCAAGCTGATCGGATCGCCGCCGGGCTATCTCGGACACCGCGAGACCCATCCGCTGCTGTGCCAGGAAGTCCTGAACCAGTACCACACCGACCGGATGCACATCTCCTTCGTGCTGTTCGACGAGATCGAAAAGGCCAGCGATGCGCTCTGGAACCTGCTGCTGGGGATTCTGGACAAGGCCACGCTGACGCTCGGCGACAACCGCCGGGTGGACTTCAGCCAGGCCATGATTTTCATGACCAGCAACCTGGGCGCCTCGCAGATGGAGTCGTTGCTGAGTCCCAAATTGGGCTTCGCCGGCATGATCGGGTCCCAAAACGGCACGGTCGCCGAGCGTCCGGACGACAAGCTCAGCCGAAAGATCGCCCGCAGCGGCATCGATGCGGCGCGGCGGAAGTTCACTCCGGAGTTCATGAACCGGCTGGACAAGATCGTGGTCTTCCGAACGCTGGGCGCCGAAGAGCTCAGGAAGGTGCTCGACATTGAACTCACTTTTGTTCAGCAGCGCGTGTTCCGCGCTTCCGCGGAGCGCTGTTTTGTTTTCACCGTCACCCCGGCGGCGAAGCAGTTCCTGCTCGACCAGGGCACGGATATCAAGTACGGCGCGCGCCACCTGAAGCGCGCCATCGAACGCTGCCTGGTCCAGCCGCTGTCGAACCTGATCGCCACCGATCAAGCCCGGGGCGGCGACTGGATCGAAGTCGACTTCGCGGCCGAGACCGGACGTCTCGCGTTCATCCAACGGGACCAGGGGCTGCCCTTCCAAGCCATGGCGGAACTGATCGACGGCAGCCTCACGCTGCCCCTGCTGGCCCTGGCCAACGGAGTGGCCGCCGAAAGCGCGCGCGCCCCGGGAGTGCGCCCTCCGCGGCGCGGTTCGGGCTCGTAAAGTAGGACAGGCCGCGGAGCGACGGGTGGGGCAGCCTTTCAGGCTGCGGCCGGCCTTTCAGGCCGGCCATTGCGAGGCCTGAAAGGACTCGCGCGGGCTGAAAGCCCGCCCCACTTCACGGCCCCGACGAGAGGATCACCGGCCCGGCGAAGCGGCGTCAGCGGGCTCGACCGTTGGCGGCGCCCCGGGCTGCTGCCGGATTCGAAGCGCGCGCGGCGCGGTTTCGCAGTCCGGCAGAGGCTCGACCGAGTAGTAGTTCAGCCCGTAGCGCCAGGCGCGATGCATCTGGGCGACGCACACGTCCTGGGAACGGCCGGCGATGGCGCGCCACAAGGGCCGCGCCGTCGCCCGCTGGTCGACCCGCGCCGAAGCGCCAACCTTTACAGCCGTGAATCCAGCCGCGGCAAAAGCCGCAATCAGCAGCAGGCCCGGCGTGGGCGCCGGGCGGCGTGTCCGGGGACCCGCCCTCGACAGCCACCAGGCGGCCAGCGCCAGCGCCGCCGCCGGAGCCAGCCAGGCCCATGGCGCACCGGTCCATTCCGCGCGCCGCAAACCCGCCAGCAGCGCGCCGGGGAGCACCGCCGCAATCGCGGGCAGCACCGCCAGCAGCAGGGCCGAGGCCGCCAGCGTCCACCGCGCTCCCCGCCCTTCGGCCAGCGCGATTCCCATCAGCGCGCACACCGCCGGCAGCAGCGGCAGCAGGTAGCCGGGCAGCTTGTTGGTGGCGGCCGAGAAGAACACCAAGCCGAAGACCACCCACGCCGCCAGCAGTTGCCGCTTCCAGTCCTTTACCGCCGCGCGTCCGGCCAAGTGCGCCAGAAGCGGGGTCCACGGGAACAAGCCGGCCGCAAGCACCGGCGCGTAGAACCAGAAGGGCTGCTGGTGCGCCAGCGAGTCGCTGGCATAGCGCTCGAAATGGTGCCGCCAGACGAACTCGTCGAAGAAGGCCCGCCCGTTGCGCAGCCAGCACAGCGTGTACCACGGCGCGGCGGCCGCCAGAAACGCCACGGCGCCGGGCCACGCCTGGCGGATTCGGCGGCGGGCAAACCAGGCCAGCGGCGCCGCCAGCGCCAGCGGCGCCAGACCTTTTGCCAGCACCGCGGCGCCCAAAAGCGCGCCCGCCGCCACCAGCGTCCGGCGGCCGCCCGTGTCGATCCACCGCAACGCCAGAAGCATCGCGGCGGAAAAGCACGCCGACATCGGCAGGTCCGTCACCGCCACCTGGCTGAAGGCCAGCCAGCCCGCCGACGTCGCCAGGATCGCAGTCGCACACAGACCCGCCTGGCGGCCGAATTCGCGGCGCAGCGCAAAATAGTAGAAAATCAGAAACCCCAGGCTCAGAAGCGCAACCGGCAGGCGCGGCCCCAGTTCCGGCCCCAGGCCCGCGCGAACCCCGAGCGCGATCATCCAATACGTCAGCGCTGGTTTTTCGAACCACGGCCGGCCCCACAGCCGCGGCGTCACCAAGTCGCCCGAAACGGCCATCTCGCGGCCGATCGAGGCATAGCGCGCCTCGTCCGGTCCGATCACGCCAATGCCGGTGAGGCCGAACAGATACAGAAAACACAGGCAGGCCGCCGCCGCCAACCACCCCGCCCGCGCGCGCCCGCTTGGGTCGAACACTCAACAAGTATAATGAGCGAGATGTCCCTCGTGCGAATCATAGCGGTGCTGGCCTGGGCCTGGGCCGCCTGGGCCGACGTGACCAACTGCGCCTGCGACCCGGCCAAACCCGAGACCATGCAGGCGCGCGAGTGCGGCCTGTGCCGCGAGGCGGACAAGCAGCCGCCCGGCGTGAAGGTCTTCTTCCTCAAGGACACCAACCCGCGCAAGCCCAACCGCTGGCTGGCGCTGCCCCGCGCGCACACCCCCGCCGGCCATCACCTGGACGAGTTGCCGGACCGGGATCGTATCGCCCTGTGGACCGCCGCCATCGAGAAGGCCGGCCAACTGTGGGGCGGCGAGTGGGGCGTGGCCTACAACGGGGAATCGGTCCGCACCCAGTGCCATGCTCACGTGCACATCGGCAAGCTGCTCAAGGGAGTCTGCTCGGGGAAGATCCTCACCATCAGCCGGCCGGCGCAGATTCCCAAGCACCCGCGCAAGGGCCTCTGGATTCATCCCGCCGGCAAGAAATTGCACGTGCACCTGGAAGAGGGCATCACAGAAACCGCGCTGGTGCGGTGACGCGCCGCCGAAGAGGTTGAACTTTTGAGTCTCGTCGATATCACGAAAGCGCCGGGTCCGGACGATTCCCTCATCCTGCTGAACGCCGCCGACACCATCGCCATCGCGCGCGCGCCGCTGGCGGCGGGCTCGCCGGTTCGCGTCCAGGGCGTCGAGATCGTGCTGCGCGACCCCGTCCCGGCGGGCCACAAAGTGGCGCTGAAACCGATTGCCGCCGGGGGCGCGATTCTGCGCTACGGCCAGTTGATGGGCCGGGCCTCGCGCGCCATCGCGCCCGGCGAGCACGTTCACACGCACAATGTCGCCTTCCAGGAGATCGCCTTCGAGTATGAGTTTCCGGCGGGTGAAACGCCGCTGCCGGTGGCGCCCGCCAGCGCGCCGGTTTTCCTGGGCTACCCTCGCGCCGACGGACGCGTCGGGACGCGCAACTACATCGCCGTGGTCGCCGCGTCGAACTGCGCGGCGCACGCGGCCGAGCTGATCGCGCGCAGTTATGAGAACCAGGCGTTGCCGGAGAACGCCGACGGCGTGGTTGCTTTTCCGCACGGCGAAGGTTGCGGGTGCGCCATCGGTCCCGATACGGTTCAGCTCCAGCGAACCATCGGCGGCGTGCTGGATCACCCCAACGTGTCGGGGGCGATCATCCTGGGCCTGGGCTGCGAAGTGAATCAGATCGAGCACTACCTGGGCCCCGGCGACCGGCTGGTTGGCCTGACGCTGCAATCCAGCGGCGGCACGCGCGGCGCCGTCGAGGCCGCCCGCCGCGAAATCGCGCGCTTCATCGAGCGCGCCGCCGCCGAACGGCGCGTCCCAACGCCCGCTTCGAAAATCGTGCTGGGCCTCAACTGCGGGGGTTCGGACAGCTTTTCGGGCATCACCGCCAACCCGGCGCTGGGACACTGCTCGGACCTTCTGGCCGGCCTTGCCGGCACACCGGTGCTGGCCGAAACCCCGGAGATCGTCGGCGCCGAGCACCTGCTGGTGCGCCGCGCGCGAAACCGCGCCGTCGCCCAGAAGCTGTTGGACTATATCCAAAGCTACAAAGCCTACTTGAGTCAGTTTGGCGTGGGCTTCGACGCCAACCCCTCGCCCGGCAACAAGGACGGGGGCCTGACCAACATTCTCGAGAAATCGCTGGGCGCGGTGGCCAAGGGCGGCACCTCGATTCTGATGGACGCCGTCGACTACGCCGAACGCATCCGCACTCCCGGACTGGTCTTCATGAACACGCCCGGATACGACCCGCCGTCGCTGGCCGGCCTGGCCGCCGGCGGCGTGAACCTGATCGCCTTCACCACCGGGCGCGGCAGCGCCATCGGCTTCCCCACCGTTCCGGTGGTCAAGATCTCGAGCAACAGCGCCACCTGGCGCCGCATGCCGGACAACATCGATATCAACGCCGGCCGCATCGCCGACGGCGAAGCCAGCATCGAGCAACTCGGGCGCGAGATCTTCGACATGCTGTTGCGCGTGGCCTCGGGCCGGCGCGCCGCCGCCGAGATTCTGGGCCACCGCGAATTCGCCCCCTGGCGCATCGGCCCGGTGATGTAGAAACCCGGGACAGTATCCTCAATTCCTAATTTCCCTCCCACTTTCCCTCCCACGAAAACCGGGATTGAGGATACTGTCCCGGGTTTCCCCGAAATGGACGCGTGATGCCGGCGGCGAAGCCTGTCTTACAATGTTTGTATATGCGCTCTTTCATTTCGGGGGCTTTCACCCTGTTGGCCGCGGCCGCGCTGGTTGCCGCCCAGACGCCGCCCGCCGCCGGGCCCAGGAAAACCGCGCTCGATAAGACCGCCTTCGAGGCCTATGTCCGGCACCTGTTCGTCTGGGGCGCGCCCATCCAGGTGAAGATCGACGATCCCCAGCCATCCCAGTTGCCGGGCTTCGTCGAGGTGAAGGTTTCCGCGTCGGCGGGCAGTGCGACGCAGGAGGAGATTTTCTACGTTTCCAAGGACGGCCAGAAGATCGTCCGCGGCGTGGTCTTCGATGTGGCGAACAACCCGTTCAAACCGGAGCTCGACAAGCTCAAGACTCAGTTCGAGCCGAGCTTCGGCACGCCCGGCGCGACCGTGGTCGTGGTGGTCTTCAGCGACTTCCAGTGCCCCTATTGCCGCGACGAAGCCAAGATGCTCCGCGAGAATATCCTGAGCGCCTACCCCAAGCAGGTCCGCGTCTACTTCAAGGAATTTCCCCTGGACACGATCCACCCGTGGGCGCGGATGGCGGCCATCGCCGGCCGCTGCGTGTTCCGCCAGAACGCCGCTTCGTTTTGGGACTATCACGACTGGATCTTCGACAAGCAGGCCGAAATCACCCCGGAGACCCTGAAGGCCAAGGTTCTGGAGTTCGCCGCTTCCAAGAAGCTCGACACCCTGCAGCTTGGCCGTTGCATGGAAACGCGGGCCACCGAGGCCGATGTCAACCGCACCTCGGCCGAAGCGCGCGCGCTGGGCGTGAACTCTCTGCCGACCCTTTTCATCAACGGCCGCAAAATCGCGGCGCAGGTCGCCTGGCCCAACCTGCGGCAAATCATCGACTACGAAATCGAGTACCAGAAGACGGCCAAGAACGCCGGCGAGGATTGCGGCTGCGACGTCAAACTCCCCTCGCCGTTGTCCAACTGACCCTCCCGAATGCCTACCCTAACGACTTACGTGGGACATGCTTCAGCTTGTCCTCTTCAAAGCCTCGAACCGGCTCTCCGGGAATCTTCCGCGCGGCCCGAGGCCGACGCCGGCTGGAGTCTCCGGACCGATGGAGCCCTCCAAGGCGGGCTGGAAGCTCTCGCGCGCCTTCTGGCGGGCGTCGCGCTGCTGGCCGCGCTGGCGGGCAGCCTCTGGGCGGCCGAAATCGACCCGAAACGTTTCCTGGAGGACGTCAAGTACCTGGCTTCCGAGCAACTGAAGGGCCGCGGCACCGGAATGCCGGAACTCGAAATAGCGGCGCAGTACCTGGCCCGGGAATTCGGCAAGGCCGGCCTCAAGCCGGTTGGAGGCAGCGACTATTTTCAGGCTTTTCGCGTGACCACGAACGCGCGCCTGGGCCAGAAGAATCGTCTCGAGGGGATTGAGAGCGGCCGCCAGCGCGCGCTCAAACCCGGGCAGGATTTCCAGCCCTTCAATTTCTCGGCGACGGGGACGGTTTCCGCGGGCCTGGTCTTCGCCGGCTACGGCATCACCGCGCGCGAGTACGACTACGACGACTACCAGGGGCTGGACGCCAGGGGCAAGTTCGTCGTCATCCTGCGGCATGAGCCGCGGGAGAACGACGAGAAGAGCGTCTTCGCGGGCCGGGCTCTCACCGAGCACGCGCAGTTCGCCAGCAAGGCCTCCAACGCCAAGGCGCACGGCGCCGCCGGCGTCATTCTGGTGAACGACCTGGCGGCTCACCCGGGCGAAGAGGATGCGTTCGAGAAGTTCGCGCGCTCGGCGGGCCCGAATAACGCGGGCATCCCGTTTGTGCAGGTTAAGGCGGGGGCGCTGGAGAGCTGGCTCGCCAGCGCGGGTAAGAACGTGAAGGACCTCCAGGCTTCCATCGACCAGGACCTCAAGCCGCAATCGTTCGCCTTTCCCGCAACCCTGGCGGCCGAAATCGAAGTCGACATCCTGCGCGACATGAAAGCCGTCGAGAACGTCGCCGCCTACCTGGCCGGCCAGACGGACGAGTACGTCGTCATCGGAGCGCACTACGACCACCTGGGCCTGGGTGAGCAGTTCTCGATGGCCCCATCGATGGCCGGAACTCCGCACCCCGGAGCCGACGACAATGCCTCCGGCACGGCCGGCGTGCTCGAGCTGGCCCGTTACTTCGCCTCCCAGCCGAAGCCGAAACGCGGGATACTGTTCCTTTGCTTTGCCGGGGAGGAATTGGGGTTGCTCGGTTCCAGCTTCTATGTAAACAACCCGCGCATCCAGTTGGACAAGGCCGTGGCGATGATCAATCTCGACATGATCGGGCGCGTCCGGGACGGGAAGGTCTGGGTGGGCGGCGTGGGAACCGGCGCCTCGCTCAAGGCCGTTCTCGATGAAGCCATCGCGAAACTTGACCTGAAAGTGGATTACACCGACCAGTCGGGCTACGGCTTCGGGTCCAGCGACCACACCTCGTTTACCACCAGGCAGGTGCCGGTGCTGTTCTTCTTCTCCGGGCTCCACGGCGACTATCACAAGCCCTCCGACACCTGGGACAAGATCGATGCCGGCGAGGCTTCCAAGCTCCTTCAGTTGGTCGCCGGCGTGACCGCCAGGCTTGCCGGCGACGCCGAGCGGCCACAGTTCGTGCGCCTGGCCCCGGCTCGCCCGGCCGGGGGAGTGGGCGGCGGGGGACCGGGCTACGGCGCCTATTTCGGCAGCGTTCCGGACTTCACCGAGATCCCCAACGGCTTCCGCTTCTCCGATGTCCGCGAGGGATCGCCGGCGGCCAGGGCGGGACTGAGGGCCGGGGACGTCCTGTTCGAGTTCGACGGCAAGCCGATCCAGAATCTGTACGACTTCACCTACGCCTTGCGCGCCCGTAAGCCGGGCGAGGAGGCGACGGTCAAGGTTCGGCGCGGCGATCGGGTCATCGAGACCAAGGTCCTGCTCGGCAAACGAAATTGAGCGATGGATTAATCTTTTGCGCTTCAATGGACGATTAGGGAGATAAGAGCATGCAGCCAGCACTGGCCGGAACGGAGAAGGTCTGGAAGCTACCGCCGTTGATTTTGCACCCGTTCTCCGACTCCAGCGGACCGGGCAAGCTTGTCGAGAGCTCCCGCGCCAGTCTCATGTTGCAGGGCCTGCTGCCAGCCGGCGAATTGTCCCCGGACGAGCTGGACCGCAAGTTGCTGGACGGGCGCTACTGCGAAATCCGAATGCTGTGCTACGTCGGCAGGGACCTGATCCGGTGGATTGAACAGTGCATGGAACTGGTCGACCGGGATGAGCGGCTCCGAACCAGGGGCATTCAACTCCAGAGTTTCGCTTCCATGCTGTCGGAAGATCCGCCCCCATCGGTGCGGGAAAAGCTCAGCAAGTGGGGCGTGGCCGACTACCGGCACATCTTTTCGCGGGCCCTTGGGCTGAACGCGATCTTCGCCAACCCGCCCTCCAGGGACGACCTGTCGGCCGAATTCATTCGCCACTACTATCGCTTTGCCGACCAGATGTACCGGTGCCAGCTCAGCCTCCACGCTTTCACCGAGATCAACTGCCGCAGCTTCACTTTTGAGCTTTACGCTTCCGGCGAATACACGCGAATCCTCGAGCGCGAGTGGGAAGGCGAACCCGGCCCCGGCTCCTGAGCCGAAAGTGGGACCGGCCTCCCGGCCGGTCTTCTTCGGCATGTCGAGGCGACAGGCCAGGAGGCCTGTCCCACATCAAGGTCCGGCGGATCAACAACTTCGGCAAGGGACGCGGCAACCCGCCCGTTTATGTGCAGCCGCTCGCTTGCTATACTTCGGGCATGGAGTTGCCCCGTCTTTTGCTGGTCCGCCAGACGCTCCCGGACCGCGGCATCAAGGACATCCCCGGAACCGTCGCCCGCGAGCTGAGCCAGGCCGGCTTCGCCTCCCGTCTGAAACCCGGCTCAAGCGTCGCCATCGGCGTCGGCAGCCGCGGCATTGCCAACCTCAGCGTGATCGTGCGCGCGGTGGTGGACTACTGGAGATCCGAAGGCATGCAGCCGTTCCTGTTTCCGTCCATGGGCAGTCACGGAGCGGCGACAGCCGAGGGGCAGGCGCAGGTCCTGGCGGACTACGGCATCCACGAAGCGGCCATGGGCTGCCCGGTGCGCAGCTCGCTCGAGGTCGTCGATCTCGGCAAGACGCCCGAGGGGATTGACACCCTCATGGACCGCCTGGCATTTGAAAGCGACGGCGTCATGCTGGTCAGCCGCGTCAAGTCGCACACCGACTTCCAGGGCGAGATCGAAAGCGGCCTGTACAAAATGATGGCCATCGGACTGGGTAAGCAGGCCGGCGCGAAGCGCTATCACACGTACTCCTACAGGATGGGCCTGGAGGCGGTCATCCGTTCGGTCGGAAGACAGGTCCTTAAGTCCGGGAAGATCCTGGGTGGATTGGCGATTGTGGAAGACGGCAACAACAACACCGCGCAACTGGCGGCCGTGCCCGTCGAGTCGATGGAGTCCAGAGAAGCGGAACTGCTGGCGCTGGCCAAGAGCTGGGCGGCCAGGATTCCGGTGGCGGAACTCGACATCCTGATCGTGGACGAGATAGGCAAGCATATCTCCGGCACCGGGATGGACGCCAAGATCGTCAATCGAAACTCGCGTGGCGCTAGCAACCCCTGGCCCTTCCCGCCGCGCATCGAACGCATCTTCGTCCGCGACCTGAGCCCACACAGTCACGGCAATGCCCTTGCCATCGGTATGGCCGACGTCGTCACCGACCGCCTGGTGAGCCGCATTGACTGGGCTGTGTCCCTCATGAATTCGCTCACGGCCAACTCTCCGGCGGCCATGCGCACGCCCATCCACTTCCCGACCGACCGCGAGTGCCTGGAGACGGTCGCGCCGACGGTGGGGAAGTTGAACCTGATGGAGCTGAAGATCGGCTGGATACGGAACACGCTCGAGTTGTCCAGACTGATCCTCAGCGAACCTTTGCGCGATGAGATCGAAGCGAATCCGGACCTTACGATTGTCGGCGGGCCGATCGAGATACCCTACGGCGCGGACGGGAACTTCGTGGACGTGGCTTGAAAAGAGAAAAGGCGGGCCACTGGGCAGAGAGGTTCCGCCCCGGTGGCCCGCCTGGAATTCGATTTAGGTGCCGGTGGTTGCAGCCCCGGCGCTTGCGTCCAATAAGCTTACGACTTTGCTGAAGATAGTCTGGATGCTGGTGGCGACCGTCGGCATGACAGCGCCCGCGGCAACTGCCACGAAGCCGGCCATCAGCGCGTACTCGATGAGGTCCTGACCTCGGGTGTCCTTCCAAATTCTGAGCTTCCAAACGAAGTTGATCATACGATTCATTACGTGTCTCCTCTCCCTGCGTGTGAAATGTTTCGATTGCTAAACAAAGGTACCATCCAGTCGACGGCTTTAAAATCCGCATTCCAGCTTAGAGTGGCTCTAGGAAATGACTCAGATTGTATTCTGCATGCCGCTAGTACCCCATGAGTTTTCACCGGTCGCCATTCGGGAAATCGGGTTGCCCGAACCTTCCGATCGTCTACTTCCGTACGCTCGGCTTCCTGACTGAGTCGCTGGTCGCGCCGAGCGTTGCCCTGGTCGCGCGGCTGGCTCTGTTGTCGCCGGTACCACGCCTCCTTGGCACGGATCCGACCTCAGCCATTTCCCGCTGGGAGATACCCTCGCCGCCCCCCATAGGCGTTAAGATAAGGTTCTTGGCAATCGAAGCGGGGCGGGCTTTCAGCCCGCGCGAGGGGGGCGCCCGGCCGGGGTGCCCTCTGGGCCGGGCGCCCCGGCCAGGCCGCGCCGGGGCCGGTCTGAA
>Ga0315273_10010724_pt1 | contig 11704 bp, 19 predicted proteins | sample YL17G02_0_MG_FD_205753 | JGI IMG/M metagenome (GOLD analysis project Ga0315273, IMG submission 205753) | Sediment microbial communities from Yellowstone Lake, YNP, Wyoming, USA - YL17G02_0 | ecosystem: Environmental > Aquatic > Freshwater > Lake > Sediment | place: USA: Wyoming | collected... | reverse complement strand
ATCATCATCTCCATAGCCGATTATTGTAGAAGTTGCATCTGTGATATTTGGAATCATTACCCATGCAGATATACTTCCTGTTGCATCTGCTTTCATAGCAACTCCTGCATTATCAGATTGAATACCGCAATCACTTGCTCCTAATAATCTCACAGCTTTCCTATTAGGATAAAGATTTCCTAAAATTGTGTATTGGTCTGTTGTTGCCATTATGCCACCGTCCCGTGAATTATTCCTAATCTAATTAAATCTCTTATGAGAGTTGCAACAACATCAGCCAATTCCAAAAGCCCCTCACTTCCTGCGCCGATAACATTATTACAATCCACAGCATAATCTTCTGTATAGTTAGTTATAGCAAACTGAGAAGTGTTAATATTATCCCTCTTTCCGCCCTCTAAAGCATCTACCATTAAGAAATCACATTGGTTGCAACATAAACAGCGTAGGGGTTTGGTCTTATTGCTTCTCCCTCAGCCCATACTCTTACAGTTTTTCCAATGCCCTCGTCATTTACTACAGCAGAAGTTAAAGGCATAAATTCTTTCCATATCATTGCCTTTTCTGGAATGAAAAATGTAACTTGGTCAGCTGTTGCTAATTGAGAAACAACAATTTTAAAGCCCATTAATTCCATTAATTTTGCTGAGCCTACTTTATCACTTGCGAATGCAGGTATAGATGATCCTTTAACATTTATTAGCCATCTGATTAGCCATTTCTCACAAATTGGATCCATGTAGGCAATCATTTCGCCAGTTTCATATCCATAAGTTTTAAAAGATAATTTTGCATTTGAAAAATCCAAAATTGGATCTGCTGATGCATCTAAATTCCATTGAGTTCCTGCAGCAGTCCCACAGCCAGCAGCAACCATAACAGTTTGTATTCTTGCATCAATCTGATAATTAACAGCTCTTGCAGCGTCTTTAATCATATCTCCCCATACATCAGGGTCACAATCTTTCAAATCTTCTAAACTAATCATAGGAGAACTTGCAAAATATTTCTTAACATAACTTGTGCTTCTTGTATAACTTGGCTCTATTGCAACTGGCAAAGATTTGCTTGATGTGTTTGCTATAAGTGAGCCTGTAACTCCCTGGGAAGTTGGTCCTGTTAAAATTCCATTTGTTATCCCAGCTCCGCCCGAAGTTGTTTTATATTTAGAATACCATCTGATTTCTCTTGCAGAAGCTTTCATAACTCTACAATAATTTTTAAGGATTATTCCTTCATCTGCAAAACCCTCAACTAATTTCTTAATATCAATTCCCCTTATCTCAGCCATAGCACTTGAATCTGCCATTATCTACCCAACTCCATCAGAACAAATTGCCCATCTGTTCCTGTTTCTAAGAAATGTCCGAATACAATCCCATTTTCAGCATCAGTTGCAGCTCCATCTGTAAACTCATTTTTAGCTTCAATAGTTGCAGATTTTCCGACAGTGCATCCTGTTGTTCCGCTTTCAACCCTGAATATTCCGCCTCTATAAACTGAAATTTTTGTTTTTCCGTCTAATGCGATTTTTTCTTCTGCAGCAATTCCGCCAAAAACATCATTATTAGCTGAAGATAAAGCAACTGTGAAAGGTGTTGTTAATTTTACTGCATCCCCTTTTTCTATAGCATCTGCATCAGCAACAATAAAAGAAATAGGTGGTTCTGTTTCAAAAACTAATGTCGCAACTCCATTTGCCATGATAATTCTATAAACAGCAAGTATTTAAACTTTTCTACTTATTCGGTATAACGATTTTCCCAGTCATAACCTTTTCAGCATACTCTTTTGAAGTTTCAACATGCTCTGTTGGCCTGTTTCCAGCAGGACTTCCCCCACCTAATTGTCTTAATGCTTCCTGTCTTGCTACAAGTTTCTCTTCCCTGTCAAGTATTTTCTTTCTCTCTTCCAGGCCTGCTTTTAGTTCTATTGCTGTTTTTTTCGCTTCAGCAACATAATCCACTTCAGGCTCTTCCACAATCGCTTCAGGATTGACTTTTTTCTCTTCTGCGGCTGTTTGTGTATTCTCTTTGCTTTCATTTTCCATTTTCTCCTCCATTTAATTTATGATATTGATACTTAACAAATTTCGGCGAAGAATATCGCGAAGATTTGCTTACTTTAATTTTATTGGATTAGGCAAAACTATGCCTATTGCCAGGGCAATTATTCCCACTATAGTTGCGAGCAGTCTTCCGTCAATTCCATTAAACAAAGCACATGCTTCTATAATGGTCAGCCCTGCAATTCCTGCAATAACAATTCTCCAATCAATTTTTTTAGCCATCTTTTTTTGGGTTAACATTTAATTCTTTAACCTGTCCTTTGTCTTTCTGATTATCTTTTTGCAGTTCATCCATAATAGATGGTGCAGACTCAATTTTAAACTCTATTCCTAACTGCTCTTTTGCCTGCTCTTCATTATAAAGTTTCATATCCCATATTTCCTGTTCATATGCAACAATAATTATTTTAGATGATGCCTCAGTTGTTTCTGCACCCCATCCCATTACAACCTCAGGCATACCGCATGCAGTTACAAAAGTTCTTATTAAAAATTGAATGTAAGGCAGACTATCAAGAGTTGAATATTGAGCTGTTGAAACTTTTTTTATTTCTTTGAAAACACCTGCAGGAATAACAATATGCTCTCTTTTCTTAAAAGCACTATTCAGTGTTGCTGTTATAGCACTTAACTTTGTTGTGTCATCAGTTTCAGCTTCATAAATATCTGTTGGAAAAACAATTTTATGATAGAGTTCTTTTAGATCTCCCAGGCCTTCATTTCTTGCTAAAATCATATCTTCCAAACTTTCAAAAAAAGGAATGCCATGAATTTCGTCAGCTACTCTTTCATAAGACAAGTGGAATATCTCTTCAGGCATATACATTTCTTCTTTTCCTTCCTGTTGATAACCTATGATAATGCCCTCGCTGTTTGCAATTATTGCAATTTTATCAGGATTAAGCGGTTTAAGATTTGTCAATCTTCCCTGACTATCTCTTACTTCATGAGCAAAAGAATCTCCGCAAATCATTGCGACTTTCCACTGATTTTTTAAAACACCTCTTGCTGTGTCTTTTCCAAAACCTTTTATTTTATCCAGCTTTGCCTGATTTTTTACATCAGCTTTTATTGCTCTCCCAAAAGTCCATGATGCAAATTTATTTATAACAGCTCTTCCCTCTGCAATTTTTCTATAATATCCATGCCATTTTTTAAAATTAGGAGTATAAGCAGTTCCATTAATTTCTGCGCCATCAGTTGTCAGAAAAGAAACACTATATTCTGTGCCTTGATTTGAGAAATCAGTTGTCTGTCCTGTTCTTAAGGTTGTCATGCAAAACTATGTAATTACTTGTATTTAAATGTTTTTATGCAATTATATTATGTCCTGCATCTGTTAATGTTCCTTCATCAGTATAATTTGTTCCATTATTTAAAGCAATATTTCCAACAACAACATTTCTATCTGAACCTGCATTTTTAATATAAATTCCGGTTGTTACACAACTTTCTACTCTATTGTTTGCAATTATGCAATTATCTCCATAATAAATTTTTATTCCATATTTAAAATCTAAGACGATATTTCCTTGAATTATGCAATTTGTACAATAATAAGAACTGCTATATCCTAGAGTTATTCCTTCTTGGGTCCATGAGCTATCTAATCCTGAAATATTATTTGCTTCAATTATATTTCTTGTTCCATGAATCATAGTTATTCCATTATGGCCTATTGCAGAAATATTATTTCCACTATAAATGCATTGGTTTGCTTCATGAATTGCAATGCCATCTTTAGTTGTGTCTGTTCCGGGTCCCACGATTATATTATTTGAAATTATGGATTTGTTTATTATTTCATTTGAAGTTATTGCTGTGCTAAATTCTGTTCCGAATTGATTTTCAGAAATTATGCAACTTTCAGTTGTTCCGTCGGTTAAAATACAAACTCCCTGTTGTCCTGTGAACCAGCAGTGAATTATCTCAACTCTTGTTGTTCCGTGTAAATGAATACCATCTGAATTTGCAGTTGTTGATTGAAATTTTAAATTTTCTATGATAATACTCTCTTTTCCATTTATTTCAAAAAGTGGTTCATTAACTCCAGTATATCCATAAATTATTGTTCCAAAACCTGTGCCTTCTATTTTAGTGTTGCTTTTTGTGATGTTTACTTTTGTTGTAAGAACATAAGTTCCTTCTTTTATATAAATAATTCCGCCTTTTGAAGGTAAGGCATTTATTGCTTCTTGAATGCTTGCAAAATCTCCAGAGCCATCTAAAGAAACAACATAAGTTGATTGTCCTGTTCTAATATTTCCACTTCCCTGTTCAAAATCTTTTGAATGTTTAAAGATTTGTGTTTCTTCTCCTAAATTTAAAGACATTTTAATTAAACTCCTAAGAAGTTCTGTACACTTTCTTGTGTTAGTAATTTTTCTATTTCTTTCATTCTCCAAACATGTATGTTTATCATATCTTCTGCTTCAATTCTAGAACTAAATCCTGCCATGTTATATTTAATTGCTTCTATAGCGATTGCTCTGCAGGCATATTCAGAAAATATTAATTTATAGACAGCATTTAAGGATGCCCAATTTGTGACAATATCATATTTTACTAAGGCACATAAATAAGCTTCTGTATAAACTCCAACTAAATCTCCCATCGTGCCTATTGTGAATGTTACATCGACTAATTCTCCACAAAATGCAAGAGGATTTGCTTCATCTGCTATAATTGTTGTGTTTGTAAATGCTGCCATGTTTAGAATGAGTGGCAGAAGATATTTAAACTTTTGTCTTTTTCAGCCATCCAGGCACTTCTTATAATTCCCTCAGTTATGTGAGAATAACTTCCAAAAATCTTGCCTTCATCATGTTGTATAGACGATAAACTCGCTTTAATATCTTCATCATCTAATAATTTGATTTTGTTGTTTTCCATTAGTGATAATAAATTTATATACATTTCTTCTTTGAGAAGTTTCTTGGTAGAAAAATTCCCTGTTTCTAAATCTCTCTCTTTATCTCTTGATGCATTGTTTAATGCAATAGTTTTTCTTTTTGTTTCATCATGATCTAATAATTCACAAAACACACCAAAACCAATACCTCCGTCATCAATGCCTATCTTCTTGAAGTTATATCCTTTATTTAATATTAAGATTCTATCAGTTGTTTTTGTTGTTGCATTTCTCTTTTCTGTGATATTTTCTCTTTGCCATAGTGTTTTATCAGATAATTTTTCTAAAATCTCATAACTGCATTCATCCTCACCAAAACCTGCAACATCAACACCTAAATAATACTTTGATGTTCTGTTAATATTGTTGTCTCTTTTTATACAGCAAATTCTATTAATTAATTCTTCTTCATAAAGTCTTTTCAATTCATCAGTAAAAATTGCGTTGTATTCCTGAGCATAAGCTAGTTTAGATAATCTTAATCTTTCATTTTCTAAGAATTCTTTAGTATGTCGAGGGCAATCTTCTGCATTTACATAAAATTTCTTGTATCTGACATCTTTAGAGCATTTAAAGAAAAACTTCTCACTTCCATCTTTATGTAGTTTTCCCGCAGGAGTAGAGGCAATATCCATGCTTCCTTTTACAACAGACAGCATCGGAGTAACTGCAATGAAAAACTCTTCATTCATTCTACTGCCCTCATCAATCATTAATTTCTTAATTGTATATCCCCGGAGTCCTTCTCCTGTTTCCCCTGCTGCATAACAGAAAATACCTGTTCCATTTTTAAAGTTTATTCTGTGCATTGTTGGTTTTTTATCTTTTGATTTGTCTATTTCTTTTGGATAATTCATTTCTGCATACACCAATGCTTTTGCTAACATGTGATAAGCCTGCTTTTCAGTAATAGAACAAATTAAGACAAATTCTCCCTTTTGAAAGGTTTTGCATAACTCTACTGCTTTTATGCTCATGGCTGTTGTTTTCCCAACCTGCCTGCCGCATAACAGGAAACAATCCTGATTAGGATCAGCTGCGATATATTCTTTCTGCCAGGCATCCAGGCTTAACCATGGTCTGTTGATGTCAAAAATAGTTTCCATTACAAATACAGAATTCCTCCGCAATTAGGGCAGAGCCATCCTTCAAACCAAATTCCGCAGAATGGGCAAATGTGAGTTTTATTTTCCATAATTTTTTGTGGGATTCTAAATGCTTATTTACTCTTTAAAGTTTAAAGTTCGCATTGTTATTGTTTATTATATATATTCAATCATATGTTATTGATTAGTTGTTATTGTATCATGACAATCACGACATAGTGTTTGCAGTTCATCAACATCACATAATAGTTGTTCTTGTATTAAGCTGATGATGTTATCCCAAACATCAATGCCTTTGATATGATGACACTCAACCTTAAACTCTTGTCCTTTCTTCATTGTTTGTTTCTTATTGCACAACTGACATGTATAAGCGTCCCTTTTCAAACATGCATTTCTTTCTTTGCTTCTTAGAAACATCTGTCTTAACATTCCTTTTATTCTGCTTCTCGGTGTTCTCTTGTAGTTCATCATAATAGATTTGTGATTTAGTTTCTAACTCTAATGTATGCTTCCTGCAATACTTACTTCTTGGAATTGCCCAGTAAATGCATTTAGGTTTCAAGCAATGATCTTTAGCAATAAACATGTTTCTGCAAATAAGAAGAGATATATAAAATAGATACTCCAAAATGTTTGAGGTTTCATTGTTTATTGTGCAACATCCATTCAGCAACTTTAATATATTCTTTTGCAGTTCTCTCTGTTATGTTGTATTGAACACATATCTGCATAACAAAGTCATGCATATCAGAAACAATCTTTCCTGCGTCATATATTTGTTTTAATGTAAATTTGATTTCTTCTATTCTTCCTTTCCTTTCCCATTTCTGTTTTTCTGTAACATTAACCATAATAGAAAACTAGAAATAATAACTATTTAAATGTTTGTGTGTCGCAAACAAGGTAAGTATGATACTGACGAGATTTTTTTAATTTGTTACTTACAATGCATCTCTAACTGCCTGTATAGGCTTTAGATATTGTAAGGGTTACCGTCCTTTTTGCGTGAGGGATATACTCACATTCCTTACTCGCCACACATCACAATGGATGTGGTTCTCACTTTAATTAATATCTATCTCACTTCTCTTCTTTGAGAATATATTTTGTGAGATTATAGAATATCATTAGATTATTAATTCTTAGTTCTTTATAAATTCTTAGAACAACTCTATAGTGATTATAGAATTATGTTGTTACTATATAGTTAAGTCGTCGTCGTCCCTGGCTAAAAACCTTACTGAAACAGTAGTCGCCCGAACGGATGTGAGGGCGACATGGCCTAAGCAAGCAAGAGCTTGCCAATAAGCAAAGCCATATTAAGCGAGCAAGAGCGAGCCTAACTGGAAGTTTCAGCCGAATGGAGCGAGGCTCTATCTAAATTTGCGGATGCAAATTTATGGAATAAGCAAGCCAAGAGGCTTGCCAATTAGTTAAAGCCAGCCACAGCTGGCAATAGCATAAGCTATCTTTCAGAAGCAGATTAGTTTCTGAATGCTATTAATAATATAAGCCATCTGCTGGCTTGAGCCAGCCCAATTACAAGCACGGATGTGCCTATTTCAGAACAGAGCAAAACAGCATTTGTATTGTGCGAACTTTTGTTTTGCTCTGGCAAAACAAAGGCTTTCAAATTTATAAATCTTTTGGCTATTGGCTCTGAAATGCTTAAGCAAAAAAAAAAGCTTACTTATGGCTTAACTGCTGTATCTGAACTCTGTCTGCTTCCATGTCTTCATCATCATTACCTCCTTTCATTAATCCAAATGCTTCTGCGACTCTTTGCTTGTATGTTTCCATATCTTGATGGAATAACTCAATCAAGACACCGCTTTGATTTCTTACAAAATCATAGCCTGTTGTTAAAGCAATTCCTTCTGCAATTTCTGCTGTGCATAACCGACACAACTGTTCGCAATTTAATTCTTTCATATAGCCATTTACATGACATCTCTTACACTGCTTCTGTTTTCCCATTTTCTGTTCTCCAATGCTCTATCTAAAGATAAAGCAAAATTTAGTTGCAAATATCTAAATTTTGCATATAGAATTTTTCGCATCAAAGAGCAAATCAGCTTTATACATTTTTTCCTGAGCCCGAGTGTTGCACCTCTGGGCTCAGGTTGGCGAAGCCAAAAAATCTATAATGCTCAGATTTGCTTGATGCAAAAATTCAGATAATAAGGGAGTAAGAGGGCATAGCCCTCTTGATGTTCCCAATAAAAAGAAATCTATTCAAATGCTTTATGTGCCTGCTTAACAAGTTCTACTGCTGCATTCATTAACATCTTAGATTGCTCTATTGTTAAAGGTGCTGCATTATCTTTCAAAGATGCACAGAAAATATCTTTTGCATAACTAACATACATTGAAGTTGGATTATACGCACTTCTTCCCATTGAATTAGGTTTGATAACTTCTGCAATTAATTCCTCAGTTTCTTTATTTGCCTGTTTAAGTTCTTCCAGGCCAGGAGCAACAAGTCCATAGAATTTTCTGATGTTCTTGAATTTTCCATCTTCGGATGTTGCAAGTTCAACAGAAACAGTTCTGCCCTCGCCTTTCTTCAATTCTTCTATGATCTCGCTATCAAATGCAGATACCCATCCTTGACTTGTGTTAAATCTTGTATAATCTTTGCCTTCTTTAGAAGTCTTGTCTTCATGACTTTTGATTTTTATTTGTGTTTTCATTTTCATACCTCCTTTCATGTTTAGCCCTCTATGCTAATTTAAGAGTGTTAATCTTCTTTTCAGCCAATTCAACAATAGCTGCATTAATTTCAATCTCAATCTTGCTCGCTTCAATTCCCTCAGTTGCTCTTTTCTTGATGCTTTCCCATTTTGATTCAATAGGATTTTCAGCAATCTTTAGTTGTAAATTATTATCTTCTATCATATTAGTCCTGCAAGTTTATCTATAATTGAAAATGCACTTGCTAAATCTTCTGTTTCAAAAATCCATTCTCCAAACTTTTCTTTCAATAATCTTATAAATTCTTTGTCTTGGTCTTTTATCTGTTGCATAATCCTTTTGGGTATACCCCATCCCGTTTTTGGAACTAAACTTTCTTCCAAATATTTCCAGACTTTTTCTCTACTTTCGTTTAAATTAAATTCAGTTGTCATGTTTTTTTATTATATCTGCTGTTTTTGCTAATCCAAATAATCTTGCTACATAAATTTCCCATGTCATTCTTCCATATTCTTTTTCTCGACGGAGTTTATCAACTTTTACCTTATTGAAAAACTCTTCATCAAGATGCAGGATTATATGATTTACCATAGAATAACTTAGGAAACTAAGTATTTAAATGTTTCTATTTATTCATTTCTGTTTGAATTAGATTAAGTCTATTTCTTTTTTTATTTATTTCTTCTAATTCTTTTATCTTGTCAAAAGCATTTATTCTTTGTTCTTCTAAAAATAAATTTCTAAGTTCTTCATCAATTCTATTCTGTCCATAACTTTGACTTTCTCTTGTTTCTTTTATCTCTGAAACTTCAACATTATTTTCTGCTATTTTTGTTATTGTTTCCATTTTTACCTCCTTATGTTGCTTGTGTGATTGCAGTTATAATCCCTGCCTTTGTTGTGATAGTCCCCATACCGCCCAGAGGTCCTTGTCCTGTGTTATAAGTTCCATCAGCGACGGCAGCAGTTCCATTTATTTTAATTGTGCCTGTGCCTACATCTTTTGTGTTTATGCAAAGATTTGTGCCATCATAAAGAATACTTGCATCGCTTCCTGTTCCAAATTTTAATTTCTGATTATCAGTTGTTGTCGTTATACTTCCATCTTTGTCTATTGTAAGCCAAGTTCCTAAACTTCCTGCAGAATAAGTATTAAACACCAACTGTCCGCTGTTATCTGCTCCACTTCTTTTTGCCCCTATTGCTGCTATGTTTTGAACGCCGCTTGTGGCGTCTTCAATAGCAAATAAAAAATTAGGACCATGCCCATCTACCATATCGCCTGATGTATAATCTAAAAACCTTGCTACCCCATTATAACCATCAGTACTACTGACAAGTCTTTTGAATGTTACAACTGGGAAAGAAGTGCTTTGAAAAGTGTGGAGTGCGGCACCAGTTGGTGTTCCAATTGTCAACGCGCCTGTAGAGTCTAAGGTCATCCAAGTCGTAACGCCTCCGCCTTTATAAGTACTAAAAACCAGTTTGCCGTTGTTGTCTGCTCCATCTCTCATTGCGCCAAAAGCCGCAATGTTTTGTAATCCGCTTGTGTCATCCTGAATAGCTAATAAAACATTTAAGCCAAAAGCATCTGTCATGTCAGCTGAATCTTTTGCAAGGAACCTGCATGTTCCGTAATAACCGTCAATAGTTACGTTTCTTTGGTAGGTTACTACTGGAAATCCTGAACTTTGAATGGTTGAAAGGGCTGATGTTGATGCTTTTCCAATATCAACACTATCTGTGTTTATAATGCCTGTTGTTGTTAAATTCTTGCTTCCTAAATTAACATTAGAAGTTGCACCTGTGTAGGGGACATATTCTCCTAAAACATTTTTTGCGTCTTGATTTCCCTTCAATCCTGACAAATTAGGCAAAATAATTTCAGTTCCTATCGGTGTAACTTTCATATTTTGCTGTTTCATACTCTTCACTAAATTAGAAGTTTTTGTAACCATTTTATTAATAGTCTAATCCTTTTCTTTTTTCAGCAGGAATAAGACTATCTTCTTCGGGGATTAGATTTTGAACATGCCCGAATGCTTTTGTAGAATCTGCAGCAGTTGTTGCATCCCAATCAGTTTTAAGTTCTTTCTCTCTTATTGTATTTGCCATAAGATTATTAGATTATAGAATTATTTAAATCTATCTTCTTATGCTGCCTGACTTACCCATGCAAAGCCTGTATTGCCACTTATGCAAACTTCCACTTTATCTGCTACAACTGGAATCCCGCAGCCAAAAGTTAATTGTGAAGTGAAATTATTTGCATCAACAAGAATAGCTCCAGCAACAGCTGTTCCAGGGTCAGCTCCTACTCCACTATCAATTAAATCATCTTCTAATTTCCACCAATTTTTTAAATAAGTTGCATCATCAGTTTGAGTAGAGCCCTTATAATCAGCAACTATTTGCGTTGCAGTTAGAGCCTTACTCCATACTTTTACATTTGAAATGAATCCTGCATATTCTTCTGTTTCTGTTCCATTTCCAGCTTTATTTGCACATCCAATAAAACATTTATCTAATCCTGTCAATGCAGTTCCCCACTTAGTAATGCCTGAAACATCGTCGCCAGTTGCAGCAATCTTAACACCATCTACATATAGAGCAGGATAAACTCCATCCTGGACAACTGCAACATGATACCAGGTATGAGGTTTAAACACAACAGCATCAGCCTGATAAATTATTTCTGCTACAGTAGCGTCTGTTAATCTCAGAGTCAATAAGCCAGCTTCAATAGAAAATTGAATAAACTCTACAACATCATCATCTCCATAGCCGATTATTGTAGAAGTTGCATCTGTGATATTTGGAATCATTACCCATGCAGATATACTTCCTGTTGCATCTGCTTTCATAGCAACTCCTGCATTATCAGATCGAACACCGCAGTCAGTAGCTCCCCCTATCAATCTT
>Ga0315273_10010723_pt1 | contig 11704 bp, 11 predicted proteins | sample YL17G02_0_MG_FD_205753 | JGI IMG/M metagenome (GOLD analysis project Ga0315273, IMG submission 205753) | Sediment microbial communities from Yellowstone Lake, YNP, Wyoming, USA - YL17G02_0 | ecosystem: Environmental > Aquatic > Freshwater > Lake > Sediment | place: USA: Wyoming | collected... | reverse complement strand
GAACAGGCGGTAGCAGAGCAATATGACCCAAGCGATTGAAGGCGAATCTGCATTGGCGTCTGCCGCCTTCCCCTCTGCCTCGCAGGGGTTGTTCGACCATATTCTGGGCCAAGGATGCGCGTACTCTTCATGTCCACTTGGTGCCGCTGCCCGCTCGACCACATCTCCTCGCAGCGCGTCTGGCGTCTGCTGCGGGTACCGGCGCAGTTTGACTTACACATTCAGTTGCCAATGGTAGTTGGAGTCGGCGCACTTGAGCCTCGCTCGACGACTCAGAACCCCCGGGCTCGGAATCTGTGTGGTGGCTGATCGTTTCACCCGCGCCTGGTTTGGCCGGTTCTGGCAAGGATTCTCCGGCATGTGGCGCTGGCAGCTTCTCGTACTCTCCCTGGCGGGACATATTCCTGCTTCCCGCTTCGCCAATGTTTCCATCCGGCCCAGATTGCTCAGATGGGCGGGTGTGAGGATGGGCGAGGGTACAAGCATCGGATCAGGATTCGACATCACGTTGGGTAAGCTTTCCTTCGGTCGCGGGGTTAGGGTCAACAATGGGTGCCGGTTTCAGTGCGCGGCAGGCATTCAGATCGGGTCATACTGCCAGATCGGCCCGCGAGTCTCCCTGGAGACCATCTCACACCAACTGGCGCCCGTGTTGGGTGGCTGCCGACCGTCATTTCTCAAGCCAATAGTCGTGGAGGACTACGTCTGGATATGCGCTAATTCACTGGTTCTCCCAGGTGTCACCATTCAAAGGGGAGCGGTCGTCGCGGCAGGTGCAGTGGTCATCGAGGACGTGCCTGCGGGGACTTTGGTGGGTGGGGTGCCCGCTCGGTTCATCCGCACCATCGATACACGGGCCATCGACGAGAGCCCAGCGCGGTGAACATCCTTGCCGTCTCTACCTGGTTTCCCTATCCGCCCGACAACGGTTCCAAGCAGCGCGCCTATCATCTGCTGCGGGCCCTGTCTTGCAGTCACGAGGTCACATCGCTAGCATTTTCGAGCACTGCCGGTACGGTCACGGCCGCAGCTGCGGCATTGCAGCCACTGCAGTCAGGCGCCAGGGTAGTCGCCGTCGCCGATGATCCTTTTCGCTACGTTCATCTACCCCAGCTTGCCAAGTTCCTCTCGCCCATCCCGCTGGCGTGCTGGCCCAGCCGCAAAATGCGGTCCGCCGTCGCATCGGCTGCCAGGCAGAAGCGTTACGACGCGGTGGTGGCAATCCAAGCGCCCGCCGGCCAGTATGCGCTGCAAATCAAGGCTGTGGTCAGAATCCTGGACCTCGACGTCTCGCTGGGATATCAGCCCAGCTCCGAGCGCCATGTCGGCGGGGCCCCGTCGGTCCGCGCGCGACGATGGGCAAGCTGGCTCAAAGCCAGCCGGTATCAGCAGCGCCTCTTGCGGAGCTTCGATTTGGGGACGGTCGCTCTGCGCGACGAGGCTGAGTTTTTGCAGGCTCAGTTCGGCCCTGCCGGCTGCCGCTTCGCCCATCTGGACAACGGCGTTGACTGCGCGTCCAACCGGCCTGGGCTCGCGGAGCCTTCGCCGAACGCCCTGGTCTACAACGGCGCCCTGACCTACAGCGCCAACTACGACGCCATGCGGTGGTTCCTGGCCGAGGTCTATCCCATCGTCAAGGCGAATAATCCTGGTGCCTCTCTGACCATCACGGGCTCCACTCAAGGAGTGGATCTGGACGGGTTGGCTATCGACGACAGTGTGCGCCTCACCGGCTACCTCGAGGACGTGCGCCTGCCGGTGGCTCAGGCGGGCGTCTGCGTGGTACCGATCCGCCACGGGGGCGGCACCAGGCTCAAGATCCTGGAGGCCATGGCGCTGGGCACGCCGGTAGTCTCCACGTCGAAGGGCGCAGTGGGGCTGGACGTGATCGATGGCGAGCATTTGCTGGTGGCCGATGATCCGGCGGCGTTCGCGACGCGTACCACCGCGCTGCTGCGGGACGCCCCGCTTCGTGCCCGCCTTGCAGAGAACGCTCGCCGGCTCGTGGAGGCGCGCTACGACTGGGGGCCGATCGGGAAGCGGTTTGTTGGGCTCGTGGAAGAGGCTGTGATGGACCGTGCCGGCAGGCCGCTTTGACCACTCTCAGCCGGCGCATTAGGGACCCGCGGCAGTGGGCTGTCCCGACTCTCGTTGCCGGTGTGCTGCTCGCCGCGTTCTCTTTGGGCAGCCACGCCTCCGTACGGTGGGTTGTTTTTCTCCTGGCCGGGATCGCCGCAGCCGGCCTGCTCCGGTGGCCTGCCCTGGGACCACCGTTGCTGGTGGCTGCCGCGCTGGTTGTACCGCTGGAGATCACTACCGGCACCGAGGTCAAGCTCAATCCGGCAACCCTCCTCATCCCTGTGCTGCTGTTGGTATGGCTCTGGTCAGCGGTTCTGACTCGGAGCGCGCGATTGGCCGAATCGCGCGCCACTCTGCCTATATTCCTGTTCTTGCTGAGCGGCCTGCTATCGCTCCTCGTCGGCACCGCGACCTGGGATATCGCTGTGCCCCGTCCGGGCAACTTCCTCATAGTACAGCTGGCGCAGTGGGGTATTTTTGCCCTCTCGGCCGGTGCTTTTTGGCTGACGGCCAACCTCGTGAAGGACGAAGGCTGGCTCTGGCGGCTCACCGCGCTCTTCTTGCTGCTGGCAGGTGGGGCCGCCATCCTGCTCCGCCTCCCGGGCGTGGGTGGCCTTCTGGCCCGGTTCACTACGATCGCCTTCAGCCGAGCGCCCCTATGGGTGCTGTTCGCTGCCCTGGTCGGCGGTCAGCTGCTCTTCAACCGCACACTCTCCCTGGCCTGGCGTCTCTTCCTGGTGGCAACCCTGGGCGCCACCCTGGTGTACGTCTTTGTCGAGCATCGGGAGTCGGCATCCAATTGGGTGGGGGTGGCGGCCGTATTGGGCACGTTGGCCTGGCTGCGTTTTCGCCGCCTGCATTGGCCCTTGCTTGCCCTCATCCTTGCCTTGGTCGTCGCCGGCGTCCTGTTCCCCGCAGTGTACAACTTTGCCGGCGGCGACTCCGAATGGAACGTGAGCGGCGGCTCACGCCTGGTGTTGATCCAGCGCGTGATAGAAGCCACCATGCGCAACCCGATTACCGGCCTGGGTCCGGCTGCCTATCGCCCCTACACCGGGCTCATCCCTTTGCCATACCAGCACGCCTACTGGCTCGCCCCACAGATCAACTCCCACAACAACTACGTCGACCTCTTTGCGCATGTCGGGGTCGTGGGGCTGGTCCTATTCTTCTGGTTTGCGGCCGAGATCGCGCTCCTGGGTATGCGGCTGCGGCGTCGTTATGCGCAGGGCTTCGTATCCGGTTATGTCAATGGCGTGCTGGCAGCAGGTGCGGGAGCGCTGGTCATTATGATGCTGGCCGACTGGATCCTGCCCTTCGTCTACAACATCGGTTTTCCGGGGTTCCAAGCCAGCGTGCTGGTGTGGCTGTTCATGGGCGGCCTCGTAGCGTTGGATAACATGTCGATGCAGAAGGTCGCCGCGAGCGAAGTCGGCGCGAGCGAAGTCGGCGCGAGTGGCTGACGTCCGTGGCCCGGAAGCCCTCGATCGCGACCACCAGCGCCTCTACGCCGCCGAGGCCGGTCTCTATGACGCCCACCGCTTCTCGTTCCGGCGCGGGCGCCTCTACCACGCCCTCGAGCTTCAAATGATTCTGGACCGCCTGGCCCCGTTGGACGGCAAACGCGTCCTGGACGTCGCGACCGGCACGGGACGGATTGCCCTTGGCTTGTCGGCGGCCGGCGCGCGCGTTGTCGGTGCGGATCTCACCTGCGCCATGCTCGATGCGGCCCGCGCCAAGCAGCGCCAGGAGGACCTGGCGGGCCCGGTCTGGGTGAACACGAACGGCCGCGCGTTGGCTTTTCCCGACCACGCGTTCGACATCGTGACCTGCGTGCGCTTTCTGCATTTGCTGCCCGTACCCGATTGGGCGGGTTTCCTGGACGAAATGCGCCGCGTCCTGAAGCCAGGGGGCCTGCTCATGCTGGAGCTCTTCAATCCCATGTACGGTGGCCCCCTATCACCGCTGCGCCAACTCAGCCGGCGCGCCCGGGGGCAACCGGGTGAGCGCTGCGTCTGGCCGTGGCAGCTTACGCGGACGCTGCGGGGCTATCACATCGAGTCCGTCTCCTCATTCTGGCTGCCCGGCATGGGCCTGGTCGGCGACGAACGGTCGGCGCTCTTCTACTCGGCAGGCCGCTGGTGCGGACGCTCCCCACTCAAGTGGCTGGCTGGGCCGTTTCTCGTGCTGGCGCGCCCGGAACGGGATTAGGCTATCGCTATGTGTGCGGCAGCAGGCTGGGGGACGAAAGCGCGAGATTGGCGCCGGTCGTTCGGGATACGCTTCCGTCGTGGGGTGGTGCAGCTCAGGTTCATGGCCGACGACACCGGCCCCGCTCAAGACTACCTCGACCGCTTCCGTTCGACGGCTGGGCGCCAGCCGGTCAATGCGCAGCTCGGTGGCTTGCGCGGCTGCAGCAGCCAGACTGCCGTAGCCGATCTGCACCTGCTGACACCGGTTCCCGGAACGCCAACATGGCCGGATGCCGAGTATGTTGTCAAGTTCGAGCTTTACCCGGGCTTCATATCGCGCGAGCGGCTGGCGTCGGAGCGGCGCAATGAGCAGTTCGCCCGGCGGTACCTCGACCGTTTCATGCCTGCCACTCTCCGGGTCATCGGCCACGGCATGGACGGTCAGCCGAGCGCGCTCGTCTATCAGCCGCGCGTGTCGGGCCAGTTGTTGCGCCGCACTTCATGGCGCGAGATACGCGAGAACCCCCTGTTGCAGCGCAACCTTCTTGAGTTTTGCGATCGCGTCTGCCATATGGCCCAGGAGACAGGGATGATCCCCGACATTGCGGGCACGTTGCCGCGGATCGACCATCTATCCAACTTCTTCTGGCGCTCTCGCAATGTCATGGTCGATCCGGCCGCGGGCGACGTATGGTTGGTCGATACCGGCTGGAAAGAAGGGCAGGAAGTCCTCAAATCAGGGCCATGGCGGCCGAGGCTGCGCACCTGGTTTCGCCTGCGGACATTGCGCCTGCTCCGTTGGCGCATCGCTGGGTTGCAGCCTCCGCCTGCCGCAGAGCTCAGCTTCTCGCCCCGGTTGGCGGCAACAGCGCTGCAGCCCGTCGATTTGACGATTGCGATCGTCAACTGGAACACGCGTGACCTTTTGCTGGACTGCCTGGCTTCCATTGCGGCAGATTGCCTCAGTCTGGCCCACAGGCGGATCGAGACCATTGTGGTGGACAACGCGTCGTCCGATGGCAGTGTAGCCGCGGTGCAAGCCCGCTTTCCCGAGGTGCAGGTGATTGAGAACTGCACTAACGCCGGCTTTGCGCGCGCAAACAACCAGGCTATCACGAGCAGCGCCAGTCGTACTGTGCTTGTGCTCAACAGCGACACGCAGATCCTACCCGGCGCGTTGGAGGCGATGCTGGCTTTCATGGACGGGCACGAACGCGCCGGCGTCGTGGGCGCTCGACTCCTGAACGGCGACGCGACACTCCAGGAGTCCTGCCGCCCCATGCTCACGCCCGCGCGCGAGTTCTGGCGGCTGATCGGCCTCGATGCCGTCTACCCAGCGGCAACCTACGAAATGGGACGGTGGAGCGAGGCCCAACCTCACCCTGTCGAGGTCATCTCCGGCGCCTGCCTGTTGCTGCGCCGCGCTGCCCTTGACCAGGTGGGGTTGCTGGACGAGACCTACTTTATGTATACCGAGGAGGTAGACCTGTGCTACCGGCTGGCGCAGGCCGGATGGGAGCTGTGGTGGGTTCCCGAGGCCGAGATCATCCACTACGGCGGCGCCAGCTCCAGACAGGCGGCGGGAGCAATGTACCTTCAATTGTACCGGAGCAAGGTCCAGTTCTATCGCAAGATCGGCGGCGAGGGGCTTGCCCGGCGCTTCGTATACTTGCTACGGCTGGCATACGCGCCGCGCTGGGCCGCCGCGGCAGTGGGGGGTGCCTTCTCCCCCGACCTCTTGGAACGCGCCAACACGTATCGCCGACTGCTGGCCGCGTTGCCGGAGATGTGAGAAAGCATGCAGCCTGCTACGGCTAACTCGTCACCATGACCCGATCGAACCGTTGGTTGATTGCCATCCTGCTCCTCGCCATGCTCCTGCGCGTTGGGGTGGCCCTCTACCTGGGCGATACGACCCCGCCGGGCAGGGACGAGACTTCTCATGCGCTCCTGGCTGCTCGGCTGGCCGCGTCGCCGGAGATGTGAGTAACCATGTGGTATAATCGTGGCAGCCAGGACTGCCGGAGATGACGACTTCCCTGCCTCTCGAACCTTATGTAGTGTACTGGCGGCAACGCCAGGCAGAAGGACGCGCTCGCAGCCTGCGCCTGGCTCGGCAAGCCCGCGCCGAGGCGCGGAGCGTGGCGGCCATGCTGCGCCGCGACTTCGGCGCCACGCGCATCTGGCTCTTTGGCTCGCTGGCGCGCGGCCGTTTTCTGCCCGGCTCGGACATCGACCTGGCGGTTGCGGGTCTGCCGGCCGCGGCCTTCTTTCTTGCCGTGGCCCAGGCGAGCCATCTCAGCGAGTTCCCCATCGACCTCAAACCCCTCGAAGATCTGGACCCGCACTTCCGGGCCCGGGTTCTCGCGTCCGGAGAGGAGATCTGAGGTGCGACAGGTATCGCCCGAGGAATTGCTCGGCCTGGCGGCCGACATCGCCGCCGAGCTGGGACATCTCCGTGACCTGGCGAGTGACGTGGCCGCAGTATGCGCGGAAGTCGAGCGAGACCCCGGTCACGCCAGGCTCTTTCGTGAGAATCTGGCCCTGAAGCTCCACCACTTCTACACCGGGTGCGAGCGCATCTTCCGGACGGTCGCATCTGAGCTGAACGGCGCACCGCCCACCGGTTTCGACTGGCATCGCCGCCTCTTAGAGCGAATGGGCGCGGCCTGGCAGGGCCGGCCGGCCTTGCTTGCCCCCGCCACACTTGAAAATCTGCGCGAATACCTCGCTTTTCGCCATGTCGTACGCAACATCTATGGCTTCGAGCTGGACGTCGAGCGCATCGAGCGCCTCGTGACGCGCTACCCTGCGGTCTGGGGCCAGGTGGAAGCCGACATCCAGCGCTTCGTTGACTGGCTCCACATGCTGGCAGATGAGTTGGCGGCCCAGTAGGTCATCGGCAAGTTCCACACCGCACCTTGGTCCTTGTCTGCTGGTCTATCCGATTCAACACAGTGTCCACTAAAAACCAACGCCTGATCCTGCTCGCCATCCTGCTGCTCTCCGTGCTGCTGCGCGTGGGCGTGGCCCTCTACCTGGGCGATTCGACCCCGCCGGCCAAGGACGAGACCTCCTACTCGACCCTGGCCGCGCGGCTGGCCGCGGGCCACGGGTTCAGCTTCGACCGGCCCTGGTACCCGTTTACCGCCGCGGAGGCGCCCACGGCCCACTGGTCCTTCCTGGAGACGATCTACCTGGGGGGCATCTACGCCGCCGGTGGTGGCGTCCACCCGCTGTCCGCCCGGCTGCTCACCGCCCTGCTGTGTGGCATCTTGATGCCATGGCTCACCTACCGCCTGGCCCGCCGTGTGCTGGGCCTCGGCACATCCGGCACTTCGCGGCGTCAGACGGGCCATGGGGACCAGTTGCCCCTTGTCGCGGCCGCGCTCGCCGCCGTCTACCCCTACTTCGTGCTCTACGGGGCCATGGTGCAGACCGAGGCGTTCTTCATCTGCGCGCTGCTCTGGTCGCTCGAGCGCGCGCTGGCCGTGGGAGAAGCGTTGAGGTCAAGGTCGAGGTCCAGGTCTACCGGAGAACCCGGCCTCAACCTCAGCCTTAGCCTCAGTCTTAGCCTTGGCCTTAGCCTCGGCATCGCCACCCTGCTCCGCCAATCCGTCCTACCCTGGGTCGCCGTCGTCCTGGCCTGGCTGCTCTACGTGGGCTACCGCTATCGCGTAGTCCGCATGGCCGTCGTCGTCATCTTAACCTCAACCTTGACCTTATCCTTGTTGCTTGTGCCCTTTACCGCCCGCAATGTCCGGGCCTACGGCCAGTTCCTGCTTCTCAACTCCAATGCCGGCTACGCCATGTACTCCGCCCAGCACCCGATGCACGGCACCAGCTTCCAGGAGTTCGCCGCAGCGCCGCTGCCGGCGGATCTCGTGAGCCGTGGGCTCAACGAGGCCCAGTGGGACAGGGAGCTGATGCGCCGCGGGATCGGCTTCGTGCTGGCCGATCCGGGCCGCTACCTCCTGCTGTCGCTCAGCCGCGCCGGCGACTACTTCGACTTTTTGCCCAATCCCGATACGTCCCTCCTGCACAACCTGGGCCGCCTGGGCTCCTTCGGCCTCTTCCTGCCCTTCATGCTCTACGGCATCTTTCTTGAGGTCAAGGGAAAGGCTAAGGGCGAGGATAGGGCTAAGGACGAGGCAAGGGGGCCTTTCTTAACCTCAGCCTTAGCCTTGACCTTAGCCTTCGTCATCTTCTACAGCCTGCTCCACATCTTCACCTGGGCGATGCCGCGCTACCGGCTGCCCGTGGATGCCGTTCTGCTGATCTTCGCCGCGCAGGGCCTTGTCGACCTGGCCTGCCGCGTGCCGCAGGTCCTGCGCCGCGCCCCCCTGGCCGCCCATGAGATCTAGCGTAAGCACCGCCGGCCGGTGTGTGCGAGGCCGCCTCCCTCACAGGAGTCGTGTCCGCAGGTCCTCCTCCCCCGGACCCGCGATAGGGCTCTTAGCCCCCGCCTCGGTCTCGCCCAACCAGGTTCACCTGCTGACCGGCGACGTTGATCTGCATCACGTCCGGCGTCCGCCGCGCCAGGCGGCGCACCCGCGCCAGGGTCTCGCATGCCTTCAGGTACCGATGCTGGGCACTCGTCACAGATCCCTCCCAGAATCGTATACCCTTCTCGCTTTCGGCTTTCTTCATCGCCAGCGTGAATTGATACTCGAAAAGATTCAAACGCAAATAGCAAAGCACCACTTGTTCGATCAACAACCTCTCCAGCGGCGCAGCCTGCTCGGCGCCCAGCTCTCGCCGCAGTTCTGCCATCCCGCTTGCCACCGATTCGCGGTACAAAGGTTGCCTGCTGAACGCTTCAATCACCGTCGTCAGCGCCTGTTGCGCAATGTCCCCGCAATAGCGCCACAGCCCCGGGGTGTCCGCCAGAATCTGTCGCAGCGCGCGCACGTCCGCGGGCGCCGGCATCTCCTCGACCGAGCTGATTCGTCTCGCCAGCGCCATGAAGCGCCGCATCGCTTCGGCGTCGCACGTCGTTTCGATGATCGTTTCGATGATCGCTTCGTTAGGAATCACGGGTTCCTTTCCTCCACTCCCCTTTGTGGGCATGATGCCCCGTGGCCAGCAGCGCGCTCTCTGCGAAGGCCTGGATCAGTTCGCATACGTCTTGGACTGCAGTGTCAACAGTCAGCACTTCTTGTTGCATCAGGCGCAGAGCTTCGCTTGCCGCAGCGCGCGCCTGCGCTGCCTCGCCCTTCTCGGCTGCTGCTCGCTCGCCCGCCTGCCCAGCCCCGGCGTATTCTGATATCACTCGGCCGCCGGCCCGCCGCTTTCGATAGTAGTAGCAAGCCTTGCCCCTGCGCTTTTCCCAGCCCATCGTTGTGCTACGCCTCCTTCAATTCCCCGTCTCTGGACTGGAAGTATAGCACAACCGTTCGAACAGGTCCAGTCTCGTATCCCACCACCGGGTTCGTCAGTCCGCCCACCCACGGGCCCGCCCAACTCGTCACGGCGTCGCCGCTTCACAGCGCCTCGGTATGGCAACCTTGCACCTGACCTACGTCCTGCTCTCGCCCACCTTCGGCATGCACCAGTACACGGCCGATCTGGCCAACCGCGCCGCCGCGGGGGCGTTTGAGGGGCTTAGCTGCCAGGTGATCACCACGTCCACCTTGCGGAGGGATCGCTACAGCGACCAGGTCCGGATCCAGACGCCCGTCGCCACCCGCGGCACCGGCTTCGCGCTCGAGGGCCTCCATGCGGCCGCCTACCGCCGTGTCCTCGCCGCCATCTTCGCTTCGACGACTGCCAACAGTGCCGCCTGCCACTTCACCGGCGTCCACCTTTGGAACGTGCCGCTCGTCCACGCCCTGCGACTGAAAGGCGTCCCGGTCATTCACACCCTGCACGACCTGGACCCGCACCACGGCGTGCGCTTCGGCGCCTTCATCCGCCTTTGGGACCGCCTCATCGTCGCCTCGGGATGCCACCTCCTCGTCCACGGCGCCCGCTACCGCGATCTGCTCCTCGCCCAAGGCGTGCCGCCCGAACGGGTCACCTGCGTGCCGCTGCTGCACGGCTTTTTGAGCGGTGAGCACGCGTGGCCGCCCGAAAACGAGGCTATCCTCAACCATAACCTCGACCTTCGTCCCGTCCTCTTCTTCGCCCGCGTCGAGCCCTACAAAGGGGTCGATACGCTGCTCGCCGCGTGGCCGAAGGTCGCCGCTGCCCTGCCGGCCGCCCGCCTGGTGATCGCTGGCCCCGTCGCGCAAGGGATGGCGCTGCCGCCGCTGCCGCCCAGCGTCGCGCTGCGCGACCGCCGTGTCCTCGACGGCGAGGCGCTCGAACTCTTCCGCAGTGCCAGCCTGGTCGTTCTGCCCTACCGGGATGCGACCCAATCGGCGCTCGTCGCCGCGGCCTACGCATTTCAGCTGCCCGTCATCGTCACCCGCTCAGGCGCGCTGCCCGAATACGTCGTCCCCGGCGAAACCGGATGGGTCGTGCCGCCGGGCGATCCGCCCGCCCTCGCCGCTGCGCTGCGCGATGCCCTGGGTGATCCAGCCCGGCTGCGGCGCATGGGCGCAGCGGGCCGTGCGTGGTTCGACGCCCAACGGCTGGCCGAGCAAGCCGATCTCACGGCCATGTATGCGCGCACCGCTTGCGCAAGTCCCGCTCCTCCTTTGCCGGCGGCGTCCGCAAGCCGGCTCCCACATCCATCGAGCTACGGCCCGACAGGCCCCGAGTCGGAGGCATAGCCCATGTCTGAATTCCCCGTTCCAACGCTTCTCGACAGCCTAGCCACGCCCTCGGCCACAGTACGACGCTGGCTCCCGCGCCTCGCACTGCGCGGCCTGGGGCTGCGCGCCTCCGAGCGGCAGCTGTTGTTATTTACCGTAGACCTGGCACTGTTGTGCGCCTCGCTCGTCGTCGCAGTCAAGCTGCGCACTCCCTGGCTCGATCCCCCCGGCGCCGTCTACGCCAATTGGCGCTGGTTTGTGACCCTGGCGGCCGTGTGGGTTGTCGTCAGCCAGCTGCTCGATTGTTACGACCTGGCGCGCGCGGCCAGCGCACCCTACAGCATGCTCAACGCCGGGATTTCGGCGGTGCTCACCGTAGCGATTTACCAGCTGATCCCGCTTGTCACCCCTTCTTTGGAATCACGCAGCCTGATGCTGATCTTCGCCCTCCTGTCGCTTGGCAGCATCTGCGTCTGGCGCGGATTCTACGCCGTGGTTTTCGTCCAGCCGGCCTTCCACAGGAATGTACTGGTATACGGAGCCGGTTGGGCCGGTCGCGCCCTCGTCGAGGCCCTGCCGCCCTCGTCGGCGCCCGGCAATCCCTTCCGCGGCACCGGCTACCAGATCATTGGCTTCGTGGACGACGACCCGGCGATACATCGGGGCGGTGGCATGTCAGGCCTTCCCGTGCTCGGCGGTTGCGCCGATCTGCTTCGCCTCGCCCGCGAGCACCAG
>Ga0315273_10010721_pt1 | contig 11706 bp, 13 predicted proteins | sample YL17G02_0_MG_FD_205753 | JGI IMG/M metagenome (GOLD analysis project Ga0315273, IMG submission 205753) | Sediment microbial communities from Yellowstone Lake, YNP, Wyoming, USA - YL17G02_0 | ecosystem: Environmental > Aquatic > Freshwater > Lake > Sediment | place: USA: Wyoming | collected... | reverse complement strand
CCAGATGCTGCTGGATACCCCCGAATTCAGAACGCTGGATTTCTCCAACGTGGACCACTGCATCTCCGGAGCGGCGCCGATGCCGCTGGAAACGTTGCAGGCGCTGGAAGCCCTGATTGGAACGGGGAAGGTTGTCGAAATATACGGCCTGACCGAATCCGCGCCGCTCATCACGATGAATCCCAGGAACCGGCCCAAGCCCGGTTCGGTGGGCATACCCATTCAGGACGTCATGGTGAAACTCGTGGATCTGGAAAGCGAAACCAAAGAGGTTCCCATCGGCGAGCCGGGGCATCTCATATACAGGGCGCCGCATATGATCGCCGGCTACCACAATCGGCCCGAGGAGACGGAGGCCACCTTCCGCAATTTCCAGGGGGAGCGCTGGCTTTTCACCGGCGATGTGGCCCGCATGGATGAAGAGGGTTATCTTTACATCGTCGACCGTACGAAAGACATGATCATCGTGAGCGGGTACAAGGTTTTCTCGAAGGAGGTGGAAGAGACGCTTTATCAGCATCCGGCGGTGCAATACTGTGCCGTTGTCGGCGTTCCCGATCCGCAGCGGGCGGGGAGCGACCAGGTCAAGGCGCTGATTCAACTGACCGGCGCCTATAAGAACCATGATCCCAAGCAGCTCGTAGACGAAATCGGCAAATTCTGCCGGGAGAACATGTCTCCCTACAAGGTACCGAAAATCATTGAGTTTACCGAGGCCATCCCCCTGACGCCGATCGGCAAGGTGGACAAGAAAGTGCTTAGATAGATTCGAATACCCTGATGGAGACGGTCATGAACTACGAAACCATTATCCTTGAAGAGCCGGAACCGGGCCTTCAGGTGCTGACGCTCAACCGGCCTGCGTCGCTCAACGCCATGAACATGAAGATGGTCAAAGAACTCTACCACCTCTTCGGCTTTCTTCAGGATTCGAGCAGCGCACGCGTATTGGTCCTCACCGGGGCCGGTCGTGGATTCTGTTCGGGAGCCGATCTGCGGGATTCGTCAGTCATGTCACCTTCTTCGGAAGGCGCACTATCACATTTCGATAAGACGCAAAGGGTGTTCTCCGGGTTGATCGTCCAGCTGACAAAGCTCCCCCAGATCGCGATAGCCGCAGTCAACGGTCCGGCCGTCGGCGCGGGATTTAGCCTGGCCTTGGCTGCAGACGTCATCTTCGTCGGGCCGGCTGCCTCGTTTACCCCGGCGTTTATCAATGTCGGCCTGTCGGCAGGTGAGCTGGGATCTTCGTACTTCCTGCCCCGGATTGTCGGAATACCAAGGGCCATGGAAATTCTCCTGACGGGGCGTACGGTAGGTGCGGATGAGGCGGAGCGGATTGGATTGGTCACCCGACGAGTCGGCCAGGAAGATCTTATGAAAGTAGCTATTGAAACGGCACGGGTCATGTTGGGTAAAACCCCGGCGGGCCTGCGCCTGACCAAGGAGGCTGTCCGCCTGAACATGAGTGCCGCCAATCTTGAAGCTGCGATCGCTCTCGAGGATCGGAATCAGAGCCTCTGCGCCGCAAGTACCGAAAGCTACGAAATGGTGGATAGATTCATCAAGAAGAAGCCGCCTGCCTGAGAGGCATGCCTCGCGCTATACCGATCGTCCCGACCTGTTTCCGTCGGCAATCGCTTCGATAATTCCCCGGCATTGTACGGCGTCACCCACGAACCAGAGATCCTTCATCCCGGAACGAAGGTCCTCCCAGGCCGCTTGACCCGGTTTCCTGCCGGCGGCAATGATGAGGGTTTGAAAGGTAAGCTCCTGCCGCTTCCCATCCCGATCCTTAAACAGGAAAGACTTTCCCTCTATCCTTTCATCACTGATGCCGGTCATCAGGGACACTCCCTTCCCCCGCAAGCGGTCCAGAAGGAGGCGGCGATGAATGGGATTCATATCGGAAGCCATCCGGTCCAGGATTTCCACAACGGTGACGTTCTTTCCCCTGTCCGAAAAATGGTCCGCTGTTTCCAGACCCGCCAGGCTGCCCCCGACAATCAACAATCGATCGCCGAGATCAACCCTGCCGAGCAAGGACTCTTCCGCCGTGATATAAGGCGTGTCTTCCAGGCCGGTAATATCGGGGATGACGGGGGATGCCCCGCAGGCCACGACTATCGCATCACAGTTCAGACCAGACGCATCAGAGGGATTGATCCGTTCACCCAGGCAAATCCGGATCCCAAGCTTTGCCATCTGGGTCTTCAAATAGGTGATCAGGCGGTTGATGTCCTCCTTCCCCGGCGGCAGGCCCGCTGAAAGAGACAATCCTCCCAGGACGGATTCCTTTTCGTAGAGTGTCACCCGGTGGCCTCTCAACGCCGCCACCCTCGCCGCTTCCATGCCGCCCGGCCCGCCTCCGATAACGACCACATCTTTCGCCTTCGAGGCCGGTTTTATTCCGTACTCGCCCTCCCTTCCGCAGAGGGCGTTCACCGAACAGCGAAGGGGGAGCCGCTTGTACATGATATGATGAATGCATTCCAGGCAGCCGATACAGGGCGCGATGTCTTCCGGCCTGCCTTCGCGCAGCTTGTTCGGAAGTTCGGGATCGGCGATGAGGCCTCTGCCGATGGATATGAAATTGACGTCCCCTTCCGTGAGGGCCTTCTGTGCCTGAGCAGGATCGATGCGACCCGCGGCAATGACCGGGACGGAGAGAACCTTTTTGATCTCCCGTGCCAGGGGCAGAAGAACCCCGTGTTCCAGTACGGTGGGCCCCATGTCCGGCCGGGTTCCGCCTCCGAAGGAGGAGACATGGATGGCCTGGGCGCCCCCATCCTGGGCCCATTTCGCGATCTGCCTGGCTTCCTCCAGATTCAGACCTTCCTCAAAGCCGAATTCCGAGCCGTTGATACGGCACCATACCGGAAATTCAGCTCCCACCGCCGCCCTGACGGCATTGAGAGTCTCCAGGAGGAACCTGGTCCTGTTCCACAGGTCTCCCCCGTATCGATCGTCACGTTTGTTCCAGCGCCGGGAAAGAAACTGGGCAATGAGATAGTAGGTAGCCCCATGGATCTCGACCGCATCGAAACCGGCTGCCCTTGCCCTGAGGGCCGCCTGGGCAAACTTCTCAATCAGGTCCTTGATCTCCGGAACGGTCAGCGCCCTGGGTATGTCGCCACCGAACGGTTTTACCACCGAGGGACCGACGGGTTGCACCCCGGTCACATTGCGGTGGGTTTCGACCCCCGAATGAAAAAGCTGAGCCGCTATTGGCGTACCATGGCTCTTGACCGCAGCGGTTAGTTCAGCCATTCCCGGTATGCAGCTGTCATCATGAAGAGTCAGGTTGCCGACGAGGCAATTCCCCCTGGGGGAATCCACGCTGATGATCTCCACGATGACCAGGCCGGCGCCACCCTTGGCCCGAGCTTCGTAGTACGCCTTCAGTCGATCCGTGACACGGCCTTTTTCATCCCCGTAATTGGTTCCCATGGGGGGCATGACGATCCTGTTTCGCAGACGCAGCCTCCCGATTTCACCCGACCGGAAAAGCGCTTGAAATGGGCCTCTTTCTTGCATATTCACCCCCTGCAAAACCTTTTCGATAATTTTACGAATTCATCGAAGGTGTTTCTTAAAAAAAACAAGCTGATCGTTTACGCTTCATTTTGACTTCACATCTACAAACCAGTCTATCAATTGTCTGGCAATGCTGATCTTTCCCGGTATGTTCGGGAGATTGTCCGGATCGAACCAGCCGGCATCCACGATTTCCTCCTCGTCGATCCGGATCTCTCCGCACTCGTATTCCGCAGTAAAGCCGATCATCAGCGAATCGGGGAAAGGCCAGGGCTGGCTGCCAAAATAGCGGATATTCCTGACCCTGATGCCGACCTCTTCTTCTATCTCACGCCTCACCGTCTCTTCGAGCGTTTCACCCGGTTCGACGAATCCGGCCAAGACGCTGTAAATCTCCGCCGTGAATCTTCTGGCCCGGGCAAGAAGCACCCTGTTATCCCTTTCAATCAGGACGATGACCGCCGGTGAAATGCGGGGGAAGATGAGGAATCCGCAACCCGGACATTCTTTGGCGTTCATATCCATTGTCCGCCTTGTTTCCGCGCCGCAGCGACTGCAATATCTTGTCGTTCTACCCCACTCGATCATATGGGAAGCCTTCATCGCTACCTTATGATGGGATTTTTCAAGATGTTCATAGAGATCTCTCAACCCATACGAAACCATTCTTTCCGGAACAGATGTGTTTTCGGCAATCTCGGCACAATAACAGTTTCGCCCCTCGAGAGTCCCGAGATACCATTCCCTGCCCGGCTGTATCCCAAGGGCGGCAGGATTTGTTATCAAGGGGACGGATTTCTTTTCACCCTGTTCCCTGACGATCATTTCACCGGCGATGAACAGGAACCACCATGCCGGATCTGTGTCAGCCGGCTGAGAATAATCTGGGGAAATTGGTATATTGTTCACGGTTCGTGCGGGACGTTCCTCATTTAAGTGGTGTAAGCGCTACATCCAAGACGGTTCAGAACCTTTGCAAATAACCGTTGCATCGTCAGCAAAGGGGATATATAGAGAAGCCACTTCACTTTACCGGGGATAGTATATGAAACATTTTTTTATAGCAAGACATGGTGCTTATTACCTGGGCGGGCGTCTGAACAAGATCGGTGAACAACAAATATCGGCTCTCGGCCAAGCGATAAAAGAGATTCTCAACGGCGAGACCGTCTACATCATATCATCTACGGCCCCGAGGGCTTTGGACAGCTCGGAAATATTGGCTCGATACCTGAAGCCGACTGCACAAATCGAGGGAATCTCTTGTCTATGGTATGCAGCCGACAGCGGGCATTACGATCCAGTGCGTGATCTTGATTTGAATGAAATATATAAAATTGTTAATGAAAGAAGAGAATATGCCGATGCATTGATTTTAATGGCTCACGAAGAACTCCGCAATGACTTCTCCGGATATTTCTCGGAGCAAGAATTTGGGAAACAGTTTCATTTCCATCCCATTGACAAGGGACAGGCGGACCATTACTCGCTGGTCGCGCAAACCTATCAGCTGATTCCGGAATAGATATCAAGCGAGCCTGCCGAACACGAACGCCTCAGGCTGGAAATACCTTCCTGAGACCTTTGAAAAATGGCTTCGCCGCGTCTCAAAAATCTTTTCCGCTCAGAGGACGACCAGACGTAATCTTGTAACGCTGGGTTTCGGCATAGCGGAAATTATGACTTTCATCGACAAGCAGGAAGTTCCGATCCCGGTAGATTACCTCTTCCTTGAGAAATTGCGCCGGCCGGTCGTCCCTTTCCCGGAGATACCCCATGGACAGAACCCGGGCATTGAGTTGATAGACCTCGTTATAACGTTCCCACATCTCGACCAGCGTTGCCGGACAGATAATCAAAGGTCGGGCGTGTTCCACGCGTTCGAAATGCTTGACAATGGCGGCGCCGATATAGGATTTTCCGAGACCCACCACGTCGGATACAAAGGCCCCGCCATAGTCCCGGATGATCTGCACGGCCTGTTTGACGGCGACCCGCTGGAAATCCGCCAGTCTTCGCGTGATCTCGTCATCCCAGAGGACATCCTGATCTTCTCCCCCTTCGATAAGGTCCTTAACCAGGGCATAGAGTGTCTTCATGTAGATGTCATAGGGCCGGACCAGCGCGATCGCCCAGGAAGACTTCATCTCTTGCATCAGGGTCTCGTCGAACTCCTGCGCCTCCTTCCAGAGGTCTTCAAACCACCGGACAAGCTCGGCATGGTTGTCGTTGCCCTGAACAATAACATTGAGTTCCGTGTTATGGGTGACGCCGGAGAGGGTCAGGTTGGATGAGCCGACCACGGCGATCCCTTCTTCATGACGATCCACAGGTTTGCCGTTGCGATCGTAAACGGTGCCGTAATCGAAAATATAAGCCTTCGCATGGAGACGGCCTCGCGTGTAAACCCGAACCTTAAGGCGTTTTTCTTCGATCATCCGCGCCAGGGATTTGACCAGATGCTCCCCTTCGTCCGTCTGATCCATCAGTTCCAGTTTTTCCTGACGGTTGTCAATAATGTCATGGGCAGGCATGAATCATCCTTCACTTCGTCAGCCGAAGGCGGAGAAGTTTCTTGGCCAGGGCGTAGATGTCTTTTTTTGCCCCTTCTTTACGAAGGCCGACAGCCACGACGATGACGATCACCCTCGCTTTTTCGACCTTGTAGATAATGCGATACCGCGGACCGACGGCCCGAACGCTCCGGTATTCCGCAAGCTCGCCCAACAGAGCTTTCCCCTGCTTTTCCGGTTCCTGCTGAAGACGGTTAATGACATCCCCGACCTTTCCCCTGATCCGCCCGTCCGGAATTGCCTGAAGCATCCGTTGCGCCGCCGGTGTGATGAAAACAGGCCACATCACCGCCCCACCCCGGCGCCGATTTCTTCCCACGGGATAAGCTGTCCTTTTTTCAGTTCCTCTATGCTTTCCCTAAGTTGCATCATCAGTGCCTCGTCCCCTAAAATCTCCAGGGTTTCCACAAGGGCTTCGTAAAGCTCCCAAGACATAATGGCCATGACCGGCCTTCCCCGCCTGGTGATGGCGACGACGTCCAGGTCTGCCTCCTGCTCAAAAAGTTCTGGAATATTCGTCAGTTTTTTTCTTGCTTCAATGATGGACAGGCTTTTCGGCATAGATCCTCCTCAATCTGTACTTTTATAAGTATCTCTTTTAGTACATTTCCTGTCAAGGTTTATTTCCTTTTTCACCACAATCGCAATCCCATCATCTGTCAATTGGTGCAGTTGCAAAACAGTTCCTTTCCCTCCAAACCAACGGCTTTCCAGATCTGCGGCGTCTCCTTGCAAAGCGCAATCCGAACCTTCTTGTCGCAACGGCGAATTCCATCCGCAATCGTATGGAACATCTCGATCCTAAATTCCCTCGGATAGCGTAGTTTTCCAGCCTCGGCAATCAGCGAACCATTCACCTTCAGAAGGAATGATTCCGGGAAACGTGTCTTGATGTGACTTGAAAGCCCTTGTGCCGGGCGGTATTCGCCAATCGTGACCATCGAAGGCTCGACGTGATCGAAAATCATCTCCGTAAGCCTGTGATAATCTTTTTCCCACATTGAATACGGAAGAAGCTGCTCCGAAAATCCCGTGATGTCATCCACAGCCAACGGATCGCCAAGCTCGCCCAGATTCAGAACTCGAAGGGCATCGGGAATACTCTGCCTGTCAAATTTCTCTATGTCCTTAAACATTTTCTCGATAGCCCATAGTTCCCGGACCAGGGCATGATCCTGCTTTGCGCCCGCCGCCGCGTATGCAGCCTCCTGTTCCCGGAGAGTATTTTTTGAAGTGCCCAGGTTCACGTCATTTTCCTGTATTTCTTGAAAACACCCTTGGTTACCTGCTGCGATGAGCCGCAACCCGTTGTTTGATTTCCAGCAGGTGCGGTTCAATGTGATGGTAAACCATTTTGATCGCAGTACAGTATTCGCTGATATTTTTGTAACCGGTTCCCGGAAGATATCTAAATCGGGTACAGTCGCCCTTGCAAAATGGTACAATCCGGCACTCTCTGCATGCTCCCGAAAGATCTGCTTTAAGGGAAGCGAACTTGGATCGCAGCATACTGTTCATAATGGTACGGATGCCACTCTCCGTCAGGTTTCCGAGCTTCCATTCCTTAAAGACGAAAAAATCGCATGGATAACAGTCTCCGTTATGTTCGACAACCAGATAGCTACGGCATGTGTCATGGTAGCAGCACGATGCCTTGACGCCGTCAACAAGGAACAACAGGATGTCTTCGAAGAATCTGATCGATACATCATAGAAGTCTTTTTTGAACCACTCGTCAAACAGCTTGATGTAAAATTCCCCGGTTTCCCTCCCGCTTACGGAGAATGTTTTCAATGATCCGGACTTGTAATCATTCTCAAAGCAGTTAATAAATTGCAGGAATTTAAAGTGATGGGATCGGAAAAAATTGTACAGTTCCACTGGTGATTTTATATTCCGGTCGGTCAGCAGGCATAGTATATTGAACTGAACATCGTGCTTTTGCATCAGCTCAATGCTGTGCATCACTTCTTTAAAAGTGCCTATTTGTGCATGATCCTTTCGATAAAAGTCATGGATCGGGGCAGGACCATCCAGACTAATGCCGACAAGAAAATCCTCTTTATGAAGAAACTCGCACCACTGATCGTCCAGGAGCAGCCCGTTGGTCTGCATGGAATTTTCAACGAACTGTTCGGGGCGGGCATGTTTCTTCTGAAATTCGACTGCGTCCCGGAAAAAATCCAGTCCCATCAACATTGGTTCCCCTCCCTGCCAGCAGAAACTATTGAACGGTGCGTCCAAGGAGAGCGTCTGCCGGATCACGGTCTCTGCCACAGGGCGGCTCATTTTAGTCGGCATTTCAGGATAAAGGCCTTTTACGCGTCGGTAAAAGCAGTAAGTGCAGGAAAGGTTGCACAGGCTTGAGGTTGGTTTCAAGAGCAGCGATATCGATTGCGGAGCGGTGTGTTTTTCCATTATCAGACGATGCCCGAGTTTCCGCCTCTCGTTACACCAGGAATCCCCGCGGATTTTTTTTAGCCCTCTGTTCCCACTCAACAAGTATGCCGTGCATTTTCTTGGCGATATCGGGATAGGTGTTGATCACGTTGTAGTTCTCGCCCGGGTCAACAGAAAGGTCATAAAGCAGTGGCGCCCTGCTTCCAAGTTGCTTTTTCCCCATCGCAGCGGGCAAAGCTTCAGCATCAAGGGGCACCGGCCAAACGTACCTGTTTAATTTTCTTAAGTACTTCCACTTCCCTGAGCGTACGCCTTCAAGCTGGTCATAATGATAGAAAAAGATAGCGTCGTGTGGCGACCGGGGATTCCGTCCGGAAAGAAGGTCCTCGATGTTCTTTCCGTCGATGATCCTGTCGGAGGGATGTTCCATTCCCGCCAGTGAAAGCAGCGTGGGGAAAATGTCAAGGTTGGTAACCGGTTCGGAAGAAACCGAGCCGGGCCGGATATGCCCCGGCCATTTAGCAATGAAGGGCACTCTGAATCCGCCTTCATAGCTTTGCCCTTTTCGGCCTCTGAAAACGCCCGGACTTCCTTCATACCAGGGGCCGTTGTCGCTGGTAAAGAAGATGAGCGTGTTTTGTTCTATCTTCTGCCTTTGCAAGGTTTTGATGATTTCTCCGACGCTCCAGTCGATTTCTTCGATGGCGTCACCGTATTTTCCGGCTTTTGATTTTCCGGAAAACTTCTCGGATGCGTACAGTGGTTGATGCGGAAACGTATGGGCAAAATATATGAAGAACCGCCTGTCTTTTTGCTTTTCAATGAATTCCACCATTTCTTTTGTGTACATGCCGGTCAGCCTGGCCTGGTTGGTTCCGATGTCCGCTTCCAACTGTGTTTCGTTTCGAAAGAGTGGACACGGCTGCATATCGTTGCTGTGAGGGACGCCCAAGTAATGGTCGAATCCATGCCTCCGAGGATTAAACTCGGGTTGCCGGCTATAGTCGCCCAGATGCCATTTGCCCACCATTGCGGTCTGGTAACCGTCAATCTTCAAGGCTTCGGCGATGGTGATCTCTTTGTTGGAAATCCCTGCGGCAACGAAGTCCTCATGCAGATCAACAGATCCTAAGGGGGTAAAAATATAGGCAATTCTCCTTTCAAGCCTGCGCATCAACGGTGAATCGGCCGGATATGGATTTCCAATAATGCCCGTCCGGAACGGATGACGTCCGGTCAACAGGCCTGCCCGTGATGGCGCGCACACCGCATTGCACGCGTAATAGTCGGTGAACTTCATTCCGTCACGGGCGAGCTGGTCGATGTTGGGTGTACGTATTGCCCTGCTGCCGTAACAGCCGAGGTCGCCATAACCCAAGTCGTCGCAGTAGATGAGGATGACATTCGGTTTCGGGGCGGACGGATTGACGACGTTAAGTGGTTTGAGTCTGGATTCGCCGGGATATGGTCCATAGATTTCATCGATCGATTGACTGCTGAACAGTTTGTAACCTGCCGTGCCGATCGCGGCAATCCCGCCGACGACAAGCCCGGCACGAACCGATCTTTTAATCAGATCCCGTCTGGAGATTTTTTCAGCCATACTCTTTTCCTCCTTGCAATCATCAAGACATTTATTCTGAGGCACATTCGGAATAATTCCGCGTCCTCGCCGGTTGGGAAACTAGGATGGGGAATCTTGCGAATGGTGGTACTGTTTCCGGCACCATTGGGACCGAGGAAGCCGAAGATATCACCCCGCCGGAATTCGATGTTCAGGTGATCAACAGATGGCCGGTTCTTGTGATGTTTGGTCACGTCAAGAGTGCGGAGGACAATCTCGGACATGGCATCCTGTCGCAGCTTTATGTATCTTATTAGAACAAGCTTCTATGAGGCTGAAGTATATGATGTACAGCGCTGTAAGTCAATGGGAATGCTGACAACATTGGAATGCTGACACGGATATTATGCATCGAAGAGCAAATTAGGCGATACGGTTGGGAAAAGGATGTGAAGGGGAGACCGCCCTTTTGAGAAATCAGCACACCGTTTGGTTCGGTCACCCTTCAGGACGCGCGATTTCAACCCGAAATGAAGCAGCTTGCTCGACAGGCGGCAGTGAAGCTTTGTACTTGAACTGAGTGAGGGCGGTTAATGAAAATATGGCATACGCCAGACCTTGTCTTCACAAAGAGTGAGTGGCGGCAGGGTTATCGGCCTGATCATTACGTATCGAAAGAGAGCAACATGATGGTCACCGCGTGGCGACGCCATCCGGTGCAGCCGTTGGTTCGCCGCGCTGCTTCCTTGATCTTCTCGTGCCCGAGCCAGCAGCCTCGCCCGCCTTGCGGAAGAAATCGATTATCTCTTCCGGTGATTTACCCTCGAGCAACTCTGCCTGCTGGTCTCGAATATGCCGGACGAGTTCAACGGCATGGATTTCATTCTTCTCTTCCATGGGTGGCAACCTCCCTCGGGGAATAGATGCTCAATGTCCTGTACCCCAGTTCCAGGCTCACTGCGTTGAAGAGCCTGATCTTGTCCAATCGGACGATGTGCTTGAAGTTCCAGCTTACCACAACATCGACTTCGCTGACTGTTGCAATCGCAATGTGCAGCATGTCGTTTCGGAATCGAGGCCCGAGAATGGCGTGGGACTCATAGGCGGAGAGTAGTTCCAGCGCCGAGCGAGTGACTTCGAGTCGCTCTGATCTGCTCAGAAGTTCCTCGAACAGGTCCTGGATCGCGTCGGGAGCCATTGCAACCTCGGCGGCGGTCACATCTGAGACAACACACTGGAATCGCCGGTCGCGAAAGTCCTCCATCAGAGCGATGGACCATTCGGCGAACTCCTTATCGAAGCATCCGCCGATTACCGAGGTGTCAACGTAGATTCTCAGCAGCTTCATATAGCCTTACCCCATCCGTGGCTCCTATTGGTTTCGGTGAACGTTGAGGCTCAGGTGCGCGCGGGTAGCGCGTCGCCTGCACCCTCTTGTTGGCCATCCGCTTTGAATCCCACGTGAAACTCAACGATGCCCTGCGGAATATGGCCATCCAAAGACAAGGTGAAGAAGACCTCTTCCGGTACTCCCTCATGAATAAGCCCCCGGATGTTCTGGAACCCAAAGCGCTTGTAGTACTCCGGATGTCCCACGAGGCAGCATCCCCGGGCACCAAGGTCCTTCAGATG
>Ga0315273_10010719_pt1 | contig 11706 bp, 9 predicted proteins | sample YL17G02_0_MG_FD_205753 | JGI IMG/M metagenome (GOLD analysis project Ga0315273, IMG submission 205753) | Sediment microbial communities from Yellowstone Lake, YNP, Wyoming, USA - YL17G02_0 | ecosystem: Environmental > Aquatic > Freshwater > Lake > Sediment | place: USA: Wyoming | collected... | reverse complement strand
GCCGGGCCCTTGCGGCCCCCCGGGTCCGCCCATGCATTCATTCACCACCACCGGGTGGAACGTCACTGCCATAGTGCGCCTGTGGGACGGGTGGCCCCGCCATGCCCCCGGGGCCGGGCGGGCTGCCTGTGGGCCGACGCGAGAGGAAGCCGGGCCCGCGCGGGCGCGCCCCTGCTAGCCGCCAGCAAGTGTTTTGCAATGCGGGGGGCGTTCATGGGGAGGAGGGGAGGTAACCGCGGTTCTATCCCTCCACAAAGGCATCTGGCTTTGCCTAAATGCCATCGCACGGGCGCCGGCGGCGGGCGGAGGCCGGGAAGGCGCCCCAGAAAGAAGGGCCTCTCTCTATCTCCCTCGTCCGCGGGTCGTGCGCCGATGCGAGAGCGAGAGAACAATATGCACTATCCTTCCGGTCGCCGTCTTCACCCATTGCCTCGGCCTCTCCCTAGAAGGAGAAACAGAATAGCTTGTGTCCATGCTGGGTGGCGGCGAGCGGCGATCGCGGGGCCCGGCCCCGCACACGCGCGCCGGCGAGGGACGCTCAGTGTCACACGTTTTCTCGCCCCTATTTTTTCTCTCTCCCCCTTTCTCCTCACCTGCAGCTTGTTGGCCAAGTCCAGGCAGGTCTCCTCCGCGGCGACGGCGCCGAAGGCCAGGGCCAGCAGGGCAAAGACAAAGACGGCGCGCATGGTGGTGGTGAAAGAGCGGGAGGGAGGAAGAGGGAGGGGGGCGATTTGTCAGGGGGGATGATGGTGTGGTTAGTGAGTGGAGCAGCCCCTCCCTCTCGCTCTTGTTTCAGTTGCCCAATTGTGCGCGTCCTCTCCTGCTCACCATGACCCCCTCCACCTCGGCCTACGCCCGCCTGGCCACCTCCCTCAAGCGGGCGCTCGGCCCCGCCGGCGCGGACGGCCGCCTGGCCACCGACGCGGCGGCCGCGGCGAGGCGGCTGGCGGGCGTGGGTGCCGTCCGCGACCCACCTGCGGGCGGCGGCGGCGGCGGGGAGGGCGCGGCCTCCACTTCCACCACCACCCCTGCCGGCCCGCCCCTGTCCCCTGCCGCCGCTGCCGCCCTGGCCCGGGACTGGTCCCGGCTGGTGGACGCGGTGCGGGTGCACCAGGTGCGTGCGTGCGGTGAAGAATGTGGAGAGGTGAGAGGTGGGGAGGGCGTGCAGGTGGGTCCGCCTCTCTCACGCGCACACGCTGTCTCCTCTTTCCTCTTCTGTCACAGGACCTCCTCACCTCGTACAACATCGGTGTAGACCGAGATTCTAGGTGCGCATGGGGCTGGGGGAGGGGGGGAGGGCAGGAGGCAAGAGAGTGCGTGTGTGTGTGCCCACCCTTTTTTCTCTCTTCCTTCTTGTCTCCCAGGCGCGGGCAACTCCCTCTCTCTCGAAAACACTCTCACCCTCTCCCTCTTTTTTGCATATCTTCTCCTCTCATCAGGCAGCTCGAGGACGTCCGCAAGTCCGCCGCCCGGGTGGGCCTGCGCCTGCCGCCGGCGGAGGAGGAATGAGAGAGGCGGTGGAGAGGCTGGGGCACCAAAAAAAAAAAAACGAACAACAACTTTGCAAAACAATTTTTCTTTTCTCTCTCGGACCTTCTCTCCTTCTCATCTCAATGAAACACGCGCAGCCGCCCCTCCTTGGTCCCGTACGCCAACCCCCCTCCCGGCACAGGGCAGAAAACGGCGGCATTCACCTCGTCCCGGTCGGAGGCCAGCGAGGAGACACGGGCCAGGGAGGGAGCGGAAAAGACATCCAGGACTGTGTGGCGGGGCGGCGGGAGGGCGGTGGAAGGCAACGCGCCGCCGCCACTGCGGCCGCCGTCCGCCGCCACCAGCAGTGCCGGGTGCCGCCGGCCGTAGGCGACCAGCACGTGCTCCCCCGTGGGAGAGAATTGGATGGAGGTGAGGCACTGCGGGGCGGCCAGCGGGCGGGCCGCCAGGACAGCGCCCCAGGCGCGCCCGGGGGCGGTGCAAAACAGGCGCAGCTCATGGCGGTGCTGCTGCCCCCCGCCGCCCCCGCCGCCGCCCTCCACCGCCACGCAGGCGGCCAGGGTGTGGCCGTCGGGCGAGAAGTGGGCGCCCATTTCTGAGCAGAGGACGGCGTACGGGATGGTGAGCAGGGGGGCGGCGGACGAGGGGAAGGGCGGGGGTGGGGGCGGGTGGGCCTGGCCGGCCGTCGCTGCGGCACACGCGGCCGCCCCGCCCGGGCCGGCCCACCCAGCGCCCGCCCAGTCCGCCCGCCACAGGCGAATGCGGACATGGCAGGGCGCTTCCGCGCCAATGATGCCCGCGGCGGCGGCGGCGGCGGCGGCGGCGGCGGCGGCGGCGGCGGTGGCGGCGGCGGCGGCAGCTGCAGCGGCGGTGGTGGCGGCCGCGGCGGCGGCGACCTCGGGCACGCCCCCACCTCCACCACCACTCCGGCCGCTCAGCCCGGCTGGAGGCGGGGCGGCGGGGCTGGGAGGGGCCGGGGCGGCCGGAGGGGCGGGCACTGTTCCTCCTCCCACTCCTGCAGCGGCTGAGGGTGGCCACGCGCTGGAGGAGGGTGGAGGGGGGCGCGGCGCGGCGGCGGCCGCGGCCGCAGCCGTCGCAAGGGCGCCCGCCGCGGACGCGACGCCCTCCGCCGCGGCGGCGGTCGCCACCCACCACGGCCCGTCCGACACCTCTGCCGTCAGCAGAATGGGCGCCCCGCCCGGGTGGAATTGGACGGCGCGCAGGGAGCGGCGGGCCCGCAGCAGGGCAACGGGCGGGGGTGGGGGGAGCAAGAGGGGTGGGAGGGCAGCCGGCGGCGGCGGCTCCGTTGGTGCGGCCGCCGCCGCCTCGCCACCCCACCAGCTCCCGTCCGCGCCACCATCCAGGGGCGAGGCGGGTGAGCGGGCCCGGGCACGAGATGCCGCCCCGAAACCCCGCCCTCGCCCGCCAGCAGCGACGGCCGCGGCAGCAGCGGCCGCGGCCGCGGCCTCGCGCGCGGCGACCGCGCCCGCCACCGCCCCGCCCACGCCCCACCAGTACAGGCGGTGCCCCGCCGCGACGGCCAGGGCCTGGCCGCCGGGGGCCCAGGCCAGGGAGGCGACGGGCCGGCCAAAGGCGTGGCGGGCCAGGGTGGGCGTGGCGGGCGCGAGGGCGGCCGGCAGGGCTGCCGCTTGTGGGCCACCCCCACCCCCACCCCCACCGGCCGCGTGGTCCGCGCCGGCCGCTTTCGGGCCGGCCGCGCAGTCCCAGATGCGCACCTCATGGTCCAGCGACCCTGAAGCCAGCACGCCGCCCACGTCCGGGTGGAAGCGCACCGCCCAGGGCGTGCGGCGGTGACCGGCAAGGACGCGGAGGAGCGGGGAGGGTTGGCAGGCCGGCGGCGGCGAGGCCGGCCCTCCCTCCCCTGCTCCCTCCACCTCGCCTGCACCCCACCCGGCCGCCCGCACGACTTTGACAGTGTGGTCGCCATGCGTGGACGCTAGGAGCTCGCCGTCCGGGGAGAAGGAAGCCGCGATGGTGGACCGCGGGGGCGGGTCCGAGAGGCGGGCGTAGCGGCCCCGGGACGCCAGGGCGGGCGGGGTCAGGCTGGCCGCTTCCGCCGCGGAACGCAGCAGGGCGGCTGGCGGCGCGCCGAACCGCCGGCCGCTGGTGGAGGGGACGGGCGGTGAATGGTCGTCCACCCCCTCACCATCCTGCCCGCTCCCGACGTGGGCGGCGGTGTTCGCGACCCCAGGGCCGGGCGGGGGCGGGCAGGCGGCGGGCAGCACGTTCCCAACAGGGGCGCCGGCCCCAGCGGGCCCTGCCGTTTGTCGGGCGCGTAAGGCGTGGATGAAGGCGGCGGTCATGACGCGTGACACACAGGTGCCTGGTGGCCCACCGCGTTTCAGACGCCGCGCGTTCCACGCGGTGCCGGCCGCGGTCGATAGATGTGAAACAGAGGGGCATGCACCTTTTTCGGCCGGGCCGGGCCGCGCTCGCTCGTGTCCATTGTTCACTTTTTTTCCCTTCGCGCACGCGCCACCGCCCCACCCTTCCGCCAATCCCCGGATTACCACACCAGCGAGAGCCCAGATCGTTACTGACGCAAACTGACGGCAAGCCGAAAAAAAAATGGACACAACCGCGCTCCCGGCGGCCACCAACCCACAGCGCGCACACGCCGCCGACCGTGCTCCTCCCCACCAGGCAGCGCCCCCTCCGCCTCCAACCTCCGCCAGCCCGCCCACCGGCCCGCCCCCCGACTTTGCCCGCCAGCGCCCGCAGACCCTCCCTTCCGGCGCCTCCTACACGCTGTCCACGACGCCCGCCCACGACGGCGCGCACCTGGCCTCAATCTATTGCGTCGCGCTCTTCCCGTCCGCGCCGCCCTCCCTCGTCTTCGACCTCCTCACCCACCCGGGCGCGTGCGCGGCGGGGGTGTGGCGGGATGTGAAGGCCCTGAACGAGCGCCTGGTCGAGAGCGAGGCCGCGCCCGGCGCCGGGGGCGACCCGCCCGGCTCCCGGGGCGTGCGGTCGGTGCTAGTGACCCAGGTGGGCGAGGTCCGCCTCGCGATCAAGACGCTCCGCTTCGAGACGCACCTGCGGGTGGTGGAGGACGGCCGCGGGGCGGGCGCGGGCGCCTATGCCACCCACTTCTCGCTGGCCCGCCCGGGCGGCGCCTTGCGCCGCTTTCACGGGACGTGGGCGCTGGCAGCGGACGAGGCGGGCACCGGCACCGCTGCGCTGCTCACTCAGGAGGTCTGCCCCGCAGGCGTGCCGCCGGGCCTGAACAACGTGCCGGTCATCGGGCGCCTGGTGCGTGGGGCGTGCAGCCGGGCGGTGCGGCGGATGGTGGAGGACCTGGCGGGCGCGCTGGATGGCGTGGAGAAGGGGGCGGGCGGGGTGGATGCCTGGATTGAGAGCAGGACGACGATGTGAAAGAGAGGGAGGCAGAGAGAGAGAGAGAGACAAGCCGGCACCTACGCCGCGCCACCCCTGGCTGGCGGGTATCGCTACGTCGGCTTCAAGTGGTGTCCGAGGAGGCTGACGCGTGAAAAGGAATGCAATAACGAAACATTTACCTGCCTACTCTCTCTCTCTCTCCCTCTCTTTTGTCACACCCCTGATTCCTCCACGACGGCGCCCGCTTTCTCAGCCAGCGACGCCGCCAGGGCTGCTGCGGCAGGGGAACCCGCCCAGGCTGGGTCGGCGAGACGGGCGGTCTCCAGGGCGGCCGCCGCCCCGGCATGGTCGCCCGCCGCGGCGCGCGCCTCGGCCTGCCGCACGGCCGCGCTGGTGCCCGCGGACGACGGCACGGGCAGCGCTGCCGCCGCTTCGACGGCGGCATCCCCATCCGCCACCGCACCAGCAACGTCGCCCAGCGCCAGGCGGGCTGCCGACCGGTTGGCGTGCAGGGAGGCCGTCGCGAAGGCACCGGCAGACGGGATGGAGAGGCCCCTCGTGAAACAGGCGGCCGCGCCCGCCCAGTCGCCCGCCCTGGCGGCAGCGTTGCCCGCCAGGCGCGCAGAGGTAGCCGGCAGCAAGCCGGTTGGAAGGTCCACGTCCGACGCCAGGGCTAGGATCTCGATCAGGCGGGCGGGCGTGCCCAAGCCCGCCACGACCACGCCCGCGGGCAGGACGGCCACGTTGGGCCCCGCCCCGCACCGGCCCAGGCAGCCCGATTCGGTCACGGTCAGGCCAGGGAGGGCCAGGTCGCGCGCTAGCTTGGCCATGGCGGTCGCCCCCTGGCGTCGGCAGGTCTTGTTGGTGCAGAACCGGAGCTCGACGGGGAGGGGTGGGGGTGGGGGTCGGAGGGGCGGGGGGGCAGGTTCATCGCTGGCGGCGGCGGAAGCCGGTCTGGTGGTGGAGCGGCGCCCGGCCTGGTGCGCGTGTGGACGCACACGTGCGCCCACGGGGGACATGGTGTGCGTTATCTCACTTAGGGCGAGGCATGCGTGCCGGGCAGGGTGTGCAGGGGGCTGCCGAATGAGAGAGAAAGTGGGACTGCAGACGTTCATCTCCGCATCTGTTTAGATCTCCTCTGTCTCGTGGCCTCGCACACACTCCCCAGGCTTCAATGCGTGCAGATGCTGGCCACTGGGTAAGTGTGTCACGCGGATGGGCATCTGCGCGCGCGGCAGAGAAGAGAAGAGAGCAAACACTGCGAGTGGTCTGGTCTCTCATCAACCATCCAACCTCCATTCCTTCCCCAACAGAATTGATGACGCCGCCCACCCCGTACTTCATCGCGGTGCACGCGGGTGCGGGCGCCTTCTCAACGGACCCCACCCGGACGGCGGAGCTCAAGGCCGCCATGGCGGCCGCCTGTGAAGCGGGGGCGGCAGTGCTGCTGGCCACCGGCAACACCACGCCCCCTCTGCCAGGCGACCCGGCGCTGGCGGCGGCGGCCGCGGCGGTCGCCTGCCTGGAGGACTGGCCGGGCGCAAATGCGGGGCTCGGGTCCAGCCTGACGGAGAGCGGCACCGTGGAGTGCGACGCGTCGGCCATGGCGGGCGACGGGGCGTGGGGCGGGGTGGGCGCCGCGCGGGGCGTGGCCCACCCGGCCACCGTCGCGGCCGCGCTGGCTGCCGAATCCCGCCTGCCCATGCCTTTGGGGCGGGTGAGGCCCATCATGCTGGCGGGCGCGGGCGTGCGCGCCTGGGCGGAGAGGCGGGGCCTGGGCGTGCTGGCCCTGGCGGACGAACAGCCCTCGCCCCGGGCGCTCGGCTGGCAGGTGACGCCCCGCGCCCGGGAGCAGTGGGGCCGGTGGTCCGCGATGGCGGCCGCGCAGGCGTGCGTGGAGGAGGCGGACGCGGGTGGCGGCGGTGGCCCCGCTGCCAAAAGACGCCGCCCCAACGGCCGGGCCGGCCTACCCGGCCACCTCAGCCCCCCGCCTGGGCCCCCGCCCGCGGATGGACTAGGTGAGGACGACGACCCCCCTCCCCACGACACGGTCGGCGCGGTCGTCGTGTGCGGGCGGACCGGCACCGTCGCGGCGGCCGTGTCCTCGGGCGGGCTCGCCCTCAAAGCCCCCGGGCGGGTCGGGGAGGCGGCGGTCTTTGGGGCCGGCTGCTGGGCGGCGGACGGGCGGCGGGGTGCGTCCACTCCGGCCACCACCAGCCCGCCCCCCGCCCTCCCCCCCGGCGTGGCGGGCGTGGCGGCGTCCGTGTCGGGCGTGGGTGAGGCGGTCATTCGGTCTATGCTGGCCCGCCGGGCCGCGGCCGCGGTGGGCGACGGTGCGGGCGGCCACGACGGCGCGGCCGCCTCCCTGGCCGCGGCCGTCGCAGACGCCGCCACGGCGGGCGTGGGCGTGCAGCCGGGCGCCCCCGTCGACTGTGGCGCCCTGGCTGTGCGGGCTGTGTGCGAGGAGGCAGGCGGCTCGGCGCCCCTCACCATTTCTGGCGTGGAAGCCGCTGTCGCCGCACAGGCGGACGGCATGGCGTTTGCTTACCGGTGGGAGGGAGGTGGGGGAGGGGGGTCGGGCGAGGAATTGCTGCGTAGAGGGCGGAAGCAGACGCTCGGCTTCAGCGTCTGCGTGTCCCTGGTGGGCGGTCGAAGAAATGGAGCGCGCCTCGTGCGCCTCGACACTGTTTAGTATTTTTCCTTCCGCGTTCGCTACTCATACACACAGACACGCACACGCACACACGCACACAGACACACTCACATGCGCTCAGACGTGGGTGCCGCCCTGGCCTTGCTGCTGGTGGCGGCATCGGTGGCGTCCGCGGCGACAACCCCCGCTGCAGCGGGGCCTGGCGGCCCCCGGGGCGCTCCCCCGCCACCCGCCCTGCCCGCTCCACTGGCAGCAGCCGGCCCACCCACCCCGCCCTCCGCCTGCTGCGCGATGCTTGCCGCCGCTGGCTTCACACGCTCAGTAGGCGTGCCTGTTGTCCTCATCGACACCGCCGCCGGCCTCCCCACCCGCACCAAGCAGAACGCAACGCTCTGCACGTGCGGGGCGGGCGAGGTCGGGGTACCGGGGGCGGGCGGGCAGGCCATAGGTGACTGGGCGGGGCCCATCAAGCTCAAGGTTCGGGGCGGGACGAACACACGTAAGCATGACAGGAATGGGAGGGGGAGACGGTGGGTGGTCACCAGCTCGCGCGGCCAACCTCAGCATGCTCTCTTTTTTCCATTTCTTTTACACAGAGCGCTACAACCCCATCCGCCAGTACGCGGCCTACCTGTCCAAATCCGATGCGCGGCCCTTTGTCCTGGGCTTGGACGGCGACCACCTGGTTTTCCTAGGCCAGGTCAACGACACGGGCGGCGTCAAGGAAAGCTTGGGGCGCGACCTGGCCCGGGCGATGGGGGGCGCGCCCCCGCTCACGCCTCTGCCGTCCTCGCCGTACGCGACCTGGTCGGCCCCGCGCGGTCCGCTGGGCTGGGTCCCCCGCACCGTGCATGTCGAGCTCTTTTTGGCGGACGATGGCAGGCCGCCCGCGTCCGAGCCCGCCCACTACCGGGGACTGTACCTAGCGAGCGAGCACATCAGCCGGGGGAAGTTCAAGCTGGACCTACCCAAGCCCAAGGACGGGGACGCACGCACCGCCGCCATCGCAACCTTTTTACACGGCGAGAAGGACCCGGTGCGTGAGGGCGAGAGAGAGAGAGAGAGAGCACCACACAGGAGCACGTGCGGGCTCCCCTTCACCCGCTCGCTCACGCTCTCTTTGTTTTTTTTGCACAGGACGCGACGACCATCACGGGCGGGTCGACTGGCAAGGAGTGGCAAGTCAAGTGGCCGGACAAGGCCGAGCTCACCCGTGCGCAGGCCGCCTCCCTGGCCGCTGAATTGGGTGCCTTTGAGTCGGCGCTGTTTGAGGGGCCGGCGCCGGGCGCCAACTCGACGGCGGCCGGCTGGCGGGCGCACATGGATGAGGCCTCCTTCATCGACTGGTTCCTAGTCACAGAGCTTTGGAAGGTCGCCAAGAAGTCGTACCATTCGGCCTCGTTCCTCCACAAGCCCGCGCCTGGCGCACGCCTTAAGATGGGGCCCGTCTGGGCGCAGCTCCAGGGCGCGGGCACGTGCTGCGGCTACAACTTCATCTCCCAGCCCTCCGGCTTCAACGGCCCCGGCCGCAGCGGTGGCAGCGGGGTCAGCAGCTCCGGCTGGCTCTTCTCCATCTGCCGGGAGCGGGCGCCCGACGGCCGGCCCCGGTGCACGCCCCTGGACGGCCCGGACGGGCGCAGCGGGTACGACGTCGGCAACGGCCTGGCCGTCTGGTTTGGGGAAGCGTTCCTCGGGGACCCGGCCTTTGCGCCCGCCGCCGCGGCCCGGTGGGTGCAACTGCGGTCCGGGCCGTGGTCAAATGAGGGTGTGGCCGGCATGGTCCGCACAAAGCGGGCCCTCCTGACGGGCGGCCCCCTGGAACGCACGCTCGCCCGGTGGCCCCAATTCGCCAAGCCCTGGCTGGGAGACAGCGCAGCGCAGACGGCCGCCGTGTTTGGCGGCGTCGCCACCTGGACGGCGGCGCGCCTGGCCTGGATGGACGGCGCGTTTGCGCAGGCGGCCGACCCGGCCTCCCGGGGCGACCCGTACCCGGCGTTGTATTGAGAGGCTTTGCCCGGCCGTGCCCGCTCTAGGGGCCTGGGCGGTCGCCGCCCCGCCCGGCCAGCGTGGGCGGGATGGCGCGCGGTTTGAGATGATTGTGGTGGGTGGGGTGGTTGGAGAAGGCGGGGATGCAAAAAAAATGACAACCACCCAAACAGGCCCCCCCTCCCGTTTTAGGATAGGCCTCCCAGGCGACGCCACAGACCCGGATCCACAGCCTCCCTCTCCCTCACGCCGCCTGCGCTCCTGCTCCTGTCGCTGCCCCCTCCCACCTCCCACCCCCACCCTCCGGCGGCACCACCCCGACCGCGTCAAAGAGGCCCGCCCGCTTGGGCGGCGGCGCGGCCGGCCGGGGCACCGCCCGCCCGCGCCCGGCCAGCCAGCCCGGCCTCAACAGGGCCCGCAGGTTGAGGGCGTTGTAATAGACCCGCGTCACGGTGCCGCCCGCCCCCTCCACCGCCGCCCGGGCGGCCGGCGAAATGGCGGAGACCTCCAACTGGAGCGGCGTCGCCAGGTCGGCCGCGCCCCGGCCCAGGACCTTGACGCCGTGCCTTGTCTTTTTGGAGACCGCGCCCGCGGCCACCAGGTCGCGCATCGTCACCGGCCGGGCCGGGTCCAGGCGGCCCGCCTCCACCAGCGCCTGCAGCCGCCCTACGTTCACGGGCGTGTAGGTGACCGTGGTCGGCGAGACGAAGCCCCGCTTCGGGAGGCGTTTGGCGAGGGGCGTCTGCCCGCCCTCGAAGCCCAGCTTGGGTGTGGCCCCGGACCGGGCCTTCTGGCCCTTGTGCCCTCGCCCGGAGGTCTTGCCCCGCCCGGACCCGATGCCCCGCCCGACACGCTTGGCGGGGCGGGTGGACCCAGGTGCCGGGGCCAGGGAGTTGAGGCGGACAAAGGAGGGCGAGCGCGGGGGAGGGGAGGTTGACGACTGGCCGTCCGCTGAGGGCGGGCCGCTCGTATGGATGGAGCGGTGCGAGCCCGCGGTCGCCGTCCATGCTCTCAGTAGCGAGGACATGGTGGGCGTCCTGGATGTGTTGGCGCCGGAGCCAGCGGCGCCCAGGGCCAAAAGCGGCGGCGCGGTGGACAGGGGCCAGCGGCCCATCGCGGCGCCGCCGCCGCCGCCGGCCGACAGCGCGCGGGTCGCTGCAAAACCAGCCGACCGGGCGGCAGCGCCGGTGCGTCCGCTGGTTGAGGTGGCTGGTTCAGCCAGCAGGCTGGCCGCCCGGTGGGCGAGCCGGGCACAGGCGGACCGCATGGCTAAGGGAGCTCCCCACACAGAAAAAAGGGTAATGGAGGCAGAGCTAAATTGCCGAGGCGAGGCTGGCCTTTCAACACACACACAACACACACACAAAAAGCCATCGGGCAGGTGCGCGTTTTTTCTCTCGCGGCTCCTTCTACAAATGGCGGACCTCCTCGAGTTCATCGACTTCAGGGGGCTGGAGGCCCTCAACGTCAAGCCTGAGAGAGGCGTGGAGAATGCGCTCAAGCAGGTGAATCCCGAAAGGGGCGGCACCGGGGGGGGGGGGGCGCCGACGCCGCGGCCCGCGCCGAGCGCCGCGCGCCGTTCACAACCTCGTCTGCCCCTGACTCCTTCTTTCCCCCACAGGGCCCCCGCGACGACGCCCGCCTGTTCACGGAATCCGACTGCGATGAGCAGCTGCTCCTCAACATACCGTTCAACCAGGCCGTCCGGCTGACGGGGCTGTCCCTGGCCGGGCCCGGCGCGGACGCGGCGGGCGCCGACCCGGGCGCGCTCCCCCGGCAGGTCCGCCTGTTTGTCAACCGCCCCTCCCTGGGCTTTGCCGAGGCCGAGGCCGACCCGGCCACCCAGGAGGTTGAGCTGACGTTAGATACGCTGGGCAGCCTCATCCCGCTGAAGGCGGCCCGCTTCAAGGGCGTGACGTCCCTCGCGGTCGTGATCCTGACCAACGCCGGCGGCGTGGACACCACCCAGGTCGGCTGCCTGAAACTGTTTGGGTCCGCGGGCGAGACGTTTGACGTGAGCGCAATCAAGAAGGCGGGCGAGGAAGGGGCGTGAGTGGGGGTGGGCATGGACACAGAGAGCCAGAGGTGTGTGGGCGGGCGCGACGGGGTGCGCCTGGGAGAGCAGGTTGCACACACACACACACACACACAAAAAAAAAAAAAAAAAAAAAAACGGATTGCTATGGCAAACAATACCATTTGTTTCCTGCACACGC
>Ga0315273_10010717_pt1 | contig 11708 bp, 11 predicted proteins | sample YL17G02_0_MG_FD_205753 | JGI IMG/M metagenome (GOLD analysis project Ga0315273, IMG submission 205753) | Sediment microbial communities from Yellowstone Lake, YNP, Wyoming, USA - YL17G02_0 | ecosystem: Environmental > Aquatic > Freshwater > Lake > Sediment | place: USA: Wyoming | collected... | reverse complement strand
TAGGTAGGATGCTTCTTGCTTCCTTTGCGAGTCAGACGGATCTTTGCTGCCATATGTCACCTCCTCTCGATCGCACTAGCTCTTCCACATGCCGTCCGCTTCCTGGACTACATGCCCATCATCTGGAAAGGGTTTTTGGGGATCTTCCCCGACCCGAGTTGTTTCATCATCTTCTGCATCTGCTTGAACTGGTTCAGTAGCTGGTTCACAGCCTGTATGTCGCTGCCCGACCCCACCGCGATGCGCCTCCGCCGGCTGCCGTTGATCAGCTCCGGGTGCCGCCGCTCCTCTACGGTCATGGAGTGGATAAGCGCCTGCACGCGGTCGAACGCCTTGTCGTCGATCTGCAGGTTCTTGAGCTTGCCCGCGCCGGGGATCATACCCAGGATACTCTGCAGCGAGCCCATCTTGCGCACCTGCTGCAGTTGGTCGAGGAAGTCCTCGAACGTGAACTGCGACTTGCGCAGCTTCTTCTCGAGTTCCAGGGCCTTCTTCTCGTCCATTGCGCCCTCGGCCCGCTCGATGAGCGAGAGCACGTCGCCCATGCCCAGGATGCGCGAAGCCATGCGGTCGGGATGGAAGTAGTCGAAACTGTCGAGCTTCTCCCCCGTGCTGGCGAACTTGATGGGCTTGCCCGTGACCGCCCGCACCGAGAGGGCCGCGCCGCCTCGGGCATCGCCGTCGAGCTTGGTCAGGATCACGCCGTCGAACTGCACCTTCTCCTGGAACTGCACGGCGACGTTCACAGCGTCCTGACCGGTCATGGAGTCGAGCACCAGGAGGATGTTGTGCGGCTTCACCTGGCTGCGCATGCGGGCCAGTTCCTCCATCAACGTCTCGTCGATGTGAAGTCGGCCCGCGGTGTCGACGATGAGCACGTCGCGGCCGGTCTGCCGTGCCCACTCGAGGCCGTGCTTCGCTATGTCCACGGGGTCGGCGTTCGTGCCTTCGTCGTACACGGGCACGTTCAGTTGCCCGCCCAGAGCCTTGAGTTGATCCACTGCCGCCGGCCGGTAGACGTCGCCCGCTACCATCGCCGGGCTCTTGCCTTGACCGAGCAGGAACTTGGCCAGCTTGCCGCAGGCGGTGGTCTTGCCCGAGCCCTGCAGGCCCACCATCATGATGACCGTGGGGGGACGGGGCGAGAAGACGAGCTTGGCGGTAGCCGAACCCATCAGGTTGGAGAGCTCTTCGTTGACGATCTTGACGAACTGCTGGGCCGGGGTGAGACTCTCGAGCACCTCGACGCCCATGGCCCGTTCCTTCACCTTGGCGACGAAGTCCTTGACGACCTTGAAGTTGACGTCGGCCTCGAGCAGGGCGAGCCGGATCTCCCGCGCCGCGCGCTCGATATCCTTCTCGGTCAGCTTGCCGTGCCCCTTCAGCCCATCGAGAGCCGACTGGAGCTTATCTGAAAGTGAGTCGAACATGCTCCGGGCCCACGTCGATGATCAACTCGTTCCGCCTGTGGGGACCTCGTGCAGGCGTGAACGGCCGGCTCAGCGAGCCGAGTGGTGCAGTGTACCCTCCGGGAGCGGCGCGCGTCAACGAAGGGGCGGGCTCTGCCCGTGGTGCCCACGAGCGCGCGGGCGCTCAGTGGGGGTCGGGCTGCCGGGAGCAAGAGCGGGGGTGCGGAGGCGACTGGGGCTGCGCCCCCCCGCGTGTCTGGTTGCTTCATCCTTGGCGATCCGCCGCGGCGTACCGGCGGGAGGACCGGAATCAGTCGGTGAAGAAGTGGAGTCTCAACTCCTCATCCGGTACATACCGGCCTGCCTGCCGGAAGATGGCCCGCAGGGTGCCGGTGTCGAGTTCCCTGTGGCGCGGAATAGTCAACGTCTGTTTCTGTCCCTGCGAACCGATGCGCCGCAACTTGACATGGCTGCCTACCTGAGCGTGTATGGTGAAACCAAAGCCTTCCCGGGCACCGATGACCGCGGATCCCGAGAGCCGACGCAGATTAGGCATGCACCGGTTCCATCTCCATTGTGATCAGTAGCGGGGGATTGGAGGCCAGTCCCATCTCCGCCAGGTCCTCGCCCTCCAGGTGAAGTTGAAGCGCTTCCCGAAGGTTCTGCACCGTTTCATCCAGCGTCTGGCCCTGGGTGACCACACCCAGGTTGAGACACTCGGCCACGTACCCCGATTCATCTCCAGGATAGACCACTGCCTGGATCGTGTGGCGCTGCGCCATTCTGCCTCCCACATACTCTTCTCTTGGTAACGCATGCCCTCAGCCGCCCGCCGGTCTCTGTCTCTTCACGTTGAGGGTCGTGGGGCTTCATCCGCCCTCATGGCGATCGCCGCGCCAACGGCGCTGAGGGTAGACTGATATTCTCAGTATCGCACGCCTGCTTATCCAGGTCGATGTGCACCCCGACTTCGCGCGCGGGAGCGAAAGTCAAGGGTGCCGCTCGGGGAGGGTGGGTCCGTGCAGAGTCTACCAATCGGCAGGCCGCGGCCGAGGCGGGAATGAAGGGGGCTCTTGTCCGCCGGCAGGTCGGATCGACTGGGAGAAGGTGATCGGTGGACGGAGGGAAGCGGATGGCCCATCTCAAGTCCGAAGACGATCCACTCTTCCAAGACTTTCGCCAATATTCCGGCCCCGCGTCGATGTTCAACTCGTTCCGCCGGAGGGGACCTCGTGCAGGCGTGAACGGCAGGGTTCGGTGAGCCGAGTGGTGCCGCGTACCCCTGGGGAGCGGCGCGCGTCAACGAAGGCCGGGGTGCATCACAAAGAAGCCGGCGTCGATGAGACGCCTGCCGGAACAGCGTGCTGCACGAACGAATGGTGATCGCGGTCCCTACCCCGGCCGAAGCCGGGCGCCCGCTTCTCTGGCTTTCTCGTTGCGCCGGTTGTATCGTTGCGGGACTTCGGGGGGCAGCTGCTGTCCGTGCCACCCGATGCGACTCAAAGGGTCTCCACCCGACCGGGTGCGTAGGGGGGCCAGCCATGAAGTGTCCTCAATGCTGCACCGATCAGCCGGACAAGGCCAAGTTCTGCAACGAGTGCGGAGCACCGCTGGCTACAGCGTCAACCGCCTAGGCGACCACATCGGCAGATGCCCTCGCTTCCGTCGACCGAGAACTGCGGAGTGGCGGGCTAGGACTGCGGGCGACAGGGATGCCGAGGCGGAGTACCGGCCCGCATAGGGTCAGGGTTCGGCTATCGGAGCCGTGGTCGACGCCGTCAGTGGCAGTATCGTCGTCGTGGTGGTCGGCGGCTGTGTCGTCGTTGTCGGCAGTGTCGTGGTCGTAGTGACCGCCGGCAGTGTCGTCGTGGTCGTAGCCGGCAGTGTCGTCGTGGTGGTTGGCGGCGCCGTCGTGGTCGTCGCCGGCACCGTCGTCGTGGTGGTCGTGGGCGGGGCGACATATGGCGGCAGATCGAGGAAGCGCGCCATCACCACCGCCACGTGGCCGCGCTGGGCCGACGACCATGTGTCGAAGTGGCCGCTGGAATAGCCCTTCATCAGGCCCAGCTTGGCTGTGAGCGCCACGTCGGCAGCGGCGTAGTCGGGCACGTCGGAGAACTGCGGACCGTCCGCCCCATAGTCGGCCGGATAGCCCTTGAGCTCGCGGGCCATGCGGGCCACCACCTGCGCGAGTTGCCCCCGAGTGATCTCGTCACCCGGCGAGAACACCTGGCCCGACTCTCCCGCCCGGCCGGAGAGGATGCCGGCTGCAGCCGCCTCCTCCACGTAGTCGAAGGGATAGGCGATCACCTTCCCCTCGGCGTCATGCCGCGGAAGCACATCGACGAATGTAGGCGAGTCCGCCCTCTCCACCTCGGGTGTGTGCAGACCGGCCACCAACACAGCTACCTTGGCGAGTTGGCCGCGCGTCATGGGATCGGTCGGACCGAAGTAGTTGGCGTCGTAGCCACTCATGTGTCCGGCGTCGACCATCAGTAGGACCGCGTTCCCAACTTCGGTGGCCTCTGCCAGATCCAGAAAGCGCCGATCCCCCTTTAGCAGCGCCGAAACGGTAACCAACTCGTAGCCCCTGTTGCGCAGACCGGTGATGATGCCCGGGAGAGCCGCCGCGGTGTGGGGCGCCCACAGGTGCATGAGAACGATGGCTCCGTTGTGGGCGTGGCTGAGCACGTCGTCGCGTATGGCGGCGGCGGACCGACCTTGCCAATCGTTGGGGTCCACATCCCAGAGGACAACATAGAGGAACCCCTTTTCACCGGCAGCCGCAGCCACAGTGGCGTTCGTCGCGCCGTACGGGGGCCGCAGCAGAGGTACCGTGCGCCGGCCCGTGGCTCGATTGAACGCGGCCGTTCCGGCTCCTATCTCCCTGACAAGTGCAGACCACGAGAGCGAGGTCAGCACCGCGTGCGACTGGGTGTGATCGCCCACCTCGAAACCGCCATCCGCGATCGCCCGGGCAAGGCCGGGGTAGGCAGTGACGGCAGACCCGATGACGAACATGGTGGCCGGGACTCCGTACCGCTCCAAGACGTCGATCACCGCGAGAGCCCGCGACGGCTGATTGTTGTCGTCGAACGTGAGCGCGATACGCGGCCGGTCGGTGGGACCGCGCGTCACCCTGGTCGCCGGCGCGGCCCAGACCGCAGCCGACACCAGCGCGGCCAGCGCCAGGGACAGGACCAGTGTCACAGCCGCGAGCGTCACCCACGGGCGGCGCCCTGGGCGCGACCACGCGCTCGGAGCGGGAACCAGGGTCGGACGCGAAGGGTGTGTCAATTGCGGCACGGGGCGTAGGTTACCAGAACAATCCCAACCCCCATTCCCGCGCCCCCCCACTCTCCTCGGGATCGCGGGATGATACGCTGGTGCGCGATAGATTGGCGCCGCACCCGCAGGCTGCTGAAGAGGACCAAGGCTTCGTTCTTCAGGAGCCTGCTGGGCGTATCATGGGCGAACTGCGTGAAAGGACCTGGGTGGAGCTGACCGTTGTAGGATGCGATGGATCATGGCCGGGGCCGGGCGGAACGGGCAGTTCATACCTTCTGACCTCCGATGGCTTCCATCTGGTGCTTGATCTGGGGGGAGGCGCTCTCGGGCGGCTGCAAGAGCAGATCGGGATCGCCGACATCGGGGCGTTGTGCGTTTCCCACGCGCATCACGACCACTACGCGGACCTGTTCCCCCTGTCGGTCGCACGGTACTGGGGGCTGGACGCGCCTGCTATCCAGCTTCTCGTTCCCCTCGGGTTCTTTCAGCGCGTGTCCAACACGCTGATGCACGGGACCGAAGAGGCGTGGTCGAGCGCCTTTGACATGCGAACGCTGACGGGAGGCGACGAGCATACGGTCGGACCGTTCTGCATCCGGGCCTTCGACATGGCCCACGTGAGCGCCTCGCTGGGATTCAGGGTGTCCGCGGACGGCGCCGTGCTGGCCTACACCGGTGACACCGGCCCTTCTGACGCCGTGTCCGACCTTGCGGCCGGCGCCGACATCTTCCTCGCGGAGGCAACGCACATCGACGGCGGCGAGCAGGACTTCCACCTGACTGCCCGCCAGGCCGCCCGTTACGCCTCCGAGGCCCGCGTCGGGTGCCTCGTCCTGACCCACATCGAGCCGGGGGTAGACCCCGCGGTGTCGCTGGCGCAGGCCCGCGAGGTCTTCGCCGGCACGATCCTCGTCGCACATCCGGGCCTGCGCATAGAGCGGCGTTACCCTAAGCGTGGCGCTACCTAGGTCGACCACCCGCCACTAGGTCACGCAGCAGCAGTCCCACGAACGCCACCCCTACCACGCCCAGGCTGATCGGCACCCAATCCGCCACGCGACCTAGCGATGCGACGATCGCCGCGCCCAACAACGTCGCGCCCGCGATGATCGCGAAAGCCAGCAATCGACCGGTCCTGGCCACGACGGCTTCGAGTCGTTCCGCGCGGAAGTTGACCTGCAGCTTCGGCCCGGCCCGTGCGCCGGTGAGCCTTTCGAAGGACTCGATGAGTCGCGTGAAGCGCACCTTCAACTTCTGTCCCTCGTAGAACACGCTCTGCGCATTGATCCGGCCGCGCACATTGGATGTGACCTGATGGAGGAGATACGAGCTCGCGACCTCGAAGGGATCGAGATCTGGATCGAGTTCGGCGGTCGCAAGCTGCATCTGCGACATCGCCTTGCCCGTCAATGTGAGCGATGTAGGGAGTGGCACTTCGTAGCGCAGCGAGATCTCGGTCATCTCCTGGAGGATCGGGCCTATCTGCATCTCCTTCAGTGAGAGGCCTTGATAGCGCGCCATGAGCAGGCCGAGCGCTTCACGGAATCCGTCGACATCGACGTCGGGACGATTGCCCGCATCGGCCAGCGAGAGCGAGACGTCGGTGAGGAAGGCCACATCTCGCTGTGAGAAGGCGAGCATGAGCATGATGAGATTCTCGCGCACGTCGGGACTGATCTCGCCGACCATGCCGAAGTCCAAGAAGTAGAGCGTGTCGTTCCACCACTTGAGGTTGCCGGGGTGAGGGTCAGCGTGGAAGAAGCCCTCGGTCAAGAGTTGCTTGTAGTACGACTCCAAGAACTGCCGAGCGGCCTGCTTGGTGGTCTTGTCATGTGGCGCGTCGCGCAGGGCCACTCCCCCGATCTCCTGCATGACCAGCAACGTCTGGCTCGAGAACTCGTGATACACGTCGGGCACGCCCAGCATGGGGTAGTCCGCCAGGATCCCGCGCATCCGGTCGATGTTGGAGGCCTCCACTCGGAAGTCCAACTCCCGCCCGAGTGAAGCCGTGAGCTGTTCACTGACGGCAGGCAGGTCGACCATCTGGCGCAAACCCGGTCGTCGCCTACTCTTCTCCGCGAAGAGTTGAAGCAGTCCGAGGTCGCGCATGATGTCGTTCCTAGCACCGGGGCGCTGCACCTTCACGATGACCTGCGCCCCCCCGGCCAGGGTGGCCTTGTGGACCTGTGCGATGGTGCCGGCTGCCAGCGGCTGGGGATCGATCGTGGCGAACACGTCTTCCCACGGCACTCCCAAGGCCTGCTCCATGACCTGGACGACCTCTGCCTCGGTGATCGGCGGGACGTGATCCTGGAGTTGCGAGAGTTCTTCGATGAACGCCGGGGGCAAGAGGTCCGCGCGCGTCGACATTATCTGGCCGAGCTTGGAGAACGTGGGTCCCAGTTCTTCGAGTGCTTCGCGCAGGCCCTTGGCCTGTTTGCGCTGGGTGGCTTCCGGGTCGGTCCTGTCACCAGGGAACAGGTGTTTGATGCCATGACGGGCCATCACCGCACCGATCTCGGTCGCACGGCCCAACAGCTTGGGTGTGGGCTCCTCCTCCACTTCGACGCTGGCGCCGGGCGCGGCAGGCACCGGTTTCGCGTCATCGTCCAACAGGGTCGTGTTCACGATGATCACCGTGCAGCGCGCGTTGTGCGAGATGCGGTTCGGTACGTTCCCCAGGAGGAACCCAGCGCGTTCCTGCATCCCGGAGTTGCCCACGATCAACGTGTCGACCTTCTCTTCTTCCGTCACGCGCAGAATCCCACGGGCAGGATCGTCGTCGACCACCACGCGCGCTTCCCCCCGAACCCCGGCAAGTTCGTGCGCCTGGTTGCGAAGTTCGTCCGCGAGCGCCGCGGCGCGGGTTGCTTCGGCCTGGCCCGCCTGGGTGGCCGAAGGGTTGAGAGGGAGCACGATCTGTATGAGCAAGAAGGGGGCGCCGTACAGGTTGGCGAGCGCGGCCGCCCAGCGAACCGCCCGCTCAGCCGAAGGCGATCGGTCGGTGGCCACAGCGACGCGCCCTACGTTCGTCCGCTCTTCCCGAACTCTATTCATTGTTACTCCTGTTACGAAGGGTAGGAGAGAAACGGCAGCGCCCCGTCAAGTCGTGCACGAGTTGGCGCAACTCACGGGCGACGCGCCCCGCGGCCGGGGCGAGGATCGGCGGCCCGCTGCATCTTCATCACGCGGCGTTCGAGCACGAACAACATGACGCTCATCCCCATCCCCAACAGGAACCGCTCGAACCTGCGCCCGCCTACCGGGGTGTTACTCATGCGCCCTCCCCAGGATCCGATGTGTGTCGACCGGCTGATTGCGCCCCTTGACCTGTCGAGGGCCCGCCGGCTCCGAGCGTATCGCGGGACCCGCTGCATGGATGGTGCTGGTCGTCGTCAGGATCTCGCCACCCAACGCTTCGCCCTGGAGCCGGGAGGCGATGTTCACCGCATCGCCGACCACCGTGTATTCCAGCCGGCCGGCGCCACCGATCGTTCCGGCGATCACGGTGCCTGTGTTCACGCCGATGCCCATGAACAGGAGTGGCTCGGCGCGTGTCGCGGCTTCCTCGTTGAGCACGAGTTGACGCGCCTGCATCGCCAAGGCACAGAGCAACGCGCGCTCGGCGTGGTCGGGTTGGGCCTGCGGAGCGCCGAACACTGCCATCACCGCATCCCCCGCGAACTTGTCCACCATGCCGCCGCACTCCTGCACGACCTCCGCCATGGCGGAGAGGTGACGACCCACGATATCGGCGACCGCGCGCGCACTCATCCCCTCCGCCATCGTGGAAAAGCCTCGGAGATCGGAGAACAGCACCGTCACCACTATCTCCTCCTGCATCTTCTCGCCCGCCTCACCAGAGGCGATCTTCTCGGCGAGCCCCTGGGGCACATACGCGCTAAGGGTGCGTGCAGAGGTCTCGCTCTTGACCACGGCCGAGTGCAGACGCTTGAGCTTGTCGACCGCGCCCGCGTCGCCCTGGTCCGCGCCCGATCCCAAGCGGACGAAAAGAGCGGTGACCTGTCGGTCGATAGCCTCCTGGGTGGTGCCCAACGACTCCGCCATCTCGGCGTATCCGGCTCCCCGAGCCATGAAGTCCAAGATCACCCGATCCTCTTCCCCGGCGTCTTTGCGGCCCGCGAGGCGCTCCGCGATCGTGGGGTCGACCAGCGACCCGCCCTCGTGCACCTGCGTGATCGCACGGGCAAGTTCGTCGCCTTGCGCCACCCTGTCTTTCAAGAGGTATGCCAGGCCGCTCTGCCCGCCACCCAGCAGCGCCAAGGCGTACGCCTCGTCGTCGTGAGCAGACAACACCACGACGCCCGTGCCCGGGTACTCGGCCCGGATCTGATGCGCGCAGTCGATGCCCTCGAGCTGGAAGTCGGGGGGCATCTTGATATCGGTGACCACTACATCAGGCCTGTGCTTCGCGGCCGCGGCCAGCAGAGTCGGTGCATCTTCGGCGATGGCGACGACCTCGATCCCATCGGTGGCGTCGAGGAGGGCGCGCACCCCTTCCCGCACGAAGACATTGTCGTCGGCCAGGACCACCCGGATACTCATGCCACCTCCTCCATGGGCTCCATTGACTTCAAGGGCAGAAGCTGTAGCATTGCCCGATGCGCATCGTATTCGCTGAGGACAATTTTCTCGTCCGCGAGGGCACGCGGGCACTGCTGGAAACCGTCGACGGGGTGGAACTGGTGGCATCCGTGGCCGACGCGGAGCAGTTGCTTGCCGCCGTGGTGGAGCACAACCCAGATGTCGTGCTGACCGACATCCGCATGCCCCCCACCCATACCGACGAGGGTATCCGAGCGGCCAAGCAGATCCGCGCCGAGCACCCGGCGATCGGCGTGGTGGTCCTCTCCCAATTCGTGGAGGAGGCCTATGCGTATGACCTTCTGAAAGACGGCGCCGAGAAACTCGGGTACATCCTCAAGGAACGGATCGCCGACCTCGACGAACTGGTCCGCGCTCTCAAGGCCGTCGACGAAGGCGGCTCGTTCCTGGACCCCAGGGTCGTGGAAGCGCTGGTGGCCCGCAAGAGCGCGCTGGCCGACTCGCCGCTGGCCGACCTCACCGACCGGGAGCGCGAAGTCCTGTCCGAGATGGCGACCGGCAAGAATAACGCCGCGATCGCCGCAAGCCTGTTCTTGTCGGATCGCGCGGTCGAGAAGCACATCAACTCGCTCTTCCAAAAACTCGGCCTTTCGGGCGAGCCGCAGGTGCATCGTCGGGTGATGGCCGTCCTGGCGTTCCTGCGCGAAGAAGGCGTTCCTCCGTCGACCTGAGCAGGCGTGCACAGATGATGTCGTCATCCTGCCCCCTCTTGCGTGCTTTCCTCCAGAGGGATGGTGCCGGTCACGCGGGTTCCGGCGCCGGGGGTCGACTCCACGCGGAGCGTTCCTCCGACCGCGCCGAGACGGTCGTTCATGTTGATGAACCCGACGCCCTGGGCCATGGTTCGGGTATCGAATCCTGCTCCGTCATCGGTCACGGTGAAGATCAGAGCGTCGCCGTCTTCGCGCACCGACACGCGCACATGCACGTCCGTGCCGGCGTACTTGCCCGCGTTCTGGAAGGCCTCGAGACAGCAGAAGTAGGCCGTGGCTTCCACCACCCGGCTGTACCGGCCGACACCGGCCGCCTCGACCTCGGTCGGCAAGACCGCCCGCCGGGCCGCTGAGGCCAGCGCTTCCAACAGCCCCTTGTCGGCGAGTAACGGCGGGTAGATGCCGTGGGCCAGATCGCGGAGCTCCTGCAGCGTGTCGTTCAGATCTCCCGCCAGTGAATCCAACAGTTCGGTGGCCTTTGCCGGATTCTGGGTCTGCAGCTGTTTGATCAGGCGCACCTTGACCGCCAACGCCACCAGATGCTGCTGGACCCCGTCGTGGATGTCCCGCTCGATCTGTCGACGCGCCTTGTCGCCGGCCTCCACGATGCGTCCCCGCGACGCCTGAAGCTCTCGCGCTTGTCGTCGCACCTCGTCGAGCGACGCCTGCAGAGCGGAGTCGAGTTTTGCGTTGTGCAACGTCAGACCGATCTGTCGTGCGAGCTCCCCAAGGGCCCTCTCTTCGTCATCGGTGAACGCTGCCGCCCCTTTGGGTCGCTCCACCACGATCATGCCGAGTAGCTCCCCGGCATGAGCGACGGACGCCGCCCGCACCGTGGGCTCATCTCCCCGGTCGGTCAGCAATTCGGGCAGCCACACCCGCAACCAAGCGGGGCCCGAAACGCCCGAGCGCGCGACGCTGCCCGTCTCGGCGGCTCCCAGCGGGATCAGCGGCCGCCGACGCTCTGGATCTGAGATCTTGAGCGACAGCGAATCGCCGACCACAACCCATAGCTCCGCCGACGTAAGTCCGAGCGAGGTGCGTAGCGATTCCGCCGCCTGCAGCAGCAGATCGTCCAGCGGCACCGAGCGAGAGGCGTGGCTCCCGAAGTTGCGGATGGTGTTATCGGCCGCAACGCGATCCGAAAGCACCACGCGCCGGCCGAATGCTGTCAAGCTTCGGCGGATCGGGAACGCGAGTGCCACGGCGATAGCCGAGGCGGCCATGGACCAGATAAGCAGACCACGCTCGCCTTCGACCGGCGCCCGGCCAAGGACGATCACTACCACTGCGTACACCGCCACGACCAGCCCCGCCAGCCCAAGAACCACGATGAAGGCGGCGGTCAGTTTGCGCACCAGTCGCTGCTCTGCACTCATTGCGTCACTCCGATCTGAAGATGGCGGCGGGCCGGGTGGCGGCCGCGAGCCGGCCCGGGAGGAGCGCGATCAGGTTCGCCAGGAGGAGCGTCACCGGTATCGCGAGGAGCAGCGGTGGCAGATCGACGACCGGCACGGGAAGCACGCCGATCTGGATCGCGAAGAGAGTCCACGCCCATCGGCCGACCGCCACCCCCAGGGGCAGACCGATCAGCAGGGCGATACCCACCAGCGTGCTGGCCTGCCAGGCCACCGTGGCCGAGACCTGGCGACGCACGAAGCCAAGGGTCTTG
>Ga0315273_10010716_pt1 | contig 11708 bp, 9 predicted proteins | sample YL17G02_0_MG_FD_205753 | JGI IMG/M metagenome (GOLD analysis project Ga0315273, IMG submission 205753) | Sediment microbial communities from Yellowstone Lake, YNP, Wyoming, USA - YL17G02_0 | ecosystem: Environmental > Aquatic > Freshwater > Lake > Sediment | place: USA: Wyoming | collected... | reverse complement strand
TCCGGCGACCGGAAAGGTGAGGACAATCCCGAGAAAGCTTCCGATCAGGGTGATGACCATTGATTCTCCGACGATCATCCCTGCAATCCGCCAGCCCCGATACCCCAGGGTTTTGAAGATGGCGTATTCCCCGATCCGTTCGCGGTAGGTCATGGACATCGTATTGGCGACGACTGCAATGATGATGATAATGACGACAAAGGAGACGAGCTGGATCGCCATGATGATCGTCTCGGACATGGAGATAAAGGAGAGCTGAAACGCCTTTTCCGTCTCCGTCAAGGTCTCTGCCAGTGAATTTTTAAAGGTTCGATCAATGGCAAGGGAGACTTCTGTGGCGCGGTCCGGCCGGGTCACACCGACCATATACCATCCAGCCTGATCGGCGCGGGCAGAGGCTCTCTTTTTCAACGTTTCATTGAGATAGTCCCAGTGGAAAAAGAACTGGGTTTCGTCGATGGTCTCATCTCTTCCCCGATAAATTCCCCGCAGGACAAAATCCCAGTTGCCCGGGTAGATCGTTCCCCTGAGGGTGACCGTATCGCCGATCTTCCAGCCGAATCTCTTGGCCAGTTTTCGGCCTGCGACAAAGGCCTTCCGGTCGCGGAGAAATGCATTTATCTCTTCTGGAGAGAGGAGGTATTCAGGGTAGAGTTGGAGATAGCTCTTTGCATCCACGGCAAAATTGGCAAAGAAGTTCTTTTCATCGATATAGATCCCTCCGAACCAGTTGCCCCAGGAGACGACCTTCACCCCATCGACCTGCCGGATCTTATCCTTGTAGGAGAGAGGCAGGTGGAAGATCAGGGAGATGGAACTTCGGGTGACCAAACGTGAAGCGGAGGAAGCTTCCACCCCTCCGTACCAGGCATTGACGAAGGTTCGGAGAAGGCCAAAGGCAAGGATGGCCACGGTGATGCCGAGAAGGGTTAAAAAGGTTCGGAGTTTGTGACGAAAGGCATTTCTAATGAGGATCTTGAGAATGAACATCGTTTAGAAAACCCTTTTCCAGATGCCGGATGACTCGCGCCTTTTCCGCGGCTCTCGGATCGTGCGTCACCATGATGATCGTTTTTTTGGATTCACGATTGAGCCGGTCCATCAATTCGAGGATCTCTCTGGCTGCCACCTTGTCGAGATCCCCTGTGGGTTCGTCTGCTACGAGGATGGTGGGATCAGTGACAATGGCCCGGGCAATGGCGACCCGCTGCTGTTCGCCTCCTGAGAGCTGGGCAGGATAGTGGTCCATCCTCTCCTCAAGATTGACGATGCGAAGCGCTGTCTCCACATGATCCTTTCGTTCCCTCCGGGAGAGCGCAGTGAGAAGGAGGGGGAGTTCGACATTTTCAAAAGCGGTCAGCACTGGAATCAGGTTGTAGAACTGGAAGATAAATCCCACATTGACCGCTCGCCATGCTGCCAATTGGCTTTCTGAAAGCCCTGTGATGTCAATACCCCCCACGCGGATCATCCCGCTATCCACATGGTCGAGGGCAGCGATCAGATTGAGAAGGGTGCTCTTCCCCGATCCGGAGGGCCCCATCAAGGCGAGAAACTCTCCCTCTGCAATGCTGAGGTTGATATCCACCAGTACGGGGATAGCCCGATTCCCTCTCCAATAGGATTTGCTCACATCGATGATTTCGACAATGGGTGCCATACAATTGAAATTCCAATAACCAAATCACAATAACCAAATAATCACCAATGACCAAATTCCCTGCCTGCGACTGGCAGACAATCACCAAATGAAAACCGATTAGCCCCCTCACCCCCTCCCTCTCCCCGCTGGGGAGAGGGAGGGGGGAATTTCAAATATGTTTGATTGGAATTTATTTGGTCATCGGTTTTTGGTGATTGGTTATTCTTTACCCCGTTAGAAAGTCCCAGCATTTATACTGGGGATGGTAGAAATACCTGCAAAAGCAGGAGCATCAGCTTCTTATCGAGGGCGGGGTCAAAGTCTAGCCCTTTCTAACGGGGTTTATTTCTCCGCTGCTTTTATCTTCAGCCCATTTCTTAACTTCTCAAGGGGATTGAGGACAACTTGCTGTCCGACTTTGATTCCATCCAGAATCTCAACCATATCACCGATCTTAATTCCGGACCTTACCGGAGTTTCAATGACCCTACTCTCTTCAATAAGAAAGACGGTTTCCCTATCTTTTTTATTCACGATGGCGGATTGGCTAATAGCCACACGGAGTTTCTGCTCTTCAGGCTTTGCCGGCCTGGAGAGAAAGGCAACCTTTGCGCTCATCTCCGGAAGAACACGGGAATCTTTATCGACAAAGCGGACTTTTACCATAACCGTTGCCTTGGTGCGATCAGCCGTCGGGACAATCGTATGAATGGCGCCACGAAAGCGGTCTCCGGGCAAGGCATCGAGCTGGATCTCACAGGGTTGGCCTCGTTTGATTTTGTTGAGGTTCGATTCCGAGACGTCGGCCTCCACCTGAAGGGAATTCATGTCTGCAATGGTAATGACAGCCGATTTGGCATTTGCGGCCGCCCCAATGGGAGTAACGATATCCCCGATATCCGCATTCTTCGTGAGGACCACTCCATCAAAAGGGGCCCGAATCGAGGTGTATTCGAGTGAAATATTGGCTCCTTCCAGGCCGGCGAGATTGGCTTTTAAGGTTGCCTCTGCCGCCTCAACAGCCGCAACAGCTTTTTCATAACGGGCAAGGGCAGAATCATAGATAGATTTGGCAATAACGCCTCTTGCGAGAAGCGCCTTATTTCTTTCCAAATTAAGGGTGGCTTCCCTGAGATCCGCCTTTACCAGTTCAAGGTTTGAGCGGGCCGCATTCACATTGGCCGTAGCCTGATCTTTGGCCGCCTCAACATCCTGACTTTCGAGGCGGGCAATGACCTGATCTTTTTTTACGTGGTTCCCTTCTTCAACCCCAAGCCAGATCAGGCGGCCCGTCACCTTAGAAGCAAGAGCGGATTTGCGCTGGGGAACGACATAACCACTTGCATTGAGGATAGTCAGGGCTTGTGAGGGGTAGACCTGAGTAACGGTTGCGATCTGGACCTGAATGGCAGGAGTGAAGATGCCTTTGACATAAAGGACTCCTGAAAGAATGACCACAAGGACCAGGAGAACCCAGAAGACGATCTTCTTCCGTCTACGGGGCCGTGAGATAGCCCTGGTTTTTTCGATCTTCAGCTTTGAGAGGTCTTCATTGGCCACGGCAAGGAAATCCTAACATATTCCCATAGTCAGGACAACGAATAAGAAGTTCTCTACATGTCGGGTTACACGGATAATGCAATTGTCCATCATGGGGTTTTGGGGGAAGGGATAAATTTTATGCAGAAGCCCTTTACCCTGGATGGGTTGGCAAGAAAAGGGAGGGAAGTGCTGGACAAATAATATTGCGGAATTCGTAGAATGCGGTGTCTTGAGGAAAGACCCCTCTGGTGGCCGCAGCACCAGTTATTCCCTGATCGAGAGATGAGAGCGATTGTGATGTGGCCTTTTTCATCAAGATCAACGGTCACACCCTCTTCGATGTCCATTGAATCTTCTGAGCGGGTTTATTCCTATATGTGCCTCCTGTAAAATGATTCGCGATGACAAAGGGTATTGGGAACAGGTAGAAGTCTATATTCGAGACCATTCAGAAGCAGAATTCACCCACGGCATCTGCCCGGATTGTATGAAAAAACTCTATCCGGATTTTGCCGACTGATTAAAGTTCGGCGTGACGAGTTTGCATGCCTGAATCCACCAAATGCCCTTAAAATTTAAATTGACATATTAAATGTTAAGGGTATAATAATCTTCCATGAAACCTCGAATATTGGCTCAAACGATCCAGAAGGCCATAAGATCGTTTCCAGCGATCGTGGTGACAGGTCCCCGGCAATCGGGAAAGACCACTCTTCTCAAGATGCTTTTCGCAAAAAGCCACCGATTTGTTAGCCTCGAAGACCCGGATGTTAGAATGCGGGCCAAGGAAGACCCTCTTCGTTTCTTAGAACAATTTGAACCACCGGTCATCATTGATGAGATACAATACGTCCCGGAATTACTATCCTATATAAAGACGAAGATTGACCAAAAAAGGAGGCCAGGACAATGGCTCTTTACGGGGTCTCAAAATTTTGTCCTGATGCACGGGATCAGTCAATCTTTAGCTGGAAGAGCCGCCGTCCTCTCCCTTCTTCCGTTCTCCTTTTCGGAAAGAATAGACCAGGGAGATAATGCCAAAGAGATGTCCGAATGGTTGAAGGGATTGAATCTTGATCAGCAATGTAACAGTAAGGTTTCGCTTACGGAATTGATATTGAGGGGGAACTATCCAGAAATTGCCAGCAAGAGATCTGTGGATCGGCAGCTATGGTGTGGATCTTATATTTCCACTTATTTAGAAAGAGATGTGAGGAATTTGGCTCAAGTGGGTGATCTGAGCCAATTCGAGAGATTTTTGAAGCTTTGCGCCATCCGAACGGGGCAGATCCTTAACCTTTCAGAATTAGCGAAAGAGGTTGGGATGAGTGTTCCGACAATGAAAAGGTGGCTTTCCATATTGGAAACAGGACATCAGGTCTATTTGCTTCATCCCTATTATAAAAATTTAGGTAAACGTCTCGTTAAAAGCCCAAAGCTATATTTTAGCGATACTGGTCTGGCCTCTTATCTTTTGGGTCTGAATGATGGAGACACTTTGATCAACAGTCCAAATTTTGGCAATCTGTTTGAAACCATGATCGTGACCGATTTCTTGAAGAGATTTCTCCATTTTGGGCAGATGCCTTCTATGTATTATTTGCGAACTCGAGATGGATTAGAGGTAGACTTGGTATTGGAATTGGGCCAAAAACTGCATCTATTTGAGATCAAGAGCACGATGACCGTCTTGCCCAAACATGCCTCCTCTCTCTCAAGGATTGCCAGCGAATTAAATTCGGCGATCGGAACTTCCGCTGTCGTTTCTGCCTCATCAGATAATTTTCATCTCACCGGGGGAATCTGCAACTATTCCTGGAAGAATATTTTGGGGACTTGAGGCTCAGACAGGCCAACAAGTAAAAAAGCAATATATAACGGGTTCCAATTTTACAACAGATATGAAAACATATGGAACCAGGTGGCTAGTGGCCAACTATAATTTGAAAGGAGTTAGACGGTTAAGAAGGAGTTGCTTGAGGTGATTTGCCTTTTCCGGTTCCACTATCTTTTCTCCCCATTCATCCTGGACATAGAAGACATCCACCACACGATTTCCTAAGGTGGATATGCGTGCGAAGTGAATATCGCATCCACAGTCGGTCAGGGCCTGCGTGATTTCGTAGAGGACTCCCAATCGATCCTCACCGGTGATTTCGATAATCGTATAAAAATCGGAATCCCGATTATTCACTTTCGCTTCCCCGGGAACTTTCGGAATCACTTTCTTTTGAATCCAGCCTGACTCTTCCCTCTGAGAGAGAAGGAGTTTCAAGGAAATCTTCCCACTTAAGATCTCCTTCAGGTCTTTCTTAAATTGTTGTAGTCGGCGTTCAATTTCTCCTGTCGGGTCTTCCACATAAAAGGTATCGAGGGCAACACCGTTTCCCCATGTGTGGACCTGTGCCTCAAGAATGTTCAAACGGTTTAAGAACATCGAACCGGCGATTTTGGAGAAGAGTCCGTAACGGTCTTTCGTGCAAATCGTCACCCTGGCTCTTACCTCTTCCTCGGGACTCCATCCTACAAGCAAAACCTCCTTGTCGAGGCTCTGGGCCATCTTGATATGGCAGGAGATTTCCCCTGAGGAGTAAGTGGATAGATAGCGATCAGGAAGATGCTCTGCATAGCGAGAAAGGGTCTCTCGGGGAAGGGACTGCCATAACTGAGCGATCGTCTCCCCCCTTTTGAGAAAGGCTTGAGGTTCTTCTCCCTTTTCGAAGAAATGGGAGGTTTTGAGGAAGAGTTCCATGAGGAGAGAGTTCTTCCAGGAGGTCCAGGCTTCGGGGCCAACGGCTTTGATGTCGGCAAAGGTTAAAAGGTAGAGCATCTTTAAACGAACCGGGTTCCCGGTCTCATTAGCAAAACGCAAGATGGCCTGCTCGTCGTGGAGGTCCCTGCGGAACGCTGTTTCAATCATCAAAAGGTGGTGGCGCACCAGGAAATCCATCAACCCCCTATCTTCCGAAGGGAGTCCCATCCGAAGCCCGATATGATTGATCATTTCCGCACCGACAGAAGAATGGTCTCCTTCCTTTCCCTTTCCAATATCATGGAGGAGGGTCGTCAGAAAAAGAATGTCGGGTTTTTCAATTTCTCGGATCAGAGAGGTGAGCAAAGGATAATCTTTTTGATAATAGCCATCCCTCAATCTTCCCAGTTCTTCCACAGCCAGGATCGAATGGATGTCAACAGGATGGACATGGTAGAGATCGTAGTGCACCTTTCCTTCAACATCAGAGAATTCAGGGATATACCGGGAGAGAAAACCAAGCTGATGCATCTTCATCAAAAGGGCGTCAGCCCCTTTCCCTCGTCTCAGGATCGAAAGGAAGGCTTGATTGACCTTTTGAGAGGCTCGAAAGCGATCATCGGTAAAGGGGAGTGCCTCCATCACGGCTTCCTCGGTCCGGAAATCCACCTTGGCCTGGTAAGCCTGACAATGTTGAAAGAGGGTCATCAGTTGCGAGGGGTCTTTCTTGAAGGCAACGGGGTCAAGAAGATGGAGCTCGCCATGGGCGATTTCAAAATTTTCATCAATCCTCTTCCGCTGAAAGAAAAAGATAATTTTCCTAAAAGCGGAGGGTTCAAAGAGAGCCCGGTCGAGAATGTCATGGAAAAAGTTTGAGATTCCCCGAGCGGAGAGGTGATATTGTCGCATCATCTCCTCGACGCCCTTTGTGCCCTTGGGAAAGCCGAGGAGCGGTGCGATCTTCTCCTGCAGTTCAAAAGTCAGATTATCCTGTCTTCTTTCGCTCAAAAGATGGAGATGGTTTCTGATCGCCCAGAGGAATTGAATGCTTTTATCTAACATTCTGGAGTGGTCGGGAAAGAGGATGGAATCCCAGCGATCGGTCTTGTATTTTGCCCTGATGATCCATCGACCGACCTGGAAGTCTCTCAGGCTTCCTTCTCCTTCTTTAATATTAGGCTCCAGGACATAGGCGGGGTCTTCGTATTTCTGACGGCGGGGATGGATATCCCGAGCTAAAGCTCCTGCAAATTTTTGTACCCTGCGGTGAAGCACTTTTTTCGTAAAGAGACCATATAAATTCCGAAAGAATTCGTATTCTCCGTCCAGATAACGGCCGTCGATTAAACCTGTCTTGACCTGGACATCGGACCGAGCCATTTTCAAGCACTCATCGATCGATCTTGAACTGCAGCTCACATCGAGTCCTAAATCCCAGAGGGGATAAAGGATTTGCGCAGCCAAAGGAGAAAGTTCATTCTTATTTGAAGGGAAGTAAAGAAGGAGGAGGTCGATATCGGAGTAAGGCGCCAGTTCAGCTCTTCCATAGCCTCCAATCGCCATCAGACAGACCGATGGAGATGGAACCTTAGCCCGGGCTGCTTGAAAGGCCTTCCTTACCAGGCCATCCATCATGTCTGAGTGCTGCCGGAGAAATTCTCTGGGAGAGGAATGGGCGGGCAGGCCCTGTGCGATTTGATTTCTTATATCCGCAAGGCCATTTTTCGTGAGTCCTAACTCAGATGGCATTTTTTCCGCGCTCACCGGTTCGGATCCGAATGACCTCTTCAACGGAGGATAGAAAGATTTTACCATCTCCTATCTTTCCGGTCCTGGCTGCACGTTCAATGGTCTCGATCACCTGAGGGACCAATTCATCGCTGACGATGAGGTCAATCTTAATCTTGGGGATGAAATCGATCGTATATTCCGCTCCCCGATAGACTTCGGTATGGCCTCTTTGCCTTCCGAACCCTTTGACTTCGGTAATCGTCATCCCCTGGACGCCAACTTTGGTTAGTGCATTTTTTACTTCATCCAGCTTAAAGGGCTTTACAATCGCTTCGATCTTTTTCATTTGTTTCTCCTTAACAGTTGGGAGTTCTAAGTTTTTATGTCTGTCTCCGAACTACCTGCCTGCGCGTAGCCGCTTCGGCAAAGGCAGGCGAACTCATCACTCCGGACTTTTTAGAATGAGTATCCTGCTTCCCCATGCTGACTGATATCCAAACCATTGATTTCGTGCTCTTCGCTCACCCTCAAGCCCATGGTCCGGTTGAGAATCTTCAATATGATGAGAGTCATGGCAAAAGAATAAATCCAGGCGGCCGCCACTGTCAATGCCTGAATAGTTAGGAGAGATGGATTGCCAAAGAACAAACCATCGTTTCCAGCCGGGTTTATCGCTTTGGATGCAAAGAGGCCTGTTGCCAAAGCTCCCCATGTGCCACCTACTCCATGAACTCCTACGACATCAAGAGAGTCGTCGTATCGAAGTTTCATTTTGAGATTGATCGCTAAATAACATAATACGCCAGCGACAAACCCGATAAGGATGGCTGACATGGGCCCCACAAAACCGGAAGCTGGAGTGATGGCCACCAATCCTGCCACTGCGCCCGATGCTGCGCCTAAAACAGTTGAATTGCCCCTGTGTATCCATTCAGCGATCATCCATGAAAGGGCGGCAGAAGCGGTTGAGATGTGAGTCACAACGAATGCAGAGGTTGCGAGGGAACCGGAAGCAATAGCACTTCCGCCATTAAAACCGAACCAACCAAACCAGAGCAGTGCTGCACCCAGAAGGGTCATCGTCAAATTGTGCGGAGGCATCGGCTCTTCACCATAGCCTTTTCTCTTGCCCACTAAAAAGGTTGCCGCCAGTGCCGCAATTCCGGAGCTGATATGCACGACCAGTCCCCCTGCAAAGTCAAGGGCACCGAGATTCCTAATCCAACCCCCCACGCCCCAGACCCAGTGTGCCAAAGGATCGTAGACAAAGGTTGCCCAGAGAACGAGGAATACGAGATAAGTCTTGAACTTAAACCTTTCGGCAAAGGCTCCCGTGATCAAAGCAGGTGTGATGATCGCAAACATCATCTGGAAGATCATAAAAGCCTGGTGCGGAATAGTGGCGGCATAATCAGGGTAGGGTTCGAGCCCCACTCCCCTGAGGCCGATCCAGTCGAGACTTCCGATCACCCCGCCGATATCGGGCCCAAATGCAAGACTGTATCCGTAAAGGACCCACTGAATGGTAATCACACCAAGGGCGATAAAGCTCTGCATGATCGTCCCGAGGACATTCTTGCGTCTGACCATGCCTCGGTAAAAAGGGCAAGTCCAGGTGTCATCAGCATGACCAGAGCGGATGATATAAGAATCCAGGCGGTATCTCCGGTGTCCACTTTGGGAGGGACCTGTTCGCCAGCAAAGGCCGTACCAACTGTCAAGATACTGAACGTGATGAATGGAAGAAAAGCTTTCTTCATCGGTAACTCCTTTTCCCTTCCTCCCGTTGAGCGCAGGAAAGAAGCGTCATCATTGATGATCCATCACCGGTGACCATCAGCAATTGTTGTGCCAGCAGATGAGAGGGAACTCCGTGGCGGTTTTTTAGTGAGGATTATTAAGGGGTTGGCGGAGGTTTTAGAGAAAGGCGTGAATTTTCCAAGACGTTAAATGGGAGGAGGGGCCTGCTACCATTTAACCAGTTTGTTGAAAAACGACCAGGAACTCTTTTTATGATTGAGCCCTAAAAGTTCCGGTACTTATTCGTCACCGGCAGTCTACGATCCTTTCCAAGGGCGCGGTGGGAGATCTTGACGCCCGGAGGGCTCTGCCTTCGTTTGTATTCATTCCGATCGACCATCCAAATCACTTCTTTGATCATACTTTCCTTAAATCCCATCTCTGAAATCTCTTCAACTCCCTTATCCTCTTCGACATAGGCTTGAAGAATGGGATCGAGGACAGGGTAGGGCGGCAAGGAATCCTCGTCCTTCTGATTTGGCCTCAATTCGGCGGAAGGGGCTTTAACAAAAACATTTCTGGGAATGATGGCCTTTCTTTCTTTCTTGTTTTTGAATTTCGCCAGTTCATAGACCAACGTTTTCGGAACATCTTTTAAAACCGCAAACCCTCCAGCCATATCTCCGTAGAGTGTACAGTATCCCACGCTCATCTCACTTTTGTTTCCGGTTGTCAAAACAAGCCACCCAAACTTATTGGAGAGAGCCATTAGGATGTTTCCCCGGATCCGGGCCTGAACATTTTCCTCGGTCACATCAGGTTTTGACCCCTTGAAAGAGGGAGAGAGGGTGTTTAAATAGGCCTGGAAGATCTCTGTGATGGGAATAGTGAGAAATTGAATGCCGAGATTCTTTGCCAGGAGTTTTGCATCCTCCAGGGACTCCCTGGAAGAATATTGGGAGGGCATGGCCACTCCGACCACTCCCTTCCTGCCCAGCCCATCCACGGCAATGGAAGCGGTCAATGCGGAATCGATGCCTCCGCTCAAACCGATCAGGACTCTTTGAAAGCCATTTTTCCGGATATAGTCTCCCGTGCCAAGGACCAATGCAGCATATGTTTCAGAAAGGCGATCCAGGGGTTTTGAATCCCGCCGGGGGAGGGAAGGCCTCTTTTGGGTCGGATGGTTTTTACTGGACAGGTCAATCCTCCTCAAACCTTTCTCTTCTTCAGATAATCTCTCTCTTCTGACCCTTGGATCATGAAGCCGCATTCGAAAGACGGCTTCCATATCAAGATCCGCCAGAACCAGGTCCTCCTCAAACTGTTTCCCCCGGACCATCAACTCCCCTCTTTGATCAAAGATCACGCTTCCTCCGTCGAAGACCAGTTCGTCCTGGCCTCCGACCAGATTACAGTAGGCAACGATTGCTACATTGTCTGAGGCCCGTGTTGAGATCATCTTCTCACGGAAGGCTGTCTTACCGGCCTGATAAGGTGAAGAGGAGATATTAACAATCAACTCTGCTCCTCCATAGAGGGCCTGGGTTCGAATGGGATCTCCAGGGTACCAGAGGTCTTCACAGATGCTCATGCCAATGGGGGTTGATTTAAGGGTGAAGATGAAATTCTCCTTTCCGGCCTGGAAATAGCGGTCTTCGTCAAAGACACCATAATTGGGAAGATAGGTTTTGGAGTAGACACCCATCAGCTTCCCATGGTGAAGAAGGGCAGCGGAATTGAAGATGTTTCCTTTTTTATGGACGAAGCCCACGATAGCGGTGATAGAGGAAGTGGCCTGGCCAATTTTTTTGATGGCCTTTAAATTGGCCTCAATAAACTTTGGCATGAAGAGGAGATCCTCAGGAGGGTAGCCCGTTACTGCCATCTCCGGAAAGACCAGGAGGTCCACCCCCATCTTTTTGCCTTTCCCGATATAATCGAGGATCTTTTTCGTATTTCCCTCGATGTCGCCGACGGTAGTATTGATCTGACAAAGCCCAATTCGGAGTGTCCGCATGTTATACCCCCAAAGGAAGTTCGGAGTATTTAGTTCGGAGTTCGGAGTCGAACAAGAAAATGATAATTCAAAAATCAAAACTTAAAATTTTATGTTTTTACTCCGAACTTATTACTCTTCTTCTGAGACGAGCACTTCCTTTTTAATATGATACCGATCCATCTTGCCTCGAAGGGTGCTCCGATTGATTCCGAGCAGGGAGGCGGCCTGGACCTGATTTCCATTTGTCTTTTGAAGGGCGCGAATAATCAGCCCTTTTTCTATGGCCGAGACCATATCCA
>Ga0315273_10010715_pt1 | contig 11709 bp, 20 predicted proteins | sample YL17G02_0_MG_FD_205753 | JGI IMG/M metagenome (GOLD analysis project Ga0315273, IMG submission 205753) | Sediment microbial communities from Yellowstone Lake, YNP, Wyoming, USA - YL17G02_0 | ecosystem: Environmental > Aquatic > Freshwater > Lake > Sediment | place: USA: Wyoming | collected... | reverse complement strand
CACTTGCGGGGACAGGCCGTCTGTTCTGTGAAGCGGGCTCCACAATAGGAACAGTGTGAGTCTTTTACGTACTGAACTAGATCATAACTCTTTGTTGACATGTTACCAGAATGCTTTCAGGTTATTGAATCGGTGCATGTAGTCTTTTATGAAAGGGGCGTACTCAACATACTTTGGGGTATGCTCTATGTTATACCTAATCTCATCCTCTAACTTATACCAACGATGTGTTTCCATCATATACCTATGATACATGGCCAACTGGAAGGGTACATTATCCTTCTTTGCTTCATAACATTGGATAACGGCACCACATCTAACATCAGAGTAATTCAGACTTTGCTTGCAGGGGCCTACCCACTCTTCAGTGAAGTTAGAGTCTTCCACAATATATCTGTATTGGTATACGCCATCAATCTGTTTGGTATTGCGGGCGAAGTTATCTAATGGATACAGACCGATAAACATTGGGCAGGCCCTAACCAATCAAGATTAGGGCCTGCTGAGGGTGCGCGATTTAATGGCTTTGCACTTACCCGGCATTACCAGTCGCTAGAACTACCACCACCACCAGAATCACCACCACCAAAACCACCAGAGTCAGAGCCCCCACCACTAGAGCTTCCGCCCCAATCAGAAGAGCTGGAAGAACTGCTGGAACCAGCTAGTACCGCACACAATGCGTGATTAAACAGTTTCATTTCACTTAGCACCTTTCATGTACTTACGTTGTTTGGTTTGTTTGGGGGACGTATCCGCAATAACCACTTGCAGTTCGCCTGGAACTAAAGCCTCTTCCTGCTTGGGCTGACTCTTCTTTTCAAGAAGCGCTTGCAAACGAGCACGCTGCTTAGCGGCGGCAGGTTCGGCGGGCAAACGCTTAAGCTTCTCTTGAAGAGAGAGTTTATCATATTCAGCCTGACGAGCTTCTGCACGAGTTCGACGTTCTTGACGCATCTGTTGGGTAACGGGCATTCCTCTTGACGACATATTCATTCTCCTTGGAGTCCAATGTATGGGTATTTCTGTTTGAAAGTATCAAGCGTCTTCCTATTGTATTCAGGAAAAGCACCCGCTGTCGAAGTCAGCTCTTCGGCAGTCAACCATTTAACTTCGCCCTCTTCAGAGTCGTGCGGTTCGCCCGACCACTCAATGGCATAGTAACAATAAGTATGGAAGTCTTCGCCTTCCGGCTTATCTCTTGGCTCATCACGTCGATAAATGAAATTACATTTTACAACTTGAACGCCAGTCTCTTCGAAAGTTTCTCGAATGGCAGCGGCATCAGTTGTTTCTTCGGGTTCAACCTTGCCACCTGGTAAACCGAACTTAGTCTTATCATTGCGGCGAGATATAGCTAGGATATGACCATCCTTAACGATCAACATGACGGCAGCATTACGCATATTATATCTCAACAATAGGAAGAAGACGTTGACCAACCACTATCACCAAGTGCGTCCTCAAGTGGACCAACATCAATGGCTGATAGCTTCTCTTCAAGAGCCTCACATTTTTCATTGAGTTCTTCTTTAGAGAGAGGCTTCTCTGCACGACAATTCTCGTATTGAAGATCCTCTCGAATGAACTGAGAATAAAAGAGGGCCGGTAATCCGGCTTGAGTTGCTAAAGCATTTGCTTGGTCCAAAGACTCGGCGGACTCTTTGATCTTGGCGTTGATCTGCTCAATCAATTTAGCATAGTCTTGTTCTAAATCAGACATTGTTTTTGCTTTCCTCTAACAATTCTTCAGACAATCTAATAAACTCTGATTCGGCAAACAGCTCTGAGATAATGCCGGACTTCAACATCGCCTCAATTGCTTTATAATCTTCTTTCACCCAGAAAGTAGAAATTGGATTAGGTAAGGACTCTGCTAATGCAAAGAACTCTTCTTTTGAATACTTCATGTAAATTTTGAATTTCGAATAAAAGGATACGGCTTAACCCGTTTCTGCGATGAGACCGAAGTCATTCATCTGTGTTGTTATCTGGGTAGTCCGTTTTTGTTTTTGTTATGTGGGTACTACTTATATTGTAGATTCTTACTCTTCAAGTTTCGTAGTAGTCTTACTCAAACATCGCTGTCCAAACAGCAAGCTTTTATTTCTCGCGAAACTCCCAAGCAGGGGTGGCTTTCTGGTAGCGACTCCAGTATTCTTGAGGGTCCATCTCAATAGCAGGACGCTATCCTGCACGTCTCCCTTTACATGCCTAAATATAATCATAGATTGGGCGCGGTCAAGGGGCGTTAATTTTTCAAAAACTTGGCACAGTTATTGCCGAGCCCTATATTTCGAGACGAAATCATACATTGCAACAGCGGAAGCCGACCCACAATTAAATGAGCGAACACTCCCAAACATTTCAATGTGAACGATGTCTTTGCAAAAAGCTTGCATTGCAGGCGTTAAACCAGGACCCTCCTCTCCAAAAACCATCAAAGCGTTTTCTGGCCAATGATATGAAGAAAGGGGAACAGACCCAGGAACATTATCAATACCCACAATAACATACTTTTCCTTGAGCTTCATGAAGTCTTCAATGGTGGGAATCCATTGTACTTCCGTATAGTTATGAACGCCTACTGCGGCACGCCGATCCCACTTCCTGTCGCCGATGTAGAAAACTTCTTTAGCGTTGAATCCATTAGCGTTTCTCACGCCAGTAGCCATGTTGAAATCGCCAATTACGTGCTCAAAACATACTGCAAATGGATGGGCAGTCTCTCTAAGATTCTGTCTAATTTCTTCGACAGAACTATCTTTAAAATGGTCGGCAACATTATATTGCCAGGATCTAAAATGATCTTTGCCAGCAGCTATTGCAGCTTGGTGTGCAGGAGAGGTGTCAGCAAAATTAGGAGTTGTTTTAACTTTCTGCTTCGACATAATTAGAATCTCTTGATGCTGGAACAACTACAATTAGATTTCTATCACCATTACATTGCGGACAAGAGCCATGATGATCATCATGAATGATAACTAAATGTTCCGTACATAACAACCATGATCTCGTGTCTAATTGCTCATTCATAATTTGAATGCTTTCATAGTATTCATAGTCATGTATTGTGGCGTAAGTATCTCACTAACTCTCTTGTTAGCAGTATTAGTGGCAATCCAATCTAGCGCTTCAATGTAAGAAGACTGATTAGAGATAGGGAAATCGGTGCCAAACAAAAGCTTATTGCTATCAGCAATGTCTAGGAACTCTTCGAATACCTTTTTGAACTTGACCTTATCTTCGGTATCAAAGTTCTTGTAAACGAATCCTGAAATGTCTGTGAAGACGTTCTTGTTTTTGTAGCAAACTTCTGCCGTATCTTTGACCCAAGGGTATCCAATATGAGCAATAACAAAAGTCACGTCATCATAGTCTACTGCCACCTCATCAATATTAATAGGGTGCGCGTACTTAAGCTTAGCTTGTTTGACAGAGTTAAGGCAATCTCCACAGTGGAAGATAGCTGGAATTTTTAGCTCACTGCATAATTGCAATGGATTATAATGAAGACTCATAGCATTGGTATGCTTGGTTTCATCATAGAAATCAGCAGGATAGAAATGTTCGTATCCAGTATAGAACTTGATGCCCACTAATCCATTATCTTCAACCATCTTTTTGAAGTATGGGTAATGTAGATTGGGGTGTTGATAGGCTGCCACACCAAACAGCCTATCACGATGGGGTTTGATCTGTTCGATCATCCATTCATTAGGACAGTCATTCATTGGTCCTGCGAACACTAGGGCTTTATCGATCTTGGCTGCATCCATAGAATGCAGGAGTTCCTTGGCCGTAGCTCTAATGTGATCGTTGCGACCTAAATGGGTGTGGCTGTCTATAATCATTATTCCTCAGGTGGCAGCGAATTCAAGGCTTGCGAGAACATCGGAAGTCTTGATGTTGTTATCGGGATACATCAGTTTGAGAAGGCGAACCTGGTTACGAATCTGACGACCATTGAGTGGACGATTAGAAACGTCAGACCAAGTTACATTGTCTTCCGTAATGTTCAGGCCAGCAGCCTCAAGCATGCTCTTCCAAATCTTCAGGCGAGTTTCCGCAGAAAGCTCAGGGTAGTTGAGATACAGGGTGACTCGGGATTTGAATGCCTTGTCGATTCCCTCTCCACGGTTAGTGGTCAGGAAGAAGGTTCCCTCGTAGTAATCCAGCAAACGCAGGAAGATACCAACGATAGCCGAACGTTCCAGGTCAGAAGCTTCACGCTCTGACAAGAAGATGTCGGCTTCGTCAAAGAGAAGAACCGCGTTCCACTTCTTTGCACGAGCGAAGATGCGCTGCAAGTTAGCTTCAACTTCCTTGACGGAGGTTCCAATCTCGCTCATCTCCATGGAGTACAAAGGGCGCTCTTGAAATTCAGCGAAAACTTCGGCAGTCAATGTCTTACCAACACCAGAGGGGCCGTTGGCAAGAACGACGATACCACCGTGGCGACCATGGAACAAGTCACCAAAAATGTTCTCACGCTTAGCATTGAAGATAGAATCCAATGCAGTAAACATCTTCTTAGGAAGAACGATCTTGTCCTTGCCCTCTCGGAAGTATTGATGTTCCCCCATGGACTCAATGTCCACATAGATGTAGCTCTTGTGCTTCAGAGAGAAGGCACGAACGAATGGCAAATGCCAATCATCACTCTGATCGATCTCCCGGCCCGCATGCCGGTTCTCCAGCAATGGCTCGATGATAACGGTAGAAGGAGAATCCTTCCAACCCACGTTGATGTCATCAAACCCCCACCACTCACTATAGGTGATGCCAGTCCCCCAAGCATCATATACTTGATTGGTCTTATCGGCAAAGGAAAGAATATCTGCATTCAACTTCTTAGCCTTTTCAACAGACTCCTTAGAGGCTGCGCGGAGACCGCGCTTCTCAAAAACCTCATCGAAGGTCCTCTTCCAAGGCTTATCGAAATTGTCAATGAAGTCCCACGGACCAATGTAAAGCGTCTTGCTATATTGCAATGCGCCCAGCCGGGCGTAGTAGGTCATCTGAATGATGTGGCCGCTCATGCTCTTGAACTTGGACACGGTGGCCCGAACAGGATACCACTTGTTGGCGATCTTAATCTCAACAATCGGATCCACTTCATTGTTCATGAATGCAATCTTACGGAAGAAATCGTTGACAGAGCTAGAGGTTACCTCCCCAAGCTTCTGATTAGGATCCATCTGGGGAAACAACCACTTGCTAAGAGCGTTTTGCTGTGCATTGGTAAGTGAAATGTTCTCCTGCAAAAACTCCAACAGATCCTTATTCTCGTCAGAGAATGGAATCGTGGTCTTCTTATCCGTACCAATAGTAATCGGCAAGGTCTTATCGTAAGCCTTGACCACTTGCTTCAACGTCTCAGTCTTAATCGCAATGTTACTCATTATTCTTGTCCCCTAAAAAATTTCACAATCTTCCTATACCACTTCGGTTTGCCCGTAGTCATGCAGTGGTTATTCCAATACACAATTGACTTAGCAAACTGCTCTGCTGTAAAGTCACCCTTGGTCCCACCCTTTAGGTGGAGGAAATTTCGGGCCATCGTATAGGGATCCATTGGCTCTTCTTCTTCAGTTACCCTGGCTTTGATTGCTACAATTTCCCATTCTGCATCCGTCTCACGCTCATTGTTCTCTGTTAGTACGTCATGGCGATATAACACCACAGATGCATGTTTTGCAACTTGCTTTTTAGCCTTAGCAGAAACCCGAATGAAAGGATCTTCGCCTAACCTTCGTGGCGCATAGTTGGCCGTCAATGTAGATTCTTCGTTCAAATCTACAATTGCAGATCGGAACCATTCGGGTGGCAATTGAACTAAAATTACCCCGTCCCTATAGCCTGAAGTAATGCGCCAAGTTCCAAAGGCAACTTCATCCATGAAGTATTCAACTTCATCTTCAAGCTCTTCCCAAGAACCTTCAAAATGAGAATAGCCGGACTCTTTAGTTTGTCGTTTAACAAACTCTCCACAAGCAACTTTCTTACTAAACATTTTTTAATTCCAAATAGTAGGCTTGGTATCTTCCCAGCCTTCATCAACTCTTTTTTGAGTTTCTTGATCGAATGACATTGGATCCCAGCCGGCCGCCTCTAATAGCGATACGTAAACGTCATACCAATACCTTGCTGTTTCCAGGTCAGGTGCAGTTGTTACTTTCATAAACAACTTATTGGCTTCAGGCGCCAGACGTTCATAAGGGATCTTTGGCATAATGCTAATGCCAATTAATTCACATCACCCTTTTTACTGGGTGGTGGCTGAGGTGGTTCAGTCTTTTTCTTGACTGGTACCGAGAAGTTAGAACCAACCCAAGCAGCTTCATGAGAAAGAGATACGATTACAGAATAGTATCTGGCATTCATTTCAGTTAGAACTGCCTCTATATCTTTGTAGATATTATTGGCATCAACCGCCTCTTCAGCTTTGTAAACAGAAAGGGCAATTAGAACAGATGGACAGTTTTCTTTTATGAGAGATATCTTTCCATCTTTAGCTGCTGGACCCACCATGTAACCGAGCTTAGCCATACCAGCAATGATGCCGTCTTGGTAAGATGGCATTAAAGCCGTGACCCAACAGTAATAGATATACATGCTTCTCACTCTTTGGAGGCGTTTAGTCTTTTGACTATCTCTTGCATTCGATCATAATCGAAAGCCAAGTTCATTCTAATCATGCCCGGCACGCCGAACAAGGCCCCGTCAATGAAATTAATTTTCGATTTTTCAGGATTGAACTTGGGGCCAGTCTTAAACCAACCAAACATGCCTGGGTTATTTGGCAAGTCGGCGGGTACCTCTAAGATTTCTGGGTCAATCTGAAGGCAGAGCTTCTTATTAGCTTCCAATGCCATCGAGCAGGTATTCTCAAACTTCTCTACCAGAGTTGGGAAGCTACGCATTCTCCTGTCAAGCAGGTCGTAGATCCAAGTCTGAGAAGCAATGGACACCCCCACTGTCATGGCCTCCATATACTCCTGAATCAATTTATAGAATTCTGGATTGGGACAGACGGCATAACCCAGCCTGAGACCTGAAAACCCCAGCATCTTACTGATAGAGTAAATCTGAACATCTCCTACTCTAGGTAGAGAGTGGGTGAGGGGAAGATAGATATGTGTGTAATACGCCGCATCATGAATAAGAGGAAGGCCGGCTTCCTTATATTTCTTACTCAACTCTAATAGTTCTTCTGGAGACTCACAATGTCCATTAGGATTATTAGGCGATAACAAAAGAAATGGAGACCTATCTTCTGAACATGGACCATTTGCATGAACCATATCAATGCCGTGCATCTGGGCCAACGGCGGAATCAAAGCCCAATGAGGGCTCTTTTCCTGACAATAGTTCCACCCCATTTTCTTAAGAGAATAGAAGACGGCGCCAAGAGCTTGCTTAGCTCCATTGGTAATGATTACCGGAGCGCCGTGTCTCTCCTCTAAATGTCTGACCAAAGGTTGGTAACCAGTGGGTGCTGGATAGATCAAGTCTTCGACTTTCAAATGAGCGATCTTTAACTCTTCCTCTACTTGAAACACTTTGATTAGAGTGTCCTTGACAAGGTAAGGCTCCCCCACGGAAACATCAATCCAATCGGGTGGAAGCTTTGGTTTAGCCAATAGGATATCAGACATATTACTTCTCAGGTCTTAGGGTCGGAAACAGGATCACATCCTTGATAGATGTGGTGTTAGTTAGTAGCATGACCAATCGGTCAATACCAATACCAAACCCAATGGCCGGCGGCATCCCATGCTCCAATGCTTCCACATAGTCAGCATCGTAGTCCATCGGATCCTTGTTGTTGGATTCTAGTTGCTCTTGAAATCGGAGAGCCTGTTCCTCAGGATCATTAAGTTCCTGAAAGGCGTTTGCCAATTCTCTTCCATCTACGAACAATTCGAAACGAGCACAGATCATTGGATTACTATCGCTAGTCCTAGCTAGTGGCGAAATATCTTTTGGATAATCTGTAACGAAAACGGGCAAAGACTTTGTACCAGAGGGGTTGCGGTAATCCTCTGCTAAGAATGGCTCTGCTACATATTCAAACAGTGCTGCTACCCTCTCACCATTAGTAGAACTCTGATCCAAAGCATGCCACATAGCTTTCACATCAATCTGTTGGAGGCGGGCATTAGCATTCTCTAGGTCGTGCGTAACAACTACACTATGGTTCTGATCATCCATCTCAACATTGATCCCGGCCTTTAGAGAGGCTCGCAACACAGCACTAAGCATAGGAACTTGCACGAAATTAAAAAATTCGTACGGAGCTTCTTGTTCCCATGTCTTGTAGTGCTCGGCCGCATATGCTGGAAGATTCATCGTAAGATATGATGTTACATGCTGGAGGAGGCCAGTAGTAAATAAGATTAGTTCTTCAAAATTACCATAGGCTTGGTAACTTTCCATCATAGTAAACTCTGGGTTGTGTCGGGTATCGATACCTTCATTGCGGTAGTTGCGACCAATCTCGTACACTCTATCAAGGCCGCCGACAAGCAGTCTCTTGAGATACAACTCGGGCGCAATTCTCAAACGCATATCCACATCTAATGCATTGTGATGCGTGATGAATGGCTTGGCATTCGCACCACTAGCGATAGCTCCAAGGGTTGGAGTCTCTACTTCTAAGAAGCTGTGCGACTCCATGAAGTCACGAATAGCGCGAATAGCGTAGGTGCGAACCGTAAAGCGGGCGCGGCTTTCTTCCGAAGACATCAGGTCAAGATACCTCTTACGATACTTGAGTTCCTGGTCAGCGATACCGGCAAACTTCTCAGGCGGAGGGCGATGAGCCTTGGTCAACAGAGTGACCCGAAAAGCTAGCAAAGACTTCTCGCCAGTCTTGGACTGACAAGCTCGCCCGCCAACTTCCACAATATCTCCCAAGTCAAACAGCTTGAGACCATCGTAGTTCTCGAATGCCGACCTACTGACGATGACCTGGATAGCTCCAGTCACATCAGTAAGCTTGATGAAAGTAATAGCACCAGACTTACGAAGTGCAGAGATGCGACCCCGAATGATGTACTTGTCGGTTTCACCTAGCTCAGCAGTCACAATGCTAGCTTGGAGCTTGCCATTGTTTTGAGCTAAGCTCAACATACGATGTACGAATTCAATGGTAGCGTGAGTGATGAAGGGCAGTACCTTCGGATCGCCCGCTAAAGGATAAGTGCCGCCATTGATTTCATGGTGCTTATCCTTACGAACCTGAATCAAAGTTTCTTCAGACGACATAACTGTGCCCTAACTGGGGGAGAATTAACGATTGGAATGTTGCTGTCGGCCCACAAAAGACTCGATGTTCACTCGCTCTTTTTCAGAGCGAGTTGTTTGTTTATCCATTGGATCTGGGTCACCCTGCTGACGATCTGGGGCAGGGTCTCCACAATCAGGGCACGGATCTCCATGATAAGGATCACCATTCGGATTGCAATACACCGGAACTTCTTTCGTGAAAGTTCCAGCATCCGTGGTAAAAGTAATCACATAAACATAATCGCAGGGCATGGAGCCACTGCCACCTCCACCACCAAGATATGGTTCAGAACTCTGACCAGGCGTACTGGAAGTAGAATGTTCTACGGGAGATGAGCCACAACCCATCAGGGTTGCACACAACCCAACTGCAATTAGATATGATTTCATGATTTCTTTCCTTGAATATTAATGAAGAATATGGTGCCGAAGGAGGGACTTGAACCCTCATGCTTTGGGCGCTGGGTTTTGAATCCAGTGTGTCTGCCATTCCACCACTTCGGCAAATGGGAGTAGGTCTGTTTGGCAATTTCTAACCAAGGCAGAAAGGAGGGGAAATACCTCAGTTTTGTAAACAGCCTATCCCAAGTCTTTCGGTACACAAGTACCGCTTTACTATATCACCTATTATGCACATGCGGTGCGGGTGGTGAATGGGAGCCACTTTCAATCGTGTTGATGTTCTCTAACATCGAATCCTTTGCGAGTAGCAACCACTCTACAGTGATCTCCGAAAACGCTTTCGAGAACATCATCAGGAATCTCTCCCGCCAATGCTTGGACAGCCACAACAAGCGATTTCACCTCTTCATCTTTAGACTTCCTCAGACTGTAAAGACTCTCACCGTGACAGTAAGTGTGATCTTCATCGCCATATTCTTCGTTAGGGACGCCTTCTACATGAACATCAAATTCACCGACTCTGAAATAACAAGGATCTCCATCATTGAAGTAAGGAGTGTACTGAGCCCAGACGACTGAGCGAAGTCTTGGATGAGCTTCGAAAAGCTCCTTGAAAGATTCCTTGAGGGCCTCTTCGCCTCCCTGCCTCAGTTTATCATCATACGATTTCTTGAGATCCATCAACTCTTTAAATAGCTTTGACATGATTTATCCTTTCTGCACTGTTACCACACTATAGAAATCGAGATTGAAACAACTAAAGAGTTTCTTCCATTGTTCTTCAGTAGGTTCAACTTTGAGTCCTACTTCTCTGTCACTCCAACCAGCCCCAGATTCAAACCACTCTTCAGCAGAAGTTCCGAAGACAGTTTTGAAAATACCATCCTCATAAAGAAGATCCTCTTCGGTAACTGAGTCGGCAATAAGTTCCCTCAACCCACCGTAGCTATACTCTCGAATAGATCCGTCTTTAACGAGACGCTTGAACTCTTCCAGACCCTTAACTTCAGCAGCTTCTTCTGCGCTCTTTTTGTCTGTAAAGAAACTGTCGGGGCTTCCGCCATCAACCTGAAAATAATACTCATCGTTGTAATCGAATCCTTGTTCCATTACCAGATAGATAGTCTCACTCATATCAACAACTCCAAGACGAACTACGCCAACCGTTGTTATCCATAGCAGTTACAAGAGGATTAAGTGCATCACCCATATCCACTAAATCGGTATGAGCTTTTTTAGCTAGCTTACCAGCTTCATTGATAAGCTTAGCCGCTTCCTTCATTTTCTCTTTGATTTCTACAGCAACCTTTTTGAACTCTTGCTCAATGGTAGAGCGCTCGGATTCCAGTGTAAGTAACTTGACATCCACTTCTTCCTCTTCTCCAGAGGAATCTCCCTCAATCCACTTGACCCAAACATAGCCTGCGCTGGCTGATTTGGTACGAATAATACCGACCAAATCAGTGTCACCATACTCATCATACTTATACGGTCCCAGATGTTCTCCGTCACCATACTGGTCGTAATTGGTAGAGGCTAGAACTTTAGTCCCAGGCTTTGCTTCGCTCTTTTTCATCGTAGTTTTCCTTCATTTTTCAATTCTCGATACGCTTTGAAATCAATCCAGCCTTGAGGGGTTTGATATCCCCAGGATGGTCTGCGTTTACCGAATGTAAACACCAGAGTCCAAGCGCTCTTTTTCAGTAACGTAATCTGGTGGAAGTCTTTAGCATTGTGATACACTATAGAACCTGGGACTCGTTTAGTAACGCGCAAAGGATATCCCTTCCAGAATCTCCAATCCTCATAGGCTCCGAGCCACGCTTCACTGTATCCTCCCCATAGGATGAAGGATAAGAAGTGCCAAGGATGATCATGCGGGTGAGCATCTTCATCTGACTTGAGAATGTTATGGATGTAGATGTTGAACCAGGGCGTACTCAGCAAACGATAACGTTTGAAATGAACAACCCCCTCTTTGGAAACAATCTCTTTGACCAGGAAGAAATTGCG
>Ga0315273_10010714_pt1 | contig 11710 bp, 18 predicted proteins | sample YL17G02_0_MG_FD_205753 | JGI IMG/M metagenome (GOLD analysis project Ga0315273, IMG submission 205753) | Sediment microbial communities from Yellowstone Lake, YNP, Wyoming, USA - YL17G02_0 | ecosystem: Environmental > Aquatic > Freshwater > Lake > Sediment | place: USA: Wyoming | collected... | reverse complement strand
CGACCGCGCTGCTGGCCGAGAACCCCGACCCGACCGAGGACGAGGTGCGCTGGGCCCTGTCGGGGAACCTCTGTCGCTGCACGGGCTACCAGAACATCGTCAAGGCCGTCCTCTGGGCGGCGGCGAAACAGCGGGGCGAAGCGGTCGAGACGGACGACGGGAGCGTGCCGTGACGGCCGTTGACGAGATCAAGATCGGGGGCATGGGCGCCAACCGGCGCCGCGTCGAGGACGACCGGTTCATCCGGGGCCGGGGCAACTACGTCGACGACATCGTGCTGCCCGGCATGCTCCACATGGAGATCCTGCGCAGCCCCTTGGCGCATGCCCGCATCACCTCGATCGACGCCAGCAAGGCCTGGGAGATCCCGGGGGTCCGCCTCGTCCTGACCGGCGAGATGATGGCCAGCCGCAACCTGGCCTGGATGCCCACGCTGTCCTATGACACCCAGGCCGTCCTGGCCACCGACAAGGTCCGGTTCCAGGGCCAGGAGGTCGCCGCCGTCGTCGCCGACGACCCCTACATCGCCAAGGACGCCTGCGAGGCGATCGTCGTCGAGTACGAACCCCTGCCGCCGATCGTCAACCCCACCCAGGCGCTGGCCGAGGGGGCCCCGGTCATCCGGGACGACAAGGAGAACCAGCACGACAACGTGACCTTCGACTGGGAGGTCGGTGACCGCGACGGCACCGACCGGGCGTTCGCCGAAGCCGACGTCGTCTCCAAGATCTCGATGCACTACCCGCGGTCGCATCCGTCGCCGATCGAGTGCTGCGGGTCGATCGCCGACTTCGACCGGTCGACCTCGAAGCTGACCGTCTACATGACCTCCCAGGCGCCCCACATCATCCGGGCCGCGGTGGCCCTGGTGGCCGAGCTGCCTGAGCACATGATCCGGATCGTCTCGCCCGACCTGGGCGGCGGCTTCGGCAACAAGGTGCCGGTGTACCCCGGCTATGTCATCTCGATCCTGGCCTCGATCCTGCTGGAACAGCCGGTGAAGTGGATCGAGGACAAGACCGGCAACTTGATCTCGACCGGGTTCGGGCGAGACGTCTACCTCGAGGGCGAGCTGGCATTGCGCCAGGACGGCCGGATCCTCGGCGTGCGGATGCACACCGTGTCCGACCACGGGGCCTTCTTCTCCGACGCCCAGCCCAGCAAGTTCAAGATCGGGCTGATGCACTCCGCGTTCGCCTGCTACGACATCCCGGCCGCCCACCTGACCGCCCGCGGCGTCTACACCAACAAGGCGCCGGGCGGGGTCGCCTACCGGTGCTCGTTCCGGGTCACCGAGGCCATGTACTTCCAGGAGCGCATGGTCCAGGCCGCGGCCGACGACCTGGGGATGGACCAGGCCGAGTTCCGGCGGGTCAACCTCGTGCGGGACGACGACTTCCCGCACCGCACACCGTTCGGCTTCCTCACCGACTCCGGCCAGTACGGCAAGTGCCTCGACATCGGCCTGGCGGCCATCGACTACGAGGGCTTCCTGAAAGCCAAGGAGGAGGCCAAGGCCAAGGGACGCCTCCTGGGCATCGGCATCTCGACCATGACCGAGCCGCTGGGGGCCGGCAACAGCCGGGAGTACGACATCCTCGGCATCAAGATGTTCGACTCCGCCGAGCTGCGGGTCCACATGACCGGCAAGGCGATCCTGCGCACGGGGGCCAAGACCCAGGGCCAGGGCCACGAGACGACCTGGGCCCAGATCGTCGCCCACGAGCTGGGCATCCCCGCCGAGGACATCACCGTCGAGGAGGGCGACACCGACACCGCGCCGTTCGGGATGGGCACCTACGCCTCCCGCAGCACCCCCGTGGCCGGGGCCGCCGTGGCCATGGTGTCCCGCAAGATCAAGGCCAAGGCCCGCAAGCTGGCCGCCCACCTGCTGGAGGTGTCCGAGGAGGACGTCGAGTGGGAGCTGGGCCGCTTCTACGTGCGCAGCGCCCCCGACCAGGGCGTCACCATCCAGGAGTGCGCGATGGCGGCCTACAGCAACATGCCCGACGGCATGGAGCCGGGCCTCGAGAACAACGCGTACTACGACCCGCCCAACCTCACGTGGCCCTTCGCCTGCTACATCGTCACCGTGGAGGTGGATCCCGGGACCGGGGTCTGGGACGTGCTCGACGTCGTCGCCGTGGACGACTGCGGGGTGCGCATCAACCCCATGATCGTCGAGGGCCAGATCATGGGCGGGCTGACCGAGGCCTACGCCATGGCCAGCATGCAGTTCATCACCTTCGACGCCGAGGGCAACTGCATCGGGTCCAACTACATGGACTACCTCCTGCCCACGGCGTGGGAGACCCCCGGGTTCCAGCTCCACGAGGTGGTCACCCCCTGCCCCCACCACCCGATCGGGGCGAAGGGCATCGGGGAGTGCGCCACCGTCGGCGGGCCGGCGGCCTTCGTGAACGCGGTGATGGACGCGCTGAAGGGCACCGGGGTGCGCAACATCGACATGCCCCTGCTGCCCGACCGGGTGTACGGCGCGATCCAGACCGGCCAGGACGTCTCCGGCGCCCCGCCGGTGAAGACGGGATCGTGAGGGAGGCCCGATGCTGATCTCCACCGACTTCGAGGTCGGCCAGCCGGTCGACAAGGTCTGGGCCTTCTTCGACGACATCCCCCATGTGGCCGCCTGCCTCCCCGGCGCCGAGCTGACCGACGAGGTCGGGCCCGACGCCTACAAGGGCAACGTCGCCATCCGCATGGGCCCGGTGAAGCTGCAGTTCGCGGGCACGGCGACGATCAAGGAGCGCGACGAGGACGCCAAGCGACTGGTCGTCGACGCCGCCGGCGCGGACGAGAAGGGCCGGGGCCAGGCCGCCATGCTGCTGACCGCCGTGCTGTCCGCGGCGGGTGGCGGCACCAAGGTCGAGGTGACCCAGGACCTCCAGCTCTCCGGCGCCGCGGCCCAGTACGGCCGGGGCATGGTCGCCGACGTCACCGCCGTGCTGATGAAGGACTTCTCCCGGAACCTGCAGGACCGGATGACGGCGCTCCAGGAAGGCCGCTCAGCCGATGAGATCACCTCGGCCGCCCCCGCCAGCGGCCTGTCCGTCGGGTTCGCCGCCCTGCGCCTCGCCCTGGCCCGGGTGTTCCGGCGCTTCTTCCTGCCCTACCGACCGAGCCCGAGCTGAGGAGACGACCCATGGCGCTCTGGTGGATCGGCAATGCCGTACTCCTGTTGGTGGTGGTCCCCGTCCTGGTGGCCCTGCTCAACCGGGTGCTGGCCGCCCTCGAACGCATCCGTGGGGCGTCCGACGACATCCTGTCCGGCGGGGTGGCCCTCGTCGGCGAGCTGGATGTCGTCCCCGACCTGCTGGCCACGACCGGTGAGACCATCCACGCCGTCTCTGCGGGCGCGGTGCGCTACGCCGGCTCCGTGGCCCAACTACTCCCCCCGGAGGAGGCCTGATGCCCGCCGCCGCCATCGTCACCCTGGTCATCACGACGCTGATCATCCTCGCCGCAGCCCTCGGGCTGCTGCGGGTGATCCTGCACCTCTACGCCGTCCAGCGGACCCTCGACGGGGTCGTCGGAGGCGTCCGGGCCGTGGCCGACAAGACCGCACCCGTTCCCGGGGCCGTGGCCGCGGTGAACGCCGACCTCGCGCCGGTGCGCGACTTCTGCGAATCGATCTGAGGGGGTCACGTCCATGAACCTCCTGCTCGCTGCGGACTCGACGTCCACGACCGGCTGGGTCATCGGCTACACGATCGCCATCGTCGTGGTGCTCGTGGTCGTCGCCCTCGTCGTGCCGATCCTCCTGCTGGCCCACCGGATCGGGAACCAGGCCGGCGACATCAACGACGCCCTCGGCGAGGCCGTCGTCAACACGGCGGGCCTGGCGGGGCTGAACACCACCATCGACTCGGCCGGGGCCATCGTGTCCGGGCTCGAGCGGGGTCGAACCCGGTTGGGAGGCTGACCGTGCTGGCACTGACATCGACCCAGGAGAACTGGTGGTGGGGCGCGGTGATCGGGGGGTTCGTGGTCGTCCTGGCCGTGGCCGCCCTGCTCACCATCCTCGTGCTGCTGGTGAAGCGCATCGACGAACGGGTCGTCGAAGTCCGTGACTCGCTGAAGGCGGCGGCGGCCAACACCGCCGACACGGCGCTCATCGGCGAGACCGCCGCCGGGGTCGAGGCCGTCCTGTCCGAGGGGCTCAAGCACCACCTCTTCCTCGGCCGGGTCCGCCAGGCGGTGCGCTCGTGACCACCCTCGTCATCCTCTCGGTCGTCGACATCCTCCTGCTCATCGCCGGGCTGGCGCTCTACCTGTGGATCGTCGGCGGCCAGCTGGCGCGCGTCGCCACCAACCTCGAGGAGTGCTCCGAGATCGTCCAGACGATCGTGAGCGACGCCGAGAAGATCGGGCCCGGGGTGGAGAACATCAACCACACGGGCGGCATCGTGGCCGGTGCCCTGCCCCTGCTCTACGGCATGGCCGAGGACATCGTGGTCGGGGCCACCTACGAGCCCGCCCCCGCCGACGCCGAGCGCCCGGTCGCCCGCCCCGCCTCCGGCCGCCGCCGCTCGAGGCTCACCGAAGCCGTCGGCTACGACGCCGGGTAGGGCCCCTTCCGATCAGCGGTCGCCTGCGCCGGGGTCGCGGCCGGTGGTGAGGGGGCCGGCCGTTGGGGCGGAGTACTCGCCGATCCACTCGTCCTTCCACGCCGGGTCGTAGCGCTCGGTGTTGCAGCCCGGCTGGTAGACGGCCATCAGCTCGCGGGCGATCTGCTCGCGGTGCGAGCGCAGGCCGCCCGGCACCTCGTAGGTGCAGATGAACACCTTCCACCGGGTCCCCGCCCGCTCGATCCAGCACGGGGCCTGGGGGTGGTGGAACGGGAACCCCTCGGTGGACAGGTCGTCGCTGTGGCCGACGTAGATGACGGCGTGCTGCTCCGGCTTGCCCTCGGGCTCGGAGCGGTAGCAGATGGCGTAGACGCCGGGCCGGGCGGGCGGAGTCCAGCCCCCGAGGGCCCGGGGCCCCTCGAACGGGTAGCCGGCGAGCGAGCCGAGCCGGATCACTCGTCGCCCCAGTCGTCGTCCTCGCTGATCACCTCGGCCCGGGACACCGGCCACGCCGGGAGCCCCGCCTGCCGCGCCGCGGCCTCCAGGGCGGCCACCCCCGCCTCGACCGCCGCCTCCTCCGTCGCCGCCTCGATGACCAGCTGGGCCCCGTAGGTCGAGGTCCCGATGCCCGAGGCGATGCCCTCGTGGGCGGCCACGGCGTCGGCCAGCTCCACGATCTCCTCGCGGGTCAGCAGCCGTTCGCCTTCGGCTACCACGGTCACGCTCCAGCGCACGGGCCGATCCTCTCAGCCCAGGGCCGGGAGGCGCTCGACGAAGCCCTCCAGGCCGGCCAGGTCGTGGCCGGACAGCAGCTCGTCGACGAACGGGGCGGCCACCGCCATCCCGAGCGTGTCCGGGAGCGCCCCACCGTGGACCAGGTTCGGGTTGATCCACACGACCCGGTGGCTCAGGCGGGCCAGGCGCTCCATGGCCTTGGCCAGGACGTCGGGGTCGCCGCGGTCGAGCCCGTCCGAGCAAATGACCACGATGCCGCCGCGGCAGGTCCCCCGGGCCGCCCACTCCCGGACGAAGGTGGTCAGCGAGTCCCCGATGCGGGTGCCGCCGTCCCAGTCGAAGACGGAGGCCGCGGCCTGCGCCATGGCCTCGTCCGGGCGGCGGCGCTCCAGGGCCCGGGTGATGCGGGTGAGGCGGGTGCCGAAGCAGAAGACCTCGACCCGGGTGTTGGCCCGGCGGGCCGAGTAGGCGAACTGCAGGAGGTTGCGGGAGTGGTCCGACATGGAGCCGGACACGTCGAGGAGGAGGATCAGCGGGCGCCGGCGCAGGCGCCGCCGCCGCCAGTAGAGGCGGGACGGCTCGCCGTGGGTGCGCAGGGTCTCCCGGACGGTGCGGCGCAGGTCGGGCCGGGGGCCGCGCTCGGCCCGCACGGAGCGTCGGGTGCGGCGACGGGGTGGGGTGAGGCGGACCCGGGCCATGATCCGGCGCAGCGCCGCCAGCTCGTCGGGGGTGCAGGCGGCGAAGGACTTCTGGCGCAGCAGCTCGGCGTCGGAGGCCATGAGCCCGAGCCGAGCCTCCTCCTCGTCCCGCCGCTCGGCGTCGGGGCCGGGATCGGGGATCTCCAGGGTCGCCTGGGAGAGCGCCTTGGCCCGGACCGTGTCTCGGAGGGCGTCGCCGCCGTCGTCGCCCTCGTCGAGGAAGTAGCGCCGGAACACCCGGTCGTAGGTGGGGATCTGCCCCCGGCGGGTCACCAGCGTCGTCCGGCCGGCCCAGTAGAGGTCGACGATGTCGGTGGGGTCGAGCGGCTCCATCGCCGCGCAGTACGTGAGCACGTCGCCGGACCCGACGGGCAGGTCGGCGGCCCGCAGGGCCCGACCGAAGTCGACCAGCATGGCGACGAAGGTCGCCTCCTCGACGGCGGTGTCAGCCATCGACGGCGAGCTCGTCGAGGTGCTCCCGCACCACATCGAGGTCGTCGCGCACCTTGATCACCGCCCCCAGCGAGTCCTCCACGGTGGCGGGGTCGAGGTCCTGGGCCCCCAGCACGGTGAGCGTCTGGACCCAGTCGATGGTCTCGGCCACCCCGGGGGGCTTGTCGAGGTCGAGGTCCCGGAGTCGGTTGACGGCGGCCACGACCTTGCGGGCCATGGCCTCGGCGATGCCGGGCAGCCGGGCCAGGACGATCTCCACCTCGCGATCGGGGCCGGGGTAGCCGACCCAGTGGTAGAGGCAGCGGCGCTTGAGGGCGTCGTGCAGCTCCCGGGTGCGGTTCGAGGTCAGGATCACCAGGGGCGGGGTGGCGGCCCGGATGGTGCCGATCTCGGGGATGGTGATCTGGAAATCCGACAGCAGCTCGAGCAGGAAGGCCTCGAACTCGTCGTCGGCCCGGTCGACCTCGTCGACCAGGAGCACCGCGTCCTCACCGGCGCGCACGGCGTCGAGCAGGGGCCGCTCGAGCAGGAACTTCGGCCCGAACAGGGCGTCGACAGCCGCCTCGTCGGCGACCTGGTGCTCGGAGAGGGCCCGGATCTGCAGCATCTGTCGGGCGTAGTCCCACTCGTAGAGCGCCTGGTTGGTGTCGATGCCCTCGTAGCACTGGAGGCGGATCAGGCGGCGCCCCGACACGGTGGCCAGGGCCTTGGCCACCTCGGTCTTGCCGACCCCCACCTCGCCCTCGAGCAGCAGCGGGCGGCCGAGGGACCAGGCGACGAAGACGGCGGTGGCCAGTCCCCGATCGGCCAGGTACCCGTCGGTGCGCAGCAGCTCGGTGAGCTCGCCGACGCTGCCGGGGCCGGCCCCTCCTGAGCCAACGCGGTCGGGTGGGGCCACGGGCTACCGGTCGTCGTCGGGGGCGTTGCCGAGGACCAGGTCCCGGATCGAGCCCCCCGAGGTGCTGAGCTTGCCCTCCCGGGCCAGGCGGTCCTTCCAGGCGGAGGTCAGGTCACTGCCTGGCTCGGCCAGGCCGTCGAAGGTGACGTCCTTCATGTTCCGGCACGCCTTGGTCGGGCTGACGTCCTCGTCCACGTCGAGGCGCTGGCCCTCGGCGGCCCAGATCGATCGCAGCACCTGGCGTTCGTCGGTGGCGTCGTCGGTCATGGCCTGCCCTCCCGGATCGGTGGGATCGGTGGACCTCCACGGTACCCGGGGGACGGAGGGCCGGGGGTCGGCCGGGCTGCCGGTCACCCGCCCGAGGCCAGGGCCTCGGCCAGGATCGAGACCGCGATCTCCGGGGGCGTCGTCGCCCCGATGTCGAGGCCGGCCGGACCGTGGATCCGCTCGAGGTCGGTGATGCCGCGGTAGGCCAGCCACTCGGCCCGGGCCTCCTGGGTGCGCCGGGAGCCGAGGGCACCGATGTAACCCACGTCGCCTTCCAGGGCGGCGGCCAGCACCGGGCCGGCCAGCTCGAGGTCGTGGGCCATGACCACCAGCTTGTCCATCGAGGCCATCGTCGCCACGAGGCCGGTCGCCGTACTGGTCTCGTTGACCGTCCGGACCTGCCAGCCGAGGAGCGCGGCGGCGGCCTCGAGCGCCTCGGCGTGCGGCCCCCCACCCACGATGACGAGCTTGGGCACCGGGAACAGGACGGTCAGCACACGGTCCTCGCTCACGTGCGTGGCGCTGGCCCCTCGCCCGATGGCCTCGGCCACATCCTCGTCGGCGTCGGCGAGCGCGTCAGTGGTCACCAGGGTGGTGCGCACGACCCGGTCGCCGTCGATCTGGGTCACCAGGTCGATCGGCTGGCGGGCCAGCAGGCGCCCCCAGAGGTCGTCAGGGAGCTGGTCGGCCGGCACCACCAGGCAGCGGGCGGTCCCGCCGGACGGCAGGCCGACCGCCGCCGCCTCGAAGTCGGCCACCTGCAGTTCCACGAACCGTCCGGTGTCGCCCATCCGGCCGGCGACGTCGGCCAACTGGTCGTCCAGGGCACCGGCGAGCAGGGCGCCGACCCGACCCCCGCCCGGGGTGAGGGCCACGGCCTCGGTCGGGTCACGGTCACCGAAGCCCTCGGCGTCGACCAACCAGGCCACGTCGACCCGCGTGTCTGCCCGGCGGCAGGCGGCGACGGTCAGGGCGATCTCGTACACGAGTCGTCGCTACGCGGGGGCCGCGGCGCGGCACAGCGCTTCGTAGTCGTCCCAGGTGTCGACGTCGGGGGGCACGGTCCGCCCGGGGAGGGCGAGCTCCCGCACGTCGAGGTCGCCCGAGTCGAGCAGCTTCCACACGGCCTTGTCGCCGTGGAGGCGCCGGAGGTCGGCGAAGCGGGCCCGGGACAGCCACAAGGGGTGGCCGGGACCGTCGTCGTACCGGGTGAGGACGGCGTCGGGCACCGGCTCGTTCTCGGCGGCGAAGGCGGCCAGGGCGCGGATCTGGCCGGCGTCGACCCCGGGCTGGTCACCGAGCAGGAGGACGAAGCCGTCGGCCGCGGGATCGACGCGGTCGACGGCGGCCACGATCGATGCGGCACAGCCCTGGCCGTGGTCCTCGACCTCCACCACCTCGAAGCCGTCGAGGTCGACCGCCGCCCGCACCTGCGGGGCCGCCCCGCCGAGGGTCACCAGGGCCTGGTCGACGCCGGAGGCCCCGACGACCTCGAGCGTGGCCCCGAGCAGGGTCGTGTCCCGGAAGGGGAGGGTCTGCTTCGGCCGGCCGAGCCGCCGCGACGAGCCCGCGGCGAGGACGACGGCGCTGCGGAACACGCCTCAGCCGGCGGTCTTGTCGGCGAACTGCTTCTGGCAACCCGGGTTGCAGAACCAGACCGTGTCGCCGTCGACCTCGAGGAAGAGCGTCGGCGGGGCGGCGACGACGGTCATGCCGCAGATGGGGTCGATCGCCGTGGGCGGCGGCGGGCCGGGAGCGTCCTGGTCGTCGTCGGGGGCGTGGTCACCGCCCGGTGGGGCGACGAGGCCGTCGACCCGGATGGCCTTCACCACCTCGGCCACGATGGAGAGGGCGATCTCCTCCGGGGTGCGGGCCCCGATGTCGAGACCGACCGGGGTGTGGACCCGCGCTCGCTCGTCGGCGTCGAGGCCCAGCTCCTCGAGGACGGCGCCGCCTCGTCGGTTGCCGGCCACGAGGCCGATGAAGCCCACCCCGGCGTCGAGCGCGGCCCGGATGGCTTCGACCTCCCCGGAGCCGTGGCTCGAGACCACCACGGCCGTCGCGCCGAGCGGGGCAGCGGCGGCCTCACCGCTGCGGACGGCCCGGAAGCCCAGGGTTTCGGCCAGCCCGGCCAGCGCGTCGGCGATCGGGGTGTGGCCGACCACGACCAGTCGGCGGGGGGGCAGGTGGGGTGCGAGGAACAACTCGATGGCTCCGCCCGAGAGACAGGGGTTCACGACCGTGCGGGCGCCGGGTGCCTCGGGGAAGTCCTCGTCGCCCTCGGGCAGGATACGCAGCAAGACCGGCTCGCCCGTGTCGAGCGCCTCGAGCGCCATGGCCCGCACTGAGCTCTCGGCACACTGGCCACCGACGAAGCCCTCCATGGTCCCGTCACCCAGGATCAGGGCGGTCGCCCCGGGCCAGGTCGACGTGGGCGGCTGGGCCCGCACCACGGTGGCGTGGACGTAGGGCACGGCGGCCGCGTCGAGGGCACCCATGCGTTGGGTGAGCCGGGCCGCGGACCTCATCGGCTCGTCGACTTCCCGTGGCAGTCCATGGTCCCCCAGCCGGCACCGGTCAGGCCCCCGTCGCGGCAACGGCGACCGTGTCCTTGCGCAGTGCTCAGACTAGCGACGACCCCTCCCGGAGGTGCCGTTCGGCCCTTCGACAACCTCCGCAAGCCGCGGCGTAACGGGGCCCTCCGGCGCCGAGAAGGAGCGGGGACGGCTGTCAGCGACCTTCGAAGTGCGGCGGGCGCTTCTCGAGGAAGGCCATCATGCCCTCGACCTGGTCGGCGGAGCCGCTGCACCGCCGCACGGCATCCCGCTCGGCGGCGAGGGCCTCCTCGAGGGGTAGATGCCCGGCGCCGACCACCGCGTGCAGCACGCCGGCTGTGGAACGATCTTCACCGAGGACCTGGCCCACGGCTCGGTTCTCGCCGGCGTGCGCGTCCAGAATCCGTTCGTGACCGTGGGGTGACCACCGGAGCGGTCGATCACTGATCAGGGCCCCCGACGTGGTCGGGGCAACGCCGGCCTGCCGGTCGGTACGGTGGCCGGATGGCCAAGACGGTTGTCATCACTGGTGCAGGCTCAGGGTTCGGGAAGGGCGCCGCCATCGAGTTGGCGGCCCGGGGACATCGGGTGATCGCCACGACCGAGACCGTCGCGCAGGCCGAGGCGCTCGGCGTCGAGCATCCCGAGGTGACGGCGATGAAGCTCGACGTCACCAATGCCGATGACGTCGGGCTCGTCGGCGAGCTCGACCCCGATGTGCTCATCAACAACGCGGGGTTCGGCGTGATGGCGCCGTTGTCGAGCGTGCCCCTCGAGCGACTCAAGGCGGGCTTCGAGGTCAACGTCTTCGGGATGGTGGCGATGTGCCAGGCGGTGATCCCCGGCATGAGGGCCAAGGGGGCGGGTCGGATCATCAACATGTCCTCGATCGCCGGGGTGCTCTCGGGCCCGATGACCGCGCCCTACGCCATGACCAAGCACGCGGTGGAGGCGTTCACGGTGGCGCTCCGTGATGAGTTGGCCCCCTACGGCATCGACGTGACCAAGCTCAACCCGGGGCCTTACGCCACGGGGTTCAACGACACCATGGTGAACGGCATCGCCACCTACATCGACGAGGGCGACGCGCCGGCCGCTGCGGCCGAGGAGTTCATCCGCGCCATCGTGCTCACCGACCAGAGCGACCCGGACGAGGTCGTGCAGGCGATGGCCGATCTGGCCGAAGCGGAGACCACCCCGGTCGAGACGTTCCTGCCGCCCGGGATCCGGGAGCTGATCGCCCCCGCCGACTGAGCCCGGAGCCGTCGCGGGGTCAGGGCTCGACGAGGCCGAAGACGTGGTCCTCGTCGACGTCGGTGAACCGCCAGTTGATCGTCGCGGCCTGACCGGCCACGATCGCATCGGCGCCGCCCATCGCGTCGAGGTACCCGACGTCGTCGCCCAGGTCCTCGACGGCGGCTTCGTCTTGAGCCCGGATCGCGCATCACCTGCCGGGCCTGACCGGTCATCGGGGACAGGGGTCCACGCGAGTCGGGCACCCCGTCCGTCACCGGGGAG
>Ga0315273_10010712_pt1 | contig 11714 bp, 8 predicted proteins | sample YL17G02_0_MG_FD_205753 | JGI IMG/M metagenome (GOLD analysis project Ga0315273, IMG submission 205753) | Sediment microbial communities from Yellowstone Lake, YNP, Wyoming, USA - YL17G02_0 | ecosystem: Environmental > Aquatic > Freshwater > Lake > Sediment | place: USA: Wyoming | collected... | reverse complement strand
AAACAATTAACGAAATCACAACGGTGATTACGGGGGCCAATCCTGTCAGCGGAACAACAACAATAGCTTTGCCGTAACGTAATGCATAAACAAGGGTTAGTGCGCCTATTGCATTAAGTATTTGTACTATGGCTGCCAGCCAGGGACCACGGAATCCCCAGTTAATGGCCGTTGAAAAGTCAGTCATTAATATGGCAAAAGGGGCCAGGAGCAATCCTGTAAGCGCCATATAAAAGAAAATACTTTCAGCCTGCATGGTATTGTTGGAGAATTTCATCACATACGCCTGCACAGCCCACATTATAAATACAAATATTGCCAGTATTAACCATCCGATTCCGCTGGAATGTAACGGATTTACCTGGGGATTTGAAAGAAAGAACATGGCCAACAGGGCAAGCACGATGCCTATCCATTGCTTTAGGTGTGTGCGTTCTTTAAGGAGTAGCAGGGAGAGAAAAATGGTTAATACCGGGTATAGCGAAATGATCGGGAAAACAATATAGGCCGGTCCTTGCCGTAAGGCCTGAAACAACAACAACTGTCCGCCCGCGCCCAATACGCCTACTGTGGTCCCAAGAAAAATGGAGCGTTTGTCGTGATCAAGCTTCCATTTTATCCTGTACAGGACAAAAAGTGCGCAGGGGATCATGGTTAAAGACCATACAACATATCCCAGGGTAGCCGGGAACCCTGCTTTTTCAGGAATTTCAATGAAAGCACCCCAAATACCCCAGAAAGAAGTGGTAATAAGTGCATAAATAAGCCACAATCGATTACCTTTCATAACAAATTCAATGAATAATTACTATTTTCTTCACAAATATATAATTAATAAGTTTTCAAAACATTTTATCGTATAGAAAATCGATATCAAAGATATAATAAGTTAAAATAATTTATAAATTTGTTTTTGAAATGAAACGAAAGTTAAATGCTTATTACGAATAAAACCGAAACGTATGAAACACCTTCTCAGGAGAGATTTTTTAAAAGGAATGGCGACAGTGCCATTTCTTGGTTACTTTGCTTTCGCTCACAAAGCCAATTTTCTTAAGGAGCAGGAAAAGAACAGGTCCAATTACCTGAAAGAACTTGGTATTGACCGTATTGAAACGCTGAATTTAAAAATAACCCCATCCGATGCACAACATTCCCGGCCTATAAGGATTGGATTAATAGGGCATGGCTGGCGGGGGCCCGTTCTGTTGAGGGCTCTCGGATGTGCCCATCCCACATGGATTGAGCAAAATACTATAAATGGAAAGTACAACGATGAAGTACTCTCCTTTTTGGATCAGGAAGATTTAAATGTGGAGTTTGCCGGCATATGTGATACTTTTTCGCCCCATGCTGAAAAAGGAATAGCTACTTCAATAAATAGCGTTTATCCGGGAGAGACCAAAGCAAATAGAAAACCTGTAAAAATCTACCCTGCCTACAGAGAAATGTTTGCCAGTGGCGAAATTGATGCCGTTATTATTGCCACACCTGACCATTTGCATGCAAAAATGGCGGTTGATGCTGCACAGGCAGGAATACACATATACCTGGAAAAGCCCATGACCCGGACTATTGATGAAGCAATTAAACTAAGAAATTCGATCAAATCTACCGGCGTTGTTTTTCAGCTGGGCCATGAGAACCGCCATCAAATGAGTTACCGGATTGCACAGGAATTGGTAGAAAAGAATGTATTGGGAGCTATTTCAATGGTTGAAACCTTTACCAACCGGAATGATGATTTCGGTGCCTGGATAAGGGGGATTGACAAGCAGGGAACCCTTGAAACAATTAACTGGAAAGAGTTTCTGGGAGATTCCCCCTGGCAGGAATTCGATCCTGACAAGTATTTCAACTGGCAACGTTTTGATGAGTTTGGATCGGGTGTCACGGGCAATCAATTCAGTCACTACTACGATTGCATCAATCAGATTCTCCATCTTGGCATACCTGAATCTGTTGCAGCATTGGGCGGAACATACCATTTCAAAGACCGGCGTGATATACCCGATGTTTTAAATGTAATTTTTAACTATCCCGGGAGAGGTCTCTCCCTTACCTATGACTGCACGCTGAAGAACAGCAAATTCAGAGGAATAAGCATTTTGGGTACCGATGCTTCTATGGAAATTGAGAATAATCTGAATATTTATAAAGATTCTTTGTCCGAAAAATATAAGAAAATTGAGATCGATCCATCAAAGCCACTGTATTGCTACTTTCCGGATCCGCGCGTTGATGCAGTGTCATCTGCTACTGCTTTAACTTATATAAAAAGCGGTTTCGGAAAAACCATGATTGAAGGAAAAATTCTCGATACAACGTACCTCCACATTAAGGAGTGGATTGATGCCATAAGGGGCCAGGCAACTACCAGCTGCAATATCGACCGGGGATTTGAGGAGGCGGTATCCTATATACTGGCAAATATTTCCTTAAAGGAGAAAAAGATAGTTATGTGGGATGCTGTAAATGAAAAGGTTATCCTGTCGTAAGTCTACGTAAAATTACTAAAACAACGATAATGAACAAAGATCAACTATCTCTGCTTTCGTACTCAAAAATGCAGATCGGTGCGCTGACTTTTTTACGGGTTCTCATTGGCTGGCATTTTCTGTATGAGGGATTGACGAAATTGTATGCTCCGGGAGGATGGACATCCGAATTTTTCTTATTGAACTCGGCAGGGCCTTTTTCAACCTTTTTGAAATCACTTACTGTTAATGATACTGTTCTATATTGGGTGGATAAGGCCAATGTATGGGGGCTTATCCTGATAGGAACGAGCCTGTTTCTGGGTGTCTTTGCCAAACCATCCAAGATCCTGGGTATACTGTTGCTGTCCCTGTATTACATCTCCTACCCTCCGTTTGCCAATTATTCGGTTAACATACCGGTTGAAGGAAGCTACTGGATAGTGAATAAAAATCTCATTGAACTGGGTGCCTTGCTGGTTTTATATTTCTTCCCATCCAGTCACCTTACCGGGATTGACAACTATCTGCTTACGATGAAACGAAAGAAGCAGGAGTCACAAAATGAAAATTGAAAAACCAAGCTTCGGACAGGTGAAAGTTACCGCAACAGGTTTTTTCAGCCTGTTCTCTATTGTAGGCATTGCTTTTTACGGTCTTCCTTTTTTTTATGATTTCTGGGTGCAGGACTTTGGTTGGTCCCGTGCCACAGTGACTTCAGGAAATGCATTCGGTAAGGTCATCATTGGTATGTTCGCATTTTTTGCGGGATGGGTAATCGACCGGTTCGGACCCCGGCGGGTGATGCTTTCGGGTATAATGATGGGTGGTATTGCATTGATTGGACTGAGTAGGGTGACTGCCCTCTGGCAATATTACTTTTTCTATTTGTTCTATGCACTCGGTTACATGTGCGGAGGGCCATTGCCCAACCAGGTGCTGATATCACGATGGTTCACCGGCTCGCGCGGCAAGGCCATGGGTATAGCCTACCTGGGAATTGGCATTGGCGGGATGCTGGTACCGCAAATTGCAAAAAAGCTGAATATGGAATTCGGATGGCACCAGGCTATGATGATGCTGGGAATACTCATGATCATCATCGCTTTGCCCATGGTATGGTTCGTAAAGGATAATCCTGAAGGCAAAACAGCGGCAGTGAAACAGGATGAACCGAAAATTTCCCTCAGCAGTATATTGAAAGGATGGCCGTTCTATTTATTACTCATCGGCAGTATGTGTTCGATTGGAGCAGTAAGCGGCACAATCCAAAACCTTAAACTTTTTTTCAGTTTCGATCTGAAATACCTGCAGGAGCATTCAGCCAATATCCTATCACTTATACTGGCTGCCAGTATCGCCGGCCGCCTTTTGATGGGGTGGCTGGCAGACCGGATACCGAAAAAATACGTGATGATACTGATCTATACCCTGGTGGCAGGATCAATACCCCTCTTGTATCTGGTCAACACCCCCGGAGTCATCTATGTCTTCGCTTTCATCTTCGGTATTGGGCTTGGCGGCGATTACATGATTATACCTTTAATGGCTGCCGAATTATTCGGGGTTAAAGTCATGGGACGCGTCATGGGCATTATTCTGACCTTCGACGGACTGGCGGAGGCTTTTTCTCCTATGCTGGTGGGTTGGTTGCGCGACAGGGGCGGTAGCTATGCCAACGGATTTGCCGCATTAATAATGCTGGCTGTAATCGGTACCATCGTTGTTTCGATGCTGCCACTTAAAAAGAAAACATTATGAAACCCACATGTATTGCATACACAAACACGTATGAATATAATTTTCAGATATGTGGGTTCCGTCAGACCATTAAAAATTAAATTATATTCTGATGAAACCCACATGTATTGCATACACAAACACGTATGAATATAATTTTCAGATATGTGGGTTCCATCAGACCATTAAAAAATAAATTATATTCTGATGAAACCCACATGTATTGCATACACAAACACGTATGAATATAATTTTCAAACATGTGGGTTCCATCAGACCATTAAAAAATAAATTATATTCTGATGAAACGTAAAGAATTTATTAAACTAACCGCGCTTTCAGGGACTATGTTTGCAGCCACAGAAATAATCAAGGGTAAGGCATTATTCAATGTACCTTACCCTGCGGATATTTCAGCGGCTGAACTTCAGCAATTTCTGGTTTCACTTACCGAATTAAAATCAAAAACTGTTGATAGAATCATTATAGGTAATCCGGAAGCAAAGGCCAGAAAAATTGGCACCTGTTGGATGCCGTATTGGGAAACATGTAAAAAAGCCATAGAGGCCGGCGTGAACATTTTAGTCACCCATGAGCCCACTTTCTATACACACTGGGATTTAGATGAGGATCAGGAGGATTATTACAAATCATCAGATTTTACAAAAAAACAATACCTTGAACTGGTCGGGGAAAAAAAGAAATGGATTCTGGAAAATGGCCTTGTCATCATTCGGAATCATGATACCATTGATGCACTTAAGGACAGGGGAATTCCTTTTGCCCTGGGCCAGTTTTTAGGCTTTGGCAACGAGCGCATCATTACTTCCCGTGCGTATTACAATGTATACAAAATCAATTATCAACCGGCCGGACAGGTGGCCGCGATGATTGCACAAAGATTGTCGGAAATCGGCCAACCCGGAGTTGCTTTCTATGGTGATCAGGCCTATCCGGTTTCCAGCGTTGGCATAGGCACAGGTTGTATTTGTGATCCTATGGAATTCGCCGATATGAGACCGGATCTATTCATCGCTATCGATGATGTGGTCAGAACCTGGACACAAACAGCCTATGCAGCTGATAGCGGCCAGCCATTGATTGTCATCAATCACGGAACTTCCGAAGAAATGGGAATGCAGATGTTGAATCAGATAATTCAGCAAAAATTCCCGACAGTTGAAACCATTCATTTTAAACAGGGGTGTTCGTATAAATGGATTGTAGGGTAAGTTCACTTTAAAACAATAGTAGGGTTCACTAGCGTTGCGTTCTAATCAAATCAATAAAAATAAGTTCTACATATCAACACATTACAATTGGAAAAATTCAAAATTGATTTCAAATCGTTGCTATAATAAAAATGTCTAAAAGGCTTACTATTCATAGGGTTCAATGTTATCATACTAATATGAATGCAACGCTGGTGAAAAGAAATAGCAAATAGCAATATGTTTTGTATTTGTAAACGAAACGAAAGTCATTTTAGCAAAACTTTTTATTCCCTTAACGAATGCCTAGTCACACTAAATCCTCCCGGCCACAATTTGTGCAACTTATGGCACTTGGCGTTGGAAGCATCTGGTTTCTGCCTCATTGCGCCAAATCTCCATCGAAATGGCGTTTTTTTACTGCTTCGGAAGCACTTCTTATAGATTCCCTTGCCGAACAAATAATTCCAACCGATGAATAGCCAGGTGGACGTGATGCCGGAGGTGTGATTGCCATAGAACTGAATACGGCAGGATTATCGGTGGTGCTGTTTGAAAGTGGAGGGAGCTATGCCAACGGATTTACTGCATTAATAATGCTGGCTGTAATCGGTACCATCGTAGTATCGATGCTGCCACGTAAAACACAATCCTTATGATAGTATTTCGTACAATGAAACCAGAAGACATCACAGCAGGTCTTTCCTTATGCCGATCTGCCGGATGGAATCAACTCGCAAGGGATTGGGAAATATTTTTAAAGCTCAGCCCAAGTGGGTGCCATGTTGCTGAATTTGAAAAAATTGTTGGCACAGTCACAACCGTTCGCTATCAGAATCACTTCAGTTGGATAGGCATGGTAATTGTCGATCCTTCAAAACAAAGGCAGGGCATTGGAATGCAGCTAATGCGTGAAGCCTTGCATTTCTTACAACATGAACGTACCATAAAACTGGATGCTACACCAGCCGGACGAGAAATATACCTGAAACTAAATTTTGTGGATGAATATCCTTTGAGTCGTATGATGATAAAGGCTGTTCCAAACAATTTGAAAGCTTCTGGAACCCGACCTATTCTCAAGGGTGATTTGTCTTCAATAATGAAATTCGACCACGAAGTATTTGGTGCCGATCGACAAACCTTGTTGGAATGGATGTTGGAAGGTGCTCCTCAAAATGCCTTTTTAGTGGAAGAAAGAAATGAAATTCAGGGATATTGTTTTGGGCGACCCGGTTACAATTTTACTCAAATTGGACCTGTAATAGCTAAAAATACTGAAATTGCGAAAATACTTGTATCCTCTGCATTACAAAATTTAATAGGGCCCCCTGTGGTTATGGATGTTCCATATTGTGATCCGCTGTGGTGTGAATGGCTGAAATCTGCAGGCTTTACTGAACAACGTCCTTTTATCCGGATGTACCTTGGCTCCAACGATTTTCCCGGTACAGTGGAAAAGCAATTTGCCATCATGGGTCCGGAGTTTGGCTAATAAAAAGAGTTTTCACCAATTGTTATAACATTTCTATAAGTTTATTTCTACAGACCCTTCTTCCATTCTTTCAAATGTTCTCTAACAAAATCATCATCATTCAGTTCCGGATAATCCCTATACACCCTGTCAATTTCTTCTAATTGTCCTGTTGATAAGGATTCCTGGGGATCAAGACACCAAATACCCTGCATAAGGCCTTGCCGTTTAAGTACTTCATGTATACCAGCAATACATCCCTTAAAGTTGTTTTTGGAATCAAAAAAAGCCGCGTTGCAATCCGTGATTTTAATCGCTTCTGATAATAATTCCTGAAGATTTACCAGTCGTGCCTTTTTCAGATCTCTAACTTTTTGCAACAATTTGACTGCTTTTGAAGTCCATACTGCCCAATGGCCGAGCAATCCGCCCACGATTTCCTTCTTTATTAAACCGTTGGGAGTATCCACTTCAAAGGTGGATAGCAAATCCATTACGATATTATCATCATTGCCCGTATATAATGCGATTTGATTGCATCTTGAAGAATGACAAACGGCCTGTACTACTTCCAGGGTTTGATAACGGTTAAAAGGAGCTATTTTTATTCCGTGAACTGAAGGGAGTTCTGCAAATTTTCGCCAGTAGTCGAAACTAAGCACCTTTCCCCCAACAGCGGGTTGTAGATAAAAACCGAGTAGAGGAATTTCCTGCCCTACTTTTTCTGCTCTTGTGAGTAAAGCAGATTCAGACCATTCTCCTAAACCGTTGATGCTTAATAATCCCAAATCATATCCTAAACTTTTGGCTGTTCGGGCCTCCGCTATAGCCTCCGTTGTTGGTCCGCATATTCCGGCAACTGTAATAAACGGCAGGTTGAGATTGGCCCGGTTCACTTCATCTATAGCCAGTTGCAATACTTTTTCATAGAGATTGTGATGTGGATTTCGTATTTCAAACTGAGTCGTATGCACCCCAACAGCTATGCCACCTGCGCCGGATGCCATGTAATACCTGGATAATAATCGTTGATAACTTACATCAAGCGTCCTGCTTCTGTTTAACGCCAATGGGTGGGCAGGAATGACAGTACCCTTATTCAGTAATTCCCGGATATCTTTTTTTAGTTCGTCCATGATCCTGTTTTTTTCTTAAAAAACACCTTTTCTTTCCTGGAAATGCGTAGCTTTTCCTAATTCTTCCCCTCCACTTTTCAACCAATCTGCAGTCCATTCTATCATTTGTTCTAAAGAAACTTTTGGTTTCCCAAAAAGTTCAAATGCCTGTCCGGCATTGTTTAGCAAGGCATTGGGCTCAGGAGTATTAATAAACTGCGGAGTTTTTGACATTTTTTGTCCAAATTGTTCAGCAAGCCATTTTACAGATGAGATTTCCGGACCTGTGACATTCAAAATTTTTGCCGGTGAAGAACAATGCAACAGAGAGCGAAGTGCGTATTCATTTGCATCACCCTGCCAGATTACATTCACATATCCCATTGTCAGATCGATTGGTCGGTCTTCCCAAACGGCTTTTGCTATCTCATGCAGAACACCATACCTGAGGTCAAGAGCATAATTAAGCCGGAAGAATAATATTGGAGTGCCATTTACATGTGAAAAATAATCAACTACTCTTTCTCTTCCCAAACAAGATTGGGCATATTCCCCAACGGGGTCAGGATTTAACATTTCAGTCGCTCCGCCACTTTCTTTGGAAACTAAAGGATAGATATTCCCACTGGAGAAAACGACAATCCTTGAATGCTTGAATTTTTGAGCCACCCTGCCCGGTAAATATGCATTCGTTGCCCATGTATATCGCTCATTTCCTGTAGTTCCGAATTTATTTCCTGTCATAAAAATGATATTTTTAGCCTCAGGCAGATTGAGTAAAAATTCATCATTTAGCAGGTCACCTGAAATAGTTTCAATTCCCAACTGCTCAATTTCCTGACGGGTTGATTCTTTAGAAAAACGTGATACGCCTATTATTTTTCCTTTTATACCTGTTTCCTTTCTGGCCCTGACTGCCAAATGTGCAAGGCTTGGGCCCATTTTACCACCTACTCCGAGTATCAGAATATCACCATCAATTTTTTCCATATCCCCGATAAGGGCTTCAGCGGGTTCTGAAAGCCTATCGTTCAAGGCCTGAACAGATTTAATACCAATTTCCATATTGTACATGGTTTTATAAAATGGACTGAATATGTCGTTTGAGAATACAATTCTCAAGAATTCAGAATCTTTTATGCTTTGTTCAATCTTTATATTCTCTGAATTCAATTGATAAGTGCGAAATTATGGAAATATGCGATTAAGCCCCTGCATTAAAAGTAAACAGCCGGATATTTATGTCATTAATTCCCTGTAGGTGAGCCAAGCCATCAGTCCCACTCCAATTTCAAGGGAATTTTCATCAATGTCGAAGGTTGGGGTATGCAACCGTGTATTAATTTCCGGGGCTTCAGATTGCGTGCCAAGCAAGTAATAAGTTGAGGGTACCAGATGTGAATAATACGCAAAATCATCCGCAGCCATCCAGATATCCGCATTAATTACATTCTCATCTCCAACATATTCTGCAATGAATTCCTTGATCCGGGCTGTTAGTTTATTATCATTTTGTAAATAAGGATAGCCTCTCTTCAGCTTTACAATACACGTCCCACCCATCGATTCTGCAAGTGATGTAACCAGTTTTTGCAGGCGCTGAAGAGCAATTTCCCTCCATTCAGTATCTATTGTACGCAATGTTCCTTCAAGAATAACCTCATCAGGGATCACGTTTGCAGCTCCCATACCACTTATTTTCCCAATTGATAATATTGTGGGTATCGTAGGATTGGCATTACGACTCACAATTTGTTGGAGAGCCACAATAATGTGCCCTGCAATCAATACTGGATCTACGAGGGTTTCAGGCATTGCTGCATGCCCGCCTTTCCCGTGTACAATAAGAATGAACTCATCGGAACTGGCCATAAATTTCCCGGTTTTAATACCGATCTTTCCTACTCTCAAACCTGGCATTACGTGTTGAGCGATTATGGAGCAAATGGTGGGATTTTTAAGAATACCACACGCTATCATTCTTATAGCCCCTCCAGGGATTCTCTCCTCTGCAGGCTGAAACAACACGCTGACAGACCCATGTAGTTCATTTTTCAAACCCACCAGAATTTTCGCAGCGGTCAATAACATAGCCATATGAGCATCATGACCACAGGCATGCATTACTCCCTGGTTTTGAGAACTGTAAATTGCAGAAGAATACTCCTGTATAGGCAGTGCATCCATGTCAGATCGAAGCAGCATTGCCTTCCCTTTTTCTTTTCCTCTAATGATCCCGGTAACACCTGTTTCTCCAATCATCGATACGTCATCTAACCCAAAGGAAGTAAGCATGTTGAAAATATACGCTGCTGTCTCAACCTCCTGAAAAGACAATTCCGGATGTGCGTGCAAATGTCTCCTGATCGCAATACATGATTCCTTTTCTGCAAAAGCCAATAATTTGAGTTTTTCAAGCATTCGCACAATTTTGAAATTATCGAAAGAGGCCGTCTCAAAAGCATACATTTTTATTAACCACAAAGGTCACAAAGTTTTCACTAAGGTCACAAAGATATAGAATTCAATACTTTAATTCTTTGTGTGCTTTTTGCGATCTTTGTGTTCTTAGTGGTTAATTTCCTTTTGAGGCAGCCTCTTTCCATAAGAGACCTATCGCTGAAATTTCTAATACCTAAAACAAGTGAATTCTGTATTTTATAAATCCGGAAAGGATTACATTCGTTTGCTTTCATAGATATACAAGTGAAGTAAAGATAGGTAAAAAACTATTTGCAAAAGAAATGAAACCCACATGTATTGAACAAGTGGAGAAAAAAAATGGATTATTGGATAGCAATAATATTATTCCAAATCACTGGTGTCCGGATAAATAATGAAGAATTCATGAGAAGCCTTGTATTTATTACGTCCCTACGGGACTTAAGCTAATTGGGCTTGCTTTTATTCTACCAATATTTAGTCCCTGACGGGACTGTCCCGATAGGGACAATATGTTGGTAGATAACAGATTGAAGGATGAGAAAAAGTCCCGTAGGGACGAAATAGTATTTTAACCGGACAACAATGATTTCAATTATTTAAAAACACATGAAAAAAGTTTTTTAAATAGCTATTATAGGTAAATATAATTTTTAAATTTGTAAAAGAAACGTTTCGTAAGTTTTAATACTATTTCAAAAACAATATTTGCAATCCGGATGGCCAGCCAGGATAAATTTTCCAGACGTCGCTTTGCACAGCTTGCAGCCCTTGGTACGGTAGGCATCTGTTTGCTTTCCCGGTGTTCGAATGCAAAATCATATTGGCGCTTCTTTTCCGACTCCGAAGCACAAATCATGGATGCACTTGCCGACCAGATTATTCCTGCTGATGAGTGGCCGGGCGGACGTGAATCGGGAGTTACCAATTTTATTGATAAGCAACTGGTTGGACCTTATATCCGATTTCAGGCAAAATACCGAAAAGGCCTGGCAGCTATTCAGGAAACCTGTAAAAGCCTTTACCAAAAGAAGTTTGAAGAACTTCCCTGGGAGGAACAAACTGCCTTTCTCGAAACAATAGAAGCCGGAAAAATGACCGGGGCCTCCTGGACCGGCGGATTCGACCGGGAGTTTTTTGCCCTGTTCCGCGATCATTCCATGCAGGCTTATTATGGAAGCCCCCGGCATGGAGGAAATAAAAACAACATGAGCTATAAAATGCTGAAACTCGATTATCCATTAATTATTGGCCA
>Ga0315273_10010711_pt1 | contig 11714 bp, 9 predicted proteins | sample YL17G02_0_MG_FD_205753 | JGI IMG/M metagenome (GOLD analysis project Ga0315273, IMG submission 205753) | Sediment microbial communities from Yellowstone Lake, YNP, Wyoming, USA - YL17G02_0 | ecosystem: Environmental > Aquatic > Freshwater > Lake > Sediment | place: USA: Wyoming | collected... | reverse complement strand
TGCCCCTCGTCAACATCGTCGTCGAGCAGGCCCGGGAGTTGCTGCCCGCCGGCATCATGCGGCCTTTCGCCGACCTCATGAACCAGACCGGCCGCAGCGCCCAGTCAGTCGCCGAGGGCGTGGCCGCCGGCGAGATCGCCCTCGCCGAGGTGCCGACCGGGCGCCGCGCCGCCGCCGAGGCCCGTGGCGAGGGGCTGGCCGTCGAGGGCGTGGCGCGCATCGACACGGTCCGGCAACGGCGCAACGCGCTGGTGGCTGAGATCGGCGAGCCCCTGAAGCCGTACGTGTACGTCATCGTCGCGACCGGCGACATCTTCGAAGACGCGGCCCAGGCCAAAGCGGCCGCCCGCGCCGGGGCGGACGTCATCGCCGTCATCCGCACCACGGCGCAGAGTCTGCTTGACTACGTGCCATACGGCGAGACCAGGGAGGGTTTCGGCGGCACCTACGCCACACAGGAGAACTTCCGCCTCATGCGGGCGGCCCTTGACGAGGTCGGCGTGGAGGTGGGCCGCTACATCCGTCTCTGCAACTACGCGAGCGGCCTCTGCATGCCGGAGATCGCCGTCATGGGCGCCCTGGAGCGGCTCGACATGATGCTGAACGACTCCATGTACGGCATCATCTTCCGCAACATCAACATGCAGCGCACCTTCGTCGACCAGTACCTCAGCCGGCTGATCAACGCGCGCGCCGGCATCATCATCAACACCGGCGAGGACAACTACCTGACGACCGCGGACGCCTTTGAAAAGGGCTACACGGTGGTCAGCTCGGACTTCATCAACGAGGCCTTTGCGCTGCGCGCCAACCTGGAGCCCTGGCAGATCGGACTCGGGCACGCCTTTGAGATCGATCCGGCCAAGCCCGATCAGGTGGTGTACCAGATCGCCGACGCGCAACTGATCCGGCAGCTCTTTCCAGGTCACCCGCTCAAGTACATGCCGCCCACCAAGTACATGCCGGGCGACATCTTCCAGGGCCACGTCATCGACAGCATGTTCAACTTCACCGGCATCTTCACCGGGCAGGAGATCATGCTCCTCGGCATGCCGACCGAGGCCTTACACACCCCGTTGCTGCAGGATCGCTACCTGAGCATCAGGAACGCCAAGTACGTCTTCGAAGGTTGCCGGAGCCTCGCCGGCGAGATCTCCTACAAGCCCGGCGGCATCATCGAGCAGCGCGCCAACGACCTCCTCCGGAAGGCCACGGGGCAGCTCGAGCACGTGCGCGAGATCGGCCTGTTCCGGGCGCTCGAGAACGGCGAGTTCGCCGACGTCAAGCGCGAGCCTTGTGGCGGACGCGGCTTCGAGGGTGTCTTCGCGGTCAGCGACGACTACTTCAATCCCTTCTTCTGCGCCCTGCGCGAAGGCCGCATGAGCGGCCCGCCCGCCGGGCCGGAGCCCGGAGGCGGACGCCGCGCCGAAGCGGGGGGAACGCCATGAACGTGCGCCCCTACGGCGACACTCGCGATGACGGTGTCATGCAGTTCTCGTTCACGCTGCCCATCCCGTACTCCGTCAAGGCCCCCGACATCGGCAAGCGCTTCCTCGAGGACATGGGCTTCCACACGGTCTCCGTGGGGGAGTGCAAGTCGATAGACCCCGACTACACCTTCTACGTGGCGTATGGCCGCACGAACGCCACCATCGACCCCGATGCGGTGAAGGGCGACTACCTCGAGGTCGAAGCGATGGACTACTATGCGGTCAACCGGCTCATCGAGGAGAAGCTCGGCCGAAGACTGGTGGTCGTGGGCGCGGCCATCGAGAGCGACGCCCATACCGTCGGCATCGACGCCATCATGAACATGAAGGGCTTCGCGGGGCACTACGGCCTCGAGCGATACCCTCAGATGGACGCCTCGAACCTGGGCTCGCAGGTCCCGAGCGAGCAACTCCTGAAGGTGGCCCTGGCCGCCGACGCGGACGCTATCCTCGTCTCGCAGATCGTCACGCAGAAGAGCATCCACGCGCAGAACTTGACGAAGCTGGTCGAACTACTCGAGGCGGAGCGCGTGCGCGAGCGTTTCGTGCTGGTCGTGGGTGGCCCTCGCATCAGTAACGCCTTTGCCAAGGAGCTCGGGTACGACGCCGGATTCGGCCCCCGCACGACCCCGCTGGAGGTGGCGTCGTTCCTGGCGCAGGAGGTCGTGCGGCGGCACGCAACGACACAGGGAGACCAGCATGGCTGACAACGACGTGGTAATCCTCGCGGCGGTGCGCACCGCTCAGGGCCGCTTCCAGGGCGGCTTCTCCGGCACCTCCGCCGTGGAGCTCGCGGCGGTCGTGATGAGAGAGGCGCTGGCCCGGGCGAGAGTCGGCGGCGAGCAGCTCTCCGAGGTCGTCTTCGGTAATGTGATCCAGGCGGGCCAGGGCCAGAACCCCGCACGGCAAGCGGCGCTCAAGGCCGGCATCCCCGTGCAGATCCCAGCGCTGACGGTCAATCGCGTCTGCGTGTCGAGCAGCTCTGCTTTGGCGATCGCCGCCAACGCGATCGCCGCCGGCGCGGGGGACCTTTTCCTCGTCGGGGGCACGGAGAACATGACGCGCGCTCCCTGGCTGATGCAGGACGGCCGCAGCGGGTACCGCATGGGGCTGCCCACAGAGCCGATCTACGACGCCATGGTATGGGACGGACTCTGGTGTGCCGTGGGGGGCTACCACATGGGCGTGACCGCGGAGAACTTGAGCTCGCAGTTCGACATCACGCGCGAAGAACAGGACGATGCCGCGTACATGAGCCACGTCAGAGCCATGGCCGCCATCGACGATGGCCGCTTCGCCGCCGAGATCGCCCCGGTCGTCGTCCCCCAGCGCAAGGGCGAACCGCTCGTCGTGGCTACGGATGAGTGCCCTCGCCGCGATGCAAGCCACGAGTCTCTGGCGAGACTCAAGCCCTTCTTCAAGGAAGGCGGCGTGGTGACGCCGGGCAACTCCTCGGCGATCGCCGATGGCGCGAGCGCTCTCGTCGTGGCCTCGCGTCGCAGAGCGACGGAACTCGGCCTCCGGCCCATGGCCGAGCTGCTGAGTCAGGCGACGGTCGCCGTCGCTCCCGAGATCATGGGAGTCGGCGCGGCGAGGGCCGCGCTGGTCGCCCTCGAGAAGGCGGGGTTGAGGGCCGGTGATGTGGATCTGGCCGAGTTCAACGAGGCCTTTGCGTGCGTCTCGGTGCTGGCTACGAGAGAGACCGCGATCGACCCCGCCATCGTCAACGTCAACGGCGGGGCGATCGCCCTCGGACATCCGCTCGGCAGTACCGGGACACGCATGCTGGTCTCGCTCATTCACGAGTTGCGCCGCCGCGGCGGAGGGACAGGGCTCACCGGAGCGTGCGTCGGCGGCGGCCAGGGCGCCGGGTCAGTCATCAGGACGATCGACTAGGGAGGCGCGATGAAGGAAGGCAACAAGTTCGGAGCGCACAGGGTCCTGGAGCCAAAGGGTGTGCTGCCGCAGCCGGCGCTGCGGCTCGACAACACCATGGAGATCTACGACAACGAGATCCTGATCGACGTCGATACGCTCAACGTGGATGCGGCAAGCTTCACGCAGATCGAGACGGCTGAGGGTGGCGACGTGCGCAAGATGGCGCGCCGCAGCCTCGGCATCATCGCCGAGCGCGGCAAGCACCACAATCCGGACACGGGCTCGGGAGGCATCCTTCTCGGCACCGTGAGAGAGATCGGACCGAGGCTCAAGGAGCGCGATCTGCAGATCGGTGACCGCGTCGCAACGCTCGTCTCATTGTCCCTCACGCCACTCAAGATCGACGAGGTGCTTGCCATCAACAAGGACACCTGCCAGATCAAGGTCAAGGGGCAGGCGATCCTCTTCGAAAGTGGCATCTACGCGAAGATGCCCGCCGATCTGGACGAGGCCCTGGCTCTCGCCATTCTCGACGTCGCGGGAGCCCCCGCGCAGGCGGCCAAGCTGTGCAAGCCGGGTGACACGGTCTTGATCATCGGGGCTGGAGGCAAGAGCGGCCTGCTCTGTGCCTACGAGGCCCGCAACCGCGTGGGCGTCTCCGGCCGGGTCATCGGCCTTGATGTTGGCGATGCCGGAAGGGCGCGGCTCGAGAGGACCGGCTTCTGCGACAGCATCATCCAGGGGAGTGCGACCGACCAGCTCTTCGTGTACGAGGCTGTGAGCGCGCTCACCGGGGGCGACATGGCGGACCTGACGATCAACTGCGTGGACGTCCCCAACACCGAGTTGGCCTCGGTCCTGGCCACGAAGGATTCCGGCACGGTCTACTTCTTCAGCATGGCCACAAGCTTCACGGCGGCGGCGCTTGGCGCGGAGGGCATCGGCGCGGACACGACGATGCTCATCGGCAACGGCTATACGAAGCATCACGCCGAGATCTCCCTCGCCGACGTGCGACAGAGCCCGATCCTCATGGAGATCTTCCAGGCCACCTACGCCACCGGCGCCGGGCTTTCTGAGCCTGTGGGCATCAGGGCCGACGAGATCTAGGAGAGGGCGGTCTCGGCCCGGCCGAGCGTCGCCCGACCGGGCGAGTACCGGCCGGGCCCGACGGCAGGAGAGACGTGGCGCGTTGTTTCACGTGAAACACCGCCGGCAGACCGGGCGAGCAGCATACTGTGCTCGCCCGGTCTGTTGAGGCTTCGTCCGCGCGCGCCTCTCGGGAAGCCTCTTGCACGGAAGCGGCGAGTGCGACGAAGGGCCTCCCTCCCACGCGGATCGCCACTCAGGGGCGTGCGTCAAGCGTCACCCGCGCCGCGCTGACTCGGGCAGCACCAAACAGCGCGCAGTTTGAGCCACCACCCTTGTTACGGACGCACCTGTTTCACGTGAAACATCGCTTGCAGAGCGCGTGCCCTGACTCGTGGCATGAGCCTTGAGCGCGGCGCGAGGACACGATAGTCAACCCTCGCGACGTCCTGTTAGCTTCATAGTAGTACTCTGGGGAGACCGCGTGCCCTGCTCGGGACTCCGCTGCGCCCGTGAGCCGCGACGCCTCGCGCCCGTTGCCCCGGTCAGATCCCTCTGGCCGGGCGTTGCAGGGCGAGGCCGGCCACTACTTCGACGGCCGCCCGCGCCGCGAGCTGACTCAGGTGGCCCTGGAGGTCGTAGCGCGGCGCAAGACAGCAGATGTCCAGGCCGGCGATCCGCCCCCGACTCAGCACGCGCAGCGCGCGCAGGAGCTCGCGCGCGCTGAGACCCGCAGGGTCGGGGTACTTCTGGCCTCCATAAGCCGGGTCGACAACATCGATGTCCAGAGACACGTAGATCGCCTCGGTGCCGGCGCCGGCTGCCTCCAGCGCCTCCTGAGCCACCACCGCGATGCCGAGTTCGTCCACATCGGCCATGGTGAAGTAGCGGATCCCGAGCTCGTCGGCGACGTGCTTGTCGCCGAGCGACTCCCGGCCTCCGCGTATGCCGATCTGCACGAAGTTATCGGGCTCAACGACCCCCAACTCGAACGCCCGCGCCCACTGTGAGCCTGCCCAGTACTTTGGCTCCAGGCTCAGATCGAAGTGCGAGTCGAAGACGACGATGCCCAACTTGCCGGTCAGTGTCCCGGCGAGCACTTGAAGGATGGGAATAGGCACAGAGTGGTCGCCGCCGAACACGATGGGGAGGGCGCCGGCGGCGAGGATGTCGGCGACCTTCTCGTGGGCGCGCAGGAAGGTCTCCTCCACGTCCCCGGGCACCACGGCGACGTCGCCGTAGTCCATCAAGTGAAGGTGGTCCAGGATCACGAGGTCACGGCCGGCCTCGGGAAGCAGCCCGCGGCCGTGACGCAGCGAGTAGAAGACGGAGTGGCGGCGGATGGCATCGGGTCCTTCATCGGCGCCGGAGCGGTAGTAGATGCTGCCCTCCGGCGCCGCCGCGGCCAAAGGCGGCGCGTACGTGACCGGATCCAGCAGCTTGACGCCTTCGTAGGGCAGACCCAGGAAGACGACATCGGCGCCGCTCAAATCGCCGGCGCGCATCGCCAGGGGCGCCTCCATGAACGTGGGCACATCGCCACGCAGGATGGGAGCCATCGAGCGCTCGGGACGCCCGGCGGAGGCCCTTTCCGCGGCCCGGGTCCAGGCGGCCTTCACGTCCTTGGCGTCCATGCTTCCTCCTCGGGAGTCGGGCCGGTCTGACTTGCCCGACGCCTTCGAATGCCGTATAAGTATTGTCCCCCGCGGGGGACCCGTTCGTGGGGCATTAGCTCAGCTGGGAGAGCGCCTGGATCGCACCCAGGAGGTCAGCGGTTCGATTCCGCTATGCTCCACCACTCCCCTCATTCTCGGTGCCATCGTCGATGGTGACGTCGGTGAGTTGTACCATGGGTGCGTCTGGATCGAGGGTCACGGTCAGCGACGAGCAGCGCGGGCAACTCCCGTGTCGCGTGCGGACTGTGAACTCCTCACCGCACTCCAGGCACCGCGCCGCGATGGGCCGGTGGTCGAAATGCAGTCTGGCTCCCCTGAAGAAGCCGTCATCGCCGGTGAGCATCTCGAAGTACATCTCGATCGAGTCCTGGGAGAAGTCCGCGGCGGGCGTCATGGCGAGAAAGAGGTCGGTGACGCGGACGGCACCGTTTGCGCGCGCGGCTTCGCGGGCGTGATCGACGATCCCCTGGGTGATGCCCAACTCGTGCATGGCGAGCCTCCGTGAGACCCCATTGTACTTCCGGAAGGCCGATGGCCGACAGGACGTCCCACCCGGAAGGCCGGCGGCGGTCCGGCGGCAGGAGGTGGTCCGGCGGTCCGGCGGCGGCCGGCGCGGCGACGCCGCGCACAGCGGCTAGCGGGACCGGCTCATGTCCGCATATTGATGGATCGGGGTGCCCTCCGGAAGACGAAGGACCAGCAGCCCTTCCGCACCGAGCACCTTGACGTCGTCCGCCAGCAGCAACGCGAAGAGGCTTACGATGCCGACGGCGTCAGAGCCGCCGCCGAGCTCGTCGACGCCGAGCGTGTGATTGGCCAAGAGCCGCTGCAGGGTGACGTCGAGTCGATCCCAGGTGTAGCGAGCGCGGAGGCCGCGGACGAGCAGGTCAAGACCGGCGTCATCAGAGCCCGCGATGCGGCCCTCACCACGCCAGAGGACCAGCGGGAAGCCGTCGCCCACCATGCTTGTAGCGCTGGTCCTGAGCGCCGCGATGGAGATCATCCTGCCTCCCAAGGACGAGGGCCACCTAGTCTACCGTCAAGTGAGGCCGGACGGCCACTCACTGCCGCGGCTCCACATGGACGACCACGTCGGCGATCTGCCGGTAGTTGCCGCGTAGCGTCGCCTCGACGTCGTGGGCGATCGCGTGGCCCTCCTTCACTGTCGTCTCCGGGTCCACAAGCACATGCAGATCCACGTAGACGTGCGCTTCCGGCCCGCGCGTGCGAACGGCGTGGCAATCGAGCACCCCCGGCACGCCGCATGCGCACCCCTCCACCTCGGCAGCCGGCAGTCTGGCGGCATCGCCCAACGTCATCATGACGTCGCGAACGATGCCCCAAGCCGTGCGCAAGATGGCCACTGCCACAAGCAGGGCCACGATCCCGTCGGCCATCTCCCATCCCGCCCGCACGAGTACGAGACTCACGATGACGCCGCTGCTCACGAGCACGTCGCTGAGGGTGTGATTGGCGTCGGCCAGAAGGACCTCGCTGCCGAGACGCCGCCCCGCGCGGCGCTCCCACAACGTGACCAGGGTGTTCACCCCGAGCGTCCCGAACATCACCACGAAGGAGATCGTCGTGACCTCAGTGGGCAAGCCCCTGCCGAACAGGCTGTCGATCGCGCCGCGGCCGACCGTGTAGCCCGCGAAGGCCAGCATGACGCCGATGAGGGCGGCCGCGAAGCTCTCGAACTTGCCGTGGCCGTACGGGTGTTCGGCATCAGGGGGACGCGACGCGAACCAGAGTCCCACGAGACCGACGACATTGGAAGCCCCGTCGAACAGCGAGTGGAACCCGTCCGCCTGCATCGCCGCGGAGTGGCTGGCATAACCGTAGGCGAGCTTGGCGACCGCGACCGCCAAGTTGAGGAACAGCACGACCCACAGGACCCTGCGGATGCGACGGTAGCGATCGCTCTCCCGCATCACGCCTCCCTTCAAGAGAACGGACGCCTGCCGTCCCTCCCGCCGGCCCGGGGCCTCTATGGCCGCGGGACGAGCCCGATGCGCTCACGCACCTTGCTGAGCGTACGCATGGCGATGTTCTCGGCCCGCTCGGCGCCGGCCTTCAAGACCTCGAGGGTATAGGCCTTGTCCGCCTCGAGCTCCCTGATGCGCTGCTGGATGGGAGTCAGCGCACCGACCACGACCTCGCCGAGATCGGCTTTGAAGTCGGCGTAGCCCCGGCCGTCGTAGCGCGCGACGATCTGCTCGACGGTCTCGCCGCTCAGGATACTGTAGATGCCGAGGAGATTGGTCAGCGCCGGCTTGTCTGGCCCCGGAACCACCTCGCTGCCCGAGTCGGTGACGGAGCGCCGGATCTTCCTGCGGATCACGTCCGGCGAGTCCGTGAGCGCGATGTAGCTGTTCGCCGAACCGGCGCTCTTGCTCATCTTCTTGCGGGGCTCGTCGAGGGCCATGACGCGCGCCCCGACCTGGCGGATCACCGGCCGCGGCACGACGAAGGCCTTGCCAAAGGCGTTGTTGAAGCGCTCGGCAACGTCGCGGGTGAGTTCGACGTGCTGCTTCTGATCCTCACCGACCGGCACCTCGTCGGCGCGGTACAGAAGGATGTCGGCGGCCATCAGGACGGGATAGTCGAACAGGCCGACGGGGATGCTCTCGCCCTCGCCGCCCTCGGTCTTGTCCTTGAACTGCGTCATGCGCCGCAGCTCGCCCATATAGGTGACCGTATTGAGGATCCAAGTGAGCTCGCTGTGCGCCGGCACATGACTCTGCACGAAGATGATGGAGCGCTCGGGATCGATGCCGGCCGCCAGGAAGAGGTTGGCGAGATCGATCGTGCTGCGCCTCAGTTCCGCTCGCTCCTGGCGGACCGTGATGGCGTGAAGGTCGACCACGCAGTACACGCAATCGCGGGTGTCCTGCATCGTCACCCAGTTGCAAAGCGCCCCCAGATAGTTGCCCAGATGCAGCGAGCCCGAGGGCTGGATGCCGCTGAACACACGAGGCTTGCGCACGGGCGCGGCCGGCGCGGCGGCGGCGGAAGTGATGTCGGATGCTTGGCTCACGGGCGTGGAGTCTATCCGAGCCGAGGCTGACGGGCCACCGTTGCCGCCCTTGCCCGGCGCTGTTACCCTCGTGCTTCCAGGCACCGCGCGGCGCCGGACCCCATCGCGCCGCGCCGCAACTCCGGATCGAGTGCGAGGTCAAGCATGATGCGCGTCCCGTGGACCATCCTCAACCCGGCGGGCAAGCGGAGGGTCATCGTCACAAAGGCGCTGCCGGGCTCCCGGTGGCGGCTACTCCTGTTCGCGGCGGACTGCCGTGTCGAGATGGCGGAGGGAACCCGCGCCCTGAGCGAGGAGGAGCTTGTCGCGGCCATCGGCGATCGCTGCGACGCGGCGATCGGCCAGCTCACCGAGCCTTGGTCGGCGCGCGTGCTCGCGAAGCTCGCCGCGGCCGGGGCTCTCGCCTACAGCGCCTACGCCGTGGGCTACGACAATGTGGATGTGCCCGCGGCGACACGTCTCGGCCTGCCCGTCGGCAACACACCGGGTGTGCTCACCGAGGCGACCGCCGAGATGGCAGTCGCCCTCACCTTCGCCGCGGCGCGGCGTGTGGCGGAGGGCGACCGCCACATGCGCGCCGGCGCGTTCGCGGGCTGGCTGCCGACGCTGCTGCTCGGCGAGTTGCTGTGGCGCAGGACGCTGGGTGTGGTGGGAACGGGGCGCATCGGCGCCGCCTATGCGCGCATGATGCTCGAGGGCCACAAGATGGACCTCGTGTACTACAGCCCTAACGCGAAGACGGATCTCGAACGGTATGCCGCCGACTACGGCGTCTTCCTCTCGGCACAGGGTGAGCGGCCGGTGTCCTGCCGACGCGCCTCGACGCTCGTCGAGTTGCTGCGCGCCGCGGATGTCGTGAGCCTGCACCCTGCGCTCAATGAGGCCACGCGCCATCTCATCGGGCGTGCCGAACTCGCCGCCATGAAAGAGACGGCGGTGCTTGTCAACACGAGCCGTGGTCCGGTCGTCGATGAGGCTGCGCTGATCGACCACTGTCGCGCGCACCCAGGCTTCCGCGTCGGGCTGGACGTCTACGAGGACGAGCCCGCCATGAAGCCCGGGCTCGCCGAGCTGGACAACGTGGTGCTCGTACCCCACCTCGGCTCGGCCACGAGCTGGACGCGCGAGGGCATGGCGACGCTCGCCGCGGCAAACGTCGCCGGCATCCTCAGGGGCTGGCCGGTCTGGCCGCGGGCAAAGACGCTCACCGACGTCCTGCCTTTTCTCGAGGGCCCTTCGCCCCAGGCCACGCCGAGCATCGTCAACGCTGACGACCTCGGGCTGCGCAGGCTTGCGGCGACCGACCGCGACGACCAGAGTGCCGAATGATCACGGCGCGGCGCCAGAAGCCTAGCCTGCGTCGATCTCCTCGTCCGTGGCGCCGCTCTCGCTGACGACCATCCGGGCGACGGCGCTGACGACGTCGCCCTCGCGCATGTTCATGACTCTCACGCCCTGTGTGGAGCGTCCGTAGCGGCTGATGCCATCGGCGCGCATGCGGATGACCACGCCGTCGCGGCTCTGCAGCATGATCTCGTGGTTGTCGCGCACGACGCGCACGCCCACCAGGTACCCCCTGCGGTCCGTGAGGGCGATGGTGCGCACACCGAGGCCGCCACGGCCCGTGATCCGATACTCGCTGATGGGCGTGCGCTTGCCGAACCCGTTCTCGGTGATCACGAAGAGGTCGCTGTCGTCGCGGGCGATGTCGACGCTGATGACCTCGTCGCCGGCACGCAGGCGCATGCCGGCCACGCCCGAGGCGTTGCGCCCGGTCGGTCGCACGTCAGATTCGTGGAAGCGGATGGCCTGGCCCAGGCGGCTGGTGAGCATGACGTCGTCGTCGCCCGACGTGTGGCGTACTGCGAGAAGCTCGTCGCCCTCGCGGATGTCGATGGCGATGATGCCGTCGGCCTTGAGCTTGGTGTTGTAGGAGGCGAACAGGGTCTTCTTGACGACGCCCTTGCGCGTGCCGAGGACGAGGTACCTGCCCTCGCTGACATCGAAGTTGCGCGTGTTGATGACCGCGCGGATCTTCTCGTCCTGGCGCAGCGGCAACAGATTGACGATGTGCTTGCCCTTGGCGTTGCGTCCGGCCAGCGGCAACTCGTGCACCTTGAGCCGGTACACCTTGCCGACGCTCGTGAAGAACAGCAGGAAGTTGTGTGTGCTCGTGATGAAGAGATGATCGACTTCGTCCTCTTCCTTGAGATCCATGCCGGCCACGCCGATGCCGCCGCGCTTCTGCTGACGATAGGTCGTGACCGGGATGCGTTTCACGTACCCGGTCTTGGTGATCGTGATCGCCATCTGCTCCTCGGCGATCAGGTCCTCGAGGTCGATCTCGCCCTCGTCGGGTACGATGTCGGTGCGCCGGTCGTCGTTGTAGAGCCGCTTGATCTCGAGCAACTCCGTCTTGATGACGCCGTAGATGTTGGCCTCGTCGCCGAGGAGTTCACGGAGCTCTCTGATGCGTGCCAGGAGGCCCTGGTGCTCCTCGGTGACCTTATCGCGCTCGAGGCTGGTGAGCTTCTGGAGCCGCAG
>Ga0315273_10010710_pt1 | contig 11714 bp, 5 predicted proteins | sample YL17G02_0_MG_FD_205753 | JGI IMG/M metagenome (GOLD analysis project Ga0315273, IMG submission 205753) | Sediment microbial communities from Yellowstone Lake, YNP, Wyoming, USA - YL17G02_0 | ecosystem: Environmental > Aquatic > Freshwater > Lake > Sediment | place: USA: Wyoming | collected... | reverse complement strand
CCGGTCAGCTGGCTCGTGACGTGGCCGAAAGCGCGCACCACCTGCACCGGCAACAGGCCGAGCAGCACGCAACCTGCCGCGAGCCAGACAAGGCCCAGCTTTTCGAGCCGGCCGGCGTCGTGCGCCATGGCGAGCGACGGCTCCCGCGGTTGGCCGAGGAAGATCACGCCGTAGAATTTGACCATCACGTAGCCCGCCAGCGCAGCGGCCAGGGCGACGACCGGCGCACCGAGCGGCAACAGCATGTTCACGAAGGTGTGCGGGACCTCCTGCGCGAACAGGAAGGATTGCAGCAGCAGCCACTCGGAAACGAAGCCGTTCAGGGGCGGCAACCCTGCGATCGCCAGCACCCCGACCAGCATCAGCCATGCGACCCACGGCATGCGGTGGATGAGCCCGCCGAGCCGGCCGAGGTTACGTTCGCCCGTCGCATGCAGAACCGCGCCGGTGCCGAGGAAAAGCAGGCTCTTCATGAAAGCATGGTTGAGGGCGTGGTAGAGCACCGCTGTCAAGGCGAGCGCGGCGAGCGGCCGCATGCCCGCGCCGTGGAAGACGATCGCAAGGCCGATTCCCGTGAACAGGATCCCGATGTTTTCGATGGACGAATACGCGAGCAGGCGCTTCATGTCCGTCTGCACCGCCGCGAACACGACACCGAACAGTGCGGTCGCCAGCCCGAGCACCACAGGTATCAGGCCCCACCACCACAGCGGATCGCCGAGCAGGTCGAACGTCACCCTCAGGAAACCGTAGACGGCGGTCTTCAGCATGACGCCGCTCATGAGAGCGGAGACCGGCGACGGGGCGGCCGGGTGCGCCTCGGGAAGCCAGACGTGCAGGGGCAGCAGTCCCGCCTTGGCGCCGAAACCGACCAGCGCGAGGCCGAACGCCGCGGCCGCCCAGCCCGGCGTGAGCTGGGCCGACCGCATGGCGTCGAACGTGAACTGCCAGCTGCCCCCCTGCATCACGCCGAAGCTGAGCAGGATCGCCAGCGCGCCGACGTGGGCGATCATCACGTACAGGAATCCCGCGCGCCGGATCTCGGGCAATCCGTGCTGTGTGGTGACGAGGAAGTAGGACGACAGAGCCATCGTCTCCCACGCGACCATGAACCCATAGGCATCGTCGGCGACGAGCAGGAAGCCCATGGCCGCGAGGAACAGGTGGTACTGCAGGCACAGCAGCCCGGGCGCCGTGCCCGGCCCCTTGCGGAAGTATCCTGCGGCAAAAATCGATATTCCGGCCGTGGTTGCCCCGAGCAGGAACAGGAAAGCGCTCGAGAGCGCGTCCAGGCGCGCGTGCATGGGAAGGTCGGGAAGTCCGATGAGCAGCGTCCGGCATTCGGCGGGCGAGCCGATGCTCGCGGCCGCGACCGCGGCAAGTGCCACTCCGCACAGCGCACTCAGGGGAAAGAGCACTCGTGCGACCAGTTTCAGACTGCCCTGGCGCAGCAAGCCGCAGAACCCGATCGCAAGCCACAACGCGAGGACCACCAGAACGGCGGACAGGTGCGATTCAGGAACCGTCATTTCACAAAATTCTACGTCACGCCCTCAGGCGCGCGGCTTGCACCGGCCAGCGCCGGTGCCGCTCGTGCGGTGCTACGGAATCGCCGGCAACACTAGCACTTTCTTCGGGCTGTTATAAAGTACTAAATATGCTATTTGATGTATTGCACATCAGCGACTCGGTTCGCGAAACACTTCGCCGCCCTTGACCACGACCGACACGCCCTGAAGCAGCCGCACGTCCGCGAGCGGATCGCCCTTCACTGCGATCACGTCACCGTACCGGCCGGGCTCGATGCTCCCGACGCGATCCGACCACCCCATGTATTTCGCGGCGACCGAGGTCGCGGACTGGATCGCCTCCATCGGCGTCATGCCCCGCTCGACCATGATCGGGAACTGGCGTGCGTTGAGGCCGTGCGGATATACAGCGGCATCGGTGCCGTAGACAATCGGCACGCCGGCCGCGTACGCCGCGGTGAAGCCATGGCGCTGCGCCTCAGTCGTCTCGATGTTCTTGCGCAGGAATTCCGCGGGCCAGCCCTGCTTGCGTCCCTCGGTGTCGATGTAGTCGCCGTTGTAGACGTCCATCGAGAGCGCAGCCTGGCGTTGCCTCGCCAGTTCGATGTCGGCCGCGTCGATCAGCGAGGCGTGCTCGATGGTGTCGCACCCGGCGAGGATCGCCTCGCGTATGGACTGTGCACCGTGCGCATGCGCGGCGACCTTGAGACCATGCGCATGCGCAACGCCGACCACCGCCGCGATTTCCTCGGGCGTCATCTCTGGTTCGCCCGGCACGCCGCCATAGGCCAGCACCGCGCCCGAGGCGATCACCTTGAGGAAATCGGCGCCGCCCGCGACCGCAAGCTCGGACTTCTCCCGGAACTGGTCCGGTCCCCGCGCGACGCCCATGCGGATCTGCGCCGGGATCTCGGACTCCGGGTGGCCGGGGATGACGAGGTCGCCGCCGCCGCCGGGGATGGTCAGGTAGAAACCGGCGACCTGCATGCGCGGTCCCGGGGTCACTCCCCGGTTGATCTCGTCGCGCAGGGCCCGGTCCGTCCAGGCGATGTAGGTGCCGACGTCGCGGACCGTCGTGAACCCGGCCTGCAGCGTCGCGCGGGCGTTCTCCCGCGCCAGCACCAGCTGCTCGTCCATGGTGCGGCGGTAGTACACGCTGAGATCGGCCGTGTCGCCCGGTCGGTCCGTCAGGTGCGTATGCATGTCGATCAGGCCGGGCAGGCAGGTGTAGCCGGCAAGATCCAGCACGCGCATCCCCGCAGGCACCACGGCATCGGGCGCGACTGCGACGACTCGGCCGTCGATGATGACAACGGTCGCAGGGCCGCGTGGCCGTGCCGAGACTCCGTCGATGAGCGTTCCGCAGCGAAGCGCTACAGATCCGGAGTCGGGGGCAGGTGCAGCAGCGGCGGGCGATGCGAGCACGGCGAGGACGATCGCACCGAAGCCCGCGACGATTCTCATTGCAGAGTCTCCCCCCATTCCTTGCTGGTGCGTCGCGCAGCCCGGGCCGCGACGCGCGCCACGCGAGTTGACATTGGTATGAGGGCAGTCTTTCATTCGTCGCCAATACTGTCAAAACGACTCCGACGCATGAGCGGCGCACAGGAACCGATTGGTACGCTCGAAGTTGCGCTGGCGCATGCAGCGAAGCTGCTCGCCTCGGATCCGGCACTTGCCGCGGAGCAGGCGAACGAGATCCTCAAGGTCGCGCCCGGCCACCCGGTGGCCACGCTGATGCTCGCCGCAGCACAACGGGCCCAGGGGCGCCCCGACGACGCCCTCGTGCTGCTCGGGCCGCTTGCCCAGGCCAATCCAAATTGGGTGGCCCCCCACTACGAAACCGCGCTCGCCCTCGGCATGCTCGGGCGGCACGCCGAGGCAGCCGAATCGCTGCGCCGGGCCACGCGGCTCAAGCCAGACATGGGCGACGCCTGGCGGTCCCTGGGCGACTCGCTCACGGCCCTGGGTGACACAGCGGGCGCCGATGCGGCGTACGCCCAGCACATCCGCGCCGCGACCCGTGACCCCCGGCTGCTCGAGCCGGCGAATGCGCTCTGCGAGGGCCGCATCGCGGTGGCCGAATCGCTGCTCCGGGAACACCTGAAGCGCTTCCCCACGGACGTCCCGGCGATCCGCATGCTGGCCGAGGTCGCCGGCCGGCTCGGCCGATACGCCGACGCCGAGACGCTGCTGCGGCGCTGCCTGGAACTCGCGCCGAGCTTCGTGCCGGCACAGCACAACCTTGCGATCGTGCTGCACCGCCAGCACCGCGACGCCGATGCGCTGCGCGAGATCGACAAGCTGTTGGCGGCCGATCCGACCCACCCCGGCGGCCGCAGCCTGAAGGCAGCGATCGTCGCCCGCCTCGGCGAACTGAAACTGTCGAACGAAATCTACGCCGAGATACTCGCGGAATTCCCGGGGCATTCCAGCCTGTGGCACAGCTACGGCCACTCGCTGAAGACCGCGGGGCGGCAGACCGGCGCCATCGACGCGTACCGCAAGTGCATCGCGCTCAAGCCGGGGTTCGGCGAAGCGTACTGGAGCCTCGCGAACCTCAAGACCTTCCGTTTTGAGCCTGCCGACATCGAGCGCATGGAGGCCGAAGTGGCCCGCGATGGCCTCGCCGTCGAGGACCGGTTCCACTTTCACTTCGCGCTCGGGAAGGCATACGAGGATCTTGGCGAGCACGAGAAATCGTTCGGGCACTACGCCGAGGGCAACCGGCTCCGGCGCTCGATGGTCGGCTATAAGCCCGAGGAGATCGCCGTGCGGGTCCGCCGTGCCAAGGCGCTATACACGGAAGCGTTCTTCGAAGCCCGTCGCGGCCAGGGCTGCCCGGCACCGGACCCGATCTTCGTGGTCGGACTGCCGCGCGCAGGCTCAACCCTGATCGAGCAGATCCTATCGAGCCACTCCATGGTGGAAGGCACCATGGAACTGCCGGACATCGAGACCATCGCGCGCGAGCTCGGCGGACGAACGCGTCGGACCGAGGAATCAGCCTACCCGGAAATCCTCGGTACGCTCGCGGCCGACGAACTCGCCCGCCTCGGCGAGCGCTACCTCGAGCAGACACGAATCCAGCGCAAGAGCGCCGCCCCGTATTTCATCGACAAGATGCCGAACAACTGGCAGCACGTCGGGATGATTCATCTCATCCTGCCCAACGCCCGTATCATCGACGCCCGGCGCCACCCGATGAGCTGCTGCTTCTCCGCCTGGAAGCAGCACTTCGCCCGCGGTCAGCGCTTTTCCTACGACCTCGAGGACCTCGGTCGCTATTACCGGGACTACATGGACCTGATGGCGCATTTTGACCGGGTTGTGCCCGGCAGAGTCCATCGGGTGATCTACGAACGCATGGTCGAGGACACGGAGACCGAAGTGCGGCGCCTGCTCGACTACTGCGGCCTGCCCTTCGAGGAGGGCTGTCTGCGCTTCTACGAGAACGACAGGGCGGTCCGGACTGCCAGCTCCGAGCAGGTGCGCCGCCCCATCTACCGGGACGCGTTGGAGCAGTGGACGCACTACCGACCCTGGCTCGGGCCGCTGGAACGCGCGCTGGACAGGGCGGTCGACGACTACGCCCGCGACGTTGCGCCAACGAAACCAGGTTGAAATTCGCGGCTCGCCGCGCACAGAATGTGAAGGTCCGCAATAAAGGGGGAACGTCCGATGACCCGTAGCCGCAAGAGAAAACTGCAACGCCTGAGCACCCTGAAGGCGGCCGGAGGCGTCGCCGCGGGTCTGCCGCTGGCGCTGCTGGTGAGCGCCACCGTCGCGCATGCGCAACAAGACCCCGAGCAGAGTGCCATGCTCGAGGAAGTGGTGGTCACGGCCCAGAAACAGTCGGAGAACCTGCAGTCGGTGCCGATGAGCATCCAGGCGTTCGGCACGGAGAAGCTCCGGGAACTGCGCATCAACAGCCTAGAGGACGCAGTCAAGTTCCTGCCTGCGGTCACGGTGCAGAGTGCGGGCCCCGGCTTCTCGCAGGTGTTCATGCGTGGTATTGCCAATGGGTCGAACGGCAACCATTCGGGGCCGATGCCGAGCGTCGGCCAGTACCTCGACGAGCAACCGATCACGACGATCCAGGGCTCGATCCCGATCCACATCTACGACATCGAGCGCGTCGAGGTGCTGGAGGGCCCTCAGGGCACGCTGTACGGCGCGAGCTCGCAGGCCGGCACCATCCGCACCATCACGAACAAGCCCGACACCAAGGCGTTCAGCGGTGGTTACGACCTGCAGGGCAACTTCGTCGAGACCGGCGGCACCGGCTACACGGCCGAGGGCTACCTCAACATCCCGCTGGCTGATTCGATGGCGGTGCGACTCGTCGGCTGGTATGAGCACGTGCCCGGCTACATCGACAACGTCTACGGTGAGATGAATTACCCCGTCTGGCCGGGGCCGCCGCCCGACGCCGATGAGGACTGGGCTCCGGGTCCGCCCGCGGAACCGATTGGGTACATCAACGTCAACAACCAGAAGTACGTCAAGCAGAACTACAACGACGTCGACATCTACGGCGGCCGCGCCCTGCTCAAGATCGACCTGAACGACTCGTGGTCGGTCATGCCGGGCATCATGGGCCAGCAGACGAAGACGAATGGCGCGTTCGTCTACGACCCGAACATCGGCGACCTGAAGATCAACCATTTCAACCCCGAGAAGTCCGACGACAACTGGTACCAGGCCTCGCTCACCGTCGAAGGACGCATCGGCAACTACGAACTCGTGTACGCAGGCGCCTACCTCGATCGCAACGACTTCATCGCGTCCGATTACTCGGATTACTCGTACTGGTACGACGTGCTGTACGGCTCGGGCTACTACATCCGGAATGACGCGGGTGGCTTCATCAACCCGTCCCAGTTCATCCGCGGCAAGGACGGCTACACGATGTGGAGCAACGAGATCCGCCTCAGCTCTCCACGCGACCAGCGCTTCCGGTTCGTGGTCGGCGCCTTCGCCCAGCAGGGCGAGCACCGCATCGAGCAGCGCTACATGATCAACGATCTCGCCGAATACCTGTCGGTGCCGCTCTGGGAGGACACTTACTGGCTGACCGAGCAGACCCGCAAGAGCTCGAGCTATGCCGGCTTCGGCGAGATGTACTACGACATTACCGACAAGCTCACTGGAACCCTGGGCATCCGCGTGTTTTCGGGCAGTGACTCACTGAAGGGATTCTTCGGCTTCAACGATTCTGTCTCCTCCAAGTACGGAGTTGCCAAGTGTTTCTCCTTTGAGGTCTACCACGGCGCACCCTGCGTCAACCTCAACAAGGACACCAGCGATTCGGGCAACACGCCCAAGGTCAATCTGACCTACCGCTTCGACGCCGACCGGATGGCGTATCTCACCTACTCCAAGGGCTACCGGCCGGGCGGCGTCAATCGCAATGGCACTTATCCGCCGTACGATCCGGACTACCTGACCAACTACGAGGCTGGCTGGAAGACGACGTGGCTCAATGGATCCTTGCGGTTCAACGGCGCGATCTTCTTTCAGAACTGGGACGAGGTGCAGTTCTCGCGCCTGCCGCCGAACGGCAACGGACTCACGGTTGTCCAAAACGCCGGGAAGGCTTCGGCCAACGGTGCGGAAGCGTCCGCCGAATGGGCGGCCACCGATGGACTGCGGCTGTCGGCCGGCGTGATGTGGGTCGACGCGAAACTGACCGAGAGCTTCTGCGCGGCATACGAGGACGATGGCACTTGCTCAGAAGGGGCGCTGACGCCCAATGGTGCCGGGCTGCCCTCCACCCCGTCGTTCAAGGGAAACCTGCTCGCTCGTTACACGTTCAATGTCGGCGGCAACGAAGCCAACGTACAGGCCTCGTACACGTACCAGAGCGACGTGATCCAGGAGATGATCAAGTACGATCGTCAGTTCGTGGGCAATGCGGGCGCGTACCAGCTCGTCGGCCTGTCGGCGGGCATCAAGGACGGGCCTTACAGCGTCACGCTGTTCATCAACAACGTGCTCAATGATCGCGCTCAATACTTCAAGACGGCGGAGTGCTATGTGGGCACGTGCGGAGCGGTCGCCGGTAACCCAAACACCATCTACGACGGCGTTGCGCAGCCCCGCACGATCGGGATGATCTTCCGGCAGGAGTTCTAACCAGGGTCTGTGCGCAAGCATCCGGGACGGGTCGATCCATCGGCCCGTCCCGGGCCGTCCGTGACGGTGGGGCTGCCAGCGGCACGAGTCACATTCCGGTCGCGTTCCGTAATACGTGGATTCCCGCATGCTCGGCCGCGGGCGCGTGCGAGAGCCTAGCCGGCGCTTCGTAGAAGAGATCGCAGAGAAACCATAGTGAGCGGCGCGCCATACAGCCTGTACAAGCTCAAGCGGACGCCGTTCCACGAGCGCATCGCGCCGCTGTGCCTGCCGCAGAACTGGCGGCGCTGGTCGGGCTACATCACGGTCGGCTCCTACGACCTCGGGATTGACCGCGAATACTGGGCGATCAGGGACGCCGCGGCACTGATCGACGTCTCCCCGCTCATGAAGTACCTGCTCGAGGGGCCCGACGCTGCGCGCCTGCTCGACCGGATCATCACGCGCGACATCCGCAAACTCGCCATCGGGCAGGTCTACTACACCGGCTGGTGCGACGAGGAGGGCAAGCTCCTCGACGACGGCACCGTGACGCGCCTCGGCGAGCAGAGCTTCCGCCTCACGGCGGCCGAGCCCTCGCTGCGCTGGCTCTCCATGAACGCGGTCGGCATGCAGGTCAGGGTCACCGAGGTCACCGAGCAGATGGCAGCGCTGAGCCTTCAGGGGCCGAAGTCGCGCGCGATCCTGAACCGCTGCTGCGAGACCTCGCTCGACGGGCTCCGGTTCTTCCGCATGGCGGAGAACCGTCTGCAGGGCACGCCCGTTTCGATTTCGCGCACCGGCTACACCGGCGACCTGGGCTTTGAAATCTGGATGGACGCGGCCGATGCCCTCCCCGTCTGGGACGCCCTCATGGCGGCCGGTAATGATTACGGGATCACCCCCTGCGGCATCCTCGCGATGGACATGGCGCGCGTAGAAGCGGGCCTCTTCATGCTCGACGTGGACTACACGGCCGCCAATCACGCGTGGATTGCCAGCCAGAAATCCTCGCCGTTCGAGATGGGCCTCGGCTGGACCGTCGCCCTCGACAAGCCCGGCTACTTCGTCGGCCGCCGGGCACTCGAGCGTGAGGCCCGGGAGGGTCCGGCATGGAAGCTGGTCGGCATCGAGGTGGACTGGGAGGGCCTCGAGAAGGTCTACGGTTCGGTCGGCCTGCCACCGCAGATCCCGGGAGCGGCCGTGCGCGGCAGCCTGCCAGTCATGCGCGAAGGCAAGCAGGTCGGCTATGCGTCGACCAGCACCTGGTCGCCCGTGCTGAAGAAGTACATCGCGCTCGTGCACCTCGAGCGGCCGCACTACGAGCCGGGCACGCGCGTCGAGATCGAGATCACGGCCGAGCACAAGCGCAGGTACGCGCCGGGCACGGTGGTCACCCTGCCCTTCTACGACCCGCCGTGGAAAAAGAAATGAGCGCCGGAAGTTACGACGCGATCGTCATCGGCGCGGGTCACAACGGCCTGATCGCCGCGGCCTACCTCGCCCGCGCAGGCAAGAAGGTCGTCGTTCTCGAGCGCAACGACCGCGTCGGCGGCGCCACCGTCACCCGGGAGATCTTTCCCGGCTATCGCTTCACGGAATTCTCATACGTCGTGAGCCTGCTCAGGCCGGACATCATCCGCGACCTCGAGCTGCCGAGGCACGGGCTCAAGATCCTGCCGCTGCCGAGCACGGTCACGCCCATGGACAACGGCGACTACCTCGCCGCATGGGACGACCACGACCTCACGCGCCGCGAGATCTACCGTCATTCGCCGCGGGATGCCGAGGCGGTGGACGAGTACTCGCGCGTGATGGCCCGCGCCGCGAAGGCGATCAAGCCGATTCTGAGCGTCGTGCCGCCCGACCCCTCCTCGATGAGCTGGCGCGACCTCGCGGGCCTGCTGAAACTCGGCAAGATCGGCGCCTCCATGAGCGAGCAGGAGCGCTACCGGATCGCCAAGCTCATGACCCAGTCGGCGGGCGACCTGCTCGACGAGTGGTTCGAGTTCGACCCGCTCAAGGGCACCAAGTCCGCGAGCGGCATCATCGGCACCTTCCTGGGTCCTCGCTCGCCCGGCACGGCCTATGTGCTGCTGCACCACTACATGGGCGAGATCGACGGCGCCTTCCGCGCCTGGGGCTTCGCCAAGAACGGCACGGGCGGCATAGCCGAGGCAATCGCAACCTCGGCACGCGCCCTCGGAGTCGAGGTCCGCCTGAGTGCGTCGGTCGAGAAGGTCATCGTGCAGGGCGGACGCGCCACCGGCGTGGCGCTCGCCAATGGCGACGAACTGCGCGCGAAAGTGGTGATGTCGGCCGTCGATCCCAAGCGCAGCTTCCTGCAGTTCCTCGAACCGAAACACCTGCCTGACGATTTCGTGCAGGCAATCCGCAATTTCCGGGTCCGCGGGTCCTCGGGCAAGGTGAACCTCGCGCTCTCCGAGTTGCCGCAGTTCACTTGCCTGCCGGGCGACGGTCCCCTGCACCGGGGCGCGATCTCGTTCAGCCCCAGCATCGACTACATCGAGCGCGCCTACGACGACGCGAAGTACGGCCGCTTCGCGCAGCAGCCCTACATAGACTCGATCATCCCCTCGATGATCGACCGCGACATGGCGCCACCAGGTCACCACGTCATGTCCTGCTTCGTGCAGTACGCGCCCTACGACATAGAGGGCGGCTGGGACGACGCCAAGCGCGACGCGTTCGGCGAGGCGGTCATCTCGACGATCGAGCGGCACGCGCCGAACATCCGGCGCGCCATCATCGGCAAGCAGGTGATCACGCCGAAGGACATCGAGGACATCTCCGGCATCACTGGCGGCAACATCTTCCACGGCGAACTGCTGCTGCACCAGCTCTTCTTCCTGCGCCCCGCGCCGCAATGGGCGGATTTCCGCACGCCGCTGCCCGGCTACTACTACGGCGCCTCCGGCGCGCACCCTGGCGGCGGCATCATGGGCGCGAACGGCCAGCTGGCCGCGCTGGAAGTTCTCAAGGACTGGCGGTAGGCCCCACCATGACGAACCCGGACATCATCGTCATCGGCGCGGGTCACAATGGCCTCGTGGCCGCCTCGTACCTCGCGAAGGCCGGCCGCAAGGTGCTGGTGCTGGAGCGCCGCGACGTGCCCGGTGGGCAGCTGGCCGGCAGCTCACCGTCCGCCGCCTTTGCCACGCAATCACTGCGCCCGGGCGGCCGCCTGCGTGCCGACATCGTGGCCGACCTCGACCTCGCGCGGCACGGCTACGCCGCGGACTCAGCTTCGAGCCCGGCCTACGTGTCCGTGCTGCCGGACGGCGGCCTGCTGCGGCTGTCGGCTGCTGCCGGCGACGCGGCAACGCTCGAGTCCATCCGCCGCCTGTCGTCCCGCGACGCAGCGCGCTGGCCCGAGTTCGTCAGGTTCATGGACAAGGCCGCCGGATTCCTCGACGCCGCGCAGCGCGCACCCATGCCGCGCATGGCGAACGCCGACATCCGTGCCGAGGGCTGGCCGCTGGCAAAGCTCGGCTGGAAGCTGCGCAGGCTCGGCCGCAAGGACATGTTCCTGTTGATCCGCGCCCTGCCGATGTCCGCGCAGGAGTTCGTGGAGGAATGGTTCGAGTCCGAGCCGGTGAGAGCTGCGGTCAGCGCGCTGGCAGTTCACGGCTCGACCATGGGATCGATGTCCGCTGGCGGCGGATACACGCTGATCCACAACTGGCTGAATCGGGGCGGGCTCGCCCATGCTGCCGGCGCGGGCGGAATCGCATCTGCCCTCGTGGCGGCGCTCAAGGCCGCAGGCGGCGATATCCGGACCTCCGCGCCCGTCGCACAGGTCCTCGTCGACCGGCAGCAGGTCCGCGGCGTGCGCCTCGAGAGCGGCGAGGAAATCCTCGCAAAGACCGTGGTGTCGGGCGCGGACCCGCGCCGCACGCTGCTCGGCCTCGTCGGAGCGCCGGAGCTGCCACCGGAATTCGTGTGGCAGACGCAGTCGATCAAGATGCGCGGCTCGGTGGCCAAGGTGCACGTCCGCACCGAGGGCGGCCACGGCCTGCCCGAGGGCACGATCGTCGTCGCGCCGAC
>Ga0315273_10010708_pt1 | contig 11715 bp, 9 predicted proteins | sample YL17G02_0_MG_FD_205753 | JGI IMG/M metagenome (GOLD analysis project Ga0315273, IMG submission 205753) | Sediment microbial communities from Yellowstone Lake, YNP, Wyoming, USA - YL17G02_0 | ecosystem: Environmental > Aquatic > Freshwater > Lake > Sediment | place: USA: Wyoming | collected... | reverse complement strand
CCCACGACGACATGACGACCTGCTGGCCCGCCCGATGGCGAACCCGTTGAACCCGCCCGGAGGCACCCTTGGGCCGGGCCGGGGGCGCGTCACCTTCACCCGGGCCGACCTGGACCAGGGTCCGCGCCGTCGCCTGAGCGAGGGCCGGTGGGCCAACGCCATCCTCTATCGCTACGAGCGGGACGGGCGATCATGGGTGGTCAAGGACTTCGCCCCGAGGTCGTTCCTGGTGCGCAACCTGATCGGCCGGTTGCTGGTGCGACGCGAATTCGGGTGGCTCCGGCGCGTGGATGGCATCCCGGCCGCGCCCCAGGACGCGTTTCGTGTGGACGCCCACGCCCTCGCCTACCGCTTCGTGCCGGGAATCAGCCTGCGACTCACGGCTCCCGCGGCCCTGGCGCCCGGGTTCTTTCCGGCCCTCGAGGACAGCATCCGCCAGGTGCACGCGCGGGCGCGGATGGTGCACCTCGACCTGCGCAACGCACACAACATCCTGGTGACGGACGCGGGCGCGCCGTCGCTGCTCGACTTCCAGTCCTGCCTCGGCACGCGCTGGCTGCCGCCGCCGATGCGCCGTTTCGCCGAGCGCATCGACCTCGCGGCGATCTACAAGCACTGGGCGAAGCGCAGCCCCGGAACGCTCGGGCCGGAGCGCACCGCGGCGCTCGCGCGCATGAACCGGCTGCGCCCGCTGTGGGTTCCCCGCGGGTATATTGGCTCGCGCCGGTCCGGCGGGAGCCGGGACTGACGCGCCGACAGAATCGATTTCACGCCCGGGAGTAGGCCGTGCTCGACGCCATCCATCGCCTGTTCAACCACCGCACGCTTCGCAAGGTCCTGGTCAAGAGCCGCGTGCTGCTCGCGCTCGCCGTCGTCGCGTGCATCGTGTGGTACATGGACCCGGCCTGGCTGCTCCCCGGGTTCCTGGTCTCGATGCTGGGCGAGGCCATCCAGCTGTGGTGCTTCGCCTCGCTGGACAAGGGCCGCACGCTCGCGTGCAACGGACCCTACGCGATGGTCCGGAACCCGATGTACCTCGGGCGTTATTTCATCGTCACGGGTGCGGTGATGCTGCTCGGGCGATGGTGGCTCATCGCGCTCTTCACCGTCGTGTACTACTTCTACATGGTGAACCGCGTGAAGCGCGAGGAGGAATACCTGCGTGGGGCGCTCGGCTCGCCGTACGAGCGCTACCTGCTCACCGTAAACCGGTTCCTGCCGGGCGCGCCGCTGCCCGGAAATCCCGTCGCTTACTGGGACTGGAAGCTCCTCAGCCAGAACCACGGGACGGCGAACCTGGTCGGCACGCTGGCGTTCTGGGGCGCCGTTTACTTCCGCGCCCGCTACGGAGCCGTCTGACCCGTCAATGCACGCCGCTGCGCGCGTCGGGAGCGTGGGTGAAGACGGTGCCGGCGTCCACCGCGTCGAAGCGGTAGCTGCGGCTGCAGAACTCGCAGCGCACCTCGACCGCGCCGCGCTCGGCGAGGATCGAGTCCACTTCCTCGCGGCCGAGGGAACGCAGCATCGTCGCGACCCGCTCGCGGGAGCAGCTGCAGCGGAAGAACACCGGCGCGGCTTCGAACATCCGCACATCATCCTCGGCGAAGAGCCGACGCAGCAGCTCGCGGTCTGTGAGCGCGGCGAGTTCCGGGCCGGTGACCGTGCCCGCGACAAGCTGTACGCGGCCCCACGCGTCCTCGATCTCCTCCTCCGACACGCCTCCCGTGCCCGACTCGGTCGCCGCAGCAGGGCGTGCCGTGACCGGCAGCCGCTGCAGCAGCAGGCCGCTCGCCTGCTCTGCGTCCGCGCGCAGCCACAGCCTGGTCGGCAACTGCTCCGAGGTCTCGAAGTACTCGCGGAGGCAATCGCTCATGCGCTCGCCCGTCAGCGGCACGACGCCCTGGTAGCGGCTCGAGACGTCGTCGCCCTCGATCGACACGGTGAGGGTGCCGTTGCCCGAGAGCTGGCGCAGGTCGAGCGTCGCCGGAGTCCCGTTGAACCTCGCCACGGCCCGCACGGCGAGCCCGTCGCTGCACTCGACCAGCATCAGTCGCATGGGGCCTGAGCCCCGCAGCTGCAGGGAGAGCCGGCCCTCGAACTTGAGCGTCGAGGCAAGCAGCGTCGCCGCCGCAACCGCCTCGCCGAGGCTGTCCCGCACCTCCGCCGGGTAGTCGTGGTGCTCCATCATGGCGCGCCACGCAGGGCCCAGGTGCACGAGTTGGCCGCGGAACGGATAACGCTCGAAGACGAAGCGGCGCAGCGAGTCCGACGGCCGCATCGTCAGGCAACGCGAACCGGGATGCCCAGCGTGCGGATCTTCTCGGACCACTCGGCAGGCGCGGTGTTGTGCACCGAGGTTCCGTTCGCGTCCACCGCAACCGTGACCGGCATGTCCTTGACCTCGAATTCGTAGATCGCCTCCATGCCGAGGTCGCCGAAGGCCACCACGCGCGCCGAGCGGATCGCCTTCGAGACCAGGTAGGCCGCGCCGCCGACGGCCATGAGATAGGCCGCCTTGTGCTTCCTGATCGCCTCGATCGCGACCGGTCCCCGCTCGGACTTGCCGATCATCACGATGAGGCCCGTTTTCTCCAGCATCATGTCCGTGAACTTGTCCATGCGCGTCGCGGTCGTGGGGCCAGCCGGGCCGACGACCTCGTCGCGCACCGGGTCGACCGGACCCACGTAGTAGATCGCGCGGTTCGTGAAATCCACGCCCTCGGGCAGGCCCTGCCCGCTCGCGTAGAGATCGGCGATGCGCATGTGCGCGGCGTCGCGCCCCGTGAGCATCCTGCCGTTCAGGAGCAGCGTCTCGCCCGGCTTCCAGCTCGCGACTTCCGCGCGGGTCAGTGTGTCGAGGTTCACGCGGCGCGAACTGGCCCCCGCGGCCCAGGTCACCTTGGGCCAGTGCTCGAGCGACGGCGGCTCGAGCGCCGCGGGGCCCGAGCCGTCGAGCACGAAGTGCGCGTGCCGGGTGGCCGCGCAGTTCGGGATCATCGCGACCGGCTTCGACGCGGCGTGCGTCGGGTAGGTGCGGATCTTCACGTCGAGCACGGTCGTGAGGCCGCCGAGCCCCTGTGCGCCGATGCCGAGCGCATTCACCTTCTCGTACAGCGAGACGCGCAGCTCCTCGAGCTTGTTCGACGGGCCGCGCTCGAGGAGCTCGTGCATGTCGAGCGGCTCCATGAGCGATTCCTTCGCGAGCAGCATGGCCTTCTCGGCCGTGCCGCCGATGCCGATCCCGAGCATGCCCGGGGGGCACCAGCCCGCGCCCATGGTCGGCACGGTCTTGACCACCCAGTCCTCGATCGAGTCGCTGGGGTTCAGCATCACGAACTTCGACTTGTTCTCGGAGCCGCCGCCCTTGGCGGCGACCGTCACCTCGACTTTGTCGCCGGGGACCAGCTCGACGTGGAATACCGCCGGCGTATTGTCACGCGTGTTCCTGCGGCCGAACGCCGGGTCATCCACGACGGAGGCGCGCAGCCGGTTGTCCGGGAACTCGTAGGCGCGGTGCACGCCTTCGTTGATCATTTCGGACAGACTGCGCCGCGTCTCCCAGCGCACATCCATGCCCACCTTGAGGAACATGTTGACGATGCCGGTGTCCTGGCAGATCGGCCGATGCCCCTCCGCGCACATCCGCGAATTGGTGAGGATCTGCGCGATCGCGTCCTTTGCCGCCGGGGACTGCTCGCGCTCCCAGGCGCGGCCGAGGTGCTCGATGTAGTCGACCGGGTGGTAATAGGAGATGAACTGCAGCGCGTCGGCGACGCTCTGGATGAAGTCGTCCTCGCGGATCACGGTCATGTCGCGGCTCCTCAGCCGCTGAGCTTGCGCTTCAGCAGCTCGTTCAGCTGTGCCGGGTTGGCCTTGCCCTGGGTGGCCTTCATCACCTGGCCGACGAAGAAGCCGAACAGCTTGTCCTTGCCCGAGCGGTAGTCGGCGAGCTGCTGCGGACTCTTCGCCATCACGTCGTCGATGGCCTTCTCGATCGCCGAGGTGTCGGTGATCTTCCTCAAGCCCCGGGCGTCGATGATCTCGTCAGCGCCCTTGCCTTCGGCCCACATCGCCTCGAACACTTCCTTGGCGATCTTGCCGGAAATCGTGTCGTCGCCGATGCGGGCGAGGAGCCCGGCGAGCGTCGGCGCCGCGACGCGGCTCTGCGCCACCTCGAGGCCGTCGCGGTTCAGCGCGCCCGAAAGCTCGCCCATGACCCAGTTGGCTGAGAGCTTGTGCTGCCCGCCGAGGTCCGTCACCACGGACTCGTAGTAACCGGCGAGCTCGCGGCTCGCGGTCAGCACGCCCGCGTCGTACGCGGAGAGCCCGTGGTCGGCGACGAACCGCGCGGCCTTCTCGTCCGGAAGCTCGGGCAGCGTGGCGCGCACGGCCTCGATCAGAGCTTCATCGATCACCAGCGGCAGCAGGTCGGGATCCGGGAAGTAGCGATAGTCGTTCGCCTCTTCCTTCGAGCGCATCGAGCGCGTCTCGCCGCGGTCCGGGTCGTAGAGGCGCGTCTCCTGCATCACCTTGCCGCCTCCCTCGATGAGGTCGATCTGGCGCCCGACCTCGTAGTTGATGGCGCGCTCGACGAAGCGGAACGAGTTCAGGTTCTTGATCTCGGCGCGGGTGCCGAACTCCTTCCGGCCCTTCGGGCGCACGGAGACGTTGGCGTCGCAGCGGAAGGAGCCTTCCTGCATGTTGCCGTCGCAGATCTCGAGGTAGCGCACCAGCGTGTGGATCTTCTTCATGTACGCCACGGCTTCCTTCGCCGAGCGCATGTCGGGCTCCGACACGATCTCGAGCAGCGGCGTGCCCGCGCGGTTCAGGTCGATGCCCGAGAGCCCGTGAAAGTCCTCGTGCAGAGACTTGCCCGCGTCCTCCTCGAGGTGTGCCCGCGTGATGCCGACACGCTTCAGCGTGCCGTCCTCGAGCACGATCTCGAGCGACCCCGACTGCACCACCGGCAGCTCGTACTGGCTGATCTGGTAGCCCTTCGGCAGGTCGGGGTAGAAGTAGTTCTTGCGCGCGAAGACCGAGCGGCGCGCGACCGTCCCGCCCGTGGCGAGCCCGAAGCGCACGGCCATGCGCACCGCCTCGTGATTGAGCACCGGCAGCACGCCCGGATAACCGAGGTCGACCAGGTTGGCCTGAGTGTTCGGCGCCGCACCGAACGCGGTCGACGAACCCGAGAAGATCTTGCTCCGCGTCGCGAGCTGCGCGTGGATCTCGAGGCCAATGACGGTTTCCCACTCCATCACGCGTACCCCTCGGGCAGGCGCCTGTGCCAGTCGGTGAGCTGCTGGTACTGGTGCGAGACCGACAGCAGCAGCGACTCGGCGAAATGCGGGCCGACGAGCTGCAGGCCGACGGGCAGGTCGCGTCCGCCCTCCTGCACGAAGCCGCAGGGGACGGAGATCGCCGGCAGTCCGGCAAGATTTGCACCGATCGTGTAGATGTCGTTCAGGTACATCGTGATCGGGTCGCTGGTCTTGGAGCCGAGCTCGAACGCGGGCGTCGGCGCGGTGGGGCCGATCACCACGTCCACGTCCCGGAAGGCGCGCGCAAAGTCCGCCGCGATCACCTGCCGTACCTGCTGCGCCTTGAGGTAGTAGGCGTCGTAGTAACCGGCAGAGAGCACGTAGGTGCCGGTCATGATGCGGCGCTTCACCTCGTCGCCGAAGCCTTCGCCGCGCGAGCGCTTGTAGAGGTCCAGCAGGTCGCGCGGCGCCTCGCAGCGGTGGCCGAAGCGCACGCCGTCGAACCGCGACAGGTTGGATGAGCATTCCGCCGGGGCCACGACGTAATAGGTCGGGACCGACAGCGGCAGCGCGGGCAGGCTCACCTCGCGCACCGTGGCGCCCTCGGCCCGCAGCGCCTCGATGGCGTCCTGCACGAGCTGGCTGACTCTCACGTCGAGACCCTTGTCGAAGAACTCGCGGATGACGCCGACCCGCAGGCCCTTGAGAGGCCGCGAGAGCTCGGCGAGGTAGTCGGGCACGGGTGCATCCACGCTGGTGGAATCGCGCGGGTCGAAGCCCGCCATCGCCGTGAGAAACAGCGCCGCGTCCTCCGCCGACCGCGTGAGCACCCCGGCCTGGTCGAGGCTCGAGGCGAACGCGATCATTCCGTAGCGCGACACACGGCCGTAGGTCGGCTTGAGACCCGTGAGGTTCGTGAGCGCGGCGGGCTGGCGGATCGAGCCGCCGGTGTCGGTGCCGCTGGCCGCCGGTGCGAGGCAGGCGGCGACCGCAGCGGCGGAACCACCCGACGAGCCGCCCGGCACCCGGACCGGGTCCCAGGGGTTGCGCACCGGGCCGTACCAGCTCGTCTCGTTGGACGAGCCCATCGCGAATTCGTCCATGTTGGTCTTGCCGAGCAGCACCGTGCCCGACGCCTTCCAGCGCTCGACCACGGTGGCATCGTAGGGCGCGACGAAGTTCGAGAGCATCCGGGACCCGCAGGTCGTCAGGACACCGTCAGTGCAGAAGATGTCCTTATGGGCGATCGGGACCCCGGTGAGCGGGCCGCCCTCGCCCCTGGCCAGCAGCTCATCGGCGGCGCGGGCGTCGGCCAGGGCGTGGTCCGCCGTGACCGTGACGAAGGCGTTCAGCGCTGGCGCCAACCGCTCGATTCGACCGAGGAAGTGCAGGGTCAGGTCGAGACTGGAGAACCGCCGGGCCCTGAGGCCGGCCGCCAGTTCGGCGACGGTCAGCGTGTGCAGCGACATGGCCGGACCTCAATCGATGACTTTGGGGACGAGGTACAGGCCGGCTGCGACCGCAGCGGCGTTCTGCTGGTACTTCTCGTGCCGGTCGGTCTCGGTGACAACGTCCGGGCGCAGGCGCTGGGCCTGGTCGGCGAGCGGGTGGGCCATGGGCGCGACGCCGCCGGTGTCGGCCGCGGAGAGTTGCTCGACGAAATCGATGATGCGGGACAGGCGGTCGACGTAAACGGGCAGCTGCGCCTCGCTGATCTCGAGGCGGGCGAGGTGGGCGATGCCCTCGACCTGGGCGCGCGTCAAACTCATGGAACCGCTCTCAGAACCGGAAAAAACAGGCAATAAATCATACACGTCGCCTTGCCGAAAGTCCTGACAATGGTTAAATTGGCCGGATCCCGCGCGAGCCCGCGCGGCCCTTCTCCCCTGCCCCGCACCCCCCAGATGTTCAAGAAACTTCGAGGCTATTTTTCCAACGACCTGTCGATCGACCTCGGCACGGCGAACACCCTGATCTACGTGCGCGGAAAGGGCATCGTGCTGAACGAGCCCTCGGTGGTCGCGATCCGCGAGGAGCCCTCGCGCGGCGGGAAGAGGATCGAGGCCGTCGGGACGGAAGCGAAGAACATGCTGGGCCGGACCCCCGGCAACATCACGGCCATCCGCCCGCTCAAGGACGGCGTGATCGCGGACTTCACGGTCACCGAGAAGATGCTGCAGCACTTCATCGAGAAGGTGCACGGCAACCGGCTCATTCGCCCCAGCCCGCGGGTACTGGTGTGCGTGCCCTACGGCTCCACCCAGGTCGAGCGCCGCGCGATCCAGGAGTCGGCGGAAGGCGCCGGCGCGCGCTGGGTGCGCCTGATCGAGGAGCCGATGGCCGCCGCGGTCGGCGCGGGGATGCCCGTGCACGAGGCGCGCGGCTCCATGGTGCTCGATGTCGGCGGCGGCACCTCGGAAGTGGCGGTCATTTCGCTGAACGGCATCGTGTACGCGGCTTCCGTGCGCATAGGCGGCGACCGATTCGACGAGGCGATCATCAACTACGTGCGCCGCAACTACGGCATCCTGATCGGCGAGGCGACCGCCGAGCGCATCAAGATCGAGATCGGCTCGGCCTACCCGGGCCAGCAGGTCCGCGAGATTTCGGTCAGGGGGCGCAACCTCTCCGAGGGCGTGCCGCGCAGCTTCACGCTGAACTCGAACGAGATCCTCGAGGCGCTGCAGGAGCCGCTGCAGGGCATCGTGGGCGCGGTCAAGGCCGCGCTCGAGCAGACCCCGCCCGAATTGGGTTCGGACGTCGCCGACCGTGGCATCGTGCTCACCGGCGGCGGCGCGTTGCTGCGCGACATCGACAAGCTGCTGATGGAGGAGACGGGCCTGCCGGTCGTGGTGGCCGAAGACCCGCTCACCTGCGTCGCGCGCGGCGGCGGCAAGATGCTGGAACTGATCGACGAACACGGCCCGGGCCTCTTCGGGCTCGACTGATGGGCCCGCGACGCATTTGGTCGAACTGAGCCACGACTCGCGTCCGATCATCGGACGCGGCCCGCCGCTCGGCGCCACGTTCCTGGCGCTCGCCACGGCTTCGATCGCGCTCATGGTGGCCGACGTCCGATACGGCCAGCTCGAGCAGGTCAGGGGCTGGCTGAATTCGGCCGCCTATCCGCTGCAGGTCGCCATCGACCTTCCGTTCCGCGCCTGGGGCTGGATCACCGGCTCGTTCGCCGACCGGGGCGAGCTGCAGAAGGAAAACCTCGCGCTCACGGCCCGACTGCGGACGGCCGACCTGCAGTTGCAGAAGTTCGCCGTGCTCCAGGATGAGAACCGGCGGCTGCGCGAGATGCGCGGCAGTTCCGCAGGCGTCGCCAAGCGCGCCATCGTGGCCTCGATCCTCAACGTGGACCTCGATCCGTTCCGGCATCGCGTACTCCTCGACCGCGGATCCGTCGACGGCGTCTTCAAGGGACAGGCGGTCCTCGACGCGCAGGGCATCTTCGGCCAGGTCTGGCGCGTCAATGCGCGCACGTCCGAGGCGATCCTGATCAGCGACGCGGAACACGCTATCCCGGTGCAGTCCAACCGCAGCGGCGTGCGCACGATCGCGGTCGGCACCGGCGACCCGAACCGGCTGTCGCTGCCGTTCGTCACCGGCGAGTCCGACATCCGCAAGGGCGACCTGCTGCTGTCCACCGGAATGGGTGGAGTGTTTCCGCCCGGCTACCCCGTGGCGCGCGTCACGAAAGTCGAACGCTCGGCCAAGGCCACGTTCGCAATTGTCGAGGCGGGGCCGACCGCGGCGCTGGACCGCGACCGCGAGGTAATGCTCGTGTGGTTCGACGCTCCGGCGCCCGTCGAGGCACCCGCCCAGGAAACGCCCGCTCCAACGACCTCGACGCCGGAGCCGGCCGCAACGATTCCCGCACCTGCCACTGCGACACCGGAGACTGCTCCGGCGCCGGGAGGCGGATGATGAGACGGGGCATGTTCGGCCGACGGATCCTCTACTGGTTCGGCGTCGCCCTGGGCCTCGTGCTCGCGATCGTGCCGCTGCCGGGCTGGCTCGACGTCATGCGACCCGACTTCGCCCTGCTCGCGGTCATCTACTGGATCCTGACCAGTCCGCGCATCGCCGGACTCGGTTACGCGTGGCTCGCCGGGCTTTTCCTGGACGTGCTGCGCGGCATGGTGCTCGGCCAGCACGCCCTCGGGTTCCTTGTGGTCGCGTTCCTCACGCACCGTCTGCAGCTGCGCATGCGCATGTTCCCGATCCCGCACCAGGCCGCGGCGGTGCTGCTGCTGCTCGGGCTTTACCACTTCATCATCTTCTGGACCGACGGACTCACCGGGCACGGCTACACCGGCTGGAACCGGTGGCTTCCGGTGCTCTCCGGGGCGCTGCTCTGGCCGCTGATCGTCGCGGCTGGTGACACGCTCGTACGACGCTCGCGCTGAGCGCGAACCGAACGATGCCGCGCGCCGTCCGCCTCAAGGATCACTGGGCCGAGCAACGCATGTTCGGACGGCGCGTGATCGCCGCGACGATGGTGATCCTGGTCTGCCTTTCAGCGCTGGCTGCGCGGCTGGTGTACCTGCAGGTCCTGAGGCACGATTACTTCAGCGATCTCTCGCAGGGCAACCGCATCCGCATCGATCCGGCGCCTCCGAGCCGGGGCCTGATCCTCGACCGCCACGGCGTGCCGCTTGCGCTGAATCGCCCCGCCTACCAGCTCGAGGTCACGCGCGAGCAGACGCCGGATCTCGAGGACACCCTGCATCGCCTGGTCGCGCTCGGCCTGCTCCCAGCAGAGGACTACGAGCGCACGCTGCGCACGATCAAGGCCCGGCGCAGTTTCGACGCGGTGCCCGTGCGCCTGCAGCTCTCGGAGGAGGAGCTGGCGCACTTCGCCGTAAACCGCCAGGACTTCCCGGGCGTCGAGGTCCGGCCTCGCCTCACCCGCTACTACCCGCTCGGCGGCACGGGCGTGCACGCGCTCGGCTACGTGGGCGCGATCAGCGAGCAGGACGAGAAGCGCATCGACCTCGCCAACTACGCGGGCACGACGCTGATCGGCAAGCTGGGCGTCGAGCGGGCCTACGAAGAAGAGCTGCACGGCCAGACGGGCTACCAGCAGCTGCTGGTGAATGCGCAGGGCCGCCACGTCGAGCGCATGGGAACCCAGGTCGCGGAACTCAGGCGGCACGACCCGGTGGCCGGCAACGACCTCTACCTGGCGGTGGACGCGCGCGTACAGAAGGCGGCCGAGGACGCGCTCGCCGGCCAGCGCGCGGCCGTCGTGGCCATCGACCCGCGCAACGGCGACGTGCTCGCATTCGTCAGCACGCCAACCTTCGATCCGAACGGCTTCGCGCGCGGTCTCTCGTATGCGGAATACGCTGCGCTTTCAGGCAACATCGACGTGCCGCTGTACGATCGCGCACTGCGCGGCGTCTATCCGCCCGGCTCGACGGTGAAGCCGCTCGTGGCGCTCGCGGCACTCGAGTTCGGCATCGCCCAGCCCGACGAGACCCGCTTCTGCCAGGGCTACTTCCAGCTGCCGGGTGACAGCCACCGTTACCGCGACTGGAAGAAGGGCGGGCATGGCACTGTCAACATGCACTCCGCGATCGCCCAGTCCTGCGACGTGTATTTCTACGGGCTCGCCGAGCGGCTCGGCATAGATCGCCTGCACGATTTCCTCGCGCAGTTCGGCCTCGGCGCGGAAACCGGCATCGACATCGCCGGCGAGCGCCCGGCGCTGCTGCCCTCGCGCGAGTGGAAGAAGAAGGCCTTCAAGCGCAGGGACATGCAGGTCTGGTTTCCCGGCGAGACGGTCATCGTGGGCATCGGCCAGGGATTCATGCTGACGACGCCATTGCAGCTCGCCCAGGCCGCGGCGACGATCTCCATGCGCGGCAAGCGCTACGCGCCGCGGCTCGTGACGCGCATACGCGACGCCACAACCGGAGAGATGAGGGAGCTGCCGCCGCGCGAGCTGCCGCCGGTCAAGGTGAGCGACCCCACGTACTGGGACGTGATCATCGGCGGCATGGTGGGCGTGACCAACGACTGGAACGGAACGGCACGCCGTGTGCAGATCGGGGCGCCGTACCAGATCGCGGGCAAGTCCGGCACGGCCCAGGTGTTCGGCATCGGGCAGAACGAGAAGTACAAGGAGTCCGAGGTGGCCGAGCGCCTGCGCGACCACGGGCTGTTCATCGCTTTCGCCCCCGCCGACGACCCTCGGATCGCGGTCGCGGTCGTGGTCGAGAACGGACGCAGCGGCAGCGGCACCGCAGGACCAATCGCGCGCAAGGTGATCGACGCGTACCTGCAGCCAGACTCTGTCACAGGTCTCACTACAGGTCCCGTGGCATCACAGTCCACGGGCGCGCCGCCAGGCGGAGCCGCTGATGCGGTGGCATCACAGTCCACGGGCGCGCCGCCAGGCGGAGCCGCTGATGCGGTGGCATCACAGCCCACGGGCGCGCCG
>Ga0315273_10010707_pt1 | contig 11716 bp, 12 predicted proteins | sample YL17G02_0_MG_FD_205753 | JGI IMG/M metagenome (GOLD analysis project Ga0315273, IMG submission 205753) | Sediment microbial communities from Yellowstone Lake, YNP, Wyoming, USA - YL17G02_0 | ecosystem: Environmental > Aquatic > Freshwater > Lake > Sediment | place: USA: Wyoming | collected... | reverse complement strand
CTGTTCCCTCCTTTTCTGCCTGTTTTGGTGCAACTTTCTTAATGCTCGATCCTATTATCTATGCCAACGAACTTACCAGGAAAATGAAAGTGCATAATGCTGATGCATGGCTTGTCAATACAGGCTGGATGGGAGGTCCTTATGGTACAGGCACCAGGATCGATCTGCCTGTCACACGACTGATAATCAATGCAATTCTTGATGGTTCCATAATGAAATCTGAGTTTGAAACACTTCCGGTCTTTAATTTAAAAATCCCTGTCATAATTGATGGAATTGATGAAAGCATTCTGGACCCGGGAAAAGGTTGGGACTCTGCATCCAAATGGCGTGTTGCCGCAACTGACCTTGCACTGAAGTTCATAAACAATTTCAGTAAGTTCACTACTAATAAGGAGGCTACAAAACTGGCCGGTTATGGCCCCATAATCTGATCTGAAAGGGGTTTATATTAATTGTTATATTTGCCTTTGAAAATTATTCTATGATATGAATTTACTATACACGGTACTTGCAATTGTATTGGCTTACCTGCTTGGATCTATTCCAACTGCTGTCTGGATCGGAAAACGGTTTCACAACATAGATGTGAGGCAACATGGAAGCGGGAATGCCGGTGCAACCAATGTGATCAGGGTCCTTGGGTGGAAAACGGGCATCCCGGTTTTGCTTATCGATATTGCCAAAGGCTGGGCTGCTACAATGCTGCCGCACTTCTTTCATCTGGCTGAGCCAGGAAGCGCACTTCTGATAAACCTTGAGATTATGACGGGAATAATAGCCATTATCGGTCATATATTGCCTGTTTTTGCAGGATTCAGGGGAGGAAAAGGAGTAGCGAGTGTTTTTGGTGTTTTTCTGGCTCTGCAACCATTACTCACCCTCTGCTGTATTGGTGTTTTTCTGGTTGTTTTGCTTATCACAGGAATTGTATCAGTCTCGTCAATGAGTGCTGGAATAGCCTTTCCTGTCTTTCTGTTTCTATTTTTCAATACCCCGTCAACTATATTTAAAATATTTTCAATCTTTGTCGCGATCGCCCTGCTGATAACTCACAGAAAGAACATTGCCAGGCTCTTGAGGGGCGAAGAACCAAAACTAATTAAGTTCGGCAAAAATAATCGTAATGATGTGTAGAAAGGCATGACGGCGCATAGGCGTAATTGGTATAAAGATATGTCTTCCCGTTGAGCCGTTGCACCGTTGCACCGTTCCTTAAAATTGCTCCAATATCTGAATCCTTTTGTCTATTGGGGGATGAGTAGCGAACATTGATGTTAGAGAAAAAGAGGATTTTTTCTCTTTAACCTGTGGATTCTCAATAAACATCTGGGCAATATCTTTTCTTTTTACCGCTTCTATAGTAGGATCATCAGATATTTTTCTGAGGGCGGATGCAAGAGCCAGCGGTCTGTGAGTAAGTTCAGCCGATCCGGCATCTGCAAGATATTCACGCTTCCTGGATAATGCAAACCTGAAAAGCGATGTAATAAGAAGGCCCACCAGAGCAAGCAAAAGGGCAATAATAATTGCTCCGCCCCCATCCTTTTTACCCCTTCCGGACCCTCCAAATTGTATCCCTCTGAAAATAGCCTGTGAAATGAATGCAAAAATTCCGACAAAAATAATAGAGATTATAAGCAGCCTGACATCACGGTTCTTTATATGAGTGAGTTCATGCGCAATAACAGCTTCAAGTTCCTCATCATTCAACTTATCTATTATGCCCTTTGACAGGGATATTGAAAATGTTTTCTGATTAATGCCGCTCGCAAAAGCATTTAAGGAATCATCTCCGATAATATTGATTTTTGGCACAGTCATGCCCCTGGATATACACAGGTTCTCTACCAGGTTATAAACCCGTTTATTTTCATTTCGCGCAAGAGGTTTTGAATCAGTCGCTTTATTGATCATTGCCGAATGAGAAAACCATGCTATTGCAAACCAGATAGCTATGCCGATAATTATAAATGGAACAGTAACAAAAAAACTATTGTTTACCTGGCTCATTGTTCTATGTTGTTCAGAATCTAATGACATGAAAAAAAAGAAGAGCCATGTCAGCACGAAAAAGACGAGCGGAAACATTAACAATAGCAGTACAGAATTGGTATTATTTCTCCAAATCTGCCTCTGCAAACCAAAATATTTCATATTGTCAGAACTGGATTTTCGGAGGTTGTTCCGCAGCGGCACGCTGATCACCTAGTTCAAACATCTGTTCGCGTTTGAAATTAAACAGTGTGGCAATCAAATTCGATGGGAACAATTCGGTGGCAACGTTAAGCTCCTTGGTTGCCGAATTAAAGAACCTGCGCGCAGCAGCTATCTTATTTTCAATATCTGAAATTTCATTCTGAAGATCCAGAAAGTTCTGGCTGGCCTTCAGATCGGGATATGCTTCGACAGATACTTTCAAACCTTCAAGTGCAGCTGATAATTTGTTTTCGGCTGCAATCTTTTCATTTATTGTGGTTGCCTTCATAGCATTGGATCGTGCTTCAGTAATATCTGTAAGCACACCGCGCTCATGACCCATATATCCTTTTACAGAATCAACAAGCTGAGGTATAAGATCGTGTCTTTGTTTCAGTTGAACATCAACATCAGCAAAAGCCTGTTCCCTGTTATTTCTCAGTCTTACAAGCCTGTTATAGAAAGAAACAGCCATCAGGATCAGGAGGAAAATTATTCCCAGAATAAAAAGCAGTGCAATATACATCTTTGTATTTTTTAATTAATGAAAATCCAACTTTCGAACAGTATTTATTCGATAATAAAGATAGTTATAATTACAATAATTATCTTTCGGGCAATATCATTTTAATTATTTTGAAATTTTAAAATTTATTAAAAGCTGCAGGATATGGAAAAAAGTTTAAAAGGAACAAAAACAGAAAAGAACCTGCTGAAGGCTTTTGCCGGAGAATCGCAGGCCAAGAACAGGTATGAATTTGCAGCCAAGGTTGCAAAAGAAGAGGGTTTTGAACAAATTTCCGGGATCTTTCTTGAAACTGCTTTGCAGGAACAACAACATGCCAAAAGATTCTTCAGGTTTCTTGAAGGCGGCATGGTTGAAATAACTGTATCATATCCTGCGGGCAAAATTGATACAACAAAAGAAAATCTTTTTACGTCAGCTGAAGGCGAGCATGAAGAGTGGAGTTACCTTTATCCTTCTTTTGCCAGGACAGCTGAAGAAGAGGGATTTAAAACCATTTCCTCAGCGTTTAAGGCTATTGCGGAAGCCGAGAAGGGACATGAGGAGAGATACAGAAAGCTGCTTGAGAATGTGATGCAGGATAAGGTATTCCAGCGTGATAATAAGGTTTTCTGGTATTGCAGAAAATGTGGTTATATTCACTTTGGTACAAAACCGCTTAAGAATTGTCCGGCCTGTCTCCACCCTGAATCCTATTTTGAAATCCTGACAAATAATTATTAACAATGATAAATGGAGAACAGATTCTTGAATTGATACTTAGCCGTCAAAGCGACAGAAAATACAGTGACAGACCGGTTGAGAAGGAAAAGCTTGACAGGATCGTTGAAGCAGGCAGAATGGCCCCATCTGCATGTAATGCACAGCCATGGAAATTCATTATTGCGACAGACCGTAATCTTGTTATAGAGATTGCTGAAGCGGCTTCGGCAAAACTGATCGGGATGAACAGCTTTGTTGCCCAGGCACCGGTTATTATTGTAATTGTGAGAGAAAAACCAAACTTCTCATCTAAAGTCGGAGCTACAATAAAGAATAAGGATTATTCACATATTGATATAGGTATTGCAACAGAGAATATCTGTCTGCAGGCAAGAGCTGAAGGAATAGGATCATGTATAATCGGCTGGTTTGATGAAAGGATGTTAAAAAAGCTGCTTGGTGTCCCCGGATCAAAACGTGTTGAGCTGATTATCACATTAGGATATTCACTGAGTGAACAACGGGAGAAAAGGAGGAAGCCGGCTGGTGAGACCGTGTCGTATAATAAATACTGATCTATTTCAGTTTTTCCAACGCACCCTTAATTCTCTTAACAGCTTCCACCAGCAGATCATCTGAAGTCGCATATGAAATTCGAAGGCAGTTGGGAGCACCGAAGGCATCTCCTCCGACAGTAGCAACCTGTGCTTTGTCGAGTAAGAAGAGTGCCAGATCGTCGGATGTTTTGATTTTGTTCTCACCGTCCGATTTACCTAAAAAGTAGCTTATATCAGGCATCACATAGAAGGCTCCCTGAGGTATCCTCACGTTAAGCCCTTTAACCTCCTTTAACAATTCGCATATTAAGTCTCGACGGCGCAGAAAAGCAACCTTCATCATCTGGCGCGAATCATCTTTGCCCTGTATGGCAGCCAGCGCGGCCCGTTGGGCTATTGAACAGACACCTGAAGTGAACTGCCCCTGTAATTTATTGCAAGCCTTTGCTATCCATAGTGGAGCGCCAATATATCCTATCCTCCATCCGGTCATGGCATATCCCTTTGATACACCGTTTACAGTAATTACCCTGTCATAGATAAAATCAAAAGAGGCCATACTTATATGCTTGCCTGTGAAAATAATATGCTCATAAATCTCATCAGATATAATGAATAATCCTTCATGTTTTTCTACTATCCTGGCAATTTTCTCCATCTCACTCCAGTCGTAGACCATTCCTGTAGGATTTGAGGGAGAATTGAAAATAATCAGCCTGGTTTTGTTTGTAATAGCAGCCTCAAGCTGTTCAGGTCTGATTTTGAAATCGTTCGCCAGCTTTGCTTCTATCACAACAGGTTTTCCTTCTGCCAGGATTATCTGATCATAATAACTTACCCAGTAAGGGGCAAGGATAATAACCTCATCTCCGGGATTGACAATAGATAAAATAACGTTAATCAGGGAGTGCTTTCCACCGGCCGATACTATGATCTGATCGGGAGAATAACTGATGCCGTTTTCATCCTTAAACTTCTTTGAGATTGCTTCCCGGAGATCACTATACCCGGGGACAGGAGGATATTTGGAATAATTTTCATCGATCGCCTTCTTGGCGGCCTCTTTTATGTAATCGGGAGTATTGAAATCAGGTTCACCAAGGCTCAGACTTATTATATCTATACCCTTTGCCTTCAGTTCCCTGCTCTTCTGGGCCATTGCAAGTGTCTGCGAAACCGATAAAGACTTAACTCTTTCAGATAAATATTCCATATTCATAAATATATAGTAACCACATAAAAAAGGACCCAATAAAAGTATGAACTAATATCGAAAAAGAAAATTCTAATACGAACTTTACGTTTAAAGAAAAAAGCTTAGGTTTGTACAAAAAATAAATTATATGGAAGCTCTTACTGACATACTGAAAATCACCATCCCGGCACTGATTGTCCTAATTACAGCATGGGTTCTTCTCAGAAATATGATAAAGAACGACCAGGACAAGAGACGGCAGGAGCTGATACTTCAAAACAGCAGGACTGTGACACCAATTAAGCTTCAGGCTTATGAAAGAATTGTTCTTTTCCTTGAAAGAATCTCCCTTGAGTCCCTCTTAGTAAGAGTTAGTTCACACGAGATGACGGCCCCGCAGCTACATTCAGCACTTCTTAATGCTATCAGGAGTGAATTTGAACATAACCTTTCGCAGCAGATCTATATGAGTCAGCAAGCCTGGGAAGTAGTCAGGAATGCACGCTCCAATATGATCAAAATAATTAACACGGAAGCTGAAAAGCTACCGGCTGATTCATCTGGTCTGTTGCTCGGTAAGCGCCTTCTTGAAAAAATCATAGAACTCGAGACCGAGCCAACACGGGCCGCGATAGACTATGTGAAGAACGAGATCGCCAGGATAATTTAACCGCTCTGCTAATCTAAGGGTTACACAGAGAACAATACAAGTTACTTAGAGCAGGTCAACGCTTCTCTTCACAAAAGTACTGAGCTCCTCTCCCCGCAGCATATTATTTGCCAACAATGCAAGATCAATAAGTTGCTTGACTATTTTGTTGGATCCGCCATATGATTCCAGAATATCTTTCCTGGCATTTTCAACATCTGAGAGTTCTTTGCGAAGTTTTTCAAGATCATCTTTTTCAAGTTGGCTGATCTCATCTGCTTTTTTCTTCTTATGCTCCTGTTCCGTAAAGGAAATTTCCTCCTTAATCCGTTTTCTCTCTTTATTATTCTCGGCCAGCCTTGTTCCTTCCTGAGACTGAAGATCTTCCGAGATTTTATTTACAATCGGATGGTTGGGATTTACAACCAGGTTATAACTGTCAGGCAATTCACCGTAAAAGTTCATTCCGCCTCCGATCTGAGACATATCCTTCATTCTGCGCATGAATTCCGACTGGGTTATAATAACCGGAGCTTCATTCTCATCAAGTGTCTCAAAGACAACATTGTATATCTCTTTCGATTTGACCCTTATATTGAAAACGCTTTTAAGTTCATCTTTCTGATCTTCTGATAATTTTGACTCTCGCGATTCATCTTTCTGAATAAGTTTGTCTATAACATCCGAATCGACTCTTACAAATCTTGTATCCTTTAATTTTGTTTCAAGCTGATTTATAAGGTGAACATCCAGCTGTCCGTCGAGCAGCAGGACATCATATCCTTTGCTTTTGGCTTTATCAATATAGGTATACTGGTCCGTTTTGTTTGTTGAATATAAATAGATGAGGGATTTATGTTTATCAGTCTGGTTTTCCTTAATTATCTTTTCGTATTCCTCAAACGTAAAGTACCTGTCTTCAGTATTCTTCAGAAGGGCGAACTTTGAAGCCTTTTCATAGAATTTCTCTTCCGTTATCATACCATATTCTATGAACAGTTTAAGGTTGTCCCATTTTTTCTCAAACTCTTCCCTGTTATTCTTAAATATCTCATTTAACCTGTCAGCAACTTTTTTTGTTATATGGCTGGATATCTTCTTTACATTGGAATCGCTTTGAAGATAACTTCTCGATACGTTAAGCGGGATATCAGGTGAATCGATAACTCCATGCAGAAGTGTAAGGAACTCCGGAACAATACCTTCAACAGAATCAGTTACAAATACCTGGTTGCAAAACAGTTGGATCTTATTCTTCTGAATCTCTATGTTGCTTTTGATCTTTGGAAAATATAGTATACCGGTAAGTTTAAACGGATAATCGACATTAAGGTGAATATAAAATAACGGGTCGTCACCAGAGGGATAAAGTTCCCTGTAGAATCTATTGTAATCCTCTTCTTTCAGGTTGGCAGGTTTGAGTGTCCATGCAGGCTTGGTGTTGTTGATAATTTTGTCTTTACCGGTTTCGACAGATTTTCCGTCTTTCCACTCTGTCTCTTTTCCGAACGCAATTTCTATAGGAAGAAACTTGCAATACTTTTTCAGTAGCTGTTCAATCCTGTTCTCTTCAAGAAAGTTCTTTGATTCTTTATCAATATATAAAATAACATCTGTTCCGATATCTTCCTTTTCAACATCTTCAATTGAAAATTCAGGACTGCCGTCGCAACTCCACTTAACCGCCTGGGCACCGTCCTGATATGATTTTGAAATGACTTCAACCTTATCGGATACCATGAATGAAGAGTAAAAACCAAGACCAAAATGGCCGATTAATGCACTTGACTGGTCTTTATATTTATCGAGGAAATCATTTGCGCTGGAAAAAGCAATCTGATTAAGGTATTTATCAAGCTCTTCCTTTGTCATTCCAATACCTCTGTCGGAAACTTTAATTGTTTTCTTCTTCTTATCGACCGAGACCCGGATAGTTATCTCTTTTATCTCTCCCTTATAATCACCAACAGCAGCCATTGTTCTGAGTTTCTGCGTAGCATCTATTGCATTTGAAATAAGCTCACGCAGGAAAATCTCATGATCAGAATAAAGGAATTTTTTTATTATCGGGAATATGTTCTCAGTTGTTACTCCAATCTTTCCGGTTTGCATATAAGATAGTTTTATGGTTAAACATGAATAATCTGCCGTTCACTTTCAAAAGGTGTGCCGTTCATTTTCTACTGACAAATAGTCATAATGTCAATGTTTTCAGAAATACAGTGGAAGTTTGAAGTACGCCACTACACCAAGAAGTATTGAGAGCAGAAGAAATCCCAGCAGGACATAAATTGAAAAATTTCTCTTTTTTCTGAAGATCCTGATACTATGTTCGCTGATAAGTTTCTTTACTGCATTGTGGATACGAAGGATTGAATTGGCGTTTTTGGGAATATATGCATCAATATTGAACTTCAAAGTCTTTCTGATCTCCTCCATCTTATCAGGCGGACCAAGCAGGATTAGACCTGTAAGCGGGTCGATCCTTTTTATCTGCATCGTAAGCTGGTCGATCATTTCAAACTGTTCCTTCGTATCATGAAGACCAAGAATTGCAACCTTACAGAATTTATGTTCCCTTTCTTCCTCAAGATGAATAACAAATTCCTCACGGGTCTGGAAAGATAAAACTGTATACCTTGATTTATCGGTAAACCGCTTCCTGATATCCTCAGTGAATCCCCTGTGGTCGTCGTAACAAAAAAGGTGAGTCTTAATATTCTTTGCCATAAAAATTTGAAGTGCCTAAAGTTAAGGAAAAGTTTGGAGTGAGCTAAAGTTTGGAGTGCCTAGAGTTGAAAAAAAATGAACTTCTTTATATTGATTAAAACTCTAAGTACTCTAGGCACTCTAGGCACTTTAGGCACTTCTTACTGGTTCCTGGCATCCACATTAATTTTTAACCTCCATAACCCATTTTCAAAATTGTATGCATCAAATGAATAATCCGGACCATAATACTGCCTGTCATCCTTGAGTGCAGGAGAGAATGGGACCAGGTGATCAAAAACGATAGAACTGTCTGAACTGAAACGCAGAGACATCATTGCATCTGAAGCATATTCAAAAACAGCTCTGGATTTAATTTCCTCTGTGGAGGAGAACCATTTCCTGCCGAATACAATTTTGTTTCCGGGCATAAAACTCAAGACCTCAATTATCTTCCTGCTTATAAAGGAATTGCCATAATCAAGGCCCAACAGTATCCAGCATCTTTTGTCGTCAATATTATAAGGTCTTAAATCATAATACAAAGCCCCATACCAGTCCGATTCATTATACGCTGCATCTGTCCTCACTGGCTTCTCATTGTAATCGGCTGATAATCTATATATTAAATTTTCTTTTCCCCGGTCCTGTTTTCTGATGAAATAGCAGAAGTACTTTCCCGGCTGACTATCCAGAACCAGGTTCCATGTAATAATTTTTAAAAGAGAATCCGGAGATGTAATCTGACCCATGAACCTGAGGTTATTGAACCTGTGATTAAACACTGAATCTGACTTGGCATAACTGTCAATTATCAGTCTTATAGAATCATTTATCCGTATTCTGTCATTATCATTATAATTATCTACCAGCCTGTTAAAAAGTTCTTCAAGGACCTGTGGTGTCTCCACAGAAGGCACCTGGCTTTTGGCAAAAGATGTTGATAAGAGAATAAATAATATAATGTAAAAAACAGCTGGTCTCATTTAATCTTCGTGTTTTTTCCTGCACCATCAAGAAGTTTCTTCAGCAGGTGACATGCAGTTGTTATTTCATCCTCGTTGATGATTAAAGGAGGGGCTAACCTGAAGGCATTGTTACAGAAAAGAAAATAATCAAGAATCAGTCCAAAATCAGGTGCATGGTTAATAACATATTGAATATATGCCGGATCAGTAAGCTGAACAGCCAGCAATAAGCCTTCACCTCTAACATCGGTTACCAAAGGGTGCGTAAGTCCCTTCTTAAAAAGTGCCGACTTTGAGTTGCAGCTTTCTGCGAGTCTCTCTTCAATTATTACATTCAGGGCTGCCAGTCCTGCCGCACAGCAAACAGGATGGCCTCCAAAAGTGGTAATATGACCAAGCGAAGGGTTGGAAACAAATGATGACATAATCTCACGTGAAGAGATAAATGCTCCAAGCGGCATTCCTCCGCCGAGTGCTTTTGCAAGAAGAAGAATATCAGGGACAACTCCGAACCTGTCAATGGCGAACATTTGGCCCAGCCTGCCGAAACCTGTCTGAATCTCATCAAATATCAACAAAGTACCCGTTGCATTACACCGGTTTCTGATCTTCAGGAGGAAATCATTCTCAGGATAAATAATACCGGCTTCACCCTGTACCGGTTCAACTATAACACAGGCCGTTTTACTGTCGATGGAATCCAGCGATTTTTCATCATTAAAACCCACCTGGAAAGTATCGGGTAAAAGTGGTCTGAAAGCATTCCTGTATAATTCACTTCCCTCGATGCTCAATGCACCTTGAGTACTGCCATGATACGAGTTTTTAAACGATATAATCCGGCTTCTGCCCGTGTATCTTTTAGCCAGTTTGAGAGCCCCTTCTACTGCTTCACTGCCGGAATTCACAAAATAACATGAATTCAGAACAGGAGGAAGAATTGAGGTCAGACGTTCAGCATATTTAACCTGGGGGCTTTGAATAAACTCCCCATAAACCATCAGGTGCATATAGAGGTCGACCTGGTTTTTAACCGCCTCAACCACCTTGGGATGACAATGGCCTGTATTGCTTACCGAGACTCCCGATATAAGATCAATGTATTTTTTGCCATCGGGTCCGTACATATAGATACCTTCAGCCCTGACAATTTCAAGCATCATCGGCGCCATTGAAGTTTGTCCCAGGTGCATCAGGAACAGTTGACGATTGGTAAGCATGAGAATGTTTGGTGATTATCTGGCCATCACGTTAATATCATTCAGAAGAGAGTCCCTGAATGATTTCCCGACCGGAATGCTTTTTACGATACCTCCGACGATAAGATCGAGAGAATTCTCTTTAATGGTCTGGATCATGCTCTTGTTAATTATGTATGACCTGTGTACCCTGATATAAACCCCGGAAGGCAACTGGCTTTCGATGGCCTTCATGGTAAAATGAATTGTAAATTTATCATCATTTGTGTTCAGAGTAACATAATTTTCAAGGGCTTCGATATAAATAATTTCTGTGAGTTTCAGTTTTACCAGTGACGATCCTTTCTTAATGAATATTTCCTCATCACCGCTGTTTGTTATCTCTTTACGGGTAAAGTATCTGATAGTCTTATCGATGGCTTTGCAGAAACGCCCGTATGATACCGGTTTGAGCAGGTAATCAACTACATTGAAGTCGAAAGCTTTTAAAGCAAATTCCTCCGCAGACGATACTATTATTATATTAGGAGGAAAGTCGAGACTGCGGATAAAATCAAAACCATTCATTTCCGGCATCTGGATATCGAGGAAGATCAGGTCGATATCTTTTCGTTTAGTCATAATATCTCTTGCAGCAACAGAATCGCTGAAAGTACCAATCAAATTAAGGGAAGTGGATTTGCTCACATACCCTTCAAGTATTTTGCAGGTTATCAAATCATCATCAACAATAATGCAGTTCATTTGTAAACTGTTGTTTTGGCAAAAGATTTCATGACCAAAAATAGTAAAAATATTTTAAGAACTTTTAACAATAATATTAAAGTTGAAAATCTTTTAGCATTTTGTTCGAAAGTATTTATTAATTAAATCGAAATGACGAATATACAGAATGGAATAAAAAATAGAATTTAATAATTGGTTTTCTGTTGAAACTCAGTTTTATATAATATAGGGTCTTTCTAAGGTCCTCTTCAGAAGGTTTCAGCAGATAAAAAAAGGGGTGTAAAAA
>Ga0315273_10010705_pt1 | contig 11716 bp, 11 predicted proteins | sample YL17G02_0_MG_FD_205753 | JGI IMG/M metagenome (GOLD analysis project Ga0315273, IMG submission 205753) | Sediment microbial communities from Yellowstone Lake, YNP, Wyoming, USA - YL17G02_0 | ecosystem: Environmental > Aquatic > Freshwater > Lake > Sediment | place: USA: Wyoming | collected... | reverse complement strand
AATGTTTGAATTCGAGCTCCTGTTACCAAAGCTTCGGGGATATTGATATCCCACCCTGTAACGGCGTTGAGGAACTCCAGTAATGGGTAATTTCCAAAGAAAATGACTGGGAAAAGACAAACGCCAGCACAGGTGCCTACTTGCCAATAACAAGAAACTGTGGCACTTGCAGCCCCCTTATTTTTGTATTCATAGCGCTCGAAATTATGGAACTGCAATTCTGGGTAGGGTGCAATGATCGCAGAACCCAGGTCAATACGGGACATACCAGCGCCAGCTGATGTATGGCGACCTGGGGTGGGATCACAAACATACCCTGTGCCTCGACCTGGTAAGAACAGCGCATTATGCATGGCTGGTTCTTGTCCCCCCACATGTACAGTGCATTCTTCAGCCTCTTTCCCTATCTTCCGGGCAGCAATCTTAACCCCGTCGGCCAATATATCACCAAAACCCTCGCGGCGGATGATTTTGTCGACCATAGCAATCATAGATTGAGCTTTGCCCCAGGTTAGCTCGATCCCATCGGTATCTTTCTTTGTGATAATGCCTTTTTCAAAACATTCCATGGCAAAAGCAAGTACACTCCCTGCCGAAATAGTATCTAGACCACTTCTATTGCACATATCATTTAGCTTGATTATTGATAGAAGGTCGTCGTTCAAACACATGGCACCAAATGCCGCAATGGTTTCATACTCAGGCTTATGTATTTCGGCCACGGGATAAGGTCCTTTTGTAACGCTGACAATACCACCACAGACAATTGGACAGTTGGCACACCCGTATCTCTTTCGCTGATATTCAATGACCTCATCTTCATCTGATACTTTATGAAAAGTAGGGAAGGCCTTCTCACCAGCCAGAAGCCAATTCTTGAAGGGAGTTGCTCCGCCTGCCACCAATGCACCGGTTAGTCCACAAGTACCGTAATCCATCAGAGTTTTAGGCAGCCCTTTTGATTCGCGGAGATCTTTAAGAAAACCTCGAGATAACTGGTTAAGTTTGCCTCTGTTTGCCACACCCACCTTCTGCTTCCCATAAACGGCCACTGCTTTGAGTCTTTTTGAACCCATCACTGCCCCTACCCCTGAGCGGGCTGCAATGCGTCCTTTATCATTCACAATGCCACTGATTAAAGATAGTTTTTCGGAAGCTGGTCCAATGGATGCAACTCTAATTTGGGAAATACCCAGTTCCTGACAGACCATTTCCTCCGTATCAACCGTATCTCTTCCCCAAAGGTGAGAGGCGTCTCTCAACTCAAGCTTTTCTCCATTTATTAGGAGATACCTTGGCGAAGGAGCTATGCCAGTGAAGAAAATAGCATCCCACCCAGCTGACTTCAACGCACTGCCGAAATATCCACCGGAATTGGCATCTCCCCCACCCCCTGTAAGTGGCGACTTACAGACCACCATGTATCGGCCACCTGTGGGTGTCGGTGTCCCAGTCAGTGGCCCTGTTGTAAAGCCAAGAATATTTTCGGACCCTAATGGGTCTATTCCCGCCATCTGACGCTCAAACAAGATTCGCGCGCCGAGCCCATATCCTCCGATGAAATCATGTGCCAAGCCCTCATCAAGTTTTTCCTCTTGAATCTTTTCTGAGGAAAGGTCAATGAAAGCAATCCTCCCTGTGTATCCCCCGTGCATAGCTCACCTCTATTTTGTCTAATTTGGATTCCTCAATTTAATCTTTTACTGAAACCTCATACATATAAAGCGACGTACTTTCACATGAAGTCGGATTCCAATTTTGAACTCGGTTACTCACCGCATAGCTGTCAACTCCAACATGGAGAAATAACGCTGCAGCCTCGTCGTTAAGAATCCTGCTTGCTTGAAAATAAAGCTTTTCTCTCCTTTCTTGATCTAATGTGCCCCGAGCCTGATCTAATAAACTGCTGAATTCCTTGTTACACCATCTGGATAGTGGTTGGCGACACTGGTAGAGTTGATAAAGTGTTCCGTCTGCATCAAAAGAGCCGGCCCATGCGATCATATACATATCGCCCATCCCGTCAGAATAGAGCTTTGCCATATAGTTACCCCATTCCAGCACTTCTACTTTGACATTAATCTTCAACTTTGATAACTGGCCAACGATAGCTTCGGCAACTTCCTTATCTTTGACATAACGTCCGGACGGGGTACTGAAGGTTAAAGTAAATCCATCTTTATAGCCAGCTTCTTTCAATAAACTCTCAGCCTTTTGGGGATCATAGGGATAAGGTTTAAGGCTGGCGTCAGAACCAAAATGGGCAGGACTCAGAGGGGTTGCTAAGGGTGTACCGTATCCCTCCAAAACATATTTAATGATGTTCTCTCTGTCCACGCCATAATTTATAGCCTGGCGGACCCGTTTATCTTGCAGAGGTCCTTTCTTCAATGTATTGAAGGGACAATTGATTGGTTGTGCTGAGGGAGCGGTCATCACCTTGCCTTTTCTTGAGTTGTTGATCAGAGGAAATAAGTGGGTTGGGATCTTTTTGGCGATATCCACATCCCCACCTACAAAAGCAGACGCTCTTGTTGAATCTTCGGGAATTACGTTAAAGACAAGGGTTTTAAGATGGGGTGGGCCAGCCCAATAATCTTCATTGGCTTCAAAAACAATTTCATTGTCTTTTTTCCATCGTAAAAATTTAAAAGGTCCGGTTCCGACTGGATTGGTAGCTAAATATTCATCCCCCTTTTCCTTTACATATTTGGGCGGGACAATGAACTGACAGTAACCTAAATTCATGATAAGGGTTGGAGCTGGTAATTTGGTAATTATTTTTACCGTATATGGATCGATGATTTCAACACGGTCAATATAGTCAAAGGCGTATCGAACTTTTGCTTTTTTTGCAGGATCTAATATCCGGTCAATGCTGTATTTAACAGCTTCCGCGTTGAACTCCTCGCCATTATGGAATTTCACATCTTTCCTTAGATGGAAAATCCATGTTGTATCATTGGTTATTTCCCACGAAGTGGCCAACATAGGAAGATTCTGAATCTTGCCATCTTTAAATATCCGCCTGACTAAACTATCATAAACTTGGCGGAGGGCAGCAATACCAAACATTGCTGTCTCATCCTTAGGGTCGAAGGTGGTGGGCTCTCCACCCTGTGCGATCACAAGTTTGCCCTTGGGTTTACTCCACGCATTTTCGGGATGAATAAAGAAGGCTAGGCTAATGACAAGAAGAATGAAACAGATTACGGATTTAAGTTCTACTTTCATAAAATTCTCCTTTCTTTGAATTAGATTTTTTTATTAAATTCTTAACTGGCTGATATTGTATGTTTAATGTTTAATAAACTAAAATCTTTTTTGCAAACCCTATTTGTTTTAACATGCCCCCCTCCTTTCTCTCCGTATTTGCTCTAAAAATCATCTTTATGAAGATCTAAGCATCGAGAGTGCATAAAAAAAGCGATGATAGAATCAGTTTTCTTGCCGTTTTATTATCAAGGATTCCAAATCGCGAGGGTACTTCGTTAATACGTCACATCCACCTTCGGTTATGAGAACAGTATCTGAGTACCTGAATCCTCCGACCTCCGGGATATAAACGCCAGGCTCAACCGCAAATATCATGCCCGGTTTCAGAAGAGTTTTATCTAAATCTCGCAAATAGGGAGTTTCGTGCCATTCCAGACCCATTCCATGACCGGTTCTATGGCCACCCCATGTCTCGCTTCCATAGCCCGCCTTACTTCTTGCTTCCCGTGAGACCTTATCTATTTCTTCACATGTAACCCCCGGCTTCATCGCCTCAATGGCAGCTTGTTGAGCATCAAACGAAGCCTTGAAGGCCTTAGCCATTTTTTCATTGGGTTCTCCAACAAAAAAGGTTCTCTCACACTCAGCTGTGTATCCATCTACGACAACTTGTCTGCAATGGATCGCTACATCCCCCTTCTGCAAGGTACGTGCTGATGACGTTTGATGGGGCTTGTAAGTTTTCGGTCCTGATAGGCTAAAGCAAAGTAATATTTGGACGCTGTGTTGGGGAAATTTTGCCACCGCCTCCTTTCTTATGGCTTCGTCTCCTGCAGCGTCTAAAGTAATCTCACTTACGCCTGCTCCGGCAGCTTCTAATGAAGCCTTTAAGCCCACGTCCGTAACATACGCTGCCTTTTTTGTGAGTTCAATCTCCTCGTCGGATTTGATCATCCTCATCCGTGAGATAAGCTCACCTCCGTCTCTGAAAGAAGCTTTGGGCAGGTTCTTTCTTAGAATATCATAATACCTAATCGGGAGGTAGTCTTCCTCGATACCAATAACTGACTTCTCTAGATTCTTCTCCCGAAACGTATCCAAAAGGATGTTAAAAGGGTCGTCTTTCGGCCACATATCGTAAGAACCTGAAAAAAAGGCGGCGAACCCCCTCTCATCTCTAAGTACGCTTCTGGTACTTTGAATAACATTGATAGGTACTTCCCTAAAAGCCCGGACGTCTTTGATCCAGCCCGCTTGTTTAGCAACGGCCTCATCCAATTTTGGTACTATTATAACTGGTTCCTCTTTGACGGGTATAATGGCGATGACCCACCGAGTATAATCAAGTGCCCGAAACCCACTTGCATACATGGTATTTGAAGGTTTCGATAGGATCAGTGTATCAATCCCCGATTCAGAAATATTTCTTCGTATGTTCTCTATTCTTGATTTCATAGGACCCTTCCTCCTCATTTATTTTACTTATACAAACGCATTAATTCATGATACCCCCACCCTACCCTCTCCCTCAAGGAGACTGTGTCGTAATTAGGTGGGAGCTGAATATAAACCGTTCTTTGACAATCGAATAGAGATAGATCTTGGCATCAAGAAGGTTTTTAATTGACATCAGATAAAGATTCAGCTGATTTATATCTGCCTTTTTAGCTTTCTGAGCGGCTTTGGCAGCCACCAATCCCTCAACGTTTTCCCGAAACTCTGCAAGTTCCCTTAAACTGACCTTTTGATATTGCAGCAAAAGGTCAAGGCCTTCACTCATCTGTCGGGTATCTATATCGCATACAAAACCTCCCCCACCGACCCCCGTCTTAATCGTAATTAATCTCTTTTGTTCCAGAGCCCGGAGTGCTTCCCTTAGGGTTCCCCGGCTGATCCCAAAGTTCTCCCTGAGTTTCCTTTCTCCTAGAAGTTTATCACCTTCCTTGGGCTCTCCCTTGAGGATAGCCTCTTGGATCTGGAATATGACATCTTCAAATGCTCTATTTTGTTTGGCCTGCTTGAATATGGATTTTAACCATGATATAAGAATGGTTAAACCATTACATAATAAAAAAAAATTTGTCAAGAAGAAAATTTTCACAAATCAACCCATTTTCCTTTGCCCTCTTGAATCGCCTTCTGGTAAGCACGATGGGCTGTGACCACATCCTCCATGGCAAATCCTACTGACTTGAAGAAGGTGATCTCTTCGTCAGATCTTCTTCCCTTTTTCCGGCCTGTGACCAGATCCCCCAGGTCGCCATGGATGGCTTCCTTCTTCAGTTTCCCTTCGCCCATTGGAATGAGCAGGTCTCCTGCCTCACTGAGACAGCCCTCATAGGTATCGACCACAATCATGGCCCTGAGAATGGTCTCGTCATCCGCCTCGCGCATGTCAGGCCGGAAGGCTCCGATGGCATTGATATGGACTCCGGGTTTAAGGTCTTTCCCTGAAAAGACTGGAGTCTTCGAAGTGGTTGAGGTGATGAGGATGTCGCTTTGCCTCACGGCTTCGGATGGATTCGACGCCGGATGAACCTTAATGAAAGGCGACATCCTCTGACAGAAATTCTCCAGCCTCTTCTGATCGACATCGTAAGCCCGGACTTCCTCGATCGGCCTGACCGCCTGAATTGCCCTAACTTGAAAGAAAGACTGAAAACCTGTTCCGATGATCCCCAGAACCTTGGCGTCTTTTCTCGCCAGGTAGCGCGTGGCCAGGCCAGAGGCCCCTCCGGTCCTGATGCCTGTGAGTGTAGCCCCCTCCATGATGGCCAGCAATTCTCCTGTGGTGGGATCGCTCAACAAGTAGGTCGCATAGATGGTAGGTTTTCCCTTCGATGTATTCTGCGGAAAGACAGAGACGATTTTCGTTCCGCTCTGTTTCAGCCCGGAGAGAAAGGCGGGCATAAAGAGAAACTGCCCCTGGTACTCCTCGACACTTAGATGAAACCGAACTGGAACGACGCACCGTCCCTCTTTCACCTCCCGAAAACCCATTTCAAGACCATCCAATACTTCCTCCATTGGCAGAAGTTCTTCCAAGTCTTTCTTATTCAGAATGAGCATAGGTCTATTTCACTCCTTATGTGACTCAGCCCTTCAGGACTTGTTTTTCAGGGCTAAAGCCCTGCCCTACAGGTTAAATATTTAATGCGTTCTTCATTCCGAAATCCGCAATCCGCATTCCGCAATTCCCTCGTCCATCGTTTAAATCACTTCCTCCTCCAGCACCTTTCTTCCTTCAAGGATCCGCTCGTAACCCAGCGGACTGACATCCACAGTCTCATAACGCCTGAGGCGAATCCATTCCGAAAGGGCTTTGCCCACAGCAGGCGCCTGTTGAAACCCGTGACCGCTGAAACCCACAGCCATGTAAAAGTTCCGGACCACCGGATGCTCTCCGATGATCCCATTGGAGTCCCACTGATTGACCTCATAGAGCCCTGCCCACCCGCTGACCACTTTCAGCTCATCGAACAGGGGGATACGGTGAGCAAGGGAGGGCCAGATCGCTTCCTGGAAATAATTTCGATCCCACACATAATTGAATCCGGGGTGCTCTTCCTTTCGGGATTTCCCGGTGAGGATCTGACGTCCGGTTTCGTGAAGGAAATAGACCCCGGAGGTATCGATGACCAGTGGGAGGTCGTAGTCAAAGAGCCGCGACGGCTTAACAAGATAGACCATCCTCCGCACAGGAACAACCGGGATCTCTATCCCTGCCATCTTTCCCACTTCACCCGCATAGGGACCGGCCGCATTCACAATCGAAGAGGAGAAATAAGTTTTTCCATCTTTTGTCTTCACCCCTTCGAGACGATCCCCTTTCCGCAGGATTTCCACCACCTCCTGATGGATATATTCCACACCCAGATATTTTGCCTTCCTCACGAACCCCTGGAGCACGCTGTGCGGATCCATATATCCATCCCCAGCGGAGAAGGAAGAGCCGACAAGGTCCTCCGTGTTGAGATCGGGAATGAGCTGAAGAGTCTCTTTAACATTGAGGAGCTGCGTCTCAACGCCGAGCGACTTTTGAAAGGCTTGATGCTTAACAAGAATAGGCCAGTTCTTCTCACTTCCCAAAAAGAGGTATCCCCTGGTTTTAAAGTCAATCTCCGGGCGCCCCCCCTCTGTCTCCATCCTCTCGCCAAACTCCTGATAGAAGGTAAGACTGTACTGAGAGAGCAGAACATTGACCTCTGTGCTGAACTGTCTCCGGATCCCTCCCACGCTCAGGGCAGTGGAAGCCTTTTCGTAAGTCGGATCTTTTTCAAAGACAGCGATTTGGCCACCGAATTCTTCGCTGGCCAAATGGTAGGCGATGCTCGATCCCATCACACCGCCACCGATGATGAGAAGGTCGAAATCCCGTTCGTTCAACATCTGGAAAACTCCGATCAGTTCCAAATAATGGGTCTATCAGCCGAGCTTTCTAAAAGGGGAGAGGGATTAAAAATTTCAAAACGCCTTAGACGCATTGGGATTTACAGTACCCGATCCTTGACGGCTGGGAATTCCCCCCTGACGGATGTAACCTTCTCAATATCGACCTCGGCCTGAAGGATACACTCCTCATCTCCGCCGCTTGCAAAAATGGTTCCCCAGGGATCCACAATCATGCTGTGGCCACAGAACTGAGTCCCCCGGTTCTTTCCCGCGCAGTTGCTCGATATTAAGAAGGCGCTGTTCTCAATGGCCCTGATCCGGTTAAACATCAACCAGTGTTCCAGCCGTGGATAGGGCCACCCCGAGGCCACCAAAAATAATTCAGCCCCTTTATTCAGCATGATCCTGAAGAGCTCCGGAAACCGGAGGTCGTAGCAGGTGCACATTCCGATTTTACCCAGGGGGGTTTCAACCACCACCACTTCACTGCCACGCGAAAGAATCTGGCTCTCCTGGGATCCATATCCGAAGAGATGGATCTTCCGATACTTAGCGATCAACGTCCCATCGGGATCAAAAAGAAGGCTGGTGTTAAATAATTGACCCCTGTCCCTCTCTACGAAACTTCCTCCATGAAGATAAAAGCCATGCTCCTTAGCCTTACGGGATAGCCTCTGAGCCGTCTCCCCGCTGACCGTCTCTGACTCTTTCGAATAGAGATCGAAGGAGAAGTAGCCGATGTTCCATATCTCGGGAAGGATGACAAGGTTTGCGCCTTTCACCTGATCCAGGAGCGATTCAACCCGTTCAATCCTCCCGGACTTATCCTCCTCACCAATCCATAGTTGAATCGATGCCACTTTAAACATCTTTCTCATCTCCTTAGGTAATCCAACACTTGAACCTGATAATGACAATTTAACCTTTTCCCGGTTCGGGGATTGTAAAGTTCTGCCTCGAAATAGGGGCCGTAAACAAATTTCCCCGTAAGGATGGGAATGGTTCCGGAGAAGATCATGGTTCCGTCGAGACTCCTATCAATCGATTTATTCTTAACAAAATCCATCAGATCTTCAGGGGTCATCATGGCCGAAAGTGGAGCTTCCTGATACAGAACCCTCTTGCCTTCTTCATTTTTCGTCCAACCTCTCAGGATGATCTCATCCCAATCCCCTCTGATCTCCTTCAGCCGCCAGAGGCGATCGGACATAATGTTCGGACAGACCTGCTTCGATTTGATAATGCTGACCGATTCCAATTCTCTGTCCGTGTGATCGCTTCCAACCCCGACATAAACCTCCTCTCCGGAGCAGAGAAGGATGTACTCTGCCTCACCGGATGTCCTCTCGCTGACCACCTCGATCTCATCCTCAAAATAGAGTAACTGAGTGATCATTCCATAGGCCGTGGGCGTCGATTCCGGAGCCGGGACCCCTTCCTTCTTCAGCTCCTCGATATGGTTTCTCACCTTTTCCTGGTCCCTTCCCGTATAACCTGCATTGACCATCCGCCTCATCTTAAATCGGATATCTTCCTCTCCGGCCATCGTTTCAAGGTATAACTTCAGGGTATCCATTCTGGACTCCTCGCACATCATTTATATTAAGGGGCTCATAATTGAACGGACATATTTGTGAAAATCTCCCCTCACCCCTCTTTGCCAAAGAGGGGAATGATCCCTCCCTTTGGCAAAGCCTGCCTGCCGGTAGACAGGGGAGGTTACGAAGGATTTTAAAAATCAATGTAGTCATTATTATAAGACTATTTGTAATATCTGATCTCAAAGGTGATGCATCCCCTTGGGACCTCATAGGGACCATGTTTCATACCCGGAGGCCGGCAGGCATAAAATCCCCTGGAAAAGGTCTTCTTCTTGGCAAGGTCGATCAACTCGCCTTCAACGATGTAGACCTCCTCCCAGAAATCATGCACCAGGGTCTGAGGCGTTCTGATGCCCGGCGGGAATTTTAACAGACGAGAATAGGATTTTGTCTCAGGGTCCAGGCTGAGAATTTTCTCCTTGATTCCGAGTGTGTCTCCATCCACGGGTCTCCATTCATACTCAGTATCGACATCGATGAATTCAATCTCCGGTTTCGCCATATCTGTCCCTCTGGTTAAACTTTTTCATTCGTCAGGTTGTTCTTCATCATCTCGCCGAGGACTTTTGACCGCTCAGTCGCCACTTCGACCGCATTGATCAGGGTGGTCCTCAACCCACCCTGCTCCAGGGTGTGGAGCCCTGCGATGGCTGTCCCTCCCGGTGAGGTGACCATGTCTTTCAGTTTTCCCGGATGTTCACCTGTCTCGATCAACATCTTTGCTGCGCCCAGGACCGTTTGAGAGGCCATAATCAATGCATCATCTCTTGATAGCCCCACCTTGACCCCTGCATCCGCCAGGGCATCGATGATCAGAAAGATGTAGGCAGGTCCGCTCCCGCTCAAACCGGTCACCGCATCGAGAAGGTATTCTTCGATGAGGATCGATTTCCCCACGGAATCGAAGATCGTCTTCGCCATCATCAAGTCCTCTTTCGAGGCATGCCTTCCTCCGGCAATAGCTGAAACCCCTTCTCGGACGGAGACGCAGATGTTGGGCATCACCCGGATCAGTTTCAGTTCTTTCTTGGCACAGGATTCGATTGCATCGAGCGGAACCCCGGCCGCAATGGAGATGATCAGTTTCGAGAGATCAAGATGTTTGGCTACCTCCTCCACCACCTGCTTCATGATCTGGGGTTTCACGGCAAGGACGATGATATCGGAGTGTTTCACCACCTCCGGATTATGGGAGGTCCCTCTCACCCCGTATTTTTCCCGGATAGCCTTCAGCCTTTCAGGCCTGGCATCCGAACACAGGATCTGCTCCGGCCGACAGAGATGGCCATGAAGGAGGCCATGGATCAGGGCTTCTCCCATATTGCCCGATCCTATAAAACCGACCTGTTTATTCTTCAGCATTGTCTCTCCTCCTCATTGGGTTCACCCCGTTAGAAATTACAGTCCCGCTATAGCGGGACTCGAAACCGAGCAAGACACTATTCCTAACGGGGTAAAGATTTTTGTGGCAAAGAAATAGGGGGTTGTGGTAAATATGAAGAAACATAAAACTGAAATGGAAGCCTGTCAAGGATTAAATGGGAGAGCTCTAAAGAACTACTTCACGCTCTCTTGATGACACAGATTTTCCCCTTCTCCCCTTTTTACCGAAGGGGGGACGGGAGGATGAGGGTGAGGGATGATGTTTCAGTATATCGTGATCGAGGGGCCGATCGGCGTAGGCAAAACGAGCCTGACCAGACTTGTGGCAAAAGAGTTTAATGCGCGATTGATCCTGGAGAAACCGGAAGAGAATCCTTTCCTTCCCCAGTTCTATCGGGATAGGAAAAAGTATGCCTTTCAGACCCAGATCTCCTTCTTGCTCAACCGTTTCCAGCAGCAGAGGGAGATTGCCCAGTACGACCTCTTCAATCAGATCACCCTGAGTGACTATCTCTTCGCCAAGGACCGGATTTTTTCCTCCATGAATCTGGACGACCATGAATTAGCCCTCTATGATCAGATCTATAGCCTTCTCAATGGACAGATCCCCACTCCGGACCTGGTCATCTTTCTTCAGGCAAAGCCTGAGGTTCTGCATCACCGGATCAAATCGAGAAATATCGCCTATGAGAAAGATGTGGATTTAGAATACCTCAAGACATTGACGGAAGCCTACAATTACTACTTCTTCCACTATGACCAGGGTCCCCTGCTGGTGGTCGATACGAGTGAGATCGATTTTGTCAATCGGAAAGAGGACTTCAACCAGCTCATTCGGGAGATCAAGCAGATGAAGAAGGGAACTTGGTATTTCATCCCCATGAAATCCAAATAATGAGAAGCACCAAATCCCAAGCATCAATAACCAAATAAACTCCAATTACCAATATCCAAACTCTTATTCTTCCATTGGAATTTCGAATTTGGTGATTGGTTATTATTTGGAATTTGGTTATTGGAATTTCTCAGGGCTATCCTTCTGGCGTTGATGGTTCGTTCGCCGTTTTGGGAGCCTCCTGAGGTGCTCCCTTAGGCGTGGGCGCTGCCTTTTCGGCCTTCTTCTT